>JGI12048J13642_10783692_pt1 | contig 16263 bp, 7 predicted proteins | sample ElkSlonscriptome_16_FD_13642 | JGI IMG/M metagenome (IMG submission 13642)
CGAGCAACAGATTCGCTACCAGATTCCATTATTCCAACGCCCCTACGTCTGGTCGCAAGAGGAGAACTGGGAGCCACTATGGGAGGACGTACGTGCCTTGACCGAACGCCTGTTGCACAACGGGGAGGTCCATCCGCATTTTCTCGGCGCCGTCGTGCTGGACCAGGTCCGAAGCAGCACCGGCAGCATCGAGACCAGGCAGGTCATCGACGGACAACAGCGCCTGACGACGCTTCAGATTCTGCTCGCGGCGCTGCGGGATACCTGCGGCGCGCTCGGTATCCAGAAGTTCCCCGCCCGCTTTGTCAAGCTAACCTCGAACGACGAAGATTTCGTCGACGAGTTTGAGGATGCCTTCAAGGTCTGGCCTACCAACCGCGACCGGGAGGACTTCGCGGCCACGCTGAACGCCGGCTCGGTGGAGGCGCTGCTCAAGCATTATGGCTTGGGTGCGTCGAGCACGCATGCGGGTCACCGCATCGCAAACGCGTATCTCTATTTCACCCGCATTCTCAACGCTTGGCTCGACGGCGCCGCGGAAGATGAGGGTAGCGGGCTGGTGGACTACGACCAGCAAGAGCGAGTCCGCGCTCTTTGGGAGGTGATCAGCGCCAAGCTGCTGCTGGTGGTCATCGACCTGGACGAGTCCGACGATGCCCAGGTGATTTTCGAGACCCTGAACGCCCGCGGCACGCGGCTGTTGCCCGCGGACCTGGTCAAGAACTACCTGTTCCACCGGGCGGAGCAGGAGGGGCTGCCCATCGAGCACCTCTACGAAAAGTACTGGCGAGAACTCGACGGCGATTTTTGGCGCCACGAGGTAAAGCAGGGCCGCCTCAAACGACCGCGTATCGACCTCTTCTTGCGACACTACCTGACGCTGGCCACCAACGATGACGTCGGTGTCGGCCACATCTTTGGGGTTTTCCGGTTCTACGCGGAGCGCAAGGAGCCGCCTTTGGCCTTGCAGGGTGTTGCCGGGTCGCCGGGATCTCCGCCGGAGCTCCACCTGCAAGCGCTGAGCGTCTACGCCCGGGTCTACCGGGGCTTCGATGCCCCAGAACCGGGCTCTCGCGTAGAGACCTTTTTCGAGCGCCTAACGGCGATCGATACGACCACCGTCTATCCCTACCTGCTGGAGTCATTCCGGGTGTTGCAGGACGCTGGGGCGCACGAGGATCTAGATGCACTTCTCGTGTGGCTGGAGAGCTACCTGGTGCGGCGCATGATCTGCGGGCTGACGCCGAAGAACTACAACCGGCTGTTCCTGGATCTGCTGCGATCGGCCACGCGGCAGGGCGCGTTCACGGCCGCGGTTACCAGGGACTTTCTGCTGGGCCTCAGCGGCGACAGCGGGCGTTGGCCGGACGACGACGAGTTTCGCATTGCCTGGCTGGAGACGCCGATCTATCAGAAGCTCGCCCAATACAAGCAGCGCATGGTCCTGGCCGCGCTGGATCGGGCGTTCGAGGAGCCAAAGAGCGAGTCACTGCCGCTGCCGGGCTCCCTGACCATCGAGCATGTGCTGCCGAGAAGTTGGGAGGCCCACTGGCCGCTTGCCTCGACGAGCCCGGTCGACCCGATCCAGAAGCAGGAGGCAACCGACCTTCGCAACCGGCTGCTGCACAGCTTCGGCAACCTGACCCTCATCACCGGCTCGCTGAACCCGTCGCTTTCGCATGCGGGCTGGAACAAGAAACAGCCGGAGTTGGTCAAGCGCAGCAAGTTGAACCTAAACCGCTATTTCCATGGTGTCCCAGAGTGGGATGAGGCCGCAATACAGAAACGCGGTGCAGTCTTGTTCAAAAAGGCGAGATCGATCTGGCCTCACCCCGGCTAGCTTGCCAACTGTGGTACACCCTGATCGAATCAAAGGGTGTCTCCCCCGGCGGCCGTGATGACGAGGAGGTGGCATTGTTAGTCGATTCCGACATGACTCATAGAGAGCATTAAACCCTCGGTGGCTCAGGATCTGAGCTACCGAGAGGGTAACAATAGCAGGCCTCCACGCCGGGCCGCCGATGGTCTGGACGCGCTCGGAATGCACCTCGGGCGGCGCCGCAATCGGTCAGGGAGCAGGGCGCGGTAGGTTGAAGGTGGAGGCGGTGTGCAACGCCTCCCGAAAAGACACAGCAGGAGGCGTAGAGATGGCAGGCTTCATCCAAGACCCAATTCAGTTCATCAACCTGATCGCGGACAATCTGAGGGACAGGTATCAATCGGGTTTCCCTGTCCTAAAGGAGCTGGTTCAGAACACGGACGACTCGGGGGCTTCCGAGCTTCACTTTGGGCGTTCGCGTGGCCTGCCCGACGCCGAACACAAGTTGCTCCGCGGTCCCGCGTTGTTCTTCATCAATAATGGCCGGTTCTCGCCGTCGGATGCCCTGGGTATCCGCTCCTTCGGGCAGAACAGCAAGGCTGCCGATCAAGGCAGCATCGGGAAGTTCGGGCTCGGGATGAAAAGCGTTTTCCATTTCTGCGAGGCGTTTTTCTTCCTCGCGCATGACGGCGAGCGTCCCTACGCGGAGGTGCTGAATCCATGGAGTGGTTCCGAATCCGTGCAATCGCTGCATGCGGACTGGGACACGTTCTCCGATGTTGATGCTCGAACGATCCGCGAACACCTGGCGGCTGTCATCGGCAACTCAGCATCCGATCCCGAGCGCCTATTCATTCTCTGGCTTCCGTTGCGGAGCAAGGCGCATCTCCAGCTTCCGGATGGGGGGCAGGCGGGGGCGATCGTCTCCGAGTATCCCGGCGACGACCAGACGCTCCTCGCGTTCTTGGACGAGGAGGATCTGCCGGTGCGACTCGCCGCGCTGATGCCAATGTTACGGCACCTGGAGACGGTGGCGTTTTGGGATCTGAATGGCGAGAATGGGGCAGCGGGACCGAAGTTCGATGTGTGTCTTGGGGATGGGGCGAAGCGGCTGGCATTGCTTCAGTCCGGCTCGGACTCGGTCGGCGCGGCGAGGAGCGTACTGAGCCCCAACCCAATGAAAGGCCGCATTCGCGTTGTCAATGGTACGTCTCCGCTCTCGCTTGGTTTTTCCGGGCTCGAGGGTTACGCCTGGAACCGGACGCTGGAGGGGATGCATGCACATGAACTCTGGCCCAGCAGCTACGTCCGCGATGTCATGGGGCATTCCAGGGAGGCAAAGGACAAGGCGCGTCCCCACGGCACGGTGTTCTTTTCCCGGAGCCCGGGTCGGGGACGACTGATCACCAATTGGTCTGTATTCCTACCCCTGGACGAGGTCAAGTCCGTCGAAACGGTTCGCTGTGAAGGCGATCAGGATTTCCGGTTGACGCTGCACGGCTACTTTTTCGTCGATGCAGGCCGTCAGAAGGTGCACGGTCTGGACAGCTGCGACGGTCAAACCCCGGACCTGTTCGACAGCGAGGAGTCGTTACGCCGATATTGGAACTGTGAACTCATGCGCTCGACGGTGCTGCCGCTCCTGCTCCCTGCGCTAGACGCCTTCTGTGCCGACGAGCGGCTGGCGGATAAGGCGAAGACGGCGCTGTCTCTCGCGCTTGTGAGCACCTCGGTAGTCAGGAGTTTTCGCGTTCCGATCACCGTGCGCCATAGCTGGCTTCGAGAGGTCACGCCGGAGGGTATCGCCTGGATGCTGCGCGGCGCAGAACGCCCGGTGCTCAAGCTGCCGGAACCGCCCGATCGGGATACGACGAGACCATGGCGTCTCTTTCCGGCGCTTGGCTCGATCGCCGAGCGCCATTGGCTGGCCATCGCCGACGCACCGAATCTTCTGCATCCGTCTGTCGACGCTCAGTGGCAGGAGAACCAGCTACTGGAGCTGCTCGCTTCGGCTCGCGCGAAGGAGCTCTTTGCCGAAGCCACACTCCTCGACTACCTGGCGAGTTTTCTCGCCGGGCCGGCGGGTCCGTACCGTGCTACCCAATCGGTCAACCGTGCAATCTCCGATCTGGTACGCAAAGGCCTGGATGGGAACGGTGAGAAGGTGCTGGGGCAGAACGAGGCGCGCGTTCGAAAGATCGTGGGCTCGATTGCATCCTCGGGATGCTTCAAGATCGGCAATGATCTGCCAAAGGCTTTGTTGAGGGGACTGCTTTCCGCCGATACCGAGGTGCTGCCTTTGCCGGCGCGGTTTTTCCCGCCGGAAGCTGCTGACGACGCTGTCCTTTCCGTCTCGGATGCATCGCGCTTGCTGGAGAAGGTCGAGGAGGGATTGTCCAAGGCGAGCGATGCCAACAAGGACCTTCAGAACGCGGCGTTGAAACTCTCCGAGCAGCTGATCAAAGGGGTTCCGGCACAGGAGCGTTCCGAGCTGCTGCAACGCTGCGCCGATTTGCGGGTTCTTGGTGGCTTCGACTGCAAGGCAAGCCGGCGCATGCCGATATCCGTTCGCGAGATCCAGGATGCGCGAAAGGCGGGAACCCTATTTGGCAGCGGTGAGGCACGTACACCACTTGGGTTTGCGGCGGAGTTGCAGCAGGTCTTGCCCAAGGAACGGGTCCTGGTCATCAACAAGGAAACCGCTTCGCTTGCGCTGAACATGGAGGGTGCCATCGCTCAGTGCGATGGACATGCCGTATTGCGTTCTCTGGGAACGAAGGCCCGAATGCTCGGAGGGTTGGAGGAAAGGGCCGCGTTGGCAGCGCTCGCGCACGCCCCGTCGGGTGACGAAGAGATTCGCGGTCTGCGCTTCCTGCTTCACGCTGACCCAGAGCATTTCCAAAACGACGACACGCTTTGGGTCCTCGGTCGCAAGCAGGCGCAGGTCTGGCAGCGGCTCTGGAGCCAACTGGTGGGCGGAGTTGATAAGCCTTGGAATCTGCTGGATGACTCGGTCGTCGATGCCCTGGCCCGGAGGGAGTGGGATGCTGTCGATCTCCACGAGATCAGCGCGCAAGCCGTGCTCGACGAGATCGAGAGCCGGGGCGTGTCTGCTCTGGACCCTTCGGGCTTCGATCGAGACGAGTGCGAACAGATCCTCACGGAGGTCCGAGACAACGATGATGCGTTGTGGTGCAAGCTGCCGTTTCACTGGACCCGGACGGAAGCCGCGGTGTCTGGCTCCGAGGACAACGCCTACTTGGATCTCGACAACGTCAGTCTGTCAGACGAGATACTACGCGGGGTCTATCTGATTCGGCTCAGCGACGATGGCGCGTTGGCTGCGCGCCAAAAACGCTTACTGAAGCCGTTGGACGAGCAGGGTGTCATCCAAATCGCGCTCGATCATGCCGATGTTTCCGATCGGTGGCGCGTAATTCTGGACGCAATGGATTTGCTCGACCAAAAGGGAGAGGAACCTTCTGAACGCCTGAAAGCCGACATCAGAAGCAGTCAGTGGCTGCCGATTGCTGACGGTGGTACGGCTAAACCCGAGGACGTGATCGATCTGGGAGCGGCCGAGGCGGAGATCGACCGTGTCCTTGCCCAAGAGCCTGGGGCATTTGTCACGCCGGGGAAATTGCTTCCGGTAATCGCCGATCATGCATTCTTCCCGAATCTTCGGGAGACCTATTTCGCCCGGGGTAAGGAAGGACTCGGGCAACTCGGTGTTGCGTTGTTGACTCTCAATTCCTACCAGATCGGCAATATCCGGTTCAACGACGCTGAGGCGCTGGCAGAAACCGCACAGGTCTTGAGCAATCACCCCAACGCGGGCTGGCAGCTACTGTCGACGCTCATCGGTACGATGGGAGCGGAGGATTGCCTCGAGGCGCTGCTGTCGGGAATGACGGGTGTGATCCCAATCGATTCTCTGGTCGATCTGCTGAACTGGATCGCCACACAAGGTGGCGAGGACTCGCAGGCGGTCCAGGTATTCAACCGATACTTGAGGGTCTTCGCGGCGGAAGACGAGGCATTAAGCGCTCTTGGCCACCTGACGCTCTTGAACGAGGAGTCGCGGTGGAGGTCCAGTGCCCAGCTTGTCCACGGCGTGACTGGCATTGCTCGCTGCCATGTACTGCACTCGGATCAGGCGCAGATTCTTGCGGGGTCGATTTTCCAGCATCGACCCAGCGGTGATCGTGCTGGCCAAGCAAATGCTGTCGCGTATGCGTCTGAGACTTCGTCCGCCGGGCCGATCTTGCGGGATTACTTCGATCCCTGGACCGGACGGGTCGCTTCTCCGCTGGTCGGTGTGTTCGTGCTGCTGTTTGGTGGCGATGGATCTATAAAGGACCTCTGCCGGGATCTCTTAGGCCAGCATTCACGCGACTGGCTCATCAGTCGAGTCCCATGGGAGAGTCCCAGCTCCGACGCTGCGACGGCAAGAAAGGCTTGGCTGCAGGGTTTCTCGCTGGAGCGGGCATTAGATCATTTCCGGATGGCCGTCCGGGTCCATGAGGGCGAGACGCTGAGCGTGCACTCCATTCTCGGCGAGCCTGTCAAAGTCGACCTCGATAAGCAGTTTGCAAACCTTCTTGTGGGTCGGCCGAGCTATTTCCGGTTGGAAGAGGGTGATGGATACCGGATCGAACTGGTGCTGCGACGCATCACGACCGCGGACTGCTCCGACGCTCAGTTATCGGGCTACCTGCAGTCGTCGACTGCCTACTTGCTGCGAGAGGTCTTCAACCAGCAACGACTGAACCTCGACGCGCTTTGGACCGAGCTGGGACAGTCCGATCAGGTCGATATTGAGCTCGCTAAGGCGCTGATGCTGGATAATATTCCCTTTTATCTAAAGCAATTAGGGACGCACAAGCATCCGGCGCTGCGCGCCGGGTTGGAGCGTTATCGCGACCATGAAAGGCAGGAGAAGGAGTTCGGAGCAAGATCCCAGGCGAAAGACTACCGTCTCAAGAAAGAACAAGCCCTGGAAGAACTGCAGCAGTTGATCGAGAGGGATGAAAGGGTTCAAAGGGCGATACTCGACTCGATTCAACAGAAGATCAGGGACTTCCAATACCAGCCGGAGAGCGTCCCGTTCGAACTGTTCCAGAATGCCGATGACGCGCTGTGCAATCTGGAGTTCATTGATGCCTACCCGGCCAAGCCGGGCGATCGCGACGTCGAGGAACTCCCCGCCGGAATCCGCCGATTCGTGATCGAGGCCGATACGAATCAAATTTCCTTCATGCACTGGGGGCGGGCGATCAATCAGTTCGGGAGCCGAGGTTTTCCTGGGCGGAAAAAGGGGTTTGACCGAGACCTGGAGAACATGTTGATCCTCTCGGCCTCGGACAAAGGCGCTGATGCCACCGGGAAATTCGGGCTCGGCTTCAAGAGCGTCTGGCTAGTTTCCGATCGGCCGAGCATCGTCAGTGGCCGGCTTCAAGCGGTCATTGTCGGCGGTTTGTTGCCTGTCGCGGACCACGGGAAGGTCACGCAGAGTCTTGTCTCTCGGCTGGCGTTCCGCCAGCCGGATACACGATGGCCAGGCACCGCTATCCACCTCCCCCTGCGTGGCCATGCCTCGGAAGCCGCCGTGCTCGACCGCTTTTGCACGGTTGCCGGCGCCATGGTGGCGTTCTCCCGAAGCCTTCGCACCGTTGATGTGCAGCGGAGCAACGCGCGCGGTTTTACGGCGAGTTGGGAGTCGCGAACGCTTTCCGAGATCGACGGCATCGAGATGGGCCGGATTCGTCAGGGCGATGGGGGGCCTCTGTTGGTGATGAAGATACGACTGGACGATGGCGCTATCTTGCTCGCGGTTGGACCGACCGGCTTTGTCGAGCTTCCGAAGGTGATTCCCAATCTCTGGGTAACGGCGCCGATTCGCGAACAGGAGCGGTTGGGCTTCGCAGTCAACGCAATGTTCGAAGTAGACGCAGGCAGATCGCGTCTCTCGGCGGAGGTTGAGCGGAACCACGCACTTGCAGAGCGACTTGGGAGGCAGTTTGCCGCTCAACTTGAGCGCCTCCGGACAGCCGTGGCCGGGCGCTGGGCGGAGGTGGCCGGGTCCATGGAATTCTCGGCGGGCGCGGAGCCTTACGGCTTCTGGCATTCCCTTTGGCGCACCTTGATGTCACGGCTGCCTCAGTTGGACCGCGAGTCCGGCTCGCGGATCGTGGCAACGGCCCTGCTTCGCGAAGGCCTTCGTGATCTGTCTGAAGCACATGCGATAGTCCCCAATTGCCTCCCCGACGGACTACAACGATTGGTCCGTTCCTCGCAGGCCAAAACCGTTCTAAGGGGCGCTTTGTCGGACACGGCTGTCCTGGTGGCAGTGGCCAAGGCGTCCTGTTTCCGGTCTCTGCTGAAGATCGAGTCTGCTGTCTCGGCCGATATGGCGACTTGGCTGAGACTGTTGATCCCGGACCAGTCTCAGCGCTCTGATCATCTTGTCTCGGTCAACCTGAAGCAACTGATCGTTCAGTTGGCTGTTCAGCTTGACGGGCGCCGGGCATTGTCGCCGGAAGATGCCAACGTGCTTGGTGGGTCGCTGCACTCAGAAACGCCTAAGGCATGGGAAGAGGCGGATGACGATGTGGGGCAGGACATCGTCAAGGATTTCAAGGCGGCCGCCGAGAGGGCCGGGGATTTGTCGTTCCTTTCCGCCGGCGGGTCCGTAAAGCCTTGCAAGCAACTGCTAAGCGATCAAGGCAGCGAAGATGAGAAGAGGCGCTGGGCGTTCGCGCCCGATGATGCTCGGTTGGCGGATCAGTACGCGGATGATGGAGCGGCCTTCTTCCTGTGGTGCCGGGACAAGCTTGAGGCCCCTACGGACAAGCTGAAGCAGTGGGTCATTCAGGCCGAAGATGCTGAAAGATGCGAGGCGGCGTTGCGATACCTCATGGAAGGCGAACTCGCGCGACAGGTCGGGGATGCGTTGCATGAGCAGGGCCTCGCGGGAAGTTGGCTGGCGGCGGTTGATGAGCAGTCGGAGTTTCTCTCGGGTTGGACTAACGAAGACCGCATGCGGCTGGTGTACCAGATACTCAAAACGCCGGAGGAGAGTCGGAGCGCGTTTCAAAATGCCGGTGTTGGCGAAGAAGAACAGGAGCCAGAACTCATCGATCCCGAGGTTGCACTGGAGCGAATCTATCAGTGGTGGATACAGGAACGGGGGGAGCATCTGGAGCGCTATTGCCGGGAAACCTATCCCGAGGGCCGTTTGCCTGTTCTCGAGGATCACGATCTCGGAAGTATCGATCGGTCCTCCTGGTTGCTGGTCCTCCTGCTGGGTGGGTTTCACACTATGGGGCGGGTCCGACCTGGGCAGCATCGTATCTTTATCGAAGGCTGTCAGCGTCGCGGCTGGTGGTCGGTGTTCACCGATCCAAATCCTGTCGAGCACTTTGAGGACTGGATGGGAGTCCTGGATCAATACATCGACCAGCAGGTCGACCAGCAGGAGTACGAGCAATGGATGATGCGGTTTCCTATCATCTACAAGCTATCGCGGCATCTGGAAAACTATGCTGAGCTATTGCTCGGGCTGGGTAGATACCGCAGCGCGTTTGATCTTGCCGCTGTCCTGCAACCCTGGGCGGACCCGGAACAGCAGGGCGGTGGCATCGGTGCCGCGGCTTTGCCCCGAACGCTCGGGATAGGTGCCAACTTCGTGATCCGTGAGTTGATCCGTCTTGGTGTAGTCGACAGTCCGCACCTGCGCGCACATGCGTTCGTTCCATATTGGCGGGTCAAGCGCCTCATTGCCGAGATGGGTTGCCCGGGAGCCGAATCGACGGAGCCGCGTCTTCGAATCTCGCCCGTCATCTCAGGTTTCGTGCATGATCACATGGATGCGGAAAAGGCTTCATTCTGCGGGGATTTTGACATTCCCCTGAGGATTGTTGCTAAAGACTTCTCGCTCCAGCAGGAATTGCTGGGACGGACACTTCGCTTTGACGATTTTGGTTGGGCTAACTGACCTCGCGTTACCGAATGTCGATATCTAGTTGGTCATAGGAGCAGCAGAAATGGGCTTGCAGCCAGGTGATGAGATATTACACGCCCGTTTCGGTTCTGGGACCGTCGAGTTTCCGAAGGGCCAGACGGCAATCGTCCGTTTCGAGCATGGACTAGAAGAATGTGAGCTGGGGGCACTGAAGAAACAGGTCAGCGTCCGTGCCGCCGTCGAATCCGCACAGTGGCACCCTACGCTGGAGGTCGTCGCAAAGTGCCAGGCGGCTTCCATTCAGTCTGTGAATGACGCTTGGGGCGTATTTTCCCGCTCCCGCATCTCACTCTTGCCTCATCAGCTCTGGGTCTGCCACCGGGTGTCACGCCAGTGGCCGATCCGCTACCTCGTGGCAGATGATGTGGGCCTTGGTAAGACCATTGAAGCGGGCCTGATTCTTTGGCCCTTGCTGTCCTCCGGAATGGTGCGCCGGCTACTGGTGCTGTGTCCTGCCTCCCTCGTCGAACAGTGGCAGTTCCGACTCCGCGAGATGTTTGACATCCGCTTGGCCCGTTATCTGCCCGAGGCAGACACGATGAGAGGCGATTTCTGGAGCACCCACCGCCAGGTCGTTGCTTCGCTGCCGACACTTCGCGCCGACCGAAACGGGCGGCATGACCGCCTATTGGAGGCCGAGTCCTGGGATCTGCTGATCGTCGACGAGGCCCATCACCTTAACGCTGACGAAAGCCGAGGCTCGACCCTAGGCTATCGGTTCGTGGAAAAGCTACTTGAGCAAAAGAAGGTAGACTCGTGCGTGTTATTCACCGGAACGCCGCATCGCGGCAAGCCATTCGGCTTCTGGTCGCTCATGAAGTTACTGCGTCCTGATCTGTTCGATCCGAAAAAGCCCGATCATGAACAAATCGAACTACTGCCGGATGTTCTAATTCGTAACAACAAGAGCCTTGTCACGGATATGCAGGGCAACAAGTTATTTAAACCGGTGGCTGTTACCCCCGAGACCTACTCGTACGCACCGGAAGAGGATGACTTCTATGATCTGATGACGAATTTCATCGCGAGCGGCAAGGCATATGCAACTTCGCTATCCGCGAGCGAAGGACGACAGGTCATGCTGGTGCTGATCTCGATGCAGAAGCTGGCGTCAAGCTCGGTGGCGGCGATCCGAAGAGCGCTTAAAGGGCGCTTGGGACGATTGAGGTCAACTCGGGACCGATTGCAGGAGCAGATTCGGTTGTCTGCGAAAGAACAAGCTGCGATGTCGGCAGCTGCTGATGGCGAAATGGACTTAGAAGATGGCCTGGGCGACGTCGACGCGCTCCTTGCTCAGGCGACACTGACACTCATGGAGCAGGAGATTCCGAACCTGGAGGCTTTAGTGGAAGCGGCGGAGGCCGTTGTGACGGAAACGAAAATCGAAAAGATTCTCGACGTTCTGGAAGATCAATTTAAGGATCGACAGGTTCTCTTCTTTACGGAATACAAGGCGACGCAGGCGCTCTTGATGAGTGCTTTGATGCGAAAATATGGCGAGGATTGCGTCACCTTCATTAACGGTGACGAGAAGATCGAGGAATTGCTCCTCCCCGACGGTTCTCTTGTCATAAGAAATATCGACCGAGCCGAAGCGGCGGACCTGTTCACTTCGGGTCAGGTTCGCTTCTTGATTTCGACCGAGGCGGGGGGCGAGGGCATCGATCTCCAGGAACGGTGCCATTCACTGATTCACGTCGATCTTCCATGGAATCCAATGCGCCTCCACCAACGCGTTGGCCGTCTAAATCGGTACGGCCAGAAGAAGCCGGTGGAAGTTATCACCCTACGCAATCCCGCGACGGTAGAGGCTCGGATTTGGGATCTTCTCAACGCGAAACTGGAACGGATCATGTCGGCACTCGGTGGCGCGATGGACGAGCCGGAGGATTTGTTACAGCTCGTGTTGGGTATGTCTTCGCCGGGAGTTTTCGCAGAACTATTTTCTCAAGGCCAGTTCGTGAAGAAGCAAAAGCTTAACGATTGGTTCAATCGGGAGTCCATCACTTTTGGGGGAAGTTCTGCCATCGATACTGTGAAAAAGCTCGTCGGTCATGCCAGTCGTTTTGATTTGAGTAGTTTAGCGGAAGTGCCGAATGTGGATTTGCCGGAACTCAGGCAGTTCCTTGAGAACATGCTGTTGCTTAGCCGACGCCGGCCTGTGCGAAACCAGGAGGGACTGAGCTTCAAGACGCCGGACGACTGGCTCGACGAGCCTGGGATTAGGCGAAAATACGAGGATATGGTTTTCGACAGGACAGCACCCGGAGGAAGATCGGCAGAGAAAATCATCGGTGTGGGGCATAAGGTATTCGACAAAGCCCTTCGGGTCGCTGCCGAGTACTCTGTTTCTTTGACATGGAGCAAAGACATCGAGCATTCACTCGTTATTTTTCAGGTCTACGATCGGATTACTGACCAGTCAGGGCGCATTCGCCAAGCAGTGGTCGCCGCTGAATGCGTAAATTCACCCTTGGGCGGAGAATGGAAAACACTCCGAGACTGGGAAGTTCTGAAAATACTCAATGGAGTGAAGCAACGAGATAAGCCCCAAGATGATCCACCGATACAGGCGAAAACACTGGCCAATATGGTGGATAACGCAAGCGCACGTGTTACCGCGGAGATCGAGTCATTCCGCTTTCCGTTCAAAATTCCAGCGGTAAAGCCCATTGCTCTGATATGGGCCACAAATTGACCACGCCGACACGACAAACCAGCTGGATTCTCTGGGCACCTGTCCAAGGCTGGCTTGAGGCAGGGGTGGCGCAGCCTGCGTCGAGCGCCGGCTGTCTGGATATCGAGCGCTGGGCACAGGAGATTTGGTACTTAGCGGACGATATCACCGTAGAACTGCCGCGCGACGAGGCCAGACGGTTTCAGGTATCGGCGCAGGAAGAGGCGGGGGCCGAGCCCGAAGGGCAGGGCTCGGACAGCGGACTAGACGAGCAACCCGCGGACTTTGGGCTGGCCTTCGATCTCCTGTTCGAGCCGCCGAACAAAGGCAACCCGAAGAATTCGCTCAGGGCTGCGAGCGATCTGCTGTACGACCTCTAGTACCCCGTTCCAGATTTGTTCACAAAGACAGTCTATTAGAGGCATCTCTTCTTTTGAATTCTGACGAGGAACCTCATGGCCAAGAAATATATCGTGCGACTGTCCGCCGAAGAGCGCGACTTGCCGCTCGCCTTGATCGGCAAGGGGCGGGCGTCAGCGCAGAAGATTAAACATGCCAACGTGCTTCTACAGGTGGACGCGACCGCCCCCGACTGGAGCGACGAGCAAATTGGCGAGGCTTTTGAGTGCGCTCCGCGTAAGCAGTTCAGCATTCGCCAGCATTTTTTCGAACAAGGGCTTGATGCGGCACTGGACCGCAAACAGCGCGAGCGACCGAGTCGCGAGCCCTTGCTTGACGGAGACAAACAGGCGCGTCTGGTGCAGATTGCGTGCAGCGATCCGCCGCCTGGCCGAGCCCGCTGGACACTGCAACTGCTCAGCGAACGCTTGGTGGAGTTGGAGATTGTGGAGTCGATGTCGCCGCCCATGGTGATGCGCGCGCTGAAAAAAGCGAACTTCAGCCGCGCCGACGCACCTGCCGGGTGATCCCGCCGGAGCAAAACGCGGAGTTCGTCGCTCGCATGGAGGACGTGTTGGAGGTCTATCGCCGACCCTATGACCCCAAACGCCCCGTGGTCTGCCTGGATGAGCAGCCGACCCAACTGGTGGGTGAGGCACGTCAGCCAATCCCGGTGCAGCCGGGGCAGCCGGCGCGCTACGACTACGAGTACGAGCGCCTCGGCAGTGCAACCAACTTCATGCTTACCGAACCGCTCGGGGGATGGCGCAAGGTCAATGTGCGCAAGACCAAGACCGCGGTCGACTTGGCAGCAGAGATCAAGGAGTTGCTCGATGTCGACTACCCCGACGACGCAGACACCGCCGTGCTGATCTGGGAGAATCTCAACACCCACACGCCGGCCCCGTTGTACAAGGCGTTCGAGCCGGCTGAGGCTCGTCGTCTGCTGGAGCGATTGGAAATCCACTACACCCCCAAGCACGGTAGTTGGCTCGACGTGGCCGAAATCGAACTGAGCGTCTTTACCAAGCAATGTCTTGCCCGTCGCATCGACAACATCGAAACCCTACGCAGTGAAGCCAATGCTTGGCCAAAGCCCGCAACACCGCTCAAACCGGCGTGGACTCGCAGCTCGCCAACGAACAGGGGCGCATCAAGCTCAAGCGCTTGTACCCGCACATCATGCTGAAATGCGGTACTAGAGGCTAGACGGATATCCGGCCTCGATTCGTGGAATCCTCGTGCCGCGACAACGGAGAAGACGTCCTCAGGGCGAAAAAGTCGAGCCAAGTGGAGAAGCCGCGTCCATTAGAATCTGTGCTAGGCTGCTTCAGGGCAGCGGAGTACACACAAGCTGCAGCCGATCAGGTCAAGCACGGGCTACTTTACATTTAACTGTTAACTCCACAAAACAACTAAACCAACCGAAATACATAGGTATCCATAAATGGCTGAAGAATGGGACGTTGATGAAACAGAAGAAAGTGAAGACCAAGAGCAGGATGTACTCTCTTACCAGATTTCTTCGTATCCTGCTGACATAACCTTGAAAGGGTATCTGGATAAGTGGAATTCAGGTCAGCTTGAGATACCTCCATTTCAAAGAAACTACGTATGGGATCAAGTTAAGGCAAGTAAGCTCATTGAGTCGTTCTTGCTTGGCTTGCCAGTCCCTGGTGTCTTTTTACACAAAGATCGTAAAACCAACAAACTGGCTGTAATCGACGGACAGCAACGCATACTGTCTTCAATCAGATACTTTAAGAACGAGTTTGATGAAAAGATTTTTCGACTGAAGAATGTTTTGCCACGATGGAATGGAAAAACATACGTCGAGCTGGAAGAAAGCGATCGATATCAACTGGATGACACAGTTCTGCGTGCAACGGTGGTTCAGCAATTAGACCCAGAAGATGATTCAAGTATCTATCATATTTTTGAACGATTGAATACTGGTGGAATAAACCTAAACCCAATGGAGATACGCAAATGCGTATACTTCGGAGACTTATTTTCTCTTCTCGAAGACTTAAACAAGAACCAGTACTGGCGTAAAATTATCGCAAAGCCAAACCCCGATAAGCGCCTTCGGGATGTTGAGTTGGTATTGAGGTGTATCGCGCTCCATTCCGAATGGAAAGATTACGACAAACCGATGAAAGGTTTCCTTAATGCCTTTATGGCAAAGACGAGACACCTAGAAGGTGAGAACAGACTTCAGTTATTGGCACGCTTCGAACAGGACTTTACAAGAACCTGCGAAACAATTGCTAGCAGACTTCCAGATAAGCCATTCCATTTGAGAGGAAGAATTAACTACGCAGCTATGGATTCGATTTATAACGCTGTTGCTGAAATGGAACACACTCCCGAAGACATCGAAATACGATATAAAACCCTAGTCGCAGACGCTGAGTATGTTGATACTGCGACCATTAACACAAGCGACGGAAAAACTCTTTACATTAGGTTTCAGCGCGCATTGGATATTTTGGTGGGATGAACGGCAGCAATGGACAAATTGCTTCTTCGATCTCAGCTTGCTTTTGATAATTGCCAGGAACACTTGGAGAAAAGTAACGCATGGGGAACTGAAATAGAATCATATCTTACGCAGCATGTGCTTGTGATTATGTGTGCCGATATCCAGCAGGAACTATATCGCGTGCTTGAGCAGCGGGCTGAAAAAGCGGGGGACATACCGTTGAAAACATATGCTGTCGCAACTTGCAAGAGGGTATTGCGTAGTATTGGCAAGAGCGAAGTGGCTGGCTTCGTTGGATATTTCGGCAGTAATGCAAAGGAATTCTTGGACAACAATATTGATGACAAGGAAGTAACAATTTACAACAATGCCGTATCTGGCCGACATGATGTTGCTCATAAGAGCGGTGCAAATATAACATTCCGCGAATTAGAGGAGGCGATGAATGCGGCAAGAAACGTCATTAAAGTTGTATCAAAGGCAATTTCCCTAGATGTTGAGGCGGCACGAGTAAACAAGGCATTCTAACGTTCTCAGTCGCTAACGCGCCTGCGCCGCAGAAGGCAACGTTAGCAAGATACCGGGTACAGACCATGTTTTCTGGTTAAGTCGGATGAATCAGAGCGCAAAGAAGTGTTTAGAATAGGGCTTAGAGCGGAACGCCCAGGGCGCAGCCGCGCGGAGGGCGCTTTGCTCGAGCAGTCGTTTGGTTAGGCTTATTCTTGGTTTGTCGCATCTCGGCGTCTAGCCCATGTTTAACATGGCATCAATGGCTTCATGCCTGTCTGCTTCTTGAGCCAAGGCTGGAACGACTTGATCCCATCCTAAAGTTATGTCAGTGCCATGATCACCGAACTGCG
>JGI12048J13642_10002889_pt1 | contig 16237 bp, 13 predicted proteins | sample ElkSlonscriptome_16_FD_13642 | JGI IMG/M metagenome (IMG submission 13642)
TAGTTGTTCTATTGCAAGGAGTTATAACGCGGCAATGCGCCGCCACAAGCGTGCCAATCGCGGTGTAACGATGTTCACCTAACTGGTGACCTAACAAGCCAACTGAGAATATTGGTGATTTCAAACTCTTATCTGACGCGCTTAGTGGTCAACTGAGGATTCTAGGTTTAACAGGTGTGGCGGAGGTCATCGGGCGGCCACCACAAAAATGGCATCTGGATGAGGTTTTTATCAAGATTAATGGACCGCTGCATTAGCTTTGGCGGGCAGTCGATCAGGATGGTTGTGAACTGGAAGTTCTTGTCACTAAAAAACGGGATAATCGAGCGGCAGTGCGATTCTTCAGAAAGTTGTTCAAAGGTCAGCCACGGCAACGGCAAGCTCATAAGATTGTGACCGAAAAACTCCGGAGTTACCCGGCTGCCTTGCGGGATTTAAATTGTAAAGTCCCGCATAGTACTGATCAGTACAAAAACAATATAGCTGAAATCTCACATCAACGAACCCGCAAGCAACAGAGGCAAATGCGTCAGTTTAAGTCAACATCAATATCTGGCCAGTAGAAATGCCCACGGGATGGTTCCTCGACATTATAAATCAGTCTTACTGGTTGATCTTTGAACCAGGGGAATTCTTAAAACGACATGAAGTTCTGCGTATCCACCGAAGTCCGGCCAGCCCCGTGCTATTTCTGGCCTTTGTCCGCTATTAAATTGACCGATTCGGTAAATTCCCCCAACGGTTGGGGCTTACCAAACAAATAGCCTTGAAAACGGACGCAACCTTTCTCTATGAGGAATTGCTTTTGTGGGCCCGTTTCTACTCCTTCAGCAATCACATCGACATTTAGATTTTTAGCCATCGCAATAATGGTGGAGACAATCTCCCTGTCATCGCTATCGGTCTCGATATCTTCTGTAAATGATTTGTCGATTTTTAGTTCGTCCAGGGGCAAACGCTTCAGGTATTGCAATGACGAATAGCCGGTGCCGAAGTCATCCAGAGATAGATGGATGCCAAGCTGACTGAGGGACTGCATCTTGGAGATCGTATCGTCAGTATCTAAAAGCAGCAGGCTCTCTGTAAGCTCGAGCTTAAGCCGCTCCGGATTAATGGCAAAGTGCTCAATCTGGGCCTTGACGTAAGCGACAAAATCCGCCTGTTGAAATTGCTTGGCACTCACATTAATGGCCAGGATCAACTCACGAGTGTGAGCAAATTGTCCCCATGCCTGGAGCACTTGACAGGCAGTCTTCAATACCCAGTTGCCAATCGTCAGGATCAAGCCGGTTTCTTCAGCATGCGGGACGAACTCCTCCGGGGAGATTAAACCCCTTTTCGGATGCTGCCAGCGTATTAGTGCTTCAGCTCCGAGCGGATGGTTTGAGTCATCCATTTGTATCTGGTAATACAGCACGAACTGCATTGTCGCCAGTGCCTGATTCAAATCATCATTGAGTTGTACAAGCTGCTGCAGACTCTCCTTCATCTTCGGGTCAAAGAAGCGGATTGTATTGCGCCCGTCTTTCTTCGACTGATACATCGCCAGATCAGCTTGTTTCAAAAGCTCTTCAACACTCTGGTGATGATTCTGAATCAAGGTGATGCCAATACTCGGAGTATTCTGGCAGCTATGAGTCGCCAGTTGGTAGGGTTGATTCAGCGCATCCTGTATTTTCTGCGCGATAGTCTCGGCTTGTGCTGCCGCCTTAATGTTGTTTTCGCTTAAGTCTTCGAGCATCACCAAAAACTCGTCACCACCCAGACGAGCCACTGTGTCGCCTTTCCTTATACAGAGTTTCAGACGCTCTGCCACTTGTTGCAGTAATAGGTCACCAATGTCATGTCCGAGTGTGTCGTTGAGGTTCTTGAAGTTATCCAGGTCAATAAACAGTAAAGCTCCTTCTTTGCCGCTTCGGGAGAGGGACGCCTGCAAATGGACCAGTCGGTCCCGCAATAACCTGCGGTTAGGTAACTTGGTCAGTGAATCATAGAAAGCCAGATTCCTGATTTTATCGGCTGTCGCCTTGCTCAACGTAATGTCGATAAACGCGGCGACATAGTTGCTCGTCGCACCTGCACTGTCCTTCACGGCGGTAATAATGAGGTGCTGCGGAAAGACTTCACCGTTCTTGCGGCAATTCCATATTTCACCTTCCCAGGCTCCGCTAGATCTGATTTTATTCCACATGTTTTCATAAAAAGTCTTGTCATGCCGGCCCGATTTAAGAATTCTTGGATTCCGTCCGAGCACTTCCTCAGAGTTATAGCCTGTGATGCGGGTGAAGGCCGAATTGACTTTAAGGATGTCAGCATTAGCGTCGGTTACCGCCATGCCCTCCTGAGAGTCAAACGAGATGGCGGCGATGGATAGTTCACGTTCCGCCTCCTTTTGCGCTGTCAAATCAGTACCAACTGCGAAGTTTTTATCTCCAAGCGTAATGAATACCCAGGAAACGATTCTCTTCGAGCCATCTTTACAGCGTACAATGGCCTCCATAGGCTCAGTCGCAGTTTGTGTTTCGATCGCATGTGTGACCCTGCGTTGCCATTGTTCAGCACATTTTTTTCGGTAAGATACATCTGGACAGGCACGTGGCCACCAATCGGCTATTGAGGGCACATCGTCTTTCCCATAGCCAAACAATTTGACAAATGTGGGGTTCAGGTACTCGCAAACTTGATCTTGCCCTGAAAAAACATAGATGGCCAATGGCAAGGTTTCAATCATGGATCGGTGCAGTGATTCGCTTTCCTTTAACGCATCACCAATCGCCATCCGTCGTCGAATTTCATCTTGTTTTTCTGTAATCGCTGCATTCAGTTCGCGAGTTCTTGCCCTGACCGTCTTACGCAAAGTTTGCATCCAAACAATTGCGATTAATCCTGCAACCAGCATGGTAATCAACGAGGATACGACGAGATTTCGGGTATTTTCTAACTGCTCTCCCGGAGTTTTAATAATCCACTTCTCTCGCAGCTCTTCAAGGGTTCCGTCCGCAATGACAATAGAGAGCCCTTCGTTAAGCATGGCAAGCAGCTCTGAATTACCTTTTCGAACCGCAAAGCAGAAATCAGAAAACTTCTCTAGTGGTGATCCTGCAATGTCAATATTCTCAAGCCCAAGTTGGTTTATAATATTCTCACCCACCAGTCTGGTTGCGACCAGCGCATCATAGTTGCCCTCAGATAGTTGGCTGAATGCAATTTCCAGCGTCTCAGTTTCAATAACCTTGTCACTGAGTTGATTTAACTTCACGTAATCTGAGCCTGTGTCACTTTTCATAACCACTACCGTCATGTCGCTCAGGTCACTAATCCCGCTGATTCGATTCTCGCCTTTGCGTACAAAAATCGCCCCATGCAAGCTGTAATAAGGTAGCGTGAAATCAAAAACTTTGGCGCGTTCAGCGTTACGCCCGACTACTGGTAAGGCATCTATTCGGCCAAGCTCCAAGTCATTCTTAATCGTGTTCCAGCTGTCTACTTTGAACTCGACATCACGACCAACCGTTCTCAGCGCTGCGCGCATTAACTCAACAGAAAAGCCATCTGCCTGACCGTTTTCCGTAACGATGGAAAACGGCGGATAGTCGTACTCACTGGCTGACTGGATTGTCAGCTCTGGCGCAGTCATGCCTGCCAAAGAAGGTTCTGCCATCGCGGGCAAAGAAAAAGAAGAAAGGGTAATAACTAGCAGCAGATGAATTGCTGAGAAGGTATGAGGATTAAGCCCAGGCGACTTAATTGCCCTGTGAGTCAAAAAGCTGAAAAACATGGGATCACTAAAGCCCGGCTCGAGGCTTGAATTCTTATTGGTTTTTTTATCAAAGTCCAACTTTACTTTCAACCAAATTTCTGTGTAAAAATATCCTGTATGATTCTCGCCTTTTTTATCCCTCAGGTAGCCTATTTTACCGGAAATTCCTGAGAAAAATTACTGCTCAAATCACAACTTTGAGAGTCAGGCCGACTCAGGCTGCTGTTGCTATATTCGGTTTGACTGAGAAGCGATTGCGAATGGTTCTCTGGGCGCAATTTTCCCCATCAATTTTCCCCACCAATCGCCGTGAAAGCTGGTAGTGCATGACTTAAGCTTAAGAGCCTGGTATCGTCAGTCAGTAGAATAGACAAGTCTGGCAAAGTCGAACAGGCCGGACATAGTGCCAGAGAATCGAGCACAGCATGAAAAGAAGTGATAATGACTGGGAAGGGTTTGGCGAGGAAGTGCTGGAGGTCACGATTATTCCGCGTAAAAACGGCAAAGCTATTTGCTCTGGATGCCACACGGCGGCACCGGGATATGACACGCTGGGGGAACGGCGTTTTGAATTTATCCCGTTCTGGGGCTACCGGGTATTCTTTCTGTATGTCATACGCTGGGTTAACTGTCAGCATTGTGGCATCCGGGTGGAACAGTTACCTGAAAGTTGCCTTTCCCGACAGCGACTGCCTGACAAACATATTCCCAGCACCTTGGGTTTGATCAAGAATCTTACGAACCTCATTTAACACTTCATCCCTGTGTGAAGGGCCTGCAGCTTCCAAAGCTAATTCAGAGGCTTCAATTACATCGAGTCCCGTTACCTCGTAACCCCAGCCCTCGTTCAACCAGTGAAGTGCTGCCAGCGCGGAACCCAGCGCAAATTCCGGTTGTGAGTCAATAAAATCTCTTGCCGCCCGGATAAGTGTTTTTGGCTCACAGGGACTCTGACTGGCTAGCTGCAGCGCCAGGTCATAGAACTTCAATTCCTTGGCAGTGGCAAACCATTTGCCTTCTTCGCCCGGTGTTGTCCCGATCAAGTCAGTCAGTATTTCAGCCTGATCTTTCATGGGATAACGTTTGGCAATTGAGCGGAACCTTGCGAGGTAGGAGTTACCCTGCGCAGCACTCAGTCCGTAACGGTGATAGGCCTCTTCATGCAGGCCAGAGGTTATCAAAATTTCCTCGCAGGCCCGGTCAATGATGGCGTCAGACTGATTCAGTCCCCGCGACGCCTCTGCATATTTCAGGGCTTCCGATTTCTTGCCCATTGACTGCAATGCGTACACACCATAGCGCCGGTAATGCCAGAACGGATGGCGATCCAACGCCAGTAAATCGAGCATCTCCTGATAGCGCTTTGACCTGAGAAGACAGGACAGACAGGCTGTCGCACCATGAAAGTAGTTTCCAGGATTCGGATCTGTCCAGCACGCCTGCACGGTAGGCATTAGTTCGTCGGCCCACTGCCCGGCCAATTCCTCCGAACCGCATATCTCACCCCAGCGGTCTCCCACCGGACTGAGGTAGTCGACGCCATCATCTTCCATGGCCTGCCAAAGCCGGTCCAGCCATTTAGCACGTGTTTCTGCATTGGCTGGCGCGTTGATGATAATCGGTATCAAGGCATCGAGTGCTTTATTAACTGCTGAACCCAGTGCACCGCTGGAGCTATCCACATGCTGCAGTGCAGGCCAGATTTTTTCTACCAGGCGAACCGCACCTTCTGCCCCGGCAACAGGCTCTTTCTTCGCGACTTTTTTGATCTCCGAAACGGCTTCACGGACGCGTTGGCATGCCAGCTTAGATGACTTCCACCCATAAGCACTGGCCCGGAATCGGGCGGGGAATATCCATTTGTATGCGATTTGATTAGACATATAAGTATCCACAGAATGCTTTCTAATACACCTAAAATAACCGGCGTTTTCAGTCGCTTCACCTGCACAACAACCTGTGAATAGTGAGTAAACAGAATACCCTGTGCATTTCGCGTCGACTCAGTCAAATCGCTCAACGCGGATTGTGCACGCGAAGCATCAAAGTCCACCAGTATATCATCGAAATGAACAGTTTCGGCTTTGACGCTTGCATATAATTTTCTCAATAAGCCAGACGCAACGGCAGAGAGAACTGATTACTTTTTCCTGATTTCATGTTTTCAACAGTCATCCGTAGTCTCCTGAGGTGGATAACAGTTTTTGGCAAAAAGTTAGACTGTATCACCAGATTTTTTGCTTACCTGTGGATATGTAGAGAGTCTTACTTATAAGGAAATCGTAGGCTAGAGCCATTGTTATTACTAGTGATTGTTATGAGTGCCCTCAGTAAAGAAAGATCCAACTTGATGGTATTAAAAAGGCGCCATGTTGTTTTTGGTGCGGACGGGAGACTTGCATCGCCCAACAAAGGATATTGATTTATTGGGTTATGGCGGGAAAGATGTCGATTTATTGGTGGCCGAATTTAAGTTGATTTGTAGTTTGGCTGTGGACGATGACTTAGTTTTCGATAGTGACTCTGTTCAAGGCTCACAAATCAAAGTAAATTCCATTTACCAAGGGGTGAGGATAACAGGATTTGTCAGTCTCGATACGGCTAGTGAGCTTTCAAGTCGATATTGGTATTGGTGATGAAGTCACCCCTAAAGCTGAACTAGCAACAGTTCCTTCCTTCTTGAATTTACCTGCACCTGAGATTCGAATCTATCCTGTCTATACCGTGATTGCTGAAAATTTCAGGTCATGGTGGCTCTGGGTGCTGGTCCTGATGAGGCTTGCTCTGAGAATGCATAAGCAACTTACATCTTAAGTACTGCGGAATAGCAGTATTCATTCTGGACTTAATGTGGACTTAAGTGATGGATGGGAAATGAAAAGGATCGTCAGGAGTGGGCTAACTGCTTGATTTAACTGGTAGCAAGGGGCGGGCTCGAACCGCCGACCCCAGCATTATGAGTGCTGTGCTCTAACCAACTGAGCTACCTTGCCGAATCAAAACAGGCGCGTATTCTGGTGTTTTTGTAATGTCTTGTCAAGCGGGGAGGAGGCAAGTCAGATTTAAGTCAGACATTGAACCTGAAGTGGATGACGTCGCCATCTTTTACCGTGTAATCTTTGCCTTCCAAGCGCCATTTGCCGGCTCCTTTTGCGCCCTGTTCACCTTTCAATTCGATATAGTCTTGATAACTGATGACTTCAGCGCGGATAAAGCCACGCTCGAAATCAGTGTGGATGACGCCCGCAGCTTGTGGGGCCGTTGCGCCAACGCGGGTAGTCCATGCTCTGACTTCTTTCACTCCAGCCGTAAAGTAGGTCTGCAAGCCTAGCAGGGTATAGCCAGCGCGGATGACGCGGTCGAGTCCGGGTTCTTCCATGCCAAGGTCTGCAAGGAATTCGGCTTTCTCGTCATGCTCCAGTTCAATGATTTCTGCTTCCAGTTTATTGCAAATGGGCACCACCACTGCTTTTTCGCTGCTGGCAATGTCCATAACAGTGGTCAAATGGGGGTTGTTGTCGAAGCCATCTTCCGCCACATTGGCAATATACATGGTGGGTTTGTCGGTAAGCAGGCACAGTTCTCTGATGGACAGCCGTTCTTCTTTAGTTAGTGTCATAGAGCGTACCGGTTTGGCTTCGTTAAGAACCGGCAGTAGCTGCTCAAAAATGGCCAGTTGTTTCCGGGCATCTTTGTCGCCGCTCTTGGCTACTCTTTCGACTCGTTTAATGGCTTTTTCAACAGTATCAAGGTCGGCAAGGGCTAATTCGGTGTTGATGACTTCAATGTCGGAAGCCGGATCAATTTGATTAGCCACATGAACAATGTTTTCGTCTTCGAAGCAGCGGACTACGTGGGCAATAGCGTCAGTTTGCCGGATATTGGCCAGAAACTGATTGCCGAGCCCTTCACCTTTGGATGCACCTGCCACTAAGCCAGCAATATCCACAAATTCCATGGTAGTGGGAATTACTTTTTGTGGTTTGACGATGGCGGCCAGCGCGTCGAGTCGGGAATCGGGCATGGGAACAATGCCTGAATTGGGTTCAATGGTGCAGAAGGGAAAATTCTCTGCGTCGATACCGGCCTGGGTGAGTGCATTGAACAGGGTTGATTTGCCCACATTGGGTAATCCAACGATACCGCATTTAAAGCCCATGGTGATTCCTGTATTGATTCATGCTTAGCTCTGATTTTTGCGATGCAGATGATTCATTGCTGTACTCCAATCGCCCGAGACCAGGGCTTCCAGCCAGTCATCCAGCTCAGCAAAGGATGCTTCCAGTTTTTGCGAGTCGGCTTTGGAAAAGTTAGTGAGTACATAGTTAACAACTTTTGACTTGTCGCCGGGGTGTCCAATGCCAAAACGCAGCCTGGGGAAATTTTTGTCGCCGCCCCACGCTTTAATGATGTCGCGGACACCATTATGTCCTCCGTGGCCGCCTCCTTGTTTTAAGCGCAAGACGCCGGCTTCAAGATCCAGTTCATCGTAAGCAACTAAGGTATTTTCGGGTTTGATTTTATAAAAGTGGCTAAGGGCATGAGTCGCCATACCACTACGGTTCATGAAAGTCAGAGGGAATAGTAGGTGGATGTCACGCTTACCGAGATGCAGTTTTGCGTACAGGCCATGAAACCGCTTTTCTTGACGTAAAGTCAAATGGTGCCGGTGTGCCAGATGTTGAACCCACAAGGCGCCGGCATTATGACGGTTAAGAGCATACTCAGGGCCGGGATTGCCCAGCCCGATAATGGCCTGAATGGTGCTGCTCATGGCTTAGGTCATACCAACTATTGCGGTAAGTGACTATGATTCTTCTGGTGCTTCGTCATCTTCAGGAGCATCGGTTTCTTCTGTTGCGCCACCCTTGATCTTCTGCACCGATACTACTGGGTTATCGTGACTAGTACCTTTGATTAATTCAGCAGCAACCACGCCCGTGGGCAATTTCAAATCAGATAGATGGAGGATGGTGTCAATATCAACCTCTGTCATATCCACTTCAATGAACTCGGGCAGATCGGATGGCAGACACACCACCTCGACTTCGGTCAGCATGTGCGAGATTGCTCCACCACTCATGCGTACACCCACACATTTTTCCTCGTTGGTAAAATGCAGAGGAACATTCACGTGGATCTCCTGGTTTTGACTCACCCGTTGAAAATCCGCATGGAGAATGAGTGATTTGAACGGATGACGTTGCAGATCTTTCAAAATAACGGAATGATCTTCTCCGCCCATTTTGAGTGTCAGGATATGGGAGTAGAAGGCCTCATTTTCCAGTGAGTGCACGAGATCTTTGTGAGACAGGGTAATCGCAACGGGTTCACTCCCTTTGCCATAAACAATGGCGGGTACTTTGCCTTCTACGCGACGGAGGCGGCGGCTCGCACCTTTCCCACGCACGTCGCGCTTTTCAGCGGCTAAAACATAATCGGCAGACATGAATTTATTCCTCAATTAAAATACAGTGCAAGCGTATGACGCTTGCCGGCTTTCCTGTCACAGTGTCTCTGATAACACGTGTTACCGAGCGGATATGACGGGGTTGATAACGTTCCGCGACCAGAACGATCAGTTAGTGCTTTAACTGCCAGTGAAGCGGATTTATTTCAGCCGGTGATGGTTTTGGGCGCTGTCAGCAGTCATGTTTAACGAATAGTAAACACAAGCCTTTGATAGCCAACCGATAACCAGGGACCGTGCGCAGCAGTGAATCAGTGGGTTAGAAGAACATTGCGCTGACTGATTCTTCATTACACACCCTGCGAATAGACTCTGCTAATAGCCCGGCAAGAGAAAGCTGGCGGATTCTACCACAATTGAGGGCTTTGTCACTCAAAGGAATGGTGTCTGTGACAATCAATTCATCGATCTCTGAGTGGGTGATGTTTTCTATGGCAGGTCCTGATAGCACTGGGTGGGTAATGTAAGCAATCACCTGGCTGGCCCCTTCTTCTTTAAGAGCCTCGGCTGCTTTGCAGAGGGTGCCCGCTGTATCGATAATATCATCAACCAGAACGCAGGTTTTACCTTCCACATCCCCAATAATGTGCATGATCTGTGCAACATTGGTTTGCGGTCGGCGCTTGTCGATAATCGCCAGATCTGCATCATTCAGGCGTTTGGCAAAGGCTCTGGCGCGCACTACGCCGCCCACATCTGGGGAAACCACCACAAAATCCTGATGATTTTTACGCTCAATATCATCAAGCATGACAGGCGTTGCATAGGCGTTGTCCACTGGCATGTGGAAAAAACCTTGGATCTGATCGGCGTGCAAGTCAATAGTCAACAGACGATTAATACCCACGCCAGATAAAATATCCGCTACAACTTTAGCGCTGATAGGTACTCTTGCTGAGCGCGGGCGTCGGTCTTGTCTGGCATAGCCGTAATAGGGAATAACGGCAGTGATTCTGGCTGCCGATGCTCTTCTCAGCGCATCGGCCATGACTACCAGTTCCATCAGGTTATCATTAGTTGGCGCACAGGTGGGTTGAATGATAAAGACATCCTCTCCCCGCACGTTTTCGTTAATTTCTACGAATACTTCGCCGTCACTAAAACGATCAACGGTTGCATCGCCCATCGGGATATGCAGCTTATCTGTTACTTTTTTGGCAAGCTCCAAATTAGCGTTGCCACTAAAAACCATCAGTTTGGACACCATGAGCACCTGCTACTTATTAAATGGATTAAACGGCGGATAGGGTGAGGGGAGGTCAAGCAATATTGACGAAGCCTTGGGATGGGTGCAAAAGGGCTTTGAGATGGCCCGAAAGATGTTCAGGCTTCTGCTAAAAAACCCAATGGCTTGGTTCAGGTTGTTTTTATGAAGGTGGTTGAGTCTGATAGCGCTATCGCTGTTATAAAAGTTGCTCGATCTACAGTGGTGAAAAACTCTGATATCACTATCTCTGCAGCCTCTTGCACAAGGAAAATTTGTGTGGCCAATAGCAAAAAGATCCAGCGGTGCAGTTATAGCCTTGCATGCGGTCACTGAGCGAGAAGCGAAGCGTAAGATGAGGGAGGAAAGTTGGCTGGGGTGGCAGGATTCGAACCTGCGCATGACGGGATCAAAACCCGTTGCCTTACCGCTTGGCCACACCCCAATATAATAAAATGTCCCGCTTGTGTTGCGCTTATGCTTGATATTGCGTCTATCCCTGCTATTAAAACCGGTTGAGGAATTGCTTTGTTCCTTGTGGTTTCTATAGCCCTTGTAATAGACCCTGTAGTCCTTTCTACAGCTCTTACCTGCCTTGCGTGTTATTGATGCAAGGTTAGGTCTGGTTGTGAGACCTGAGCGCGACCGTAGTGGGTGACTGATTAATACCCTTTGCCACAAAGCCTTGATAGTTTGCGGGCAGTTGGGAGAATACATGATTTGCTCGTTCTTTGTCAGTAAAGCATGCAAAAATACATGCACCTGTTCCGGTCAGTCTGGCAGGTGAGAATTGATTGAGCCAGCCCATTGCCTCTTGAATTGCCGGGTAAAGTCTGCACACGATGCTTTTACAGTCGTTTGTAACATCGGTTTGACCTAAAGCCAATAAGCCAAGATCTCCCCCGAGAGCGGTCGCTATTCTGCTTTTTGGTGTGTCTCTTGTCAACTCTTTGTGGGAAAAAACCTCTGCAGTAGATACCTGGCAATCCGGCCGTATTACCACATACCAAAGCTCTGGCATATTAAGGGTTTGCAGGCGTTCTCCAATGCCTTCTGCGTAGGCGGTTTGGCCCCCGGTAAATACCGGTATATCGGCACCTAGCCTGACGCCAATAGCGGCCAGTTGCTGGCTGGAAAGTTCTAGCCGCCAAAGCTGGTTTAATGCCAACAGTGTGGTTGCTGCATCGGAACTACCGCCGCCCACGCCGCCACCGGTTGGCAAATGTTTGGTCAGGGTGATTTTGATTGGAATCAGCCGCTGCGCGAGGTGATGCTGACGGGCATATTCCACTAACGAGTCGGCTGCTTTGCTAATGAGATTGTCGGCGTTGCGCAGGTCAGCGAGTTGGCTTGTCAGTTGAAACGGACTCCCTCCGGTGTGTTCCTGCCAATCCTCAAACTGCAATTCGTCACCATAGTCCAACAATTGAAACAAAGTTTGCAGCTCGTGGTAGCCATCCGGCCGGCGATAGTTGATGTGCAAGAATAAATTGAGTTTAGCGGGAGCAATAAGTCTCAGCATTATATTAGAGGGAGGTGGTTTTTGTCCGCAGGTTAGTGGAGGCGTTATGATATCAGCAGTCAAGGCAGCCTGGGTTCCACTCGCTGATAATCACTTTTAGTCTGATGTTGTCCTTACGTAGTGTCACTTTGGTGGGTAGTATCAGTTCTTCAATCATCGTATAGCGGGCAAAAGTCATTTGCCATCCGGATTGCTTTAATTGGTATAGATTACCTTGTTCATCAAAACTTGTCTCAGCGACTGTATCTTCTCTTGGTAAGCCTTTGATCCAGTATGGCAGAGAATCCAGAGGCAAAGACCATCCCAGGGAACGCTCAAGTAAGCGTTCCGGGTAGCTGGAATCAACGGGAAGCTCATCGGCCTGCTGCAGTACCAGGTACTCGGGAGTACCGCTTATCCTTGTGGCACCCAAGCCGAGCAGCAATGAAGAAACATGGATATCGAAGTGATCTTCAATCTGTTGCCAATAATTGATAACCAGGCTATCCCGTCGGTCTGACTGTATGACAGCCAGTTTACCTTTAATGTTCCACGCATTAAAAAGGCCAAGCTGTTGCTGGCGCGATTCCCACAGGGGCGGTGCCGTAGAGCTTGTCTGGCCCGGTGGTGTGGTTTCGCAACCTGCGAGAAAAATCAGTGCCAATAAGATGAAGCCAAGAGAAAGCCGATGCAGAGTGCATGCAAATTCTTGTGCTGAACGTGTTGCTACTTCAAAGCTATTATTGCTAATGCGGCCAGTAAGATTCCGTGTTGTGGTCAAAGCTCTATACTCAGCCTTTCAAGGGTCTTAGTCAGGATCGGATGCTCCGGTTCTTTTTCATAGGCCTGCTGCCATACTTGTAAGGCTTTTTGCTGGTTGCCGAGCATCCATAGCACCTCGCCAAGGTGGGCGGCCACCTCGGGGTCAGGGAACTTGGTATAGGCTTTTTGCAGGTATCCCAATGACCGCTGCAGATTGCCCATCCGATAGAGCACCCAGCCCATGCTGTCTAAAATCGCCGGGTTGTCTGGGTCCAGATTGAGCGCTTTAGAAATCAGCTCATAAGCTTCATCCAGACGCTCTGTTTTGTCAGCCAAGGTATAGCCCAAAGCATTCAATGCGATGGAATGTTCGGGGTCTTTGGCAATGATAATGCGCAGGTCCTGCTCCATTTCCGCATACAGCCCCTGGCGGTCTCTGATCATAGCCCGGGTGTAGCGTAGATTGAGATTGTCTGGATTTTCTTCGAGAGCGAAATCAGCCAACTCTATGGCTCTGTTATAATTCTTGACTTCCGACATCAAGCTGATTTCCAGTTCCCATAACTGTCCCGCTTGGTCCGGCAGATTTTGGCGGGCGTTGCTGAAATTGATCGCCACTTCATCGGCGCGCCCTTGCTCAATCAGCAAATAGGACGAACGCGCCAGCGAATCAAAGAAATTATTGCCCTTAGCCACTTGTTGATAGTGGAAAATGGCTTCCTCTGGTTGCTCCGCCTGATCGGCAATGCGACCAAGATAAAAATGAGCTTCGCTAACGTGTTGGCCTCGCTCTAATAACTGTTGCAAGTGTTTCTTCGCTACCCCAGGCTGCTTATTTTCCAAGGCAATCAGGCTGAAGGATAGCTGCAGATGAGAGGCATCGGGAAAAGTCTGCATTAACCCGTTGTAGACCTGCTGCGCTTCTGCCAGTTGCCTTGCTTCAATTAAAGTGCGGCCGTAGAGAGCACCTACTTGCATTTCCTTGGGATGATTATGGGTTTCTGCTTGTAAATAGTTTAGCGAGGCGTCCAAACCTTTGACTTGTTTTAACAGTCGTGCCCTGAGCGCGATGACGGCTGGATTGGACTTGGCTTGCAACAATAATTTGTCAGTGCTAGCCAAAGCTGCCTCATATTCTCCATTTAATTCTTGCAGGATGGCATAGCCGTACAGTAGCTCTTCATTGTTGGGATGGCGGTCGAGAATTTGAAAGTACAAGCCCAGAAGTTTGGACTTTTCTTCTTTGCCTAAGCTTTTAGCATGCAATGCGAGACGATCAAATGTTGTTGGCCCTTCAAGTTCAAGCACCGTTTCCATGTGGGCGAGGGCGCGGGGATATTCTTTTGCTTTAATAAACTGAAAGGCAACCAGTTGATGAGCTTCCACGTTCTCAGGTTCCAGTTCAGACCATAGCATGGCCATCTCAGTAAGATGTTGATCACTCTTAGCATGCAAAGCGGCATTGACTGCTCGTTTGACAACCCCAGAATCCCGGGTTTCTTTTGCTACAGTGCTGTATTGATCCACCAGTCGCTTGAGGTCGCCCCGCTGCCCCGCTACTTCGGCAACCAATAACTGATACAGAGTATCTTTGCTGAATTCGCTTGGATGCGGCGAAGTCTCTTCTGATGAAGGTGTCAGATCATCTTCCAGCACCACAACCGGTGAATCATCCGGCCACAGCCCGCTGTGTCGCTCGCTGTCCGACTGATCAGAGAGTGACGCACAACCCATCGTAAGGCTGAAAATTAAAAGGGTTAACAGGGCTTTTGTTAAAGTCATAACTATAATCTTTACGCGAAAATTACCTCTCATAGTTTAACCCATGAGAGAAAAACCGTAGCTATAGCATAGCATTACGTCATGGTAAGGCTAGTGGCCCAAGGCTGGAAATGGCTGTCTCGCTGGATTAATGGTTTGTCATTGGGTTACGCTTTAGTCTCATATGCTGTAAGTTGCTATGACAGGGGCTTTTTATAGCAGGTACAATGATTTATAGCAGGTACAATGATCGGCTGTAAAATAAACAGTTCGCCCCTGCAAGCATGCCAGAAATTAAGGAGCGCGCCATAAAATTAAGAGGCGTACTAACAGCTAACAGTAAGATCCACACTAAATAGCAGATGCTCACAGGCGGTCTTTATTCAAGGCAGACTAATTTCAGAACTCGTAGTAGGCTGTAAAAACGCATGGCGCTTTATTCACTGGGTATCAATCATAAAACTGCTCCTTTGGCAATCAGAGAAACTGTCGCTTTTGGCCCAGAGCAGATACAGGAAGCGCTTCCACAGGCGGGCCAGTTGTCCTGTGTAGAAGAGTTGGCTATTTTGTCGACCTGCAACCGCATCGAACTCTACTGTGCGTTGAATGATGACCTGCCCGACACTTTGCTGGAGTGGTTAAGTGATTACCATCAAGTCAGTCTCACTGGTTTAAAGGCGGCCACCTATTGTCACCGCGATGAAGAGGCCGCCAAGCATATGATGCGAGTGGCCAGTGGGCTGGATTCTTTGGTGCTCGGTGAACCGCAGATACTAGGTCAACTCAAGGATGCTCACGCGAGGGCCCGCAGTTTAGGAACCATGGGCGGTAGTTTGGATCGTCTGTTTCAACATACTTTTTCGGTGGCAAAGCGGGTTCGCACTGAAACCGCGATTGGTGAAAATCCGGTCTCAGTCGCTTTCGCAGCGGTGAGTATGGCGGGTCGTATCTTTGCCGACATGAGTAAAACTACGGCGTTGTTAATCGGTGCGGGTGAGACCATCGAGTTAGCTGCCCGGCATCTGGTTCAGGCTGGTGTGCGTTCTGTCATTGTGGCCAATCGGACTTTGGCGCGGGCCCGCGAGCTGGCCAGCACTTTTCACGGTAGCGCGATCGGCCTGTCTGACATTCCTGCAAATCTGCATCGTGCTGATATTATAATTGCATCAACGGCCAGTGCTTTACCTATACTCGGCAAGGGCGCGGTTGAACTGGCCTTGAAGAAGCGTCGGCACCGTGCCATGTTCATGGTCGATATTGCGGTGCCGAGGGATATCGAGCCACAAGTGGACGAGTTGGATGATGTTTATCTGTACACTGTTGATGATTTGCGTGCCGTCATTAGTGACAATTTAAAATCCCGCCAAGGCGCAGCGGAGGAAGCTGAGCAATTAATAGCTGCGGGGGCCGCTGATTTTATGTATCACTTGCGGGCCTTGGACTCGGTATCCCTGTTAAAGGTCTTTCGGGATCAGGTCGAGCAGTTAAGAGAAGAAGAAGTAAAAAAAGCGCTGAAAAGTCTGGGTAAAGGCCAGAACCCGGAAGATGTATTGCGTATGCTCGCCCACGGCTTGACCAATAAGCTGATCCATCAGCCCACTGTACAGGTTCGCAAAGCCTCTGCCGAAGGCAGGCCCGAAGTCTCGGCCTGGTTGCGGGATTTGTTTCAGTTATCCGATGACCGGATCAATTAGTTAGTGCTCATCCAGAAACGCCAGTTTTTGATGGGCACTAACGCAGTACAAGGAAGTGCTGCCAAAATCGATCGGCTAAGCGATT
>JGI12048J13642_10770154_pt1 | contig 16230 bp, 17 predicted proteins | sample ElkSlonscriptome_16_FD_13642 | JGI IMG/M metagenome (IMG submission 13642)
GCTGCCTCTTTCGCCAAAAAGATCGTACAAGTTTGATCGGAGCCACCGTTCGGACTCTGCGAACCACGACTTGATCGTTCGTGAACGCCACGTTGGCTTCCATCGGGGCGAGTACCTCTACAGCAATCGTTTCAGGCAATCGATTGATGACATCGCAGAAATATCTGGCAATTCCGCCGACGGGGCAGATTTCGAAGATCGCACCTTCGTACAGGACTTGCATTCTTATTGAGCTCCTCAATTCAAGCTTGGCTTGGGACGACATCGTCGAGAATGAGTTTGCTCTAGCCAGCATAAAAAAACAACTGGTAGATCTCTGCCACACCCAGGATCCCAAGCCATGCAGGAACGTAGTGCGATGGAATGACGAACCGTTTCGGAGCTCGCATTCGATTGATGATTAGATGCATCGCAGTGAGGATCGCAAAACCAGATATCAACAGTGAGAATGGATTAAGTCGAAACGAGGCTGCAAATTCTCCGTGACATAACGCGACCAAACTTCGTGTACAACCCGTCGTCGGGCACGGCAGTCCCGTCGCTGCATAAAACATTGATTGGGGTAGTTGGTTTTGGACCACTAGCCACCATGCGTTCCACACGATGTAAGCGGCAGCCAACGAATATGCCAGCCACCGCAGAATGATCTTCCACCACGGATTCATCACTCAGACTAAACCTTTGGGACGCCTTTCATTGAATCGACGACGAACGGAATCCAACACAGCGGAAGGCATACAAAAATCAAAATGATGAAAACAATCAGTCCGGTTTGGTTGAGTCCCAGTGCAACGGTTTCGCCTTGTGGCATGTTCGAAATCCTGTGTAAGCGTTTGAAAGCAGATCAACGTTCATTGAAGTAGGCCATCGTTTTTAGCAGAATGGGCGCAAATAACGCAAAGTTTTTTAAAAAAAGCAGCATCTCGAAAAACACCACGGTGCGAGCCGGACTGATTCCGAACAAGACTCCTTTTGCTTTTGGCCTCTCCCAACTTTTGCTCGTGGACGGTAGCATGGCATCCGATGAAACGTTCATTTAAGCAACCCAAGACCACGAAATAGATCATGATCGACAAGAAAATCCTCCTGCTCACTGGCGAAATCTACGAAGATTTGGAGCTTTGGTATCCGAAACTTCGTTTCGAAGAGGCGGGAGCCAAAACGACGATCGCCGGCCCGGAAGCGAACGCTCACTACAACGGCAAGCACGGGTATCCCTGCACTTCGGATGCTGCATTTTCGGACGTCCAAGAGTCCGACTTTGATGCGTTGATTGTCCCAGGCGGGTTCATGCCTGACAAACTACGGCGTGATCGTTTGGTTTTGAAGTTGGTGCAAGACTTTGATTCCGCCAGAAAACCGATTGCGGCGATTTGTCATGGTGGTTGGATTCCGATTTCCGCTGGCGTCTACCGAGGTGTTCGCGTCACAGGATCGCCTGGCATCAAGGACGATTTGATCAATGCAGGCGGCATTTATGAAGACGCCGCCGTCGTCGTCGACGGTCATCACGTTAGCAGCCGTCGACCGGATGATTTGCCCGATTTCTGTCGAGCAGTCATTAAGCTGCTAACTTAGCGTTTTCGGGCCAACGAGGCTGTGAATTTTTGTAGCGGAACTCATCTTTAAACGAATGGCCAAAAAATTCACAGCCTCAACGGTCCATCCATTTCCCTAGCCCTAGTTCTAGCACTAGCCCATCGGCCTTGGGATTACTAACCACCGACGTTGATATCGCCTGTGATCTTGTCTTTATAGGTTGCCAAGCGTCCGAGAGCTTGGTCGATGTCGCGATCGGATACTCCATTTTCGCGTGCCGCGTCCGCAAAATGGTTGCAGAACAAGGCAAAATGCTGAGCCCGTATGCCGCGGTTTCGGTGCACCGCGGTAAGTTCGACTCCCGCATAATTGAGCGGACCATCGAAGGCGCCGGCCAAGAATTCGAATTGCATTTTGCGAACGCGTTCCATATTCGCATGCTCAAAGATTGGTTGTAGCTTCGGGTCGGCCAAGACCCGGTCGTACATTGAATCGACAATTCGAGTTAGGCCGTCACTTCCTCCAATTCGGTCGAACAATTCACGCGATTGGTCACTCATCTTCTGCACGCCTTTTTACGTTGCTTCTCGGATTCACCTACCGTGCTGATGAAAGCATCGGCTTCAGATAATATTCCTTAATAGTTTACCCAATCACGAGTGTTTTGTGGCGATCTGACCGAAAGATTCTCAGCCGCCGCAATCGAACCGACGGTTCCAGCCTCCATTGAGCTGGAGCACTTGTCCAGTGAAAAACGAGTTGCGTGGATCGGTGGCAAACAGCACGCCGCGAGCCACATCGTCGGGGGTGCCCCAACGCCCCATCAAGGATTGCGACTTCGCCCGGGCGTCCCAGTAATCGTCGCTTGATTCGCCCCATGCGGTGCGAATCCATCCCGGCGCGATTGTATTGACGCGAAGCCGCGACCCACACGATTGAGCTAAACTTTGGGCGAATGCTGTGATCGCCGCTTTTACCGGTGCGAACATTTGACCCGCATCACCTTCCATCCCGCCACTCGATTGATCCCACCCGACAAAGCACATCGATGGGGGCAAAGCAGACCGGTTCTCCATCATCCGCTGCGATGCAATTCGAGCTAAATGGATGGTGCCAAGCAGATCAACGGACGTCAAAAGGGCTAACTTTTCAGCAAAACTCTGGTTGGCCATTGCCGTGGTCAACACATCCGCACCGGCATTGTTGATCCAGGTATGGATCTCGGCAAGTTCTGCAAAACACTCGCTTGCAAAACGATCAACCGAATCCGGATCAGCCAAGTCACACGCCAGTAGAATCGGTTGAGCCCCATGACGTTTGCATTGTTCTGCGGTCACAATGGCCCCATGCTGATTGCGGCGATAGTGAATGACAATGCGGTCAACTCCGCCGCGACAAAGGGCTACCGCAATGGCTCGCCCCATGCCGCTTGATGCACCCGTCACGACGGCATTGGTTTGAGCAAACGGGCGGCTACTCACCCTCCGCTTCCAACTCACCCAAGTAGCGTTCGGCGTCCAACGCAGCCATACATCCGGTTCCCGCCGAGGTGATCGCTTGGCGGTAATAGTCGTCAGCTACGTCACCCGCGGCAAAGATGCCGGGGACGTTCGTGTTGGTGCGGAATGCCTTTGTCCATTGAATATAGCCTTCCGAATTCATATCGATGACGCCCTTCAAGAAGCTGGTATTTGGCGTATGGCCGATCGCGACGAACATCCCACCCACTTCCAAATGTCGCGTAGAATCGTCGATGGTACTCTTGAGCGTCAAGCCGTTCATCATTTTTCCATCGCCCAACACTTCCTCGACGACGCTATTCCAAAGAATTTCGATTTTCGGATGGTTGATTGCCCGCGACTGCATCACCTGTGACGCTCGCATTTCATCGCGTCGAATAATCATATAGATCGTCGCAGCATTCTTCAGATTGGCTAAGTATGTCGCCTCCTCCACCGCGGAGTCACCACCCCCGACAACGGCCAGCGGTTTTCCTCGAAAAATCGGTAGAGCTCCGTCACACACCGCACATGCGCTGACCCCTTTGTTCTTGTACATCTCCTCACTGTCGAGACCCAAGTAGTTGGCACGTGCACCGGTAGCGATGATCACCGTGTTGGCCTTCACCGTATCGCCCGATCGAGTGTGAAGCGTGTGCGTTTCCTTGCCTGGTTCGAGCCCGACGATGTCGTCCCCAATCACTCGAGTGCCAAAATTGAGTGCCTGCTGCTTCATCAACTCCATCAATTCGACACCTTGAACCGCATAATGCGGCTGGCCGTCTTTTTCTTCACCTTCCGGAACCGTGGGTAAATTCCAATGCCGATCTTTGTCGACGGCCGATTCGACAAATGCTCGGATATTACCTGCCGGAAAACCAGCAAAATTCTCAACTTCGGTCGTATAGGCTAATTGTCCGAGTGGAATCATTTCCGCTTGAACGGTCCCCTCATAGACAAGCGGATTCAAATTCGCTCGAGCTGCATAAATGGCGGCGGACCAGCCGGCGGGGCCACTTCCAATGATGACCGTCTTTTCTACGTTATCGCCCACTTTTTTTCAATTCCCTAATGTGAAAGTCATGTTGCCAAGGCAACGGATGAGTACAAGTTTCGTTTCGTTTTTGCGTGCCGAGCGCACGGTAGGTTTTAGCACCTCGACCGAGCGAAGCAGCCGGCTGAAATAGTAGCAACGAACCTAGGCCGGAGGCCGAAACATATCCTTGCCGGTGGCGTGAGCCACCGGAATGCATGACAACCGAACCACTAGCCCGGAGGGCGACACATGGCAAATATGTGTCGCCCTCCAGCCTGAAAACAATACGACTACTTCAGCAGGCTCCTTCGCTTGAGGGAGGTAATTTCTCGCCACCAACCCCCGACCTCACATCGAGGACTACGACTAGTTCAGGTCTCCATCTCGCATCTCGCCATGCAGATGACGCTGCAGGTAACTGGCACGTTGTACGTTCCGATCGGACGACCCGAGGACACGGCCGTGAAGCTTTTGCAGATGTGCGGGCTGCGTATGGATGAACAGTTTGTTAATCGTAGGAACGAGGACATCATTGATCAGTCCCAAATTGACGCCCATTCGCACCTTGGACAAATAGTGCATGGTTTCTTCGCTACTAATTTTCTTTGCCGTGTTCAGAATCCCCAACGCTCGGCTCACGTCGTCATGCAAATCTTGTTCGTTTTGCTCGACCAAAAACGCTCGCGCCTTTCGTTCATATTGAATGATTTGGGGTACAACCTCGTCCCCCACTAATGCCAACAACGCTTGCTCACTATGGCCGAGCGTGACTTGATTACTGACTTGGTAGAAATCACCACTGTACTGAGAGCCTTCGCCGTACAAGCCTCGCACGGTCACGTTGATACGCTGCATACTTCGGAACACTTTTTCAATTTGACGGGTGATCACTAAGGCAGGCAGGTGCAACATGACGCTGCATCGGAGGCCCGTTCCGACGTTGGTCGGACACGCGGTCAAGTAGCCGTACTTGTCATGAAAAGCGTAAAGGATCGCACCTTCGAGTTGGTCGTCAAGTGTATCGATTCGAGCCCATGCGTTTTTTAGATCCAAGCCACTTTGCATCACTTGAATTCGCAAATGGTCCTCTTCATTAATCATCACGCTGTACTGTTCGCCGGGGTCAATAGCGACAGCCCGCGACCCTTCGGCATCGGCAATTTCGCGGCTAATGAGCTGCCGCTCGACCAAGAATTGGCGATCGACTTCTGACAACTCTTCGATGTCGATATAGCGAATGTCTTTCCAATCGGACATCGCCTCCATGCGTGTACGGATGTTTCGCTCGATATTGTCTCGGTCATCCTGGCTGCAGCGGCGGATGAAGGGAAAATCAGCTAAGTTGCGAGCCAATCGGATCCGGCTGCTGATGACGATGTCCGATTCCGGCCCCGTCCCCCGCAGCCACTCTCCCGAACTTTTGGCCAGCGATTCAAAATCTTTGTTCGGATTCACGATTGTTTCCCCCGCTTGGAGGAGTCTGCATTGCAAGCGTCTTCATCCTCATGATCCGTCTTTTGATCGGCTGGTTTGTTCAGTTCTTCTTCCATGCGTTTGAGTTCGTCGCGAATTTCAGACGCTCGTTCGTAATCCTCGAGGTCGACGGCTTCTTCCATTTCGCGGCGAAGTTGGATCATCCGGGCTTGCGAATCAGCCGAAGCGGCGAGCCGTCGAGGGCGTTTGCCAACATGCTCGGTCGAATCGTGTATGTTGTTGAGCAATGGAATCAAGTCGCTTTCAAAGAAAGTGTAATCATAGGGGCAGCCAAGCCGCCCAGAGCTACGGAATTCGAAAAAGCTAATCCCACACACGGGGCATTCTTTCTGATCGAGTTCTTCAATCTCTTTCTTGGTTTGGCCCAATTGAAGCTGTTTGGCCAGCGCACCCGCAACCGAGGCAACCGGACTCGAAGCCTCCTTTTGCAAGAAGCTACGAGCGTGCTCTTCGCATAAATGCATGACCTTCGGACCGGACGGTTCCGTTAGCTCCGTGATATGGAAGGTCGCGGGTTTTTCGCAATACTGGCATTTCATCGTGTCATTCCTAGCCGCCGCGACTGCCGCTAAAGTGTGTGTGTATGCAAGACGATCGCAATCCAACCCATGATTCGATTGTGTTAAATTGCATCGCAGTGGATTCTATCGACACTCGCAGCGGTGTCAACGTAACGAGTCCGACGACTTCACCCCCTCATCCTAACGATTCGAGCAGATGTTTACACCCAACGAGAGCGAATTTTCGGACCTGGCCGTTGACCACGATTTTGTGCCCGTATTTCGACGTCTGCTCAGCGATTCCCTGACTCCCGTGACCGCGTTTCGGCTTCTCGATGATGGAGGTCCCGCGTGTTTGTTCGAAAGTGTGATCGGTGGCGAAAAAGTAGGCCGCTACAGCTTCTTGGCGTCCCGGCCCATCAAACGCTTTGCCGCTCGTGGCGAAGAAATCACGATTAGCGATTCCCCCACCTTCACCGCTAAAGATCCGCTCGAAGAATTCCGAAAGCACGTTCACTACAAAGTGGCTCACTTCGAAAGCCTGCCTCCCTTCGCAGGCGGAGCGATCGGATATGCCGGCTATGACGTCGTCCGCTATGTCGAGCATCTGCCAAACGCTCCCGAAGATGATCGCCAACTACCCGATTTGGACTTCTCGTTTTATCACACCCTTTGTGTCTTCGACCACGTCGGAAAAACCATCACCGTCGTCTCCTTGGCCGATTGCCGAGCTGTCGAGAACGCTGAACAGGCCCACCAGGCGTACGCTTCGGCGACCGAAAACGTCGACGAAGCGATTGAGCGGTTGACCCGCGGCGTTTCCCACAACACCGATGAAGTGATTGAGGTCACCGTCGAGACGAAAAACGCTCTCGGTGTTGAGTCCAACTTCACACGCGATTCGTTCAAAAAAGCGGTCCTGGAATGCGTCGAGTACATCCGCGCCGGTGACATTTTCCAAGTCGTCCCAAGCCAACGGCTGAGCGTCAAGACCGACGTCGACCCTTTCGAGATCTACCGGTCGTTGCGTGTGGTCAACCCTAGTCCCTTTATGTTTTATGTCCGCACGCCCGAGTGTGTCTTGGTCGGCTGTTCGCCGGAAATCATGTGCCGCGTCGCCGATCGAGTGGTCACCGTTCGGCCGCTCGCCGGAACACGCCGGCGCGGCAAGACAGAAAAAGAGGATAAGGCGCTCGAAAAAGAATTGTTGGCGGATCCGAAAGAACGAGCCGAGCATGTGATGCTCGTCGACCTGGGCCGCAACGATGTCGGCCGCGTCGCCCAGTTCGGTTCGATCGAGTTGACGGAGATCATGATCGTCGAACGCTATAGCCATGTGATGCACATCAGCAGCGAGGTGCAAGGAACGCTTCGTGAAGGTCTCGATGCCTTCGACGCATTGAAAGCTTGTTTACCGGCGGGCACGGTATCGGGTGCTCCCAAAGTCCGGGCGATGGAAGTGATCGACTCGATCGAACCGCATCGCCGCGGACCCTATGGCGGTGCGGTCGGCTATGTCGACTACCGAGGCAATATGGATACCTGTATCGCCCTGCGGACGATGGTCGCCAAAGACGGGATCGTCTACGTTCAAGCTGGCTGCGGTGTCGTCGCCGATTCCGACCCCGACGCTGAATATGACGAGACCATGAACAAGGCCCGAGCAATGGTTTCTGCAATCGAAATGACCGTGGAACGAGTCAAGTCCTCTTCGTGACATTGTTTCAGCAATCATGGGTTCAACTGCGTGCCCGTTAAACCGCGGCCCGTTAAACCGCGGCCCGTTAAACCGCGGCCCGTTAAACCGCGGCCCGTTAAACCGCGTGCCCATCGGGCCGCGCGTTTTGCGGTGCAGTCGCGAGATCCCCTGCCCGCGCGGTTTGCTCATCGAATGCGGACGCGCGGCCCAGAGGGCTCGCGGTTCAACATGAGGCGGGAGCTTGGAACTTGAGTCTATTCGGTTGCCTCGTCCGCGTGAGCCCGCTCGTGTTTTACGAACGAAAACGTGCCGACCAAGAACAATACGACCAGCATCACCAACCCGATGACCGGAAAGATTCCTTGCCAGTCATTAAAGTTGGCCTTGCTGGCTAATACCCAAACTGAGCCGAATGTGGCGATCGAAGTTGCACCGATCATCAACACGTTCCAAATCAACCGGCTCCTGCCCTTAGGTCGCTTGTTACCAAGAACTTTTTTAGAGTTCATCAGTAATAGAAACGTAAAATAGGCGATTGGGATCAACGAACCACCAATGACGGAAGTGGGCACCGCCAGTGCCGCACGGGCGTCGGTGGTCCAAATGAACGGACCCGCGATGCCGGCGGCACCTGCAATCAGGCAACCAAGAAAGTAGACGGGCTTACTATCCGGTCGCATGAGTAATTCTTGAAAAGCCAAACCGTTGATGAGCATCAAAATAATGATGGTCGATAACGCCATCCCAAGCACGCCAAATCCAAAAATGGTTTGCGCCACCGTTTTGCCGGCCAGAGGCTCAAGCGTGGTCGCAAGTTGAAAGTTGTCCCGCTTGGCCAGCATGGCTGCGAGCTGCCGATCGGGCTCGGGAATCGAATCGAACTGAGGTCCATCCAAAGGCGGTGCCGTGACAAACTCGACCGAGTTTTCTTTCGCAAATTCATCGATCACGCTTCGATAAGCCTTCTCCATCTCCGGTACAACGCTTCCATCGGCCCGAAAGACGTCGTCGGTCTTGCCATGAAACTGAGAAGCCGAGGCGATCAAGACACACGAAGTGGCCAAAAAGAAGGGTATGAAAAGTCCTATCGACAAATCAAAGATCACCAGCCCACGATGCTTTTTACCCCATCGTTTTTTTAACAACGAGTAGGGAAACAGCCACGTCATGTTAATCCCCACCGCAGTCCCGAAGGCCGTCAAGATGATATCTCGTTGATCCGAAACGATTTTGTTCGTCCACCACTGGGAATGCGATGATTGGGATATCAAATCGGAATAGGTATCCGCCGGGCTAAACAGATTGCTGGGACTCGGAACGATACTGCTAAACAAATAACTCCAAGGAATTGCCCCGTAATAAGTCAGCGTCGTCACCACTGCAATGAAGGAAAGCACGATCATACCAACCATCATCTTGATGATGATGTCGAAAATCTTGACGCCGCGTCCTTCCATTTCGTAAAGAACATTGACGATTGACGCAATGATAAAAAGCACGATGCAAATTGCAGCCGAGCAGGCCGTGCTCGTGCCGAGCGACGGAAACAGATTTTGTTGGACAGCGGCCGTCGCCAAACTGTATTGAGGCATACACCAAACGATATTGGCCAAGACGGTTGCTATCAGCCAAGACCATCCTAGCAGCGGGGAAACATGTTGATTGATGGCACCAAATGGACGTCGCTCAATACTGAGAGTGACATAGGAGATGGCCGAGAGCATGATGATGCCACAAACCATCGCCATCGGTTGCAGCCACAGCAGATTAAAACCGGCAATGACCCCTAGATACAGTGCTCCGGTAAGCGAGTTGCCACCGAGTGTCATCGCGCCCTGCAACCATCCGGGGCCAGACAACTTCGAGTAGATCAGCGATTTGCCGAACGGCCCTTTTGTTTGCGCCTCCGCAATACATTGCAGTTCGTATTCTCGTCGATCGTTGTTCATTGTAAATGACTAAGTAAAGGGGAAGAATGCTTAGGGGCAAAGTCCCGGCAATTTGTTCGGCAACATTCTTGTCGGTACAAACGGTCGGGCCTTCGGCCCTGCATATAACGTGTTTCCATTATCACCAGCCCGATGGGCTGGGCTAGGCAAACGGATGGGACTTTGGCCAGGGGACTTTGGCCGGGGGACTTTGGCCGGGGGACATTGCACGACGACGCAATCAGGAAACCAGACCTTTTGTGACCGTCATAAAAACATCTTCTAAGGTTGGATCACGATCGTTAAAGGACCGCATTCGGACGCCCTCGCGAATCAATTGCTCCATCAAACTGGCGACAATCTCGTCGTCCGCTTCCAATTCAACCACCACTTTGTCAGGCTCTTGTTCAAGTGACCGCAGGGCGGGACATGACCGCAGGATTGAAAGCCCAGCATCCGCGTTTTCGAGAAACTGGATTTCAACGATTCGGTTGCGACGTATTTGGCGATAAACGCTTCCGATCGGTCCGCTCATCAACAACTGACCTCGCTCAATGATTCCGATCGACGTACAACAATCCGCAAGCTCCGTCAAAATATGGCTGCTGATTAAAATCGTTTTGCCCATCTTGCGTAGCTCTTTGAGGAGTGCCTTGACCTCGACCCGGGCACGCGGATCGAGACCGCTGGCAGGCTCGTCCAAAATCAACACCGGCGGGTCATGGACAAGTGTTTTGGCTAAACAGAGACGCTGTTTCATGCCTCGCGACAATCCGTTGACGAAATCATCGCGTTTATGAGTCAGATCCAACAACTCCAATACATTGCTGATGATTTTCTTTCGTTCGATGCGTCCGATCCGGTAAGCGACGGCAAAGAAATCCAAAAATTCCCAAACTCGCATTCCGTCGTAGACGCCAAAGTTATCGGGCATGTACCCAATCGCTTGGCGGACGCCAACCGGGTCACCCATCACGTCACAGCCCGCCACTTCGCCGCGACCGCGCGACGCTCTTAGCAGCGTTGCCAAGAAACGAATCGTTGTGCTTTTCCCAGCGCCATTGGGGCCGATAAACCCAAACGTTTCACCTTGACCGATTTGCAAGTCGATCGAATCGACAGCCATGAAATCGCCGTAGTCTTTGCCGAATCCCTCAAGTGTAATCATTCGTTTTCCTGTCGGAGCAATGAACTGCGAAAATCGGTTTCCAAATTGTCATCCGGTTGTCGGTCGGCGAACGGAGGATAATTCAAGTGGGCTACGACGACGGTTTGTGCCACTAATTGATTCGCGGAGGGGACGACACTTAGGTCAGGCATCGATTGGTCAATTCGAGCAACCATGCGAGTCGATCCCGGTTCGATCGACTCGGGGTTTAGCAGTCGACCCATAAAATTGGATACTTGTAATGGCAAATCTTGGGGCACGCGAGCTTCGTCAAGATCGCGATAACGTAGCGGAGACGTTGTGCCCGGTGCGACCGTTCCCAGGATCGCAATGCGATTGGTGGAATCGGCCAACTTTTCAATGACGAAAGCGTCAAGAAACTCGTGTTCGGATTCGTTGACCAGCGATGTTCCGTTGAGGCGAACGCTGCCACCGAGGTCGATAATCTGTTCACTGCGGACCATTTGCGTTTGGTTACTGCCGACCGAAATGGCTGCCAAGGTTGGCCCTTCATCGTAATCGGTTCGAAAGATTGCTGGCTCGGTCGCTGCCTCCCATTCGTTCGCCCAAATCGGATCGGCGACAGCATCGATTGTTTTGAATTGAAAGTCGTAGTCGCTTGACAACGAGTTGTAGATTGCCATCAACCTCGATAGGTGAGCACGTTGATAATTGGGCTGGATTTCCAGCAGCGCGATTTCCGTTTGGCTACGCGCAAAGCCGATATCTAAACGCGCTGCACGGGCGACCCAAATCGCACCGAGGATGGCGATCACGGGAACCGCCAACCAAGCGTATTCCAGTCGACCCAACAGCCGGAAAAGCAGATAGTTGAGCGGTATCAGAGCCAATAAGTAAAAGCCGAGCGAGCGGATGACCAAGTCAGAACTGGGAATCTCGATTCCTGACTCTCGCCGTAAAATATTTTTCGACAAAGCCAACGCATCGCTTTCCGTTCCCCAAGCACTTGTCCCCATCACCGGATCGATACGGGTGAATCGATCGAGTTGATTAGCCGACCATGTCACCTCGAGAGCCAGCTCTTGCCCGCGTTCACTGTCATTCGGAATTTTCAGTACAGCATCGCGTGATAAAAGTCGAAAATTTGAGTTCATGGTGGCGGTCGCATCGAATCGGCCCATCTGGGGATAGCGATGGCGCAGCGTGTTGTCCTGTGTGTCAGGGATGAATGCACGACGAGGCCGATCGAGAATGGCCCCGTTCACGAAACTGTCGAACGAGTTCCAATTGGTAAGCCAATCACCGGTTAAATCGAAACGAGATTGGACCACGCGTCCGCGCCCGATGCGACGGGCGACGAGCAGATCTTGGCAACCGAAAACGGGCTGGGCATTTTTTGCTTTGGGTCCATCGACGGCAATTCGGCCCGACTGACTCTTTAAAAGAGCGATCTGCCCGGCAGTCGATCGATCGGTTTTGATCGACCATTGAGAAAGCAGTTTATCACCAGCTTCGGGATCGAGTTCCACGTTACCGCTCGGCAGGATCGGCAGGATGCCGGCAGCGGACGAGTTCAAGATCGCTTCGGAGGCGTTCGCTCCATTGACGATCAATTGACCGCCGAAATGAATCCAATCGGTCATCGCTCGCATTTGCCCAGGCGTTAACGCATCGGATGAAACATCGTCCCAAAGGACGACGGCGGTGCTGGTCCAATCAAGCATCGTTTCCGATAGCGGCAAAAGATCGCCAGATTTTGGAATGACAATACGGTAATTGGCTGCTTTGGTTTCAAACGCCATTTCGGGCCGATAGGGACGACGCCAATTCGACGTCTGTAGCTTCACAAAACGCTCAGGCCGTGTCGTCAGGATGACGAAAAAGAACTCCTCTTGTGACAGCGTATCAAACTTGAGCGAGCCCGTCTCAAACGTGGAAGTACGGTTAGAAGAAACGAACGTACTCGACAACGAAACGTCTTGGTTGGCCGAGGGGACCGACGGTGTCAAAATTCGAAAATCGAAACGACGAGATTGTCCTTTCGGTAACACCGTGGGACGAACGTTTGCGAGTCGACCGAGTTGTCGGTTGCGAGGCAGCGTTGCATTCGAAGCGGCGGGATCCGGGTTCGATGAGAGTGCCGATTCGTCGCCGGGGAACTTTGGTGCGGCGTTGGAGGGGGAAGCGACGACGAAAATTCGACTTTCCAAATCACCGCGAAGGTCTTCTTTATTGCTCTTGATGGTTTGAGATGCTGTCATCCAGTGCCCTGGCTTCACCGCTCCCCCGACGAGACCGTTGTCGTCTGGAAAAACTTGAGCCGGACGAGAAGAGAAGTCCGCGATGGGGATCGACTTTGTCTTGTCAGCCTCTTCTTCGCTGTCGCTGCGACAACCCTCACAGCCAACGATGAGCGGCGCGGACAGAACCAGCAGTAGCAGATAGAAACGCGGCATCATTGAATGGAGACAAATCTACTGCTGAAGGTCGAAACGGGGCAGAAAAAAAGACGCACATTCATCGGTGCGTCTTCAAGGTAAATGACATAAACTTCTAGCCTGAGAACTCAGACCGACAATGACTCCTACCACCCCATAACCATATTCGACTCGATCGCTTTGCGAGCGTGCTCGAGATCCGAGCCGGTTTCCATACGATACAAACGAATCGCGTTGACTTTGTCGCCTGAGGATCGGCTTAGACATTCACGAGCGACAGCACACGGGTCGGTCGCGGTACTCGTCAAGCCGAGAGCGCCTTTACTGATGACCCAGGTATCACGTGGGCGTTTGGTCAGCCGAGCGATTTCGTCGTTCGGATAAGCCTCGGCGACGACTGAGCGGGCAGCGTCCTCGTCTTCGGCCCACGTGATTAGGATGTGTGAATCGGTTTCAACCTCGAACAGTGGCATCGGAAAGCTCCTTAAGCAGGTTCGGCAAGACAGAGTTGGGCGGCAGAGAATCCACCGCGCCTGACACTCAATCATACTGCTATTGTTGCCAAAATGCAAAGTTGGGGAGGCTCAGATTGAGAAATCTAGGCAATAAATTTGGGGATTCTGATCGGTAGAACCGCTTTCGTCGGCTTTGCCGATCTGTTCCGATCCTGGCGCCTCCGCAAAAGGCATACGCAGAAAAATTGTCGCAGGCGCGTCCAAGCCTTCCTCGCTCGGTGGAAGGTGGTTAAGTTGTTGATTTGCCTTTCCAAAAACCTCTCCCGGCGCAGCCGAGCGATGCCCTAAAGGCATTCGCGAGGGAGGGGGCACCGAAGTTTGAAGGGTGAAGGGTGAAGTTTGAAACCCGCAGCGTCGGCATTTCACCCGTTTCATGTGTCCGACTCATGTTTATTTGATGCGGGTAGAAAGCCGACGGTCGATTGGAAGAGTTGATTGTTTGACGTTGTCGGTGCAGTAATCGGTTGCTTTCGAAATTCTTGGAGCTTTTCTGCACGGCACAATTCGGCACAATTCGCCAGTAACTTCACCAATCGCTTGCGAAAGCGCATGCTGGTCCTCGTCGAGCTGCTCATCTAGGCGTGCATACTGACTGGCGGTCAGGTCACTCGACGCTACTTGGTCGAGACAGATCGTCGCTGACTCGGTGCCGATTTGGCAAGCGGGCACCTTTCGGTCTTGCCCACTGGCACGATAGTGGTCGATGATTCGGCGGCGAAGCATTCGGAACAAAAACGATTCCAAACTCCCTTGCTCGCGAAAATGGTTCATCGACTTCAGGAAAGCGATGAACGTCTCCTGGACCAAGTCCTCTGCGGTCGCCTGTTGGTCCACACGTCCGATGGCAAATGCGATCAGTCGGTGCTGGTACCGTTCTAAAAACTGATTCCAACCGTCGGCATCGCCGGCGCGAATGAGCCTCAATAGCTGGCGGTCGGCTTGGTTCAGCGAGCTTGGTTTCATCAGTCTTACTACATTAGGCAACGTTTAATCCAAGCAAGAGCAACCCGCCAAGGACTACCAAAACAATCAGTGTCACCGCGCTGCGGTTTATGGGTTTTCGATAGTAGCCCTGTGTTAGCACGTTAAAGTGGAAGCAAACGACGACCGTGGCTAGCACTAGGAGCGAAGCGAACAAGACCGACAACCGCTTCATGACTAAACGTTGACTCGAGGCGCCTGTGGCTACAGCGGCCGACAATTGAATTTGTTTTTCTGTCAAGTCAACAAGTACGGCTTCACGCCACACATCGCGATAGGGACGCGACAGTTTTTGCGCGAAGCGATCCACCACGTGCTCGTCAGCAATCGTGAACCTCCCACCACCATTATACGTGACATCAATCTGCGAGCGAACGTTCTCCAACGCGGATTGGCGAGCCTGCGATTCCGAAGACGTCAGCTCCGAACTGTAACCGACGACAAATCGCCGATTGGGAAACTTGGAAACGACTTCATCAAATCGAGTCACCCATGGTTTATTAGCAAACCGAGCTTTTACGTCGGTCGTGTTGCCGTCAGTAGCAATTTGGCAGACTATGTCGCCGCTTGAGGATTCGACACTGGATTCCCATGAAGCGGATTCGATCCTCTCAACCTGAGCCGATAGCGTTAGGCTGACTTCGTCGCTTTTGAGCTTCATCGCCTCGTTAGGAACGACACTTCGCCGAATCAATTCGGCGCTGGGGAATCGTCTTTGCAGCGACTTCATGAACGCACTCACGAACCGATCAGCTTGATGGCCGAAGTTATCTTCCATGCGGATCAAAAATTGGACGCCTTCACCTTGGCTCGCTTCGTCCAACCCGGCCACCAGCTCTTGCTGCTGAAGGATCTCACCAATGCTTTGAGCCAAAGGTTCGGCACATTCGACAGCAAACAATCCAATAATACTGATTCCAGCTGGCTACATCTCCATCAAATTTCCTCAAGGTATACGCATAGTTTGTGGACAGTTTGAACAATAAATGGCCTAGCGGATTTGGCCAGAACTCCTTTGCGCGAAGGAATGTTGGCGAATCCCACTCCCCCAGTAGACAATCCCTGAGCCGACGGACCTATACAAGTTGGTTGGTTTTGTTTAATGCGGCTTCCGACGGTAGCCAAACGTTTTGTTGATCAGACGCAGCTGCATTCTTGTGATCTGTTTCCTCACGCCCCGTTGCCTCACTGCGCACCACTGCACGGCCAAGCGGCGCAAGCACTTGGATCGCGATGGCCGATGAGATCGCCAAAATGCCGACGAACATTGTGTAATTCTGGCTCTCGTCGATCATTGTCGTGACCATCGCTGCGATTCCGCTAGCAAGCAACGTCTTGACGAGACCGACGCGGGGATATCGATCACGCGAGACCAGACAGCGAGCGTCCAGGATCGCGTACACGGCCATCAGACCCCAGATTACACCGAGGTAAGCACCGAATTCTTCCCAGATCACTAGGATACCCACTAC
>JGI12048J13642_10193451_pt1 | contig 16225 bp, 12 predicted proteins | sample ElkSlonscriptome_16_FD_13642 | JGI IMG/M metagenome (IMG submission 13642)
CGACGCTGCACCGCGACCGCAAGGGGATGACACTCATCGAGGTCATCATCGCCCTGACCATCTACGGGGTGGTCGTGGCGGGTGCCCTGGGCTTCGTGGCCTCCCAGAACACGGCCTTCCACAGGAGCCTCGACCGCATGTCGGTGCTCCGGAACGCCCGCTACGTGGTGGAGACCATGGCGACGGACGTGCCCACGCTGGGAACGAACGTGCCCGCAGGGCAGCCGGCCCTGGTCCACGCCGACGACGACATCCTGGCCTTCAGCTCCGACTACGCCAGCAATGTGGAGAACGACATCTTCGCGGCGTACATCGATGTGGACGCGCCTTCGGGACAGGTCACCGTGCCCCGGGCGACCATGACGCTGCCCAACTCGTCGTTCCAGTGGCCCGACACGCTCTACGAGTCGGGCGCCGGAACGGCGAGTCCGGCGGAGCTCCTCATGTTCTTCTTCTCGCCGGACACGGTGACCTCGCGCTCCGACGACTACGTGCTGTACCGGCAGGTGAACGACGCGGATCCCGAGCTCGTGGCCCAGAACATCCTGGTGGCCGAGGACAACGTGCCCTTCTTCCGGTACTTCCGGCAGGTGGACTACGCCAGCGCCGCGTCGATCATCGACACCATCCCCCAGGCCAGCCTCCCGGTGTCCCACAGCGTCATCTATCACGGGGTACCGGAGGACACCGGCAGCGTGGCCCTCGCCGACTCCATCCGGGCGGTCCGGGTCTCCTTCCGGACCACGAACGGCATGGAAGGCGAGGACGAACGCATCACCGAGGTGAGCCGGCTCATCGCCATGCCCAACGCGGGCTTCGGCGTGCTGCAGACCTGCGGAGACGGCCCCATCCTGGGGTCGGCCCTGGCTGCCACCAACGCCACGGATACCAACGGCGATCCGGTGGCCGAGCTCACCTGGTCCCCCGCCACCGACGAATCCGGTGGTGAGCGGGACGTGGTCCGCTACGTCATCTACCGGCAGGAGACGCCCATCGGCTCGGACTGGGGCGACCCCTTCCTCAGCATTCCCGCCGGGCAGGCGTCCTACACCTATCAGGACGGAACCGTGGACTCCGGCTCGACCTACGGCTACGCCCTGGCCGCGCAGGACTGCACGCCGGCCCTGTCCGACCTCACGACTTCGAACACGATCACCATTCCCTAGTGCCCGTCGGGGATCATCCCCGGGGCAAGGCAAGGACATCATGAGAGACTACAACGTACGCACCGACGAATCGGGCTTCGCACTGGTCATGACGGTGCTGGTGGTCCTCATCGTGGGATCGCTGGTGGCCGGAGCGACCCTGATCGGGGCCAACCACCTCATCGTCAACAGCTTCTACGACCGGCAGTCGGAGCTTGAGATCGCCGCCGAGGCGGGGATCGAGCTGGCGCGCTCCTACCTGAACGCCGACTCCGACCTCTATCCGGCCGACGGCTACGTGACCCTCCAGTCCAACGCCCAGGTCACCGATGGCGACGGAAACGTCATCCCGGGCGTGACCCGGTCGCTCTATGCCGGGCCCACCGGCGTCACCTCGGGTCAGTACGGCGTCTTCGGGACCATCCTCTCGGTGGTGGAGGACGACGGCGGCGGTCGGGTCATCCGGCGCGCCCAGGTCTATCAGGAGAGCTTCTCCAAGTACGCCTACTTCACCGATGTGGAGCCCTCGAACATCAGCTTCGGCGGCGGCGACCAGCTGTTCGGACCGGTGCACAGCAACTCGCCCATCAAGATCTACTCCAGCGGCGCCACCTTCCACGGCCCGGTGACCACCGCGGAGGACGTACCGGACCCCGACCACGGGGACTTCCGGCAGGGCTACGAGGAGTATGTCTCGGAGATCGAGATGCCCAGCACCGCCGAGCTGGACAAGCTCGAGAACCAGGCGGCCCAGGGAAACACCTCCTTCGACGGCGACAGCAACGGGGGCTACGGCGAGGCCACCACCCGCATCGAGTTCCGTCCCGTGGACATGAACGGGGACGGCGACTTCAACGATGCCAACGAGGGCTTCATCAAGGTCTATCAGTCCAGCGACGCCGACTGGGTCACGGGCCGGGTGGATACCAGTGGCGGAGGCTGCGGCTGGATCTGGGCCCCCGGCTGGCAGTGGGTGTGTTCCAGCGGCGGACTGGAGAGCTCGGAGCAGTGCGGCGCCTGGTATGGCGACGAGTTCGTGACGGCGGCCGAGCATCCCCACGACGGACGAGACGCGGACGATGCGCTCCTCTCCGGCGACCGTCAGTGCTTCCTGGGCGGCGCGACCGAGATCGCGGACGACAACGAGTTCGACGCCAGCGACGACTACGGCCAGTGGCTCGCCTACCCGGGTACCGTGGACGAGGATCTCGAGCAGGCCCTGATCGACGAGGGTGCGCCCAACGGAAGCGAGGCCGACTACCTCTTCCCCATCAACCGCGCGATGAACCCCAACTTCAAGGGAGTCATCTACGTCGACGGAAAGGTGGTCATCAGCGGCAGGCTGCGCGGGCGGGTGACCGTCGCCGCCAGCGACGACATCATCATCGGGGACGACGTGACCTACATCACCGACCCCGGCGCCGGCACCTGCGTGGACATCCTGGGCATCTTCGCCGGAGACGAGGTCATCGTCGCCGACAACGCCCTCAACGCGCCCGTGGACTACGGCGGGAACCACCGGACTTTCGACGACACCTCCGACGAGTTCATCCACGGCACCGTGCTGGCGCTGGACATCTTCACCGTCCACAACTACAACAGCGGGTCCACCAACGACGAGTGGTGCCAGGGATCGTCCGGCGGCCGAGGCTGCCTCTTCCTCACCGGCGGAATCATCCAGAACACCCGTGGCGCCGTCGGTACGTCGTCGGGGAGCGGCTACACCAAGCGCTACTCCTACGACCAGTGCGGAGCCACGCAGCCGCCGCCCTACTTCCCCACCACGGGGTACTTCGCCAAGGGCCAGCGGTACCGGGTCGATCCCGGCGGCTTCACGGTGGCGGGCTTCTTCGACCTCCTCACCCCCGACGAGCCCTGATCGGGTGAGGGACGCACCGGGGACCGTCGTCCTCGACATGAACGACCGGCGCCCGGTCTGGGCCATGCCCGACCGGGTGCCGTCGTGCGTCCGGGACGCACTGCCACCCGGGTGGACCCTCCAGGTGATGGAGGAGGCCACCGACGGCTCCGGGGACGGGGCGGGGCGTGTCTCCCCGGCGGTCCTGGAGGCCGTGATGGAGGCGCGGGTCTACCTGGGGTACGGCATCGCACCGGAGCTTCTGGAGGCGGGATCCGAGCTGGCATGGGTCCACTCCGGGGCGGCGGGCGTGGGAAGCTCCCTCACCCCCACCATGAAGGGGAGCCGGGTGGTCTTCACCAACTCGGCGGGGATCCATGCGCCGGCCATGGCGGAGACGGTCCTGGGCATGATCCTCCACTTCGGTCGCGGGCTGGACTTCGCCGTGCGGGCCCAGGCCCGGAGCGCCTGGGACAAGGACCCCTTCTACCGGGCCGGTGCCCCCATCCGGGAGCTCTCCAGGATGACGGTGGGGATCGTGGGCTTCGGGGGCATCGGTCGAGCGGTGGCCCGCCGGGTGGCGGCGCTGGGGGCCCGGGTGGTGGGGGTCAAGCGGACCCCGCCGGGCCCGGACGATGCAGGGCTGAGCCCCGTGGGGCATGAAGGGAGCTCGCTGGGGGCGCGGGCGGAGTTGACCCACGGAGCTCAGGGTCTGGAGCGGGTCCTGGAGGCGTCCGACGTGCTGGTCCTCTCGGCGCCGGAGACCCCGGAGACCCGGGGGCTCCTGGATGCCGAGGCGCTGGCACGCCTCCCGGACGGGGCGCTGGTGATCAATGTGGGCCGCGGCGGCCTGGTGGTCCTGGACGATCTGGTGGCGGCCCTCCGCGGCGGCCGCCTCCGGGGGGCGGCGCTGGACGTCTTCCCCGAGGAGCCCCTTCCCGAGGATCATCCCCTCTGGAAGCTCCCCAACGTCCTCCTCACCCCCCACGTGTCCGCGGTGACCGATGCCTTCTGGGAACGGGAGACCGGCCTCATCCTGCACAACCTCCGCTGCTACCTGGACGGCGAGGACCCCGGGGCGCCGGACACCCCCTGGCGGAACGTCGTGGACAAGGAGGCGGGGTACTGAGGCCCGAACGCCTCAGGCCGGCGCCCGGGTCAGCGCGACGTCCACCGGGTGCAGCGCCACCGAGGTGCTGACTTCGGAGCTGAAGACCACCTCCCGCTCCCGGAGGGCTCGGTGGCAGGCGGTGAGGCAGGCCGTCCGGACCGCCCCGAGGTCGTCCGCCGCCCCCAGCGCCCGCCGGGTTCCCACCTCCACCCAGAGCGTCACCGTGTACTCCACCCAGCCTCCGGCGAAGTCGCCGATGACCGCCTTGGCCGGGGGATCCAGGAGGACCCCCCGAGTGGCGTTCACCGTGCGACGGAGGATGTCCAGGACCTCCTCCGGATCGTGGGCGTAGTCGGCGCCCAGGGTGAACTCCGTTCGACGAAGGCCGTCGCGGGTGTAGTTCTGAAGCGGGTTCTTGAAGATCTGGCTGGAGGGGATGAAGATGTCGCACCCGTGGGCGGTGCGGATGTGGACGTGGCGCAGAGCCACCGCCCGCGCCACCCCGCGGAGCCCTTCGCTCTCCACCAGGTCGCCGACGCCGAAGGAGCGGTCGAAGGCCAGGAAGAGGCCGGCGAGGAAGTTCTCCCCGATCTCGCGGAAGGCGAATCCCAGGACGACGGCGGCGAGACCTCCGGTGGCCAGCAGGCTCGTGGCGACGCCGGTGAGTCCCAGCACGTGGAGGGCGACCAGGAGCCCGAAGAGCCCCACCAGGACGCTCGAAGCTCGCCGGGCGAGAGCCCGCTCGCGGGACGGGATGGTGCTCCGGACGAGAAGGCCGTCCACCCCTCTCCCGACCAGGCGTCCCACCAGGCTGAAGAGGAGGAAGACCAGGAGGGCCAGGGCGAGGCGGGGGGTGATCTCCAGAAGCCGGGTCCATTCGGCCTGGAGGCTCTGCAGCACGATGTCCATGGGCGCCGTCGTGTCGAGGGGAAGGGAGGTGGGGCACCCTAGCCTACCCTTCCGGCCCTCCTCGGGCACAGGTCTCCGGGGACCTATCCCCGGCCCGGCTCGTCCGCCGCCTTCACCTCGTCCCACAGCGCGTCCAGCTCGGCCAGCGACGCCGCTCCCATCTCCAGACCCCGGGTCCGGGCAAGCTCCTCCAGCGCCTCGAACCTCCGGCGGAACTTGCGGTTGGCCCGGTCCAGGGCGGTGGTGGGGTGGGCGCCGGCCAGGCGGGTGAGGTTCACCACCGAGAAGAGGAGGTCTCCCAGCTCCTCCATCCGTGCCTCGGGGTCGCCGTCGGCCAGCGCCTCCTGCACCTCCTCGAGCTCCTCCGCCACCTTGGCGAGGGCGCCCTGGTGGTCCGCCCAGTCGAACCCCACGCCGGCGACTCGCTCCTGGATGCGATGGGCCTTCGTGAGGGGGTCGAGACCCCGGGAGAGCCCGGACAACACCCCTGGGGTGGGGTCCGAATCGCCGCCGGCCTCCGCCCGTTCCGCAGCCTTGATGGCCTCCCACTCCTCCTTTTCTCCGAGCCCGAAGAGGTGGGGATGGCGCCGCACCATCTTCTCCTCGAGGACCCGGTAGACCGAGGCGGCGTCCAGCCGCTCTTCCTCCTCCGCCACGACCACCTGGAAGGCCAGATTCAGCAGGAGATCGCCCAGCTCCTGCTCCAGAGCACCGTCGTCCCCGGACCCGATGGCGTCCACCACCTCGTGGGTCTCCTCCAGGAGGTGGGGCACCAGGCTCTCGGCGGTCTGGGCGGCATCCCAGGGGCAGCGGGCCCGGAGGAATCGCACCAGCTCCAGAGCCCGGTCCAGCTCCCCGGGCGTCCGGAAGCGGGGCGCCTCGTCGTGGGGCTCCGGGGTCGAGGGCGAGGACTCGACCGAGGGCTCGTCGGGGTCCCGGGTCATGGCGGCCGGAGAAGGAGGGGGTCGGAGGGCCGTCGCGAGTGCGAGGTCCGGACGGCGGTCGGCCGGTGGGCCAAGAGCCCCGCGGCGGCTTGATCGTCGGGTTCTTGTTCGCATCTTTCACGGCCTATGTCAACGGATCCACGGAGCCGCGCCTGGCTCGAGATCGACGGCGACGCCCTCGCCCGGAACGTGGCCACCGTCCGGGCCTCTCTGGGGCCGGGAACGGGGCTGGTTCCCATGGTGAAGGCCGACGCCTACGGACTGGGAGTGTCGCGGGTGGTGGAGCGGCTCCAGACGATGGATCCCTGGGGGTTCGGGGTGGCCACCGTGGCCGAAGGGCGGGAGCTCCGGGAGCGGGGCGTCCAGGGACCGGTGGTGGTCTTCAGTCCCGCTGGCCTGGCCGAGATCCCCGAGGCTGTGGCCGCCGACCTGACCCTGACCCTCTCCCACCTCCGAGCCCTGGAGGCCGTCGCGGAGGCGGCGGTGGACCTGCCGGGGTCTCCTGACGGTCCCGGGGTCCATCTGGAGGTGGATACCGGGATGGGACGGGCGGGCTTCGACTGGCGGGAGGTCGAGCGGTGGGGCCCGGCGGCGCAGGCCCTCCACGACGGGGGCGTCCCTTGGCGGGGCATCTACACCCACCTCCACTCCGCCGACGAGGCCGGCGGCGATGCGGCCACCGGCCAGCAGGTGGAGCGCTTCCGGCGGGTACTGGAGGAGCTGAGGGCCCAGCCGGCGACGAGGACCCCGGGATTCCTCCGTCACCTGGCCAACAGCGCCGCCAGCCTGAGCCCTGTGGGCGGCGAGTGGGACCTGGCTCGCCCCGGGGTCTTTCTCTACGGCGGGGAGGCCGGTCCGCATGCGCCGCCCCCCGACCCGGTGGTCTCGCTGCGGGCGCGGGTCGTCCACCGGAAGGAGGTCCGGCCGGGAGACACCGTGGGGTATGGAGCCACCCACACCGCGGGGGCCGAGGGCGTGTGGGCCACGGTGGCCTGCGGATACGCCGACGGGTGGCCCCGGGCGCTGGGGAACCGGAGCGAGGTGCTGGTGCACGGGGTACGGGTGCCCGTGGTGGGGCGGATCTCCATGGACGTGACCGTGGTAGACATCTCCACCGCGCCGTCGGTCTCCCTGGGTGAAGTCGTTACCTTTTTGGGCTGCGACGGCAACGAAGCGATCACCCTGGACGAGGTGTCCACCTTGGCCGGCACCATCAGCTACGAGATCCTCACGGGCTTCACGTCCCGACTCCCGCGGGTCTGGGTCTGAGGGTGGGACGTGCCACGCAGGTGGGGCGGGCCGAGTTGGTGGAGCGCGCCCGGCAGGCTCGGGCGGAGGCCTACGCCCCCTATTCGGGGTTCCAGGTCGGTGCCGCCCTCCTCACCGCCGACGGCGAGGTCTTCACAGGGGCCAACGTGGAGAACGCCTCCTACGGGCTCACCGTCTGCGCCGAGCGGGTGGCGGTCTTCCAGGCCGTGAACCGAGGGCACCGTTCCTTCCGTGCCGTGGCCATCGTCACCGACGCCGCGGACCCGGTGCCTCCTTGTGGCGCCTGCCGACAGGTGCTCGCCGAGTTCGCTCCGGAGGCCGCGGTGTACTCCGTGGCTCGCCGCGGCGAGGCCGAGTGGCGCATGGAGGCGCTGCTCCCCGAGCCCTTCCGCACCGTCCCCGAATCCTCCTCGTGACCCCCTCCGGTGTCCCCCCCATCCGTCGGAAGCCCCGCGCTCCAGGATCCAACGTGAACCGCCTCCCTCTCGTGGCCCTGGCCGTCCTGGCCCTCGCCACCGTCGCATGTGAAGAGACTCCGCCGACCTCGGTGGACCCGGATGTCCTCCCGCCCGAACCCATTACCGTGGAGGCGGGCCTGTCGTGGGACGAGTTCGGCGGCGGCCTCCAGGTGTTCCCGGGCTTCGGCTCCGCCTCGGACCTGGGCTCCGGGGTCCTGGCCGAGGACTTCGAAGGCGTCCTCGACGCCCGAACGCTGGGTCGCTTTGCCGCCTTCCCCCGGACCATCACCGTCCGGGACAGCACCGGTGGGACCCGGGCCGACTCGCTTCCCATCTTCCGGGCGGGCCGGGTGGGCGTGGTCCTGGACCCCGAGGCCAGCACCAATCAGGAGCCCGTCACCGTGACCCTCGGCGCCCTCTCCCAGGTCTGGGACCCCGCATCCACCACCTGGGAGCGGGCGGTGGACACCATCGGAGACGCCCGCCCCTGGGACGAGCCCGGCGCCGGATCGGCCCGTCCGCTCGGGGAGATGGTCTGGGACCCGGCGGAGAACGACACCGTGTACTTCCCGGTGGATTCCGCGCAGCTCGCCGAGTGGCGGGACACCACCGCCCTGGACCAGGGCATCGTCGTGGGTGTCGAGACCCCGGGCGAGCGCATCCAGGTCCAGCGGATCCTCCTGAGCCTGGATGTGGAATCCACCCTCGATCCGGACACGGTGGTGTCGTCGACGGTGACCCGGCGGGACCTGACCTTCATCTACTCCCCGGTGCCGGAGCCCCCCCCGGACGGGATCCGCATCGGCGGGACGCCGTCCTGGCGCACCGTCCTGCAGGTCCGGGCACCCGAGACGCTCACCGGGCCGCCGGCGCTCTGTGAGCGGGTGGGGTGTCCCGTCGCGGTGGATCCGGACCAGATCAACTACGCGGCGCTGGTCTTCCGGACCCGCGCGGGCCCGCCGGCCTTCCAGCCGACGGACACGGTGAACCTGGACGTCCGACCGGTCCTGGCGCCCGAGGTCCTTCCCAAGTCGCCGCTGGGAGCCTCCCTCACCGGGTCGGTGGGCCGACGGGTCGGACCGAACCTGTTCGCGGAAGGGGAGGGCGCCGAGATCGAGATCCCCGTCACCGAGTTCATCCAGGATCAGCTCCGGGGCGAGACCGCCACCGGCGAGAACGCGCCGGTCTACGTGGCCCTCCTCTCCACCTTCGAGCCCCTCTCCATCGCCTTCGCGTCCTTCCACGGTCCCGGGAGCGAACTGGAGCCTCGACTGAAGATCATCCTCACCACCGGCGCTACGGTGGAACTGCCATGACCGCTCCTTCCCGCTCCCCGGCCATGCGCCTCCCGGCCCTTCTTCTCGTCGCCGCGGCGCTGGGCCCGGCGTCGCTCCACGGGCAGTCCATCTACAACTCCGCCGGCCTGGGCCTGCCGGTGGAGTCGCTGGACGCCCGGACCCGGTCCCTGGGCAATGTGGGCATCGGCCTCCTGGGGAGTCGGGTGCTCCCCTCGGATCCGGCGGCGGCGGCGCTCCTGGGGATCCCCGGCGCCGTCCTCACCGCCCAGCCCTCCTGGGTGGAGCTGGGACGCACCGACACCGGCGAGACCGGAAGCTACCAGGGTACGCGCTTTCCGCTTGTGGGCATCTCCTACCCGGCCTGGGACTTCGGGATGGCCACCTTCTCCTTCGGCTCGGTGCTGGACCAGCGTTACTCGGGCATCCGCAACGCCACCGTCGATCTGGAGGAGGGCCCGGTGGCCGTCGTGGACAGCTTCGACGTGTCCGGGGGGATCTCCGAGGTCCGTCTGGGGCTCGCCCGTCCGGTGGGCTCGGCCTTTCAGGTGGGGGTGAGCGTGGGGCGCTACACGGGCTCGACCCTTCGCACCCTGATCCGGTCGCTGGACGGTGTCAGCCTCACCGGCACGGTCTCGGACTTCCAGGAGGGCGGGCGGTGGGAGTACTCCGGGACCTCCGTCACGGGCGGGGCTTCGATGAACGTGGGACAGATCGCCCGACTCGCCGGGAGCGTGACCTGGTCCTCCGAGCTCACGGCCCAGGCGGACTCCGAGGAACAGGACGACCGCACCTTCGACCTCCCCCTGGAGCTGCGGGTGGGGGCGTCGGCCATGCTGGCCCCCGGCCTCCTGGTGAACGCCAGCCTCCGTCGGGCGAGCTGGGGTGGAACGGGGGACGATCTCCGGACCGGCATCGCCCGGGACGTCACCGCCTACGGCGCCGGGATCGAATTGTCCCGCGCGCAGCTCCTCGGACGGCAGGCACCCATCCGGGTGGGCTACCGCTCGGCGGACCTTCCCTTCTCCCTGAACGGCGAGCCCGCGTCGGAGACGGCGTGGACGGGGGGCATCGGACTCGATCTGGCCAGCACCGGCCCCCTGGTCCTGGCGGGTCTGGATCTGGCGGTGGAGTGGGGGGAGCGTTCGGAGATCGGCGTGGTGGAGGACTTCTGGCGGGGGTCGCTGACCCTCCGGGTGTCGGGGCTCTAGAAGGGTGCTGAGGAAGTGGGGTGCGGCCGCGCACGAGGGTCTTGCGAGTATCAGACCAGGAAGAGCGACGAATGCGATGCGGCGCATCGGGGAGGAGCTGTGACGCCGTATGATGCCGCAACCGCCTAGGACCGCCCGCACCGTGGCCGAGCGCTCCGGCCCCCGGATGTACTTCCACACCTTCGGGTGCAAGGCCAACCAGTACGACACCGAGCGGATGCGGCAGGAGGGAGAGGCGCGTCTGGCCCGGACCGTGGAATCGTGGGCTGAAGCGGATGTCTGCGTTCTGAATACCTGCACGGTGACCAACGCCGCCGACGCCTCCGCCCGCCGCCTCATCCGACGCATCCGGCGGGAGAACCCCGAGGCGAAGGTGGTGGTGGCCGGCTGCTCGGCGGCTCTGAAGGCGGACGCCTACCGGTCCATGGACGAGGTATCCGGGGTGGTGGAGGGCCACGATCCGGTGGCCGTCGCCGGGGCGGCGGTCTCCGCCCTCCCCCGACCCGTCCAGATCGAGGTGCGGGCCGGCCTGGACCGCATCCACGGCGAACCCATCGGTGGCGAGCTCCTGCGCCGCCGCCGCGGGATGTCTCGGGGGTGGCTGAAGATCCAGGACGGGTGCGACCGGAGGTGCTCCTTCTGCGCCACCCGCCTCGCCCGGGGGGCCTCCCGGTCCCGATCTCCGGACGAGATCGTGGCCGAGGCCCGGCTCCTCGCCCGGACCCACCCAGAGCTGGTCCTCACCGGGATCCACATCGGTCACTACGGGCGGGACCTGGAGCCCCGTTGGACGCTCTCCCGGCTCACGGCCCGGCTCCTGGACGCCGTCGCCGAGGTCCGGTTCCGCCTGGGGAGCGTGGAGGCCACCGAGATCGACGATCTCCTGCTGGAGCTCTTGGAAACTTCCGGCGGCCGGGTGGTGCCGCACCTCCACATGCCCCTCCAGAGCGGGGCCGATCCCGTACTTCGTCGCATGCGCCGGTGGCACACCCGGGAGCAGTACCGCGACCGGGTGCTGGAGATCGCAGGGCGGGTCCATCCGCTGGGGCTCGGCGCCGACGTCATCACCGGCTTCCCCGGCGAGACCGATGCCGATCACGCCCGCACCCGGGCCCTGGTGGAGGAGCTGCCCTTCACGTACCTGCACGTCTTTCCCTATTCGCCCCGGGACGGCACGGCGGCCACCGAGCTGAGCGATCCGGTGCCGGAGCGGGTGGCGGGGGAACGAAGCCGCGAGCTTCGCGAGCTGGCTCAGGCGAAGGGTCGGGCCTACCGCCAGGGCAGGGTGGGGGCGGACGCTCGGGTCGTCGTGGAGGTGGGTGGGGAGCAGGCCCTCACCGGGGACTACCTCCGGGTGGGTGTTCGAGGATCCCCGCCGGACGGGGCCGGGGGCGTGGTTCCCGGTACCCTGCAGGGGGACGGGGACCATCTGTATATTGCATGGCCCCGCGTCTGAGCCCTTTCTGAACGGGCCCTGTCCGCCCGCACCTCCCCGAGCCATGACCTCCACCCCAACCCCGCGTCGGCGCGCGTACGTCGAGACGTACGGCTGCCAGATGAACATCAGCGACGGCGAGCTCATGGAAGGCATCCTCGAGTCCGACGGCTACGAGATCGTCGAGAGCCCTGAGGAGGCCGACGTGGTCCTGGTGAACACCTGCGCCATCCGGGAGCATGCCGAGCAGCGGGTGCTGGGCCGGGTGGCTCAGCTCGGGGGACTGAAGAAGGAGCGCCCCGACGTTGTGGTGGGGGTGACGGGGTGCATGGCCCAGCGGCTGGGCGAATCCCTCCTGGACGGGGGCCGTCGGGTCGATCTGGTGATGGGCCCCGACGGGTACCGGGACCTGCCCGAGGCGCTGGAGAAGCTGCGGGGTCCGGGGTGGACCCCGGGGAATGGCTCGGGATCGACCGATGAGGTGGCGCCCGCCCGCAAGAAGGTCACCGAGCTGGCGGTCCTGGACCTGAGCCTCGGGGAGAACTACCAGGGCCTGGAGCAGCGCCGCTCCGAGGGCCCTTCGGCCTGGGTGCCCATCCAACGTGGCTGCGACCACCGGTGCACCTACTGCATCGTGCCCTACGTCCGCGGCGACGAGAAGAACCGGGATCCCCGCGAAGTCCTCCAGGAGATCCGGGGCCTGGCGGAGAGCGGCGTGAGCGACGTCACGCTCCTGGGCCAGACGGTGAACTCCTACGCCGTGGACGGGTGGGGCTTCGCCGACCTCCTCCAGTCGGTGGCACGGGTGGACGGGATCCGTCGGGTCTGGTTCACCTCCCCGCACCCCAACGACGTGACCCCGGAGATGGTGGAGGTCATGGCCACCGAGCCGGCCGTCTGCGAGCAGCTCCACCTGCCGGCCCAGTCCGGTGCGGACCGGGTGCTCAAGCGGATGCTGCGCCGCTACACCGTCGAGGGCTTTCTGGAGAAGGTGGAGATGGTCCGCGAGGCCATTCCGGACGTCAGCCTCTCCACCGACATCATCGTCGCCTTCCCCGGCGAGACGGAGGAGGAGTTCCAGGCCACCCTGGAGCTCATGCGGAGGGTCCGCTTCGACGATGCCTTCACCTACAAGTACTCCTCTCGTGAGGGGACCCCGGCCACGCGGCTTCCGGAGGAGGACTTCGTGCCGGACGACGTTGCGCAGGAGCGGCTGGAGCGACTCATCGACCTGCGTCTCGAGATCCAGCGCGAGATCAACCGCGCCGAGGTGGGTCGGGTGGAGGAGGTCCTGGTGGAGAAGGAGGCCCGTGGAGAGGGCCAGATGCTCGGGCGGACCCGACGGAACAAGGTCGTGGCCTTCCCTGGGGAACCGGAGTTGGTGGGGCAGTACACGAAGGTGGTGCTCGAGACCACCACCGGAGCCACCTTCGTCGGCCGGGAGCTGGGCCCCCAGGAGCTGGTAGGCACGGGATGAGTCGACTCGCGGGAGGCGCCGGGGTCCTGCTGGTGCTCGCTCTCGCCATGGCGTTCGCCTCCCTCAACGGCGGCCAGCGCGTCACCCTCCGTCTGGGGTTCGCCACCTTCTACGGGGTCCCCCTCACCCTGGTGGCCTTCTCCGGGGTGCTCGTCGGCATGGTGATCATGCTGGTGGCGGGGATCCGCTCGGACCTGAAGGTCCGGCGCATCCTCCGGGAACGCCTGGCCGAGGAGAGCCGCGAGGAATCCCTGCGGTTCGTGGATCGCGCCCAGCAGGAGCTCTTCATGGCCGAACAGGAGGACGCGGAAGCCACATGACCTTCCGGACGAAGGAGGTCCGGGGATCGGCCTGACGGCCCATCCCCCGGTCCTCCGGGTGGCGCTGGCCTTCTCGGCCGGTGCCGGCCTGGCGTCACCGGCTCCCTGGACCAGCGGAGCCGCCGCCCTCCTCCTCCTGGCGGTGCCCATCTGGCTATGGCGCCGCCCCTCCCCGTCCCCCCAGGCGGCGCTCATTCTCGCCCTCCTCGCCGGCGCGGGAGGCATGGGCCTGCGACAGGCGTCGCTGCAGAGCTGTCCGCCGGCGGATCCCGGGCCGGTGGTACTCCGGGGCCGGCTCCTTGCACCCACGGGGACGGGATCCGCGCCGCTGGTCCGGTCCGACGCGCCGGGGTGTACGCCGGAGCGCGTCTGGTCCGACGAGGTGCTACCCGCCGGCCGGCCCCTGGAGCTTCGGGGGCGGTGGCGCGAGGGGTACGGTCGCGGCGTCATCTTCGTCGAGGAGGCCCGCCGGGTGACCACCGATCGCCCGGGTCCCCTGGCCGCGGTGCGGTGGGGGCTTGTGCGCCACCGCGCGGCGGTGCAGGCCCGGGCGGATCGGCTCTACGGTCCTCGGGGCGGCCTGGTCTCGGCCCTGGTCCTCGCCCGCCGCGAGGGGCTGGCCCCGGGGACCCGCACGGCCTTCGCGCGGACCGGCATCGCCCACCTCCTGGCCATCTCCGGGTTCCATGTCGGCGTCGTGGCGGGCCTCCTCCTGGCCCTGGCGCGGAGTGCGGGGACGGATGGCCGTCGGGCCGTAGGCGTTGCCGCGGCAGGCTGCTGGGCCTACGTGGCCTTCCTCGGCTTCCCGGAGGCGGCGTGCCGGGCCGCCCTCATCCTCACCCTGGTGGGGCTGGCGGGAGCCCGGGGCCGGCCGTCGGCCCGGTGGGCGCCGCTGGGGACGGCGCTCCTCCTGCTGGTGGTGGCGGACCCCCTCCGCGTGTCCTCGGTGGGGGTGCAGCTCTCCTTTCTGGGGGCCGCCGGATTGCTGGGCTGGAGCCGCCCGCTGGAGCGTCGCCTGCGCGGCGCCCTCCGACGGGGAGTGGCGGCCCTCCCCGTCCGGCCCCGGAGGCCGGGTGCCTCGAAGCCGGGCCCTGTCCAGCGGGTGGCTTCGTGTGTGGAGGGGTCGACCGGCCCCCTCGCCGCGGGCATCGCCGCCACCGCCGCGACGTTGCCGGTGGTGGCCTGGCACTTCGAGGAGGTGTCGCTGGTGGGCATCCCGGCCACGCTCCTGGCGTCGCCCCTGGTGGCGCTGGCGCTCCCCGGGGCTCTCCTGACCCTGATCCTCGAGCCCGTCCTGCCCGGCGTGGCCCACTTCCTGGCCGGCGGTGTGGACGTGGTGCTGGCGGTGCTGGTGGAGGGTACCACCCGCGTGGCCCGGTGGGACGGGGCCAGCGCCTGGGTCCCGCGGGTCTGGACGCTGGCGGCGCTCCTGGGCGCGACTCTGGCCGGGGTCTGGGCTCGGCGCCGGGGTCTGCGGGCGCCTGCTCGACGACTCGTGGCCGGCATGGGGGCGCTGGCCCTGGTGGCGGCCTGGCCGGTCCTGGGGACAGCGGTGGGGCGAGGCCACCTGGAGATCCGGATGCTCGACGTCGGTCAGGGCGACGCCGTCCTCCTCCGCACGCCGAGGGGTCGCTGGATCCTGGTGGATGCCGGCCCTCCACCGACGGGGCGGCCAGGACCGGTGGTCGAGGCTCTCGTGGGGGCGGGTGTCGGGCGCCTCGAGCTCCTGGTCCTGACGCATCCGGACGCGGACCACCTGGGCGAGGCGGCCGCGATCCTCGAGCGGATCCCGGTGGGGTCGGTGCTGGATCCCGGCCTCCCGGTGGGGAAGACCGGATACGAAGAGGTCCTGGAGGCGGCGCTGGAGGCAGACGTACCCTGGAGAGCCGCCACCACGGCCCCGCCGGGCTGGACGGTGGACGGGGTCCGACTCCGGATCCTCCACCCTCGGGGTCCCTGGGAGGAGCCGGACACCGTCGAGGCCAACGACGCCTCGGTGGTCCTCCTGCTGGAGTACGGTGCCTTCGAGGTCCTCCTTCCAGGCGACGCGCCCGTCCGCGTGGAGCGTTCGGTACTGGAGGAGCTTCCCACCGGGCTGGAAGTCCTGAAAGCCGGGCATCACGGAAGCCGGACCTCCACCGACTCCCTTCTGGTGGCGCGGACCCGGCCCCGCCTGGCGTTGGTCTCGGCGGGGCGGGGGAACCGCTACGGCCACCCGGCTCCCGAGGTGGTGGCCCGTCTGGAGGGGGCGGGCGTGCGGATCCTCCGCACCGACCGCCACGGCACCGTCCGCATCCAGGCCCGCGCCGACGGCGAGTTCCGGATTCGCACCGGCCGGCGGTGACCCCGGGGGCCCGTTTGACCCGATTCCGCACCGCCTCCATCTTGGACTCCGGCGCCTGCCGAACCCCTCGTTCCCCCTGGGACGGGGCCAGCCCGTCCCCCCCTTCCGTGCCCGCGCCATGCTCCCCGAGAGTCACGTCGTCACCATCTCCCGCTTCCTGGTGGACCAGGAGCGGTCCCATCCGGATGCCACTGGGAACTTCACCGACCTCCTCACCGACATCGCCCTGGCCGCCAAGATCATCGGACGGGAGGTGAACAAGGCGGGCCTGGTCGACATCCTGGGACGGGTGGGCGCCGAGAACGTGCACGGAGAGGAGCAGCAGAAGCTGGACGTCTTCGCCAACGAGGTGATCTACAAGGCCATGGACCACACGGGCCTCCTGGCCTGCATGGCGTCCGAGGAGAGCGAGGGGTTCATGGCCATCCCCGACAAGTTCCCCGCCGGCG
>JGI12048J13642_10167023_pt1 | contig 16223 bp, 18 predicted proteins | sample ElkSlonscriptome_16_FD_13642 | JGI IMG/M metagenome (IMG submission 13642)
CAGACGCCAACGAGTTTTCAAGAGACCGTAGGGGCTATCATTGAGTCGGCTCCAGACCGCGTGTCTTGTTTTGCTTATAGCCATAACCCAGTCGAACGGCCCCACCAACACGCACTGGATTGCGCCCAGATACCCTCGAGCCTCGATCGGTCCGCGCTATTCCGCAATGCTGTAACACGGTTCACCGAATCCGGCTACACTTGGGTCGGCCTGGATTCCTTTGTACTCGACACCGATGAGTTGGCTATCGCGCAAGACGAAGGGCGGCTATTTCGCAATTGCATCGGTTATACGAGCAGCCCCACCCGTTACCTTCTCGCCTTCGGCATGGGTGCCATCGGCGACATTGACGGGACATTGGTCCAAAACACCGAGAATCTGCCGGAATGGCTTCGCAAGCTCTCTGGAGACGAGCTAGCGGTTGCCTCCGTCCGCGAGCTCGGTAAGCCCGAGCGCCGACGCCGCGCCGCGTTGATGCAGCTCCTATGTAACCTCGAACTGCCGCTCGATGCCGCAGTCCAAGCGCTACCCGAAGAGTTTACTCGACTCGATCAACATGTCGCCGGCGGGCTTGTCGAGGTTGACCGCACGAGGATAAGGCTCACCGAGCACGGCCGATACCATCTTCACGATCTTTGTATCGACCCCAAGGCCGCACTCCAGGCTGACGGCGCGCTCTGGCCTTTGCTGCACAGTACCGGCAAATGACCCCCCCCGACCGAAGCGGCCGCATCGGGCCGAATGCCATCAGCCGTATCGCTCAGGCACTCAAGGACCAACATGGCACAGCGGCGGCACGTCGGGTCTTTCACGCCGCTCGCCTGGAATCCTATCTCGCCAATCCACCGCAGGACATGGTTGACGAAGACGAAGTGAGCAGGCTTCACCACGCACTTCATCGAGAATTGGGTGCCGAGGCCGCAGCCCACGTCGCCACAACGGCCGGCAGATTGACTGGGGACTACCTGCTGGCCTACCGCATTCCTGCGGTGGCAAAGCCCGTACTCTCCTTGCTCCCCCCATCGCCGTCGGCGCGGTTGCTCCTGAACGCCATCGCCAAGCACTCGTGGACCTTCTCCGGCAGCGGCGTCTTCAGCTATGTCTCGGGCTACCCCATCAGGGTATCTATAACCAATTGTCCAATCTGCCGCCAGACCCCCTCGGCTTCCCCCGTCTGTCAATTCTATACCGCCACTTTCGAAACCATCTTTCGGGCTCTGGTTAGCCCGCACACACGGGTCGTAGAGACCCTCTGCCAAGCCACCGGCGCGCCCTCCTGCACCTTTGAGATCAGCTGGAGGTAGTTCACCCTCCCCCCAATAGGTCAGACGCCGTCCTGCTCGGCCCGCGGGCACCAGGTTGCGCCGCTACCCCTGCTTAACCCTGGAATGCCCAGCTAGCCTCCAGCGACCCGCCTCCGATTACTTTCCGGTAGATTGAAAAGAAGCTTGCCGGTGGGAAGGCTGGCACCCTTCCCTATTTACGCTTACGACTCTGCCGACCCGACAAAAACAAAGGGCGGAGATCTTCGATCCCCGCCCTTGACCTATCGGCCGTCCGAGCCTCGCCGCAAATTGCGGACAGCTCTTTTTGTGGCCCAGAGTCGCCGGTCTTCGCCCCTCTACCGGCGCACCGCAGAGGGGCCCTCCAAGCCCCAATCAGTACGGCAGGCCGGCCTCCGCACGCAGCGCGGCGGCCCGCTCGACCAGTGGCGCTGGCCGCCCGTCGGAGTGCCAATCCAAGTCTTCCGTCGCGAGCAGACCAAAATGGATGGCCAGCCCGAGGAATACCAAGAACACGAAGATGCCGATCAGCGTCGACCGCGGATCCAGGATCTGCCAAACCTTATACATAAGCTTTCTCTCCTAAACTTGTCGCCACGGAAGCATGCCGCTCGCTTGGCGCTCCCATCGACGAATAACCCATCGCCACCCGTACTCGGTCAGATCCAGGGGAACCGCAGATGAGTCAGGATATGCGCGCCGACTACCAAGGTGAACCAACCATACATGCTCGGCATGAAGATGCTGTGGAACTCCTTCGCCTCTTCGTCGGACATGCCGGTCAGATTGTATTTCTCAGCCATTAGAATTCCTCCGGTTCGGTTTAGCCCATCCGCCCGCCGGGCATATCACCCGGACCACAGCGTCTTGAGCCCTTTGCGCACAGGTTCCCCGCCGCGTTCGTGCCCCACCCGAACTCGCGACGGAGGAGCAGCATTAGCAGACAATCAGTACGCGTACGACTTGCGACGGTCCTCTCGCTACGAAACCGTCAATACGGCAGACCTTCCTGAGACCGCTCATAGGCGGCGGCATCCGGGAAGGGCACCGGCCTGCCGTCCTCCCACCAATTCAGATCGGTCGTCGTAAGCAGCAGGCCATGGATCAGTAGACCTTGCGCGATCAGCAGGCCGAAGATCGCCGTCAAGGTTTCACTTGGCTTCGTCAACTGCCAAATCTTATACATAGACTTTCTCCCATCTACAGGCTGGGGCTAGGCCCCAGACACGGTCCCCTGGAGCTCCAACCTCGGCTCCGGGGCTGGCGCCTGGCTTCAGATCCAGGGGAACCGGAGATGCGTCAGGATATGAGCACCCACGACCAACGTGAACCAGCCATACATGCTCGGCATGAAGATGCTGTGGAACTCCTTAGCCTCTTCGTCCGACATACCCGTCAAATTGTACTTTTCAGCCATTGCTTCTAATCTCCCGAATCACGCCCGCGCCGCCGGACGAACGACGAACCGCCGTACCAGCCGATTGCGCGGTGTCTAGACTTAACACCCAAACGCCGCCCGTTTCACCCACATGCGTTCCGCCCGCCCAGAGACACGCGCAACGACACATCGGGCGCCGGATCAATAAGGAAGGCCGGCCTGCGCGCGTTGATACTTCGCGGCATCCACAAAAGGCGTCGGCCTGCCGTCTTCCCACCAATTGAGGTCGTTCGTGCTCAGCAGCAGGATATGGATCATCAATCCAAGTGCCACGTTGAACACGGCGATCAGGATCAGGAACCCTCGCGGGTCCAGGATCTGCCAAAGCTTATACATACTCTTCTCCTAACCAGATAGAGGAGCCCTAAGACCCCGTCTTCGCCCGTCCGCTTCCAGCTCGGTCGCCAACCGATCCACCGAGCCTTAGATCCATGGAAAGCGAAGGTGCGTCAGGATATGCGCACCGACCACGAGGGTGAACCAACCATACATGCTTGGCATGAAGATGCTGTGGAATTCCTTTGCCTCTTCATCCGACATGCCGGTCAGGTTGTATTTTTCAGCCACGGAACACCTCCCATATCAATTCGCTCTTCGCGCTGTTGGGCGGACTTCATCGAGCCGCGAAACCCTCAGGTCGCCCAGCGCGCGACATCCAGCTAGACGCCATGCGCAGCAACACTGCCCCCTCGGTACTGTCCGGGAACCCGGCTTGAGGCCGCGCCGGCCGGAGCCGTCGATCTACTGCCCCGGCCGCCTCACGCGTCCACCGCCCCAACTGCCAAGCCGCGGCCCTGAACACCAAGATCAGGCACCGTCACTTCACGGTTAGTACGGTAGCCCTTCCTGCGAGCGCTCGTACTTTGCCGCTGCCTTAAACGGGACCGGGCGACCGTCTTCGTGCCAATTCAGGTCGACCGTCGCCAACAAAAGCAAATGGATAAGAAGCCCCTGAAGGATCAGGAACGCCGAAATCGCGACCAGGGTCCTTCGGGGATCCAAGATCAGCCACAATTTGTACATAATGTGTCTCCTAGGCAATGCACGGTGGATGCTGACCCGGCCCTCTCCGCCAGACCCTCTGGCCGGCACAGGGCAAGCTCGCTAAATCCAGGGGAACCGCAGATGCGCTAAAACCTGAGCGCCAACCATTAATCTGAACCATCCGTACATGCAGGGCAGAAAAAAGCAACGGAATTCCCTCGCCCCGTCGACCGACTCTCCCTGTCAGATGGTTATCTTGCTCGACCATTGTCCCTTCGATGCTCCCCACCGATTCCGCGTTTGGCCAGCCCCGGCAGCACGAGGGGCTCATCCCCAAACCGCCCGCCGACCACCGGCCGACTTATGCGTGTCCGCACGCCAACACGGCCAAGCAAGCAATCCAACCGCACCCGCTTCCCTGAACCACCATGCCCGGCCGGCCCGCGTCCCACGCGGAACGAGCGCTCCGCAACCGCGGCACCGGCCTCGCATTGGTCAGGCGGGAGCCGCGCGCTGCCGCGGCAACGCGCGCTCCGTCCGCCTGGTAACGGCAGGATCCCATGGACTCCCTAGTACGGCAGCCCGGCCTCCGCGCGCTCGTAAGCCGCACGAGCCTTCAGCGGCGCGGGACGCCCGTCTTCCCACCAGTTCAGATCGGTGGTGCTAAGCAGACCGGCATGAATCAGCAGGCCTAGTGCGGGCAGGAAGACCGCGATTGCCGACAGGACAGCGCGTGGATCCATAACTTGCCAGACTTTGTACATGAGCTCTCTCCTCTACATGGAATGGGGCCAAAGCGTACTGTGCTTCGCCCCGTCAAACGAGATCACAGCAATTCGGTGACGCAGCCCGACCTTAGATCCAGGGGAACCGCAGATGGGTCAGGATGTGCGCGCCGACGACCAGCGTAAACCAGCCGTACATGCTCGGCATGAAGATGCTGTGGAACTCCTTCGCCTCTTCGTCCGACATGCCGGTCAGATTGTACTTCTCAGCCATTGATATACCCTCCAGTTCTCAGATTGGCCTTATGGCCGTTACCGCGATTGCCCCGCGGCAGGGATCGCCGTGACGGAATCAATTTCATTAGGCGCTTTCTAGCCTGACACCGCCTCGCGAAACCACTCATTGTCCCCGGTCCACCAAAAATTACCTACCGGGCCCACAAATCCAAAAGCGTAAATCAACCAACTTCCCGGATGCCCTGGCTCCCTTCACTGCCGCCAGGCCGGCCCTCACCTCACCGTCGCCCCGAGGGCGATGCCGTCAGCCTCAGAACCAAGCTAGCTGCCGACGATCCGCAATGCCCTCGGTGCTTCGGTCTCGCCCTGCGACGCCGGCTCCCTGCCGGCCAAGGCGACTCGATCGGGGTCCCTTACCGTGCACCACCGATCGAGCCCCGCTGTCGCCCCTACTCGGCCAGCGCCGTCTTCACCGCGCTGCCCCCCTCGGCGGCCTCAGTCGCCGCTGGGGCGGGCTCTTCCGCTGCCTTACCCGAGGTCGCCAATGCCGGGTAATCGTCCAGCATCCGCGCACCGAGCAGCGGCTTGTACACTTCCTGGTGGCAGGTGCTGCAGCCCACCTTCAGTGCGTCGCCCATCGGGCCTTTCCGGTTCTCCGGCAGGATGTCGACCAACGGGTTGATATACTCGTTGTTCATCTCGCGCACATGGCGGATCGCATAGTACGCATTGACACGTGCCGGCCGGCTGAAGTCCCACCGCTCAAAGGCGCGCGCATCGTGGCAATACACGCAGCCCACGCCAAGCGACTTCGAGAAATGGAACATCAACGCGAAGGTCTCCTCCCCCTGCTTCGTCATGACGCGGCGCTTGCCGATCGGCAGGGCCTCGGGGCCGGTCACGCGGATCTCCTGATCCCCTTCGAGAAACAACGACATCGGGTCGTACGGCAGCGCCGACATTGCCGTGTCCCAGGACGGGAGGTTCTGGTTCAGGTTTGCCAACCGTGCCGGTACCTTGCGCGGTTGCACGTTCGACCAGTTGTACTGGGGCACCGGATTGCCGCGGTGGCAGGTATAGCAAGTCACGCCGGTATCCTTGACGTGCTTCTGCCATCCCTCGTTGGTCCGCATGGTCATCTCGATCATCTTGCGGGCGACCAGTTTGGTGTACGGACCTTCGGCGGCCATGTCATCCGGTAGATGGCAGTAGGTGCATCCTTCATCCGGAGACACCCACTCGGTCATCGCCACCATCAGGCGGTTGAACTCGCCGATGCTCAGGTGCCCGAGCACCGGGACGTTCTGATACACCGTCGAAGCGGCTGGTCCACCCTGTGCGGCCGGCGGCTGCGGCTCCGGCACATCGCTGTTGGCCGCGATACGCGCCTTCCAGATCTGCTCGTTCTTGATGAACTGCATACCCAAGCCAGGCGCACCGAGCTCCTCACTCTTGTGCCCGATCGGCCACTCGAACGGCAGGTTCTGACTCCATTCGCAGCCCGAAATCAACGAGGCAGCACCGACGGCAGCCAGCGCAAGTACGATTCTCTTTCCCATCTTCATTGTGCAGCCCCCTCAGTCACGGCCGCTTCAGTCGCCTGACCGGACGCTTCCGCCCCGGGCAGACTCCCGTCGTCGCCGGGCAGGTACGGATACACCCGCCATTCACCGGTCGCACCCGCCTCGACGGCGGCCGGGTCAGAAACCCCCGTGCTTGGGTAGACCGGCGCGATATGGTGCTTCTCCGCCCAACGATGCCAGTTGTCGACATAGGTGCCGGTCAGGATGATGGCCCAGCCAGCGGTGATCATCATGCAGGCCGCGAACCAGAAGCCCCACCGGTGGATCGACTCCATCGAGGCGTTCCAGCCCATGGTCCAGCGCCAGAACAGCGCCGCACGCTCCGCTGCAGTGCCGCGGTCGGTGATCTGCTCGACCTCGCGATCACCACCGAAACGGCTGACGGCGAGGATGGTACCGCCGTGCATCGCCCAAAGTAGCGCGCAGCCGTACATGAACCCGATGCCCAGCATGTGGAACGGATTGTAGTACCAGTCGCCATAGGCCAGCGAAATGCCGGACAGCCAATCAAGGTGTGGAAACCAGCCCATCGGGACGCTTTCCGACCAGCTTCCCATCAACAGCGGCCGGGTAAAGCCGAGGTTTAGGAAGAACCAGATCGCCGTCGCAAAACCCCACGCCAGGTGCGTACCGGTCCCAAGGTCCCGCGCCCGAACATAGACCCGAACCCACCAGGCCAGAATCGAGATCGTGAAGAAGAATCCGGCGATCAGAAACATCCCGCCGTCCCACAGGGGCGGAATGTGCAGGCCATAGTGCGCTGGCGGCGGCTCCAGTGCTAGCCAGGGGAAGAACTTGAAGAAATGGATGGGATTCCACGAGACCGACGCCAGCATATAGAGGCCGACGAGGAAGAAGCCGAGGAAACCCGCCATCAACGAGAAGATACCCCAGAACCCGAGGTAGATCGGCCCGATCTGGGCGTCGCCAATCTTGCCCAGCCAATATGTAATCCAGGGGAAGCCGCCTTTACCGACGCGCGGTAAGCGCCCCTTGGGCAGGGGCACGCCCGGATAGACCGGGTTGCGGACCTGCACCCGCGTAAAGATGTTGTAATACTGAGGCATTTTCGTCTCCTTAGGCCCACCAGGGGAACTTCAGCCACCAAATCCACCACTCGGGCCACGGACGGGTCCAGAAGGTACCGGTCGTGACGTCCAGAACGGCGCACCAGAACCCAGCCCCCAAGCCCAGGAACAGGCCAAGACGGTGGATGCCAAGCGCACCAATCGAGTAGCCGAGGATATCGCGGAACACGGTGTTCTCGTGCTCGGCGCCCTTGACTACTTCGCCCTTCTTGGGATTCGTCATCGACAGAATCAGGCCACCATGCAGCATCAGCGCGAACATGCTGGTGTAGAAGAAGGTAATCGCCAGCATGTGACCCGGATGGTAGTGATAGTTCAACTGCTGGAAGCCGACGTTATTCGTCCAGTCAATGTGACCGAGGATGCCATAGGTCATTCCGTGGCCCCAGGAACCGAGCAAGATCGGGCGGAAAACCGTGGGCATCATGTACGCTGCGACCGCGAACATGAAGCCGATCGGCACGTGGTAGCCCATACCGAGCTTGCGGCAGATCTCGACCTCACGCAGCGCCCAGGAGAAAAACGCTCCCACGGCACAAATGGTAATGAGCTGCCAGACCAAGCCCTCCTGGAATGGCGGGATCTGAAGGAGACCGTAACTGATATGCGGCGGTGCGATATTGACCTGGAAGATGTTCCCCGCGGGGCCAACCTCCGGCCAGCTGTACATCGCCCCGACGACGATCAGGAAGACGCCAGTAAAGATAAACAGGAGCGCCGTGATGCCGAAAAAGCCGACATAAAACGGACCCACCCAAAAGTCGAAGGCGTTACCCCCTACTAGGGTACCCCCTCGTACTCGATACTTCTTTTCGAAACTAAGCATGGCCATTGTTTGATTCCTCTGCTGCGAAGGCCACCGGATCTAGTCGGCCCCTACGAGCGCGATCGGCGACAGTGTCGGTCGCAACCTCCTGTTTTGTGCAACCGCCGCGGCCAAGCCGCACCTGCCTGTCCGGCGCGCCGGTGCGGCTACCGCCAGTCGCAAACCGGCACCGCTAGCTCGTGAAGGCGCAACAAACCCCTCCGCTAGTACGGGAGACCGGCCTGCGCGCGCTTGTACGCAGCCGCGTCCTTAAACGGGACAGGCCGGCCGTCCGCATGCCAATTCAGGTCGTCCGACTTGAATAGGAGGATGTGGATCAGTAACCCAAGGACGATCAGGAACCAGGTCAAAGTCCACAGCGTGCGAGCCGGGTCCAAGATCTTCCAGATCTGCCACATGCCGGTCCCCATGACCTTGAAATCCGATTGGATCGACTGCGACATCGACGTTGTAATCTCTTTCATCGATTACTCTCCTTTACCGTTGCCAATATGACGTGTTCGCAGTGCTCATCGCGTCGGCAAAGGACGCGAGACACCGGGATCTCAATTCTAGATCCAGGGGAACCGGAGATGAGTCAGGATGTGGGCACCCACGACAAGGGTGAACCACCCATACATGCTGGGCATAAAGATGCTGTGGAACTCTTTCGCCTCTTCATCCGACATGCCGGTCAGATTGTACTTCTCTGCCATGGAATTACCCTCCAATTATCGACTGGCCACGAAGGCCATTTACCTATTCGTTCCGCGGGGAAGTTAGCGATTGACCACCCCACTTAGCCGAGCCTCGCCCGGATGCCGCATCGTCTCGCCTGCGAAGTTCATCGCTGCCGGCTGATTGATCCCGACGCCCGCGCACTAGACCTCTGCTATTGAACCCCTGTTTGCACCGCTACCGCCCATGCCGCTCACCGCGTCCGTTCACTCGACGGCCCCGGGCAATACGGCAATATGTCCGTTCAAGCTTCCGCGAGGCGCAACCCCTTGTCACAGTCCGATCGTGACGCCGCCACCCCCTTACAGGCGTGGCAGGGGTGAAGCCATATCAATATCGCCATCACCCCGCCGCCTGCACCGAACCGGGAGGGGGTCCCGTTAGTATGGAAGACCTTCTTGGGCGCGGTTATAGGCCGCCGCATCCTTGAACGGAATCGGGCGACCGTCTTCGTGCCAGTTCAGATCCTCGGTCGCGAGCAGCAAGAAGTGAATGAGCAGCCCCAGCGGGATCAAAAAGACGCAGATCGCAATCAGAACTTGCCGGGGATCCAAAACCTGCCAGAGTTTATACATGTACTCTCTCCTCAACTTAAAGCGTATCGGGCCGGCTACTGGCGTCCGCTGCGCCAGTCACCGCCTTGGAATTTGGTTTCCCAGCCCTAGATCCACGGGAACCGCAGGTGGGTCAGAATGTGCGCGCCCACGACCAGCGTGAACCAGCCGTACATGCTCGGCATGAAGATGCTGTGGAATTCCTTCGCCTCTTCGTCGGACATGCCGGTAAGGTTGTACTTCTCAGCCATGGATATACCCTCCAGTTATCGATTTCGGCCCTACGGCGAATCCCGCGAGGCCCAGATCGCCGTGACACGCCTGATCACGGCGGTTCGTCTGCCCGGCGGCCCCGGGCGGCATCATCTCCCGTTTGGAAGCCTTGATCAGCACGCTGAGAGACTCACTTCTCGCGTCAACCCCAGTCCCAGCTCGCCAACCCGCAATATCCCAGCAGGCGTCACGCTGCCCGATTCTCGCCCAGCGCCACCTTGACCTGCTCTAGGCGTGCGGCCGTCACCCGCTGCTCTCCAGCCTTTCGAGCCCCGCTCTCAGCGGCGTCGCGCAGGCGCTTTGCCGCCGAGATACGAACGAGCACTGGATGCGTCTCGACAGTCCGGTCCAGCAACGCCTTCGCCTCATCGTCCCAGGGCAGCTCTTCATGCAGTCGCGATGGTGTCGCCTCGACCCGATCTAGCTCCAAGCCCAGCGGCAAGATATGGAACAACGCATCGAAAAGCGCATTGCATACCTCCTGGATCAGATACGTGGCCCCGGCATAGCCCATAAAAGGCGTCCCCGTATGCCGCCGCACGATCGTCCCAGGAAAGGACGCTGGGATATACATCGCTCGCGAGCCGACCTCTGCGAGATACATCCTTTCGTTATAGCTGCCGAACATGACCAACGGTGTCTTCTTCTGCACGGATTCCCGCACTACCTCGTTATCGGTCTTGCTGCCCGCGCGCCGTGCAATCGCAAAATGGCAGGGCAACCCCATCTCTTCTTCCAAAAAGCGCCGCACGCCACGCGTATAAGTCTCGGTCGCCACGATCGCAAAGCTCGCCGTGCCGAAGAAATCCTGCGTCGTCGACCGCCACAGATCCCACAGCGGCTTAATGGTAGTATGTTTTTCACGCTCGATGAAGGGCTCTGGATCAACTCCAAGCAAATCACCGAGCACCCGGAGAAAATTTGTCGTGCTATACAGGCCGATCGGTGCTTGCAAATACGGGCGTCCCAGTGCCTCGCACAGCGCTCTGCCATATTCCCTGTAAAGACAAACATTCACGTCCGCCTCGGCCAGCCGCGGGATGTCCTCGAGATGTGCACCCATGGGGAAGACCATGTTCACTCGTGCACCGATGCCCTCGACAAGGCGCTTAATCTCGGTTAGATCCGACCAAGTATTGAAGTAGCCATAGGCTGGGCCGATGATGTTGACCTGCGGTGCCTCGCCGTTGCGCGGTTGGCGCTTCCGTCCTTGAAGCCGTTTTTCTCCGTATTCCTTCCATAGCCAGTACATGGCTCGGTCGGCACTCTGCCACTGATCATCGTCGATCGTGCGCGCCAAGAAGCGGTGAATCCCCGCCCCGAGCGGCGTAACGCCGCCTCCGATCATCTCGGCTATCGAGCCGGTCACGACAACAGTGGGTAAGGCCGGATCGAGCGTCTTGTGCGCGCGCATCAGCGCCTGCTCCGTCCCGAACTGACCCAACTCCTCTTCGCCCAAACCCGTTACAACAACCGGCAACTCATCCGGCGGCAGGGCGTCGGTGTAATGCAATACCGAAGTCACAGGCAGATCTTCGCAGCCAACGGGCCCATCGATAATGACCTGCAGGCCCTTGACCGCGGTGAACACGTAAATGGCACCCCAGTAGCCGCCGGCTCGATCCAGATCGAGGACCAACATCCCTAGGCTCCCGCCCTGTCCCGCCATGGAGCGCTACTGGCAAATGCCTCTTCGCCGTCGCGGCCGAGCCCGACAGGGGCCGCCTGGCCATCCCAGATGCCAGATGCCTCACCGACGCCCACACCGGAGAAAAAGGCGTCCATTTGCTCGAATCTCGCCCGGCTCCGCATTGCCGTATTGATGACACCGGACAATGATCCAGCACCCGCGACACCCATTAAGGGTCTCACCGAGATGAGGTTTGTAAAATACAGGCCGGGGATCGGCATCCGCTTCGCTTTCGGGTTACCGGCCGGCGTCACGATCGCCAGATCCGGCCGGAATTCCTCCATCGCCGCCAGATCGTCTTCGAGCGAGGCGCGATACTGGATGTGCACACCCCGTGCCGCAAGCCATTCGCGATCCGTCTCCGACCACCGTGTTGCCGCGCAAGCCGTCCCGACATAACGGACGTCAGCGCCACTTTCGATGAGCAAGCGCGCAACCAGCAGTTCGGAGCCTTCATAGCCAGAGAGCGTGATCCGCCCCCGAATCGGTGCGTCGGCCAGGGCCGCGCGAATTGCCGGCAAAACACGGTTCTTCGCCTTCGCCAAGCGGTCCTCTGGGACATCGCAGACGCCGCCAATCGCGTCCAGCCACGCAGCCGTGCCCTCGTAACCGATCGGCGCTGACCCGACAACCGGCCGTCCCGCCGTCTCGAACTCCCGCACCGCCGCTGTGTAGTGCGGATGAATCGCGGCTACCACGGCGCAATCGAGGGCCCCGTAGAGCTCACGCCACTCGCGGGTCGGCACCATCGGGCCGGCGGCCAGGCCGAGCGGCTCGAGCATCTGGGCGATACCGACGGGATCCCCTGGAAACATCTCCCCCAGCAGCGTGACCGTTGGCCGCTCGCTACGCCCGTCGCGTGGTGCCTGCACCGGTCCCTGCTCAGCCTCCTCCCGAGCATAGCGCAGCATCGCTCCCGCCAGGATATCCTTCGCCTCGGCGTGCGTTGGCACGCCGAAACCCGGCACATCGATGCCGATGATTCGCACACCGTTGATCTCTTTCGGTAGCAGGCGCAGTGGCACACCCGCCGCCGTCGGCACACATAGGTTCGTCACAATCACCGCGTCATAGCGATCAGGATCGGCAAGCTCCTGAACTGCATCGCGAATATCCTCGAAAAGCTTACCCGAGACCAGGGTCTCGGAGTCGAAAGGCACGTATCCAACCGTGCGCCGTGCACCGTAGAAATGGGACGTAAAAGTCAGCCCGTAGACGCAGCAGCCGGAGCCCGCGAGCACGGTCGCCGTGCGCCGCATCCGCAGCCCCACACGCAGGGACCCGAAGGCGGGGCACATGCTCTGTGGCTGATCGTGCGGGCCTGCCGGATAGTCAGCGGCATAGCGCTCGAGCACCGCTTGCTTGCCGGCCGCCGCTGCGGCGCGCTGCATCTCATGACGCCCGGCATGACAACCTTGCTCACCGGCGGTCGGCTCAGCCGAATCCGTCCGGTCGGGTACGGTGGCGGCGTCTTGTTCGCGGTTCTCGTGCATCGTGCTCTCGGGTCGGCCGGCCTCAGACGTCGTCGTAAATCACTTCGAGCGACTGCTTTTCGGTCGGCATCTTGCCGCACATCTCTTCCAGCGTCGCCGGCTCGAGCCGAATACCCCGGTCGTTGCCGTCCCCCTTAAAAAGCCCCAGCAATTGGTCCTGGCTCAGCGGGCGGGGCCGCACTGGCGGGGCCTCGGCGACCCGGCCGGCCAAGCTCTCGAATAGCGGCCCCCATTCCCCTTCGGGGCGACCGATAATCTGATAGCTGGCGCTCTTGCGGCGAATCTCCTCATCCGCGGGAATCGCCGCCAACACCGGCACGCCGGATGCCGCCGCAAAGGCCTGAGCTTCGCCCGAGCCATCATCCTTGTTGATGACCATACCGGCCACGCCAACGTTGCCACCCAGTTTGTGAAAATACTCAACTGCCGAGCAGACGTTATTGGCGACATACAGGGACTGCAGGTCGTTGGAGCCGACGACGATGACCTTCTGACACATATCCCGCGCGATAGGGAGGCCGAAGCCACCACAAACGACATCGCCAAGGAAATCCAAAAGGACGAAGTCAAAGTCCCAGTCATGAAAGCCGAGCTGCTCGAGCAGTTCGAAACCGTGGATAATGCCTCGTCCCCCACAGCCTCGACCGACCTCTGGCCCGCCCAACTCCATCGCGAACGTACCATCCCGCTTAAAGCAGATGTCGCCGACGGACACCTCCTCGCCAGCGGCCTTCTTCCTGGTCGCCGTCTCGAGGATCGTCGGGCACGCGCGCCCGCCAAACAACAAGGTCGTCGTATCGCTTTTCGGATCGCACCCGATCAACAATACCTTCTTGCCCAGTTGCGCCATCATGTAGGACAAATTGGCCAGCGTGAAACTCTTGCCGATACCGCCCTTGCCGTAGATGGCGATGACCTGCGTCTGCCGCGCCGGCGCCCCCTCGGAAAACCGATCCTCGGATGGCGCGGCGACGTCGCCCGCTGGCCGCATCGCTACGAGGCTGCTGCGCAGGGTACTCATGCGCTGCCCCTCCAATCGAGGACCATCTTCAGACATGCAGGGTCGGAAAAGGCGATCTGATAAGCCGCCTCGGCTTGGTCGGCATCCTGGCGGTGCGTAATCAGGCCGTCGAACGACAGCACTCCACTTTCGACCATCTCTTTCACGGCAACCAAATCGGATTCGGCCCATTCGGCGGCAACCCGAATCCGCACCTCGCGCATGAAAGCGGGCGGAAAGGCGAAGGCCAAGGGCTCGTCATAAAAACCGGCCAATACGATCTCGCCGCCTTTCGTCAGGCGAGCGATCAACCGATCAAGCAAACGCGCATCACCGCTGACGTCATAGATGGCGCGATAGTCCTGACGCTGATCGACCTCCGGATCGATGACGACGTAGTCCCTGGCACCGCCAGCGCGGGCCGGGTTACGTTCCCAAACGGTTGGCGAGCCCCCGGAAAGCGCCACCGTCAACCGCGCAATGAGACGCCCCAACACCCCGTGGCCTACCACCAGGTCCGGATAGCTGCCAGGGCCCGCAGCAATCGCGTGGTGAGCGGTGGCGGCCAACGCGAGCAGAATCCCTTGCTCAGCAAGGTCGTCGCGTATGGGCAACACCCGGCTGCCGGGCACAACCAACCGCGACGCGGCCCCACCGAAGAGCCCGCGCACGCTGCCGAAGCAATTAGCGCCGGGCACGAACACGCGCTCGCCGACACTTCGTCCCGGAACGCGAGCCGCTTGCAGTCACGCGGCCAACGGATTCGTAACCGGGCACCAAGGGATACCCCATGCCCGGAAAGTGCGGCATCCGCCCAGACCACAGCAACCGCTCCGTGCCGGTGCTGATGCCGGTCCAGTCGATATCGACGACGACGTCCTCCTCGCCTGCTGGCGCGAGGTCCAGCCGCGTCAGCGCAAGGCGCTCTGGCTGTTCAAGGACGACGGCGATGGCATTCATAGTTACGAGGAGCCCAGAACCCACGCAGACGGAGGGTTTTTGCGATGGTTTTCACGCTGGTGTCAGTCTAGCCTGACTGGCAGGAATGTCAAGCGCGTTTTACACCTCCACTGTCACGCGCGGGCGACGACCATCCGTGCCAACATCGGTCGCCGCGTCGCGACCAACTCGTGGCGCGTGAACCCGGCTTGACGCAGTAGCGCAATGATCTCGGCCGGCGTACGAGCCCTACCTCGCCCCATGGCCAGCAGGTAGAAACCGAAATAGGCGTCGCCGACGGGCTCGGCGCCCGGGGTTTGCGCCATCGCCTCGGCAACGAGCAAGGTCCCGTCCTCTGGCAGCGCCTGCCGCGCCGCGGTGAAGATCCGCAGCACGCCTTCGTCGCTATGATCATGTACGACCCGCACTAAGGAGATGATGTCGGCGCCGTGCGGCAAGGCGTCGGCAAGCATATCCCCACCGAATGCCTCCGCCCGGTCGGCCATGCCCGCCTCCGCAAAGCGCTCGCGGGCACGCTCAGCAACGACGGGCAGGTCGAAGAGCATTAAACGCAGATCCGGACAACGCGCGCCGGCAGCCCGCAGGAAGGTGCCATCGCCGCCACCAACATCGAGCAAGCGGCGGTGCCGGCCGAAGGGATAGGCGTCCAAGACGTCGCTCGCGATCAGCGGCTGCGACGCCGACATCAGGGCGCTGTAGTCGACCAGCCGCTGCCGCTCCAAATCGTCCGGCCTGCCCCCCGCGGCATAAGGCCAGTAGCGCGCCATCTCGGTGTCCTTGACCTCGCCGCGCAGCAACGCCACCGGATCGTGCAGATCGGCGTAAAGGATGGCGTGGTGCTCGACCATCGCCGCGATGCCGGGGTTGCCGATCAGTGCCGCCCCAAGTTCGCCAAGCCCAAAGCGACCGCGCGATCGCCGCTGCACCAGACCGAGCGCCGCCGCGGCCCGCAACAATCGCTCGGCGGCATCCTCGGACAGGCCAATGCGCTCAGCGATATCGGCTATCCCGCGCGGCCCCGCAGCGAGCAACTCGAACAGCCCGAGCCGGACGCAAGCGAAGAGGACCTGCGAATAGACGAAACCGGCGACGAGATCGAACAGCGCCCGCGCCCGCCGCTGGGCGATCGGACGCACGAGCGGGAAGCCGGCCGCCCAGCGCTGAAACTTCGGGTTCGCCACGAGCCGATCCCGAAGGCCAAGCGCGCGGTCCAGCAACGAAAGCTTTCCTTCCAACGACTTCTCCTCGCGAGCCAGAGTCGAGACCTGAGCCATGCCCACGCACTCAGGCGACGCGCTGTGACAACTCCTCGGGGAGGAGCCTAAGGACCTCGGCGCGGATCAGCTTGCGCAGGTCGTCGGCGCCGGGACAA
>JGI12048J13642_10763729_pt1 | contig 16222 bp, 14 predicted proteins | sample ElkSlonscriptome_16_FD_13642 | JGI IMG/M metagenome (IMG submission 13642)
GGAGGGCGATACCGAGGAGCTTCGTCGGGATACCGAGGAGCGGATGCGGGCCGCCGCCGCAGAGCTGGACTTCGAGACCGCCGCCCGGCTCCGGGACGTGGCCAAGGGCCTGGACTCGCTGGCCCGGGAGCAGCGGGTCCACCGAGCCGGGGGAGGGAGCCTGGACGTGGTGGGCCTCGCACGGGACGGCGAGCTGGGTGCCGGCGTCGTCATGCGCATCCGCTCCGGGCTCCTCCTGGGTCGGGATTCCTTGCGCTTCCAGGACATCCTAGAGGAGTCGGACGAAGACCTGGTCACCTCGCTGGTCTCCCGCTACTACCTGGGCGGTGGATCGGTGCGCACCGCCGACCTCCCCCGTCACATCCTGCTCCCCAGGGCCATCGAGGAAGCCCCCCTCGTGGCGGACGTCCTCACCGAGGCAGGGGGACGGGCGGTGGCCTTCCGCGTCCCGCAGCGCGGTGAGAAACGCCGGCTCGTGAAGCTGGCCGAGGAGAACGCACGGCATGTGCTGGAGGACCGGGTCACTGCGCTGGCCTACACCGCCGACCGGGCGGAGGACGCCCTCTACAGCCTCCAGGACGAATTGGACCTCAAGGTGGTCCCACGACTCATGGTCTGCTTCGACATCTCCCACATCCAGGGCTCGGAGACGGTGGGGAGCGCCGTCGTCTTCGAGAACGGAGAGCCCCGGAAGGCCGGGTATCGCCACATGAAGATCCGTGGCAAGTGGGGCAACGACGACTACCGGTCCATGCAGGAGGCGGTGACCCGGTACGTGCGACGGCGCCGGGACGAGGATGAGCCGCTGCCGGACCTCGTGGTCATCGATGGAGGGAAGGGGCAGCTCTCGGCGGCGGTGGCGGCGCTGGAGCAGATGGAACTGGGGGACATCGCGGTGGTGGCGCTTGCCAAGAGGGAGGAGGAGGTCTTCGTGCCGGGCCGCAGGCATCCGGTGATCCTGGATCGCCGCAATCGCGCCCTGCATCTTCTGCAGCGCATCCGGAACGAAGCGCACCGCTTCGCCATCCGCTACAACCGGAAGCTGCGTAGCAAGCGTACGCTCCGCAGCGAGCTCGGGGACATCCCGGGGATCGGGCCCTCCCGGCAGACCGAGCTCCTGCGCCGGTTCGGTTCGGTGAAGGGTGTCCGGGAGGCCACCAAGGAGGAGATCGCCCGGGTCCCGGGCTTCAGCGAGGTGCTCGCGAGTCGGGTGCTCACCTGGCTGGGGCGCTGACGGACCCTGGCACGGGCTTTGCCAGTAGATCACCCGAGGGGAGGAGATGCGCCCCGACGCTTGGCCCTTGGCGGTTTGACCCGCCTTCCCAGGCGCTCTAATTTTGAAGGTCTGTCCGACAATCGTCTCGCATGATTCCACGAACGAACCCACGGGAGGTTCCCAGGATGAAGATCCGCTCCGGACTCGTCCTTTTGATGGCTCTTGCTTTCTCGCTCACGGGCTGCGCTTCCGGCGGTGGAGGCGGAGGAGGAGGGGGCGGCGAGGGTCTCGCCGGCCTGGCCATGCCCGGGGGAGAGACCCTGGAGCAGGGAGAGAGCCCGCGGGAGGACGAGAACACGCGTTCGGCCTCCAGCACCCTGGAAGACGCCGAGCAGGCCGCCGAGGGTGCCGCCCAGGATCTCTACGCCGCCGCGCTGCAGTCCGCCGAGGCCGCCATCGCCGCCGACTCCACCAACCCGTTGGCGTGGCGCCTCGCCGCCGAGGCCAGCATGGGTCTGGAGAACTACGAGGAGGCGGATCGCTTCCTCAGCCGTGCCGAAGAGCTGCGTCCCATCTACCAGCTCGAGACCACGGGCATCCGCGAGCAGACCTGGCTCGAGCTCTACGAGGAGGCCATCCCCCTGGTGAACGCCGGGAACTACGAGGCGGCGGTCGATGTCTTCGAGGGCGCCCACGCCATGTACCAGGAGCGGCCCGAGGTCATGATCACCCTGGGCCAGATCTACGGACAGCTCCGTGAGCACGACCGTGCCCTGGAGCTCCTCGGTCAGGCCCAGCAGATCGTCAACACGGCCGATCCCGCCGAGATGGACAGCACCATCATCGCGAGTTGGGAGGAACAGGCCGCAGGCATCCCCCTCACGGAGGCGCAGATCCTCGCCGACGCGGGACGCATGGACGAGGCCGTGGCGGCGTTCCGGGCCCTGGCCCAGGACGAACCCGACAACCTCATGGTCCAGCAGAACCTGGCCACGCTCCTGGTCCAGACCGGGGCGCAGGAGGAGGCCTTCGAGGTCTACGATCGGCTCCTGACCATGGACGGGCTGTCGGCACAGGAGTTCTACGGCATCGGCGCCGGCTTCTATCAGGGTGAGGCCTATGAACGGGCCGCGGAGGCCTTCGGTATGGCCGCCGAAGCGTCCGTGAACGACCGCGACGCCATCGAGATGTGGGCCCGGTCCCTCCAGATCGACTCGGCCTACGCCGAGATCCCGCCGGTGGCCGAGCGGTGGATCGAGCTGGATCCGTCGAATCGGAACGCCTACCTGATCTACGCTCAGGCGGTGAACCAGACCGGAGACGGAGCTCGGGCCAACGAGCTCGTGCAGAGCATCGAGAGCCTGCAGGTGATGGTGGACAACCTCCAGCTCCAGCGGTTCCCTTCGGGCGGCGCGCAGGTGAGCGGCACCGTCATCAACGTGTCGCTGGATCCGCAGACGCCGGTGCAGATGGAGTTCACCTTCTACGACGACGCCGGCAACGCCCTGGGGACCCAGGCGACGACGGTGCGGGTCGGGGAGGCCGACATGCAGGAGGTCTTCCAGGTAGAATTCGCCTCGCAGGAGCAGGTGGGGGGCTACAGCTACGAGCTGAGCCACCCGTGACGAGAAGGTCCCCCTCGTAGGGCCCTCCTCGCAGGGCCAACAGGGTCCGAACGGGACGGGCGGCGTGGGCTTCGGCCCACGTCGCCCGTTTCTCGTAGGGGCCTGCCGTCCGCTTGATTCCGACCCGACCGGCGCTACATTTCACCGGTCACGCGGGAGTAGCTCAGTTGGTAGAGCATCAGCTTCCCAAGCTGAGGGTCGCCGGTTCGAGTCCGGTCTCCCGCTCTGGATGCCCCGGGTCCCTCCCGGGCTGGACCCTGCAGGCCCCTCAACGACTCCGGTCGTCGAGGGGTCTTGTTCGTGGTCCCCTGTCCGTCATCCGGGCACCACAGGTCTCTTTCTCCCACCCACGCCCACACCATGACCTCAAGCTCCCTCCGCACCTTCCGGCGCCCTGCGTTGCCGGCGCTTCTCGCCTTCCTCCTCGCCGCATCCGCGTGCTCCTCTCCGCCGGCCGACACCGCGGAGCAGGGGACCGACGTGGCCGAGGGCGCCGCCCTGGTGGACGTCCACACCCAGACCTTCGCGCAAGGTCGGGAGCTCCCGACCTTCCAGGTGGACGCGGGCTGGCCCCTCCTCCCCGACTCCCTGATCCTCGGCCAGGTGCCCGGGTTGTCGGTGGACCCGGAGGGGGACGTCTGGATCATCAACCGCCCCAACTCCCTGGACGCCACGGAGATCGGGGCCGCCCAGGATCCTCCGGCGGCAGTCTGCTGCTACCCGCCGGCGCACGCCATGGAGTTCTCCGCCGAGACGGGTGAGCTCCTCACCATGTGGGGGGGCCCGGACCTCACCCCGGAGGTGGACGGCACGGACCAGTGGCCGGCCAACGTCCACGGCATCTTCGTGGACGACGGCGGCGACGTGTGGATCGGCGGCAACGGAGACGGGGACCACGTGGTCCTCCGCTTCACGCAGCAGGGTGATTTCGTGCAGGCGCTGGGCGAGCGGGGGCGGACCGAGGGCAACATGGCCCCCGACGCCCTCGGGAACCCCGCCGACATCCACCACGACGTGGAAACCGGCCGGGTGGTGGTGGCCGACGGCTACATCAACAAGCGCATCGTCATGTACGACGCCGAGAGTGGCGACTTCGTCCAGCTCTGGGGCGCCTACGGAGAGGATCCTGGCGGCGGCACCCGGGAGGGGTCCTTCGACCAGTCCCAGGCCACCGGCGGGAGCGAAGCGAACATCGAGTCCACCAGCTTCGGCGACATCGTCCACTGCGTGACCAAGGGGCCGGACGGCCGCTACTACGTCTGCGACCGGCGAAACAACCGCATCCAGATCTTCGAGGAGAACGCCGAGGGAGAGGTGGAGTTCGTCGAGAACCTGCCCATCGCACCGGAGACCGGCGGCACCAGGACGGCGTCGGACGTGGCCTTCTCCCCCGACGGCCAGTTCATGTACGTGGCGGACATGATGAACGGGCAGGTCTGGATCCTGGACTCCGGCACCTACGAGATCCTGGGCGCCTTCGGCAAGAACGGACGCTACCCCGGACAGTTCATCTGGCTGCACAGCGTCGAGGTGGACCCCGACGGCAACGTCTACACCACCGAGGTCAGCACCGGACGGCGGGTGCAGAAGTTCGTCCTCACCAACGGAGTGGGCGTGGGCTGACGGGCCGGGAGAGCCACCAGACGTCCACAGCGAAGCTGTAGACCAGAAGGCCCAGGCCCAGGCCACAGACGACCTGGGCCACCGGGGCAGGGATGATCGGGCCCAGCGCCACCAGGAGCACCACGCCCTGGACGACGCAGACGGTCTTCCGTCGCCGGCTCTCCGGGAGTTCCTCCTGGAGGGCCGGCCAGACCCGCCCGGCAGCAACGAACAGGTAGCGGAGGGCGCCGATGAGGAGCACCCAGGCGCCGACCTTCCCGGAGGCCCACACCAGGAGGGTGAGGGCCGCCATGAGGTAGGCGTCGAGCTCCATGTCGAAGCGGGCGCCGAAGGAAGTCGCCGTGCCGGTGCGCCGGGCCACCCAGCCATCGACACCGTCCAGGATCAGGACGGTCGTCGCCACCCCGATGACGCCCCAGAGCACACCGGGACCACCCACGGAACCCGGGAAGGCGGCCAGGGCGGACAGCGGGATCACCAGGACGGCGCGGCCCAGCGTGATGCGGTTGGCAGGGCCCAGCCCGGCACCCGGCAGATGAGGGGGAATCGTGGCCAAGAGGATGGCCAGCACACCCGCCCATATCAGAAGCGCCACCGCCGGGTAGGTGGTCGGCAGGCCCGCCACCTGCCAGCTTCCCACCGAGACTGCCACCATCAGGACCGTCGCCGTTGCAAGGTCCCATCCCACGCGTCCGATCATGTCCGAACCCAACACCGCACGGAGCTTTTGGATCCCGGAACCCGACCGGGGCGAGATCCGCGAAGCCCCCCTGGACCCTCCCGGACGCGGCGAAGTCCTCGTGCGGGCCCGGTTCTCCGGGGTCAGTCGGGGTACGGAGTCCCTGGTCTTCCGCGGGCGGGTGCCCGAATCCCAGTACGACCGCATGCGGGCACCCTTCCAGGAGGGGGACTTCCCGGCGCCGGTGAAGTACGGCTACGCCAGCGTGGGCCGGATCGAGTCCATCGGTCCGGGCGTCGGGGAGCTGGCGTCAGGCCAGGCGATCTTTTGCCTCCACCCGCACCAGGATCGCTACGTCGTTCCGGCCACGTGGGTGCATCCCCTCCCGGACGGCGTCCCCGAAGAGCGGGCCGTGCTGGCCGCCAACATGGAAACGGCGGTGAACGGCGCGTGGGACGCCCGTCCCTCGGTGGGGGACCGGATCGTCGTCGTCGGTGGGGGAGTCGTGGGGCTCCTGGTCGGCTGGTTGATGGCGGGCATCCCGGGTACCCGGGTCCGCCTGGTGGACCCGAACCCGGCCCGGGAGGGGGTGGCGCGGCCGCTGGGGATGGCCTGGGAGGCCCAGGCCGGCGAGGGAGCCGGCGAGGCCGACCTGGTGGTCCACGCCAGCGGCACACCGCAGGGCCTGGCCGACGCACTTCCTCTGGCCGGGCCGGAGGCGACGGTGCTCGAGCTGAGCTGGTTCGGCGACGCCACGGTTCCCCTGCCGCTGGGCGAGGAGTTCCACCACCGACGCCTGACCCTCCGGAGCAGTCAGGTGGGGACGCTGCCCCCGCACCGGACGCCGCGCTGGGACCACCGACGCAGGATGGGTCTGGCCCTGCGACTCCTCCAGGCGCCGGAGCTGGACGCCCTCCTCACTGGAGAGAGCGCCTTCCAGGACCTTCCGGCGACCATGGAGCGACTCGTTCGTGACCCCGGAGACAACCTCTGCCACCGGGTGCGCTACCCTGGGGCCGGCCCGGCCTGAACAGGGCCCGCAGCCACCCAACCAATCCCGAGCCGACGGGTATCGGGCTGTTCACCCACCTCCTTCCAGCCCATTCCACCAGGAGCTCACGCCGTGTACAGCCTCACCGTCCGGGACCACGTCATGATCGCCCACTCCTTCGAGGGGGAGATCTTCGGCCCCGCCCAGCGCCTCCACGGCGCCACCTACGTGGTGGACGCGGAGTTCCGACGCAGCGACCTGGACGCCGACGGGCTGGTGGTGGACATCGGCCTGGCCAGCGACGTCCTGGCCTCGATTCTGGATGAGATCAACTACCGTAACCTGGATGACATCCAGGAGTTCGAGGGGAAGAACACGACCACCGAGTTCATGGCTCGCGTCCTCTTCGATCGCCTGTCCGAGGCCGCCCGATCCGGCCGCCTGGGCGACGGCGGAACGGGGCTCGAGGAGATCGCCGTGACCCTCAAGGAGTCGCACGTGGCCTGGGCCCGCTACGAAGGCGCCGTGTGAGCCACCGGCCACCGCCCGGAGACGACGGAGCCAGTACAGGGGCCTCGCTCCACCTGGTGGTTCCGGGGGCGCTGCGCCAGCGGACCGGGGGCTTCCTCTACGACGCACGCATGGTGGACGGGCTTCGGGAGCGGGGATGGACGGTGGAGGTGCACGAGCTCGCCGGAGAGTTCCCGGGGCCCGACGCCGAGTCCGAGGAGGCGCTGGACCAGGTGCTGGATGGGCTCGAGAAGGGCGCGCGGGTGATCGCGGACGGACTCGCCGGAGGCGCCCATCCGGGGCCCATGGAGCGACATGCTGCCCGTCTGCGACTCCTGGCGCTCGTACACCACCCGCTGGCTGACGAGACCGGCCTGGAGGCATCCCGGGCGGAGCGACTGCAGACGCTGGAGCGCCGCACGATGCAGGCGGTGCGGGGCGTGGTCGTGACCAGCCCCTTCACGCGGGCCCGGCTCGCCGAGATGGGTCTGGCGGCGGAGCGGACCCGGGCGGTCCCTCCCGGTACCGACCCCGCCCCTCCGGCTCCCGGTCCTGGATCCGGCGCACCGCCCCACCTGGTCTGCGTAGGCTCCGTGACGCCCCGGAAAGGCCACGACGTGCTGGTGGAGGCTCTGGCAGGTCTTCAGGACCGGGCATGGACGGCCACCTGTGCCGGGAGCCTGGAACGAGCACCCGGATTCGCCGGCGAGGTCGTCGAGGCGGCTCGGGAGGCGGGGCTGGAGGAGCGCGTCGCCTTCCTGGGGGAGCTGGACGCCCCGGAGCTCGAGGCCCTCTGGGCTGGGGCCAGCCTCCTGGTCCTTCCGTCGCACTACGAGGGGTACGGGATGGCCTTCACCGAGGCGCTGGCCCGCGGCCTGCCGGTGGTCGCCACCACCGGCGGCGCCACACCCCACACGGTGCCTCACGGACCCGGCGAGCCGGGCGTGCTGGTGCCGCCTGGGGATGCCGTGGCCCTCCGTGACGCCCTTCGGCGACTCCTTGACGACCCGGAGGAGCGGAGGACCCGACAGGAGGCGGCCCGGCGTCATGCCCGGTCCCTTCCGGACTGGCCGGCCTCCGTGGAGGCCTTCGCCATCGCCGTGCGGGAGCTCACCGACCCCCCGAACGACCCATGAGCGACGATCGCTTCGCCGCGGACTGGTTGAGCCTCCGGGAGCCGGCGGACCACGAGGCCCGCTCCACGAGCCTGGCCCGCGCCGCCCTGGACGCACTGAACCGCGCCGTGGGACCGGACGGCCCCGCCTCGGTGGTGGTGGACCTGGGGGCCGGTACCGGATCCAATGCCCGCTGGCTCCACTCCCTCCTCACCGACGTGGGGCTCGACGCGGACTGGGTGCTGGTGGATCACGACGAAGCCCTCCTGGGTCGGGCGGAGGAGTGGGCCGCCTCGGCAGGCGCCTCCCTGACCACCGTGGTGGGGGACCTGGCCCGGGAAGGGCTCGCCCAGGCCGGGAAGGCCAACCTGCTCACGGCCTCTGCGCTCCTGGATCTCGTCTCCCGGGGCTGGCTGGAGGAGCTGGCCGACGGAGCGGGGGAGGCCGGCGCGGTGGTCCTCCTGGCGCTGACGTACGACGGGCAGGCAGCCTGGTCCGGCCCGGCCCGCCCAGGCGACCAGGAGGTCCGTGAGGCGGTGAATCGCCATCAACGGCGGGACAAGGGGGTGGGCGCGGCGCTGGGACCCGACGCGACGGCGGTGGCGGCCTCGGTCTTTCGGGCCCGGGGCTTCCAGGTCGAGACGGAGAAGACCCCGTGGGTCCTGGACGCCGCGCGGACGGATCTCGCGGAGGAGTTGCTCGCCGGGTGGCTGGAGGCGGCGGCCGAGGTGACCCCGGGGGGACCGCCCGGAGGGGAGGAGTGGGCCGCGGCGCGCCTCGACGACCTCCGGGCCGGGCGGACGGTTCTTCGGGTGGGCCATCAGGACCTGCTGGCCCTTCCCACCGACTCGGCCACCGACTCGGCCACCGACTCGGCCCCGGAGTCCGACCCCCCGGAGTCGCCCCGCCGGGAGTCCGTGGTGTGAGGCCCTCTCCTCGTCTCGCCTTCGGCCTCCGGGCTGCCGGGAGCCTCCTCCTCCTGGCGCTGGTGGCCTGGTGGCTGGACCTCTCGGAGGTGGCGGCCCGCCTCCAGGGCCTCGACGTCCGTTGGGTGGCGGCGGCGCTGGGGATCTCGGTCCTCCAGGTGGCGGCGTCGGCCTGGCGCTGGCGGTACACGGCTCGACGTCTGGGCATCGATCTACCGGCAGCCGCCGCCTTCCGGGAATACTACCTGGCCACCTTCCTGAACCAGGTCCTTCCGGGCGGGGTCCTCGGCGACGTCTCCCGCGCATGGCGACATCACCGGAGTCGTCCGGGGGCCGAGGCCGGGCCGGTGGTGCGTGCGGTGCTCCTGGAACGGGGCTCTGGCCAGGTGGTCATGGTGGCCGTGGCGGCCCTGTCCTTCCTGATGCTGCCGCTGGCGACGCTCCCGGATTCGGGGCGGTGGGTGCGGAGTCCGGGCGTGCGGGCCGCGCTGCTGGTCGGGTTCGCGGCGGTGGGGGCGGGCCTGGTGGGGCTCCTCGTCCGACGACGGGAGGCGAGGGAGGGCGGATGGTCCGCCGCCTTCCGGGCGGATCTCCACGAAGGACTGCTGGCTCCGGAGGCGCTGGCCGTCCAGCTCCCGACCTCCGCCTTCGTCGTCGGCAGCTACCTGGCCATGTATCTGGCCGCTGCTCGGGCGGTGGGCGCCCAGGAACCCCTTGGGCTGCTCCTCCCGCTGGTGGCGCCCGTCCTTCTCGCCATGCTCCTCCCGCTGACCGTGGCGGGGTGGGGGGCCCGGGAGGGCGCCGCCGCCGCCGTCTGGACGTCGGTGGGGCTCTCCGGCGCCGAGGGGGTGGCCATCTCGGTGGTCTACGGTCTCTTGGTCCTCGTCTCGAGCCTGCCTGGAGCCTGGGTCCTCCTCCAGGCATTGGCAGGGACCGGAGCTGTCCCGGGAGACGCCTCAGGCGCCGACCCCACCGGGACTCAGCTCGAGGTCGAAGAGCACGTCCGAGCCCAGGTGGACGGTTCGGCACGGGGGGCGTAGGGCCTCGTCCAGCGTCTCGATGGGCGGGAGGTCCAGCGATGGCCGCCCGGAGCCGATGAGGAGGGGTGCCACGGTGACGTGAAGGCGGTCCAGCGCTCCGGCCTCCAGGAAGCGGGAGACGGTGAAGCCTCCACCTTCCACGAGGACCCGCTCCAGGCCGCGGCCCGCCAGCGCCTCCACCAGCGCCGCCGGGTCGATGCGGGGCCCTCCCTCCGACGGCACCGTCGGAAGAGGCACCACCTCCACTCCCTCCGGCGCCTCCACCCCCGTCCCCTCCGCCCGCACCACCAGCGTCCGGCCGGCTCCGTCCTGGAAGAGCCTGCGCTCCGGCGGGAGGCGATCGCGTGGGTCCAGCACCACCGGCACCGGGTCATCCCCCGCCACCTCCCGCACCGTCAGACGGGGGTCGTCGGAGGCCACCGTGCCCGCCCCCACCACCACCGCGTCCGCCAGGGCCCGGAGACGATGCAGTCGGCGGATGTCCTCCGGCCCGGTCACGTAGTGGGAGTGGCCGGACTCGGTGGCGATGCGCCCGTCGAGGCTCTGCCCGAGCTGACCCACCACCCAGCGTGGCGCCCGCCGGAGGGGCAGAAAGAGGTCGAGGACCCCCTCGGCCGCCGAACCTACCTCGCCGGACCAGGACCAGCCACCGTCCCGGTCCACCTCGAGCACCCCTCCGTCGCGCCGCCGTGGAAGCTGCACGGGATCCTCGCCCGGACCCACCTCCACGAGGAGCGACCAGGCGTCCTCCTCGCTCAGCGCCCCGGCTCGGCTCACGCCAGCCGCTCCAGCGGGAAGGCCGCCGTGTCCCGCACCACCGAGGCGAGGGAGGCCGCATAGCCGTCCACCAGACGCCGGCCCATCTCTTCGCTGGCCAACCTGGCATCCCCCACCGTACCCCCGGGGTGGAGGTCCTCGGCCAGCCAGGCGAAGGAGGCCGCACCCTCCGGACCCAGCACCTCGGCCTCTTCGGCCATGGTGCGGCCCAGCGATGGAGCATCCTGGATCCGGTCCCGGCGGACGGCCTCCGGGTGGAGATGGAGCATCATGGCCGTCTCCACGGCGCCGCCGTGGAAGCCGTGGGTCCATTCGGCATCGGGAAGCTCCACCCCCCCGGGGCGGGGGAAGCGGAAGTAGGTCGCCTTCACCACCAACATGTCGTGCTCGTCCCGGAGGTGGAGGGCCGGTCCGTGGAGGACGTCGCGGTTCCCCCCATGGCTGTTGAAGAGGAGGAGGCGGCGGACCCCCGAGCGGGCCAGCCCGGCACCCAGCTCCCGGATCACCCGCGCCAGCGTCTCCGGCTCCAGCGTGAGCGTCCCGGGATGGCGCACATGCTCCCGGCTCGTCCCCACCGCCTGCGTGGGGAGCCGGAAGACCCGCCCCACCCAGGAGAGACCCAGGAGCGCTCCGGCCCGCGCCAGAAGGCCCTCGCCCAGGAGAAGGTCGGTCCCCACCGGGAGGTGGGCGCCGTGCTGCTCCACGGCGGCCAGCGGGAGAATCACCACAGGGTCTCCTGCCACCACCTCGTCGATCTCAGGGGTGGTGAGCTCCGTCCAGGACCGGATGGTGGGGGAAGGGGTGGCGGGGGTCACGGCGTCCTCGGTGGGCTCGAGAGGGGGGGAGGCGGTGAGGCGGCGGAGCGGCGACGGGCGTAGAGGTCCCCGGAGGCCACCGAGCCCGCCCCGGCGGCGAGCCAGGCGGAGATCTCGTCGGCGTCCGCCCACTCCTCGAGGAGGTAGTGGCGGTCCTCGCCGGAGACGACGTTGTACGCGTAGCGGCCGAGGTCCTCCAGCCGATGGACGCAGCGCAGAGGCACGTCCAGGGTGCCGGCGACGAACTCCACGGAGAGGGCAGGGACGGGTCGGCTCAGGCCGGCCAGCACCTCGGCCTCGTGGCCCTCCACGTCGATCTTGCAGAAGGCCGGTTCACCGAACTCCTGGATGAGCGCGTCCAGGGTGGTGCAGGGGACCCGCTCCTCTTCGTCCCAGCGGACGTCCCGGAAGCCGGGATTGGCCTCCGTCACCCGGTCCTTCCACTCGCCGGCCACGGTGGAGACGGTGGGGTTGGTGGGGCTGACCCAGAGGGACAGGCTGCCCTCCCGGGCCCCCACCGCGGTTTGTCGCACCGTCACCCCCTTCCGCCGCCCCACCAGACGATCCAGCCAGGGGATCAGGTGGGCCTGGGGTTCGAGACTCACCACCCGGGCGCCCAGAGAATGGAAGGCGGCGGTCCGGTCGCCCAGGTGGGCCCCGACGTCGAAGACCAGGTCGCCCTCCTCGACGAAGGGTCGATAGAGGCTCCGGAGACCCCGCTGGCGTCCCGGACGCCAATAGACCACCAGCGAGCGCAGGACCCCCCACCATCGCTTCATCCGTCGCGCCGGATCGGAGGCCACATGCGGCTCAGGACGCCGTCGCCCCGGGTGAGGGCGTACTGGAGGACGGCGGCCACGTGGGCGGCGATGAGCGCCACCAGGAGGAAGGCCGTCCCGCGGTGCACCACCACGAGGATCGGCTCCAGCCCCGGCATCGGCGGAACGAGGGGCGGGATGCCCAGGGCGTCCAGAAGCTCGATGGGATAGCCGCCCGCCCGCGTTCGGAGGTACCCGCTCCCCGCCTGGACGAGGAGGAAGAGGTAGAGGCTGAGGTGCACCAAGCCAGCCACTCGTCGCTGGGACTCCGGGACCCCGGGAGGCAGCACCCGCTCCGTTCCCCCGAAGGTCCAGCGCCAGAGGAGACGGGCCAGCACCAGCACCAGCACCACGCTCCCCAAGCCCTTGTGGAGGATGAAGAGCGGGTCGGCCCACCGCTCGAAGGCCTGGGAGGTCATGGCCACACCCACCGGGACCAGGATGGCCACGGAGACCACCGTCGCCCAGTGGAAGAGGCGGGCCACCGTGCCGTAGCCGCGGTCGGGTCCTTCGGGGGAGGGCAGGTTCACGGGCTGAAGGCCTCGACGAACCAGGAGCGGAAGTCATCCATGCGGCGCAGCGGCCGCTCCGGGCTCGGGGGCGTGGTGGGAGGGAAGGCTCCCGGCTGGAAGCCCCAGGCCAGGAAGGGCCGGATGAGCTCCGGGTCCCCGCTGACGACGTGCACCGGAACCGCGCGGCTCGCCCCGTCGCCGGTGATGAGGGGCGCCGGCTGATGGTCGCCGAGGATCACGAGGAGCTCGTCGTCGCCCACGTACCGGGCCGCGTAGGATTGGGCGGCATGCACCGCGTATTCCACGGAGCGGGCGTAGTGCTCGCGCACCCGATCGGCGTCGCTCCAGAGCTCCCTCGGTGTCTCGCCGGCATCCGCCCAGTGCTCGAAGACTCGCCCGTCGCCGATCCCGTCCCAGTCGTCCAGCACCGGCAGGATCGGCGTCCAGGGGGCGTGGCTGCTGATGAGGCCGAGTTCGGCGAAGAGGGGACGACCGCCGGCGTCGGGGCGGACGCGGCGCTCCAGGAACGACCAGGTGAACTGGTCGGGCATGGTCACCCAGTTGAGCGGGGGACCCCCGTAGTCGATGCGGTCCCGGTCGTAGATGGCGTCGTAGCCCAGCATGGTCCCCTCGGGCCAGGCCAGCGTGATGGCCGGCATGATGGCCGCCGTCCGGTAGCCGGCGTGCTCGAAGTCGTCCACCAGCGTCTCGCGGTCGCTGGCCAGGAGGAGGTCGTAGCGGAGCTGATTGTCGAGCCAGAGCCCGCTCAGCATGGATCCGTGCCCGAACCAGGACTGCCCACCCTGGCTCGGCGCCAGGAGCCGACCGGTGGCGAGGGTGAGGCCCGCCGAATCCAGCACGGCCTCCATGGCCTCCAGCCGGGGCCTGAGGACCGGGGCATACCGAGGGTCTTCCAGGGCGGACATCCCGTAGGACTCCACGAAGGCCAGGGTGACATCCCGGCCCCCGAGGCCGGCCAGGAGTCCGTCCCGGTCACGATAGCTCGAGGGCGACCCAGCCAGCGCCGCCTGGAAGCGCTCCCGCTCCTCCAGCATCTCACCCATGGAGCGGGACTGCTCCACCGCCGTCCGGATCACCGGGAGGGCCACCCGGGTCTCCACGGCATCCGGCGCCGAATCCCCGGCGACCCCGACGGTGGCGAAGGCCAGGAGCGTCGCGGCGGCCCCGGCACGGAGTCGTGCGGCGCCGGCGCCGGCCCGGAGTCGCGCCCATGTGAGCCGATCCTCCGGTGGCGTCAGGAGACGCGCCACCCCCCAGACCGCAGCGAAGAGCGCGCCGATCCCCACCAGGAACACCACCGCGGCGCCCAGCACACCCAACGTCCCCTCCAGAAGGTGCCGGACGGCGCTCACCAGGTGGATGTCCAGGTAGAGGTTCAGCGGCCGGGCGAGGCTCTTCCGCGCCGCCACGTCGCCGAGGTCCACCAGAAGGGTGGCTACCAGCAGGGTGGCGGCGACCCAGGCCAGTGCCCGGCTCCAGAGGCTCCGCGGCAGAAGGGCCGAGAGCGCCACAAGGAACCACGCTTCCAGCGCGAACCAGCGGGGTCCGAGCCCACCCTCCAGAATCCAGTGGGGAACCATGAGGAGGCTGTTGACCACCAGAAGAGCCCCCAGGAGCCTCATCAGGCCTCGGGATCCGGTCATGCCGGCCATCCGGGCGCCGAATGGCACCGGTCTTGCCCCGTCACCGACTGCACGGGCCGGCCCCCGGGGCAGCCCCGATCGCCGCCCCACGGAGGAAGGTCTCGCCCATGTCGTCCCGTCGCATCGCCCTGCTCCTGAGCGCGGTGTCGATGGTGGTGCTCGCCGTCTGGATACTATACGCGCCGTCCGGAGATCAGAACTCTTCGGCGGACTCTGTCCAGGATGGATTCGCGGACGACAACGCGTCCGCCTCCTCCCTCGAACCCTGGCGCTCTCCAGACGATCCTCCCCCGAGTCCCGCCACCGTGGAGGCGCTCCTGTCCTGGCTGGATCGGCGCGCCGCGTCCATGGCGGCCTCGGCCTACCAACCGCCGGACGAGTCGCTTCCTGCCGCGCTCCGCTCGTTGGACTACGACGCCTACAACCAGATCCGGTACCGCCCCGAGGCGGCCATCTGGCAGGGCCAGGCCCCCTTCGAGCTCCAGCTCTTCCATCGAGGCGGCACCCAGGAGGACCGGGTGGCGCTCTACCTGGTGGAGGGCGACTCGGTCCGGCGGGTGGCCTTCGAGCCCCGGCGCTTCCACTACGAGCGCCAGGCCGCGCCACTCGAGGAGGATGCGGCGGACTGGGCGGGGCTGGACCACGCGGGGTTCCGGGTCCACTACCCCCTGAACCGGGCTGGTGTCGCCGACGAGGTGGTGGTCTTCCTGGGCGCGTCCTATTTCCGGCTCCTGGGACCGGGACAGGCCCACGGGCTCTCCTCCCGGGGACTGGCGGTGAACGTACTCCAGGGGGAGGAGTTCCCGGACTTCCGGGCCTTCTGGCTCACCCGTCCGGCGCCCGGTGACTCCACCCTCACCATCCTGGCGCTCCTGGACGGCCCCTCCGTGGCCGGGGCCTACCGCTTCGAGCTCCAGCCGGGGCAGGCGGGGCGGCCCGGGCGGGAGGCCACCATCGTGGACGTCGAAGCCCGCCTCCACGCCCGTACGGACATCGACAAGCTCGGTGTGGCGCCCCTCACCAGCATGTACCTCTTCGGCCCGCGCGAGGCCACACGGTTCGACGATTTCCGGGCCCGCGTCCACGACTCCGAGGCGCTCCTGATCCACGACGGGCGGGACGAGTGGACCTGGCGCCCCCTGACCAACGACGGTCCCCCCGAAGCCACCCTGCTCCCGGACTCGATGGTGCGCGGCTACGGGCTCGTGCAGCGCCACCGAGACTTCGGGGACTACCTGGACGCCGAGGCCCGCTACCACCTCCGGCCCAGTCAATGGGTGAAGCCGGCCGGGTGGGGGGCCGGCGCCGTAGAGTTGGTGGAGCTGCCCTCGGACTCGGAGTTCTTCGACAACGTGGTGGCCTCCTGGGTGCCGGCGGAGGAGCTCCAGGCCGGCGCCTCCCGCACGTACCGGTACCGCCTCCACACCTTCGACGATGCTCTTGCCGTTGGCGAGCCGCTGCGGGTCCGACGATGGCGTTCGGGCTGGGATGCCCTTCCTGGCGCCTCGGATCCTCCGCCCAGGAGCCGGCGACGGTTCGTGGTGGACTTCGCCCCGGCTCCCGGCGGCGGCGAGGAGTCGGCGGGCACACGACCGGATCTCTCCCTCACGACCTCCACCGGCGACGTCTCCGACGCCGTCATCGTGCCCCTCCCAGGCGGCGGCTGGCGGGTCTCCTTCCGCATGGAGGCACCGGGAGTGGCCTGGGACCGAGGAGATCCCGCGGTCCTGCGCCTCTTCCTGGCGCGGAACGGCTCGCCCGTGAGCGAAATCTGGCGGTATCCGTGGCGACCGGGGCCGGACGCGTGAGCCACGCCGCCGGCTCCGCCGTCCCGCATCGGCTCGAGATCCCCGGTCTCGCCCTTCGCCGTCTGGTCTTCGGGGGCCTGGTGGCCCTCACGACGGTCCTGGG
>JGI12048J13642_10007834_pt1 | contig 16210 bp, 7 predicted proteins | sample ElkSlonscriptome_16_FD_13642 | JGI IMG/M metagenome (IMG submission 13642)
TGCGGGCCGGGATCCGAGAAGGCGCGGTCAACCCCAAGCCCAACGTCTCCTTCTCGGTGGGCGAAGAGGTGCGGGTGCTCGACGGAGCTTTTGCGAACTTTACCGGTACCGTCGACGAGGTGAACGGCGACAAGCAGAAGCTCAAGGTCATCGTCTCGATCTTCGGCCGGCCCACCTCCGTCGAGTTGGACTTCTCCAAGGTAGAGAAGCGTTAGTCTAGCTATATCAGTCGCTTGTGTGCGGCTCCGCGGCCGCTGGCCTCAGCTGGCCGGCAAGCCTGGGGCCGCATCACACATTTCGGGCTAGCCTTTGCGGAAAACATCCGCTACAAGACGCGGCCCTTTCGTAGATCTCTCGGTTTTTCTCTTCGGAGCGACCGCGGGACCGCAAGATCCTCCCGACTGACCTCCCATCGAGGTCTCCATCAGGCCCCCCCGGGCCGTCACGAGCAGCAGAGCAGAGCCATGAAAAAGGTAGCCGGCATCGTCAAGCTTCAGCTTCAAGCGGGCAAGGCGAACCCGTCCCCGCCCGTCGGACCCGCCCTGGGTCAGTACGGCGCTAACATCATGGCCTTCTGCAAGGACTTCAACAGCCGCACGCAGAAGGACGGGGACATGATCATCCCCGTCGAGATCACCATCTACGCGGATCGGTCCTTCACGTTCGTGACCAAGACCCCGCCGGCTTCGGTGCTCCTCAAGAAGGCCGCCGGTCTTCGCACCACGGGCAAGCCCGGCGCTGGGTCCCCAGAGCCCAACAAGATCAAGGTGGGCAAGGTGACCAAGGACCAGGTGCGGGAGATCGCGACCACCAAGATGCCCGACCTCAACACCACGAGTGTCGAACAGGCCATGCTCACCATCGAGGGCACCGCTCGGTCGATGGGCCTCAACGTGGTCGACTAACCAACTTCCTTTCCGGCCGCGGCGACTCCGGTCGCAACGTCTCGAAAGAACTTTCGACCTTCTCGCCCATTCGGCGGGGAGGTCTTCGTACCTCAACCGATCGAGGGTTTTCCCCGAGCGAACGAGCACTCCCAAACCACCCCTCGCTCGACTGATGCGATGCGGGTGGGAGGCAAGCGTCAGCCTCCGCTGACGATGCCGAAAAGGAGGCCTATGGCGAGAAATTTTTCAAAGCGAACCAACGCCCTGCGCGAGCAGGTCGACCGCGCCAACTGGATAAGCCTCGAAGAGGCCTGTTCGAAGGTGAAGGACCTGGCCAACGCCAAGTTCGATGAGACGGTCGACATTGCCGTGCGATTGGGTGTCAACCCGCGCCACGCCGACCAGATGGTCCGTGGCGCAGTGGTCTTGCCCCACGGCACCGGACAGAGCGTCCGCGTCGCCGTCTTTGCAAAGGGAGACAAGGCCAAGGAGGCTGAGGAAGCCGGAGCCGACATCGTCGGCGACGACGACCTCGTGGCCAAGGTGCAGGAAGGTTTCCTGGAGTTCGACCGTGTCATCGCGTCCCCGGACATGATGGGCAAGGTCGGCCGTCTCGGTCGGATCCTCGGTCCGCGTGGCATGATGCCCAACCCCAAGGTTGGGACCGTCACGCCGAACGTGGGCGCGGCCGTTCAGGAAGCCAAAGCCGGCAAGATCCAGTACCGCGTCGAGAAGGCGGGCATCGTGCACGCTCGGATCGGCAAGGCGTCGTTCGAGCCCAACGCGTTGCACGAAAACGCCAAGGCGCTCATCGGACAGCTGGTTCGGCAGAAGCCGTCCACCGCCAAGGGGACCTATCTCCGGAGCATCACGCTCTCGAGTACCATGGGTCCTGGCGTGCGCGTGGATACCGCCGAGTTCTCAGGACGTGCGGAGTAACCGATGCTGCGTAGCCAAAAGCAAGACACCATCGAACAGCTTCGCGACAAGTTCGGGCGCATGACGTCGGCGGTTTTCGTCGACTTCAACGGGCTCGACGTCGCCACGGTCACCCAACTTCGCGACGACCTCCGCCAGGCGGACGTCGAGTACAAGGTGGTCAAGAACACGCTCACGAGGCTCGCCATCAAGGACGAGTCCTACGCGGACGCTCTCGATGAGGCGCTCACCGGCATGACCGCCATCGCTTGGTCCTACGAGGAACCCGGTGCTGCGGCGAAGGTCTTCAAAAAGTTCGCCAAGGACCATGAAGACTTCGTCATCAAGGCGGGCGTCGTCGACGGCAACGTCATCGACGGTGCCGCGGTGGTCAATCAGTTGGCCACCATGCCCGGCAAGGATGAGCTCCGCGCCCAGCTGCTTGCGACCCTGCAGGCACCCGCGCAGCAGTTCGTCCGTCTCATGCAGGCCCCGGCCCAGAACTTCGTGCACCTCCTCAACGCCAAGAAGGCGAAAGCGGAGGAAGGCTGACCGCAGCTCCACTGTCCGGTCACCCACGAAGTGTTTCTCAGAATCCTGTAAACCGAAGTTTTCGTTTCCCTTTTTTGATCAACGGCCTCACGCAGGCCACTACCGTGCCAAATCGCTCATTGCACGTGCACGGAAATTGCACTAATCGACCCGAGTCTCCAGCACGCCGTGGACGCCCTCACGTCCACCTCGTCATGAGTCCTGAGTCGCTCTGGAGGAAAGACCATGTCTGAAGTTACCCGCGAGCAAGTTGTCGACTTCCTTTCGAACATGCCCGTCATGCAGATGGCCGAGCTCATCAACGAGCTCGAGGACAAGTGGGGCGTGAGCGCCGCACCTGTCGCCGTCGCTGGCGTGGCTGGTCCTGCGGCTGCTGGCGATGCGCCAGCAGCCGAAGAGCAGACCGAGTTCGACGTCATCCTCGCCGCCGCTGGCGGCAAGAAGATCCAGGTCATCAAGGCGGTCCGCGAGATCACCGGCCTGGGCCTCAAGGAGGCGAAGGAGCTGGTCGAGGGTGCGCCCAAGCCCGTCAAGGAAGCCATCTCCAAGGACGAGTCCGAGGAGGTCAAGAAGAAGCTCGAAGAGGCAGGCGCGACCGTCGAGGTCAAGTGACCCTGCGCGAAGCTTGGCCCGGCCAGCACGGTGTCGTAAGGCACGGTGTCGTGAGCCACGGTGTCGTAAGGCACGGTGTCTTGCGGGATGGTGTCCTCTGGCACCTGCCCACCCCGCGGCGTCCGTTCGCGGGCTGACCGAGACAAGACCTTCGCTCTCTTCGCAGTCTGCCTCTTCCGAGAGGCGAACCGCCCGGCTCTGTCGGGCAACCCGGGTGACGGTTCTCCGTCTTGGAGGCCGTCACCCTGGGTCGAGATTTGGAAGACGTTTCCCCTCGACCCGAGCCCCAGGTTTCCCTGGGGTTCCGCGAGCATCTACCCCGCCTGAGCATCGTATGACGCTCTCCCTTTCGCTGAGCCCGCTCTCGGTCACTTCGCACCAGAATGGTCTCGGTACTTCACACCAGAATCCAATTGGTTACCGCAGCCAGGCGCCTCATATCGGGTGTCCTGGTCTTCGTGCGTCCATCTGCCGCCGATTCTGGCCCCACCTACCCCCGCGCTGCTGACCACCATGCCTCAGATCCAGAACAACTTCAGGCTTCGCAAGAACCTCGGCAAGGTCGACACGATCATCGACATTCCGAATCTGATCGACATCCAGAAGAGCAGCTACGACAAGTTCCTCCAGATGACCGTCCCGCCGGGGGAGCGCGAGGACATGGGCTTGCAGGGGGTGTTCCGATCGGTCTTTCCGATCAAGGACTACAACGGCACCAGCGAGCTCGTTTTCGTCAGCTACAACCTCGAGCCGCCCAAGTATGACGTCGAGGAGTGCCGCCAGCGCGGCATGACCTTCGCCGCTCCGATCAAGGTCACGACCCAGCTCATGATCTACGACCAGGGCGACGCGGGTGAGAAGCTCGTCCGCGACATCAAGGAGCAGGAGGTCTACTTCGGCGAGATCCCGCTCATGACCGACACCGGTACCTTCATCATCAACGGTACCGAGCGCGTCGTCGTGTCGCAGCTGCACCGCAGCCCGGGCGTCTTCTTCGATCACGACAAGGGCAAGACCCACTCGAGCGGCAAGGTCCTGCACTCGGCGCGGGTCATCCCGTACCGCGGCTCCTGGCTGGACTTCGAGTTCGATCCCAAAAGCCTCATCTACTGCCGCATCGACCGCCGCCGGAAGATGCACGCGACGGTGCTGCTCCGGGCCCTCGGGTACAACACCCAGGACCTCCTCAACTACTTCTACGACACCGAGACCATCTATCTAGACGGCGACGACTACTTCAAGAGCCTCGACGTCAACCTCCTGCCCGGGCAGCGCGCGACGCGTGACATCGAGCTCGACGGCAAGGTCATCGTCAAGAAGAACCAGAAGTTCACCCGCGGCGCCATCCGCAAGCTCGCCAAGGCGGAGGTCGTCCGCCTGCCGATGGACGTCGAGGAGCTGCACGGGAAGGTCAGCGCCCACGACGTCATCGACCCCGAGACCGGCGAGGTCCTCCTCGAGTGCAACGAAGAGATCACCGACGAGAAGCTCGAGATGCTCCGAGAGGCGGAGATCAACGAGTTCGAGGTCCTCTTCATCGACGGCCTCAACGTCGGCGCGTATCTGCGCGACACCTTGATGGCCGACAAGGTGCGGACCCAGGAGGACTCGATCCTCGAGATCTACCGTCGCCTGCGTCCCGGTGACCCGCCCGCCCTCGAGACGGCGCGGACCCTGTTCCACAACCTGTTTTTCAACGAAGAGCGCTACGACCTCAGCAAGGTCGGTCGCCTCAAGTTGAACTACAAGTTTTACCAGAACCTCCCCGAGGAGCAAAAGCCGGGCCTCGAGACCACGGTGCTCACCCCGCACGACATCCTCGAGACGGTTCGTCATCTCATCGAGCTCAAGAACGGTCGGGGCTCGGTCGACGACATCGATCACCTCGGCAACCGTCGCGTCCGCGCCGTCGGTGAGCTGATGGAGAACCAGTACCGCGTCGGTCTGGTGCGTATGGAGCGCGCCATCCGCGAGCGCATGAGCATGTCGCAAGAGATCGACACGCTGATGCCGCACGATCTCATCAACAGCAAGCCGGTCAGCGCCGTGGTGAAGGAGTACTTCGGCTCCTCCCAGCTGTCGCAGTTCATGGATCAGACCAATCCCCTCAGCGAGGTGACCCACAAGCGTCGCCTCTCGGCCCTCGGGCCGGGGGGACTCACCCGTGAGCGGGCTGGCTTCGAGGTCCGCGACGTTCACACGACGCACTACGGCCGCATCTGTCCCATCGAGACGCCGGAGGGGCCGAACATCGGTCTCATCGCGTCGCTCTCCACCTTCGCGCGCGTCAACCGCTACGGTTTCGTCGAGACCCCCTACCGTATCGTCGGCGAGGGCAGGGTGAGCGACGACGTGAAGTGGTTCTCCGCGCTCGAAGAGGAGGGGAAGTACATCGCCCAGGCCACGGCCGACATGGGTCCGGACGGTACCTTCCTCGACAACATGGTCAGCGCTCGGCACAACGGCGACTTCAAGATCGTCCCCGCCGACATGATCGAGCTCATGGACGTGGCGCCCCAGCAGATGGTGTCCGTCGCTGCGGCCCTCGTGCCCTTCCTCGAGCACGACGATGCCAACCGCGCGCTGATGGGCTCCAACATGCAGCGCCAGGCGGTGCCGCTCATCCGCACCCACGCCCCGCTCGTCGGCACCGGCATGGAGGAGCGCAGCGCGCGTGACTCCGGCATGTGTGTCGTCGCCCGGCGCCAGGGCATCGTGGAGAGCGTCGACGCCACGCGCATCGTCGTGCGTCCCACGGGCGAGGGGAGCGAGGTCCCCGACATCTACGGCCTGCTGAAGCACCAGCGCTCCAACCAGTCGAGCTGTTACACGCAAAAGCCCATCGTCCGTTCGGGCGACGTGGTGAAGGCGGGTGACGTGCTCGCCGACGGGCCGGCCATGGACATGGGCGAGATGGCGCTAGGCCAGAACGTGCTCACCGCGTTCATGCCCTGGCAGGGCTACAACTTCGAGGACTCGATCCTCGTCAGCGAGCGCATCGCCAAGGACGACGTCTTCACCTCGATTCACATCGAGGAGTTCGAGTGCGTCGCCCGCGACACCAAGCTCGGCAAGGAGGAGGTCACCCGCGACATCCCCAACATCGGCGAAGAGGGCCTCAAGGACCTCGACGAGGCGGGCATCGTCCGCATCGGCGCCGAGGTGTCGCCCGGCGACATCCTCGTCGGCAAGGTCACGCCCAAGGGCGAGACCCAGCTTTCCCCCGAGGAGAAGCTTCTCCGAGCCATCTTCGGCGAAAAGTCCGGCGACGTCCGCGACAGCTCGCTCAAGGTCCCGCCGGGCGTGACGGGCATCGTCATCAACGCCCGCGTCTTCTCGCGCAAGGGCCAGGAGAAGGACACCCGCGCCAAGGAGATCGAGGACATCGAGCGGGCCCGCATCGAGCGGACCCGTGACGAGGAGATCAAGATCCTCCGCGACAGCTTTCATCGCCGTGTGGCCGAGCTGTTGTTGGGCAAGACCACCGAGGCCAAGCTCGTCGACGAGAAGGGCAAGGTCCTCCTCGCCAAGGGCGACGAGCTCACCGCGGAGAACCTCGACGCGATTCCGCGCAAGTACTGGGAGCTCATCGAGGTCGAGAATCAGGTCGCGGTCCGCCAGATCCTCCAGGACCTGAAGGACATGGTGAACACCCGCGAGGAGCACTTCCGCGACAAGATCGAGAAGCTCGCGCGCGGAGACGAGCTGCCCCCGGGCGTCATCAAGATGGTGAAGGTCTACATCGCCATCAAGCGCAAGTTGCAGGTCGGGGACAAGATGGCCGGTCGCCACGGCAACAAGGGTGTCGTGAGCAAGATCGTTCCGGAGGAGGACATGCCCTTCACCGAGGACGGCACCCCGGTCGACATCGTCCTCAACCCCCTCGGCGTGCCCTCCCGTATGAACATCGGGCAGATCCTCGAGATCCACCTCGGTTGGGGAGCGCACATCCTCGGCAAGCAGATGGAGGCCATGGTCGAGAGAAAGAAGACCGCGGCTGAGGTTCGCAAGTTCGTCTCCTCGATTTACGCGGGGGACGCGCACGCGACCAAGCTCATCGACAGCCTCGACGACGACGACCTGATGCGCCTCGCGGCCCTGGGCAAGCGGGGGGTCTTCATGGCCACGCCGGTGTTCGACGGTGCGCCCGAGAAGGCCATCACCGACGCGCTCGAGCTGGCCAACCTGCCGACCAGCGGCCAGGCGACGCTCTTCGACGGGCGTACCGGCGAGGCGTTCCACCAGGATGTCACCATCGGCATCATGTACATGCTCAAGCTCCACCACCTCGTGGATGACAAGATCCACGCGCGGAGCATCGGGCCCTACTCGCTCGTTACGCAGCAGCCCTTGGGCGGTAAGGCCCAGTTTGGCGGTCAGCGTCTCGGCGAGATGGAGGTCTGGGCGATGGAGGCCTACGGCGCGGCTTACGCGCTGCAGGAGTTCCTCACCGTCAAGAGCGACGACGTCCAGGGCCGCACCCGGATGTACGAATCCATCGTCAAGGGCGACTACGCCCTCGACCCCGGACTGCCCGAGAGCTTCAACGTTCTCATCAAGGAGCTGCAGTCCCTTTGCTTGAACGTAGAGCTCATCGAAACGACCCCAGCGGAACCTGCGGCCGCTGAGGAAGAGTGAACTGAAGGACCAAGAGGAGACAGCCGAACATGCGTGACATTTTCAGCTTTTTCGAGAAGCCCAAGGATCCCCTGTCCTTCAACGCCATCCGGATCTCGCTCGCGAGCCCGGAGAAGATCCGTGAGTGGTCTCACGGCGAGGTCAAGAAGCCGGAGACCATCAACTACCGTACCTTCAAGCCCGAGCGCGACGGCCTGTTCTGCGCCCGCATCTTCGGGCCCGTGAAGGACTACGAGTGCATCTGCGGCAAGTACAAGCGGATGAAGCACCGCGGCATCGTCTGTGAGAAGTGCGGCGTCGAGGTCATCCAGTCCAAGGTTCGCCGCGAGCGACTCGGGCATATCTCGCTCGCGACCCCGGTCGCGCACATTTGGTTCCTCAAGAGCCTGCCGTCGCGGATCGGTAACATCCTCGACATCTCGCTCAAGGACCTGGAGCGCGTCCTCTACTGCGAGGCGTACATCGTCATCGACCCCAAGGAGACCGCGCTGTCCCGGGGCGAGCTCCTCCCCGAGGAGCGCTACATGGAGCTCCTCGACGAGTACGGCGACGACGCCTTCAAGGCGGGCATGGGCGGCGAAGCCGTCCTCGAGATGCTCAAGCAGGTCGACGTGCACGCCCTCGCCGAGGTGCTCCGCACCGAGATGCGCGCCGCCACCAGCGAGGCCAAGCGGAAGAAGCTGGCCAAGCGCCTCAAGGTCGTCGAGGCCTTCCGCGAGTCGGGCAACCGCCCCGAGTGGATGATGCTGAGCGTGATCCCGGTGCTTCCGCCGGATCTGCGTCCGCTCGTCCCTCTCGACGGCGGCCGCTTCGCGACCTCCGATCTCAACGATCTGTACCGCCGCGTCATCAACCGAAACAACCGTCTCAAGCGGCTGCTCGAGCTGAATGCGCCCGAGATCATCATTCGCAACGAGCGCCGCATGCTGCAGGAGGCGGTCGACGCCCTCTTCGACAACGGCCGCCGCGGCAAGACCATCACCGGTCCCAACAAGCGCCCGCTCAAGTCACTGAGCGACATGCTCAAGGGCAAGCAGGGTCGCTTCCGGCAGAACCTGCTCGGCAAGCGCGTCGACTACTCGGGCCGCTCGGTCATCGTGGTCGGTCCCGACCTCAAGCTGCACGAGTGCGGTCTTCCCAAGAAGATGGCGCTCGAGCTGTTCAAGCCCTTCATCTACAACAAGCTCGAAGAGCGCGGGTACGTCTCGACCATCAAGGCCGCCAAGAAGATGGTCGAGAAGGAGCGTCCCGAGGTGTGGGACATCCTCGACGAGGTCATCACGGAGCACCCGGTGCTGCTCAACCGCGCCCCTACGCTTCATCGCCTCGGCATTCAGGCCTTCGAGCCCGTGCTCATCGAGGGCAAGGCGATTCGCCTTCACCCGCTCGTCTGCACCGCCTTCAACGCCGACTTCGACGGTGATCAGATGGCGGTCCACGTGCCGCTCAGCGTCGAGGCCCAGATGGAGGCACGCGTGCTCATGATGAGCACGAACAACATCCTGTCGCCGGCCAATGGTCGCCCGATCATCAACCCGACGCAGGACATCGTGCTCGGCCTCTACTATCTCACGCGCGAGCGTCGCTTCGCCAAGGGGGAGTACAAGCCCGAGTCGCTCACCATCGATGGTGACAAGATCGAGGGACACCTCGTAGGCGTGTACGCCTCGCCGGAAGAGGTCCGCATGGCCTTCGACGCGGAGGAGGTCGCTCTCCACGCACGCATCAAGGTGCGTGTGCCCGTCATCGACGACGACGACCAGCCCGTGCTCGACGACAACGGCCGTCCGACGCGTCGGACCGTGGAGACCACCGTGGGCCGCGTGCTCGTGAGCGAGGTCCTGCCTCCCGGGACCTCCTTCGACCACGTCAACAAGACCCTCGACAAGAAGGCGCTCAGCCGTCTCATCGATGTCGTCTACCGTCAGCACCAGAACAAGCACACCGTTCTGCTCGCCGACCGGATGCGGACGATGGGCTTCGGCTGGGCCATGCGCGCGGGCGTCTCCATCTGCCTCGACCACATGACCATTCCTCAGAAGAAGAAGGAGCTCCTCGGCGAAGCTCAGACTGAGGTGGAGCGCGTCGTCGAGCAGTACCAAGAGGGCCTCATCACCGACGGTGAGCGCTACAACAAGATCGTCGACATCTGGGCCGGCGTCGCCGACGCGGTCACGAGTGAGATGATGACGGAGATCGGCAAGGATGAGGTCATCAACCCGGACACGGGTGAGGGCAGCATGGAGCCGAGCTTCAACTCGATCTTCATCATGGCCGACTCCGGTGCGCGTGGTTCTACCCAGCAGATCCGTCAGCTGGCTGCCATGCGTGGCCTGATGGCCAAGCCGTCCGGCGAGATCATCGAGACGCCCATCACCGCCAACTTCCGTGAGGGCCTCACGGTGCTGCAGTACTTCATCAGCACCCACGGCGCGCGGAAGGGCTTGGCCGACACCGCGCTCAAGACTGCCAACTCCGGTTATCTCACGCGGCGTCTCGTCGACGTTGCGCAGGACGCCACCGTGGCGGAGATCGACTGCGGTTCGCTCGACGGGATTCGCGTGACCAAGCTCGAGGAGTCCGGCGAGGTCATCCAGAGCCTGGGCGAGCGCATCCTCGGCCGCGTGACCCTCGACGACGTCATCGACCCCCTCACCGGGGAGGTGCTCATCGTCGCCAACACGCTTCTCGACGAGCCGGCGGTCCAGAGGATCGAAGACGCAGGCGTCGAAGAGGTCATGATCCGCACCGTGCTCACCTGTCAGACCCGTCGCGGGGTCTGCGCCATGTGCTACGGCCGTGACCTGGCACGTGGTTACCAGGTGAACATCGGCGAGGCGGCCGGCATCATCGCCGCCCAGTCCATCGGCGAGCCCGGTACGCAGCTCACCATGCGGACCTTCCACATCGGCGGTGCTGCGGCCCGCGGCAAGGTCGAGGCGAGCTACCTCGAGTCTCGCACCGAGGGTACGGTTCGGCTCAAGCGCGCCACCGTGCAGGTCCGTGAGGACGGCACGATGGTGGTGATGAACCGCCACGGCGAGCTGATCGTCGTGGATGACACCGGCCGCGAGCGCGAGCACAACCGCCTCGTCTATGGCTGCGACCTGAAGGTGAAGGAAGGCGAGCGGGTCAAGCCCGGCCAACTCTTGGCCGAGTGGGACCAGTTCGCGGCTCCGATCCTCACCGAGGTGTCGGGACGCATCGAGTTCGGCGATCTCGTCGAGGGCGTCAGCTTCCAGGACCGCGTCGACGAGGTCACCGGCCTGTCGGCGAAGGTCGTCGTCGAGTCGAAGGCGGCCGACCTGCGTCCCCGCATCACGCTGAAGGACGTGGAGACCGGCGACACCCTCAAGCTCCCGAACTCGGTCCTCGACGCACGCTACCTGCTGCCCGTCGGAGCCTACATCGTCGCGCAGGAGGGTGACGTCGCCGAGGCCGGTGAGGTCATCGCCAAGATGCCCCGGGACGCCGCCAAGGTGCAGGACATCACCGGTGGTCTGCCCCGCGTCGCCGAGCTCTTCGAGGCCCGCAAGCCGAAGGACCACGCCATCATCTCCGAGATCGAGGGCGAGGTCTCCTTCGGCAAGGACACCAAGGGCAAGCGCAAGGTCATCGTCACTCCGTACAACATGGAGGGGCAGCCGATGACCGAGCAGTCGCGCGAGTACCTCATCCCGAAGGGCAAGCATCTCCAGGTGCAGCCCGGCGACCGGGTCCGTCCCGGCGAGGCGCTCCAGGACGGTCCGCCCAACCCGCACGACATCCTGCGCGTGAAGGGTGAGCGCGAGCTGGCGGCCTGGCTGGTCAACGAGATCCAGCAGGTTTACCGGCTCCAGGGTGTGACCATCAACGACAAGCACATCGAGGTCATCGTTCGGCAGATGCTCCGCCGCGTACGGGTCAAGGACGTAGGCGACACCCACTTCCTCATCGACGAGCAGGTGGAGAAGCAGATCTTCGAAAACGAGAACGAAAAGGTCCTGGCCCGCGGCGGCAAGCCCGCCACGGCCGAACCGCTCCTGCTCGGCATCACGAAGGCGAGCCTCTCGACCGAGTCCTTCATCAGCGCCAGCTCCTTCCAGGAGACCACCAAGGTGCTGACCGAGGCCTCGATTCAGGGCAAGACCGACGATCTTCGCGGCCTCAAGGAGAACGTCATCATGGGTCGGCTCATCCCGGCCGGCACCGGCCTCCCGGCCTACCGCCGGCTCAAGGTCCAGGTCGACAAGGGCGACATGGCCGGCGAGGTCGTGCGCGTTTCGGGCGAAGCCGCGCTGGCGGCCGTCAGCGAGGAGTAGGCTCCGAAGTGAGCCTCGAGCGCCGAATTCGGGCCCTTTTCACGGTCCCGAACGGCAAACACCGAGAGGGGTGGTTCATGGTAGAGCCACCCCTCTCGGCGTTTGAGGCGAGCCGGAACACCTCAGATTGGGCGCCGAGGCCTGAACCAGGGTAGACTTCTGCCGTTCTTCACCTCGCGCCGTTGCGCGGGGTGGCGAGCTACCTCGAGCCCCTATCGAACGATTGCATACGTGGCTGACCGGGTAGGCATCAACAAGCGGGTCGCGGACCGGCTCTACGCCGACGGGCGTATCGCCGAGGACGAGTACCTGCGCATCGTGGACTACGCCCGCCGCAAGAAGCTGCGGGTGGAGGAGGCCCTCATCGAGCTCGGCGTCATCGCCGAGGATGCCCTCCTCAAGTACGTGGCGACGCTGCACAAGACGCAGTTCGTCAGCACGGCGCGCATGGCCAAAGCCAAGGTCGACCGTGAGGCGCTGCGCGTGGTGCCCAAGGGGCTCGCGCAGCACTACGGCATCTACCCCCTGGTGCTCGATCGCAAGAACGACAAGCTCATCATCGCGACGCCAGACCCCGACAACCTCCAGGCGCTTCAGGAGCTGAAGATGGGGGCCAAGGTCAAGAGCGTGGCCGCCATGGTGGCCCGACCCGAGGCGGTCGTCGCGGCCATTGAGCGCGGCTACGACGGCAGCAAGAAGCGGTTCGAGCGGCTCCTCGACAAGAAGCAGTCGCAGGACTTCAACGAGCTGTTCATGGACCGTGACGCGCCAGCGGCGGGACGGCGGGGCTTCGTCGAGGACAACATGCTCGATCACCTTTCGGCCGAGGAGCGTCGCCGGTACGAGCGGGGCACCGGGCGGGTGCTCACCGGCGAGTTCGCGCCTCCGCGGCGAACGACGGGCAATCCGCTCGATGGAGGTCGCGCCGGCACCGGAGGCGGGCCCGCGCGGCGACCGCCGGCCATCGACGACCCTTGGGCCGAGGAGGATTTTCACGACCCGCGGGCGGTGCGGCCCACGCCGGGGGCAGATGCTGGTGGCCAGCAGCGCTTCCGCGAAACCGAGAGCGGTGGGGGCAATCGCTTCCGTGAGACCGAGGGGGGCGGTCGGCGGCCGTCCGGAAGAGGTCGCCCGCCGACGGGGATCGGGGACGAGCCGAGTCACGCCTTCGATGACGGCTACGTCGAGCGTGATGCGCCGCGTGCCCGGCACCGCATGACCCCGGCCGAGATGCCCTACGGCTACGACGACGAGGATGTGCGTCGCGATCGGCCGTCGACGGGACGGCGGCTCGAAGACCAGCGCCGTCACGCTCCCGTGGGCACGGTGGTCGGCGGTGCGGCCGAGTCGGACCCGAACCGCCCGAGTCGCAAGCCCCTGCCCCGGCGTGATCGCCCCCCGACGACCCAGGTCGCCGACGGCCTCGCGCCCGACCTCGACAGCAAGCCGAGCTTCGCACGGGCAGCTGGTCTCAACCGTCAGGCGGCGCGATCGCCCATCCGCAAGCCCCGCGCGGGCGGTGTCGAGAGGGTGGCCAAAGTCGGCGCCTCGAGCGAACCGGGGACCAAGAGGAAGAAGAAGCGGAGCTCGCTCATCCCGCGCCCTCTCGGCCTCGGCCCGATGTCGACCCGCAGCGGTGAGCCCACCGGGGCCGAGGTCTTCGGGGCGGCGGCCTATCAGGAGTCGCTGCGCGTGCTCGTCGGTTTGCTCGAGAACGAGCGGTCCGACCTTCGGGGGCATTCGGGGATCGTGGCCCAGCTGGTGGCCAACATGTGCGAGCGCATCAACCTCACCGAGGGCGAGGCACGTCCGATCGTGCTCGCGAGCTACCTGCACGACCTGGGCAAGATGGGCGAGCAGCACCTCACGGCGCTCAACGTGGCGCAGATGGAGGACCACTTCGACCTGGCGGGCAAGGTGGTCAAGCTGCCCGCCCAGCTGATGGAGTCCGTCGGGCTCCCCGATGCGATGCTCGACCCCGTGCGCCGCATGTACGAGCGGGTTGGGGGAGGGGGTATCCCCGACGGCCTTCAGGCCAAGGACATTCCCATCGGTGCGCGCATCCTAGCGCTGGCCGACTCCTACGCCGACCTCACGCGCAACCGGTCCAACCCCTACGAGCGGGTGCTCAGCCCCGAGGAGGCGATGGATGTGTTGCGACAGCACGCGGGCACCGTCTTCGACCCCAACCTCGTCGAGGTGCTCGAGAAGGCCAGCGGGGGCGAGAAGATCCTCACCGACCTACTGGCCAACCGGCACCGGGTGCTCGTCGTCGACCCCGACCCCGAGGAGACGATGGTCTTGCAGCTACGGCTCGTAGAGCAGGGCTTCGACGTGCACGTGGCGCGCAATACCTCCGAGGCCGAGCAGGCCTTGGAGCAGACGAGCTTCGCCCTCATCGTGAGCGAGGTGGACCTGGAGTCTGAGTCGGCGGGCTTCGCGCTGCGGGAGAAGGTGTCCCGCTCCCACCCCGACGCGAGCTGGGTGTTTCTCTCGTCGCGGGAGAGTCGCGAAGTGGTGGAGCGTGCCCTCAAGCTCGGCGTCGACGACTTCCAGGCCAAGCCGGTGTCCCACGAGATCTTGGTGGCCAAGCTCACGCAGCTCGTGGAGCGAAAGAGCCAGCGGGAGGCGCCTCGTGGCGTTTCGGGCTCGCTCGCGCAGATGGGGATCCCCGAGATCGTGCAGATCCTCTGGCACGGGCGGAAGACCTGTGCGCTCAACCTCACCCAAGGCAGCAAGCAGGGCCAGGTGCACTTCGTCGAAGGGCAGATCGTCAACGCCATCTGGGACGAGGCGACCGGGGAGACCGCCTTCTACCGACTGCTCACGTTGGGCGAAGAAGGCGAATTCGCGGTGGATCCCGAGTTCCAGCCCACCGAGCAGGTGATTCATGCCAGCCCGGAGGGCCTGCTGCTCGAGGGCATGCGCCTGCTCGACGAAGGCGCCATACCCTGATCCCCGGCTGTGCCAAGCCGCGCCGTTGTGCCTAGATGTGCCGGCGCGTTGCCTCGTCGTCCTATTGATCTCGGTGGGATAGGTGGCGGCCTATTCTTTGCCTCTAATGGGAGGGTAGACCTCTACAGGAGACTCCGATGCATAAGAACTTGGTGATGGCGATGATGGCAGGGGCGGTGACTTGGGTCGTTGCGCCGCGGGTGGCGGATGCGTGCGGGGGCTGCTTCGTGCCGCCGGCCGAGAACACGCAGGTGACCGGCCACCGGATGATCCTCTCGGTCAGCCCGGAGCAGACGACCCTCTACGACCAGATCGAATACTCGGGGAACCCCGAGCAGTTTGCCTGGGTGCTCCCCACGCGGGGCATCGTCGACGTGGGGGTTTCGTCGGACCTCGTGTTCAACCAACTGGGCTTCGACACCACGGTCAACGTCTCTCCGCCCCCTCTCGATTGTGACTGGAGCCTCTGTCAGAACGAAGACGCGGGCTTCGGGAGCTCGTCGGCGACCTCCGGTTCAGGCGGGTCGGGCGCGCCCAACGGCGGGGTCGATGTCGTGGCCAGCGAGGTCGTCGGACCCTTCGAGACGGTCCAGCTCCAAGCCACCGACCCCCAGGCGCTCAACGACTGGCTCGACGGTCACGGCTACAACATCCCGGCGGAGATCGAGCCCATCATCGCCGACTACGTGAACAACGGCTTCGGCTTTCTCGCGATGAAGCTCGTCCCCGGCGTGGGCGTCGACAAGATGCAGCCGGTCCGTATCTCGACCCCCGGAGCGGCGCCGACGCTGCCCCTCAAGATGGTGGCGGCCGGCACGGGCAACACCACCACCATGACCCTCTACGTGGTCGGTGAGGGCCGTTACGAGCCGGCCAACTTCCCTGGCTTTACCATCGGTGAGGATGAGCTCGTCTGGAACTGGGACGACAACATCAGCAACTACCGCGACCTGCGCCAGGCGCGGTACGACGAGAGCGACGGCTTCGCGTGGCAGTCCGAGGCGTCCCTGAGCTACTCGGTCATGGGCTTCCGTAGCTCGATCCTCAACGTGCTCGACTTCGTCGGCGTCGAGGGCAGCGGCTACGAGACCACCGACGAGCAGACGGCCTACGAGGCGGCGAAGGAGGACCTCGACGTGCTCTTCGCGGGCATGAATCCGAACGCGGTCATGGTGACCCGGCTCCGGGCGGAGCTCAGTCGCGCGGCTCTGGCCGAGGACCTCACCCTGACGGCCGCCTCCGACCAGTCGGTGCTGCCCACCAGCCTCCAGGCCAAGAAGGCAACCGGCACCTGGCCCCCATGCCCCTGCGGTGGAGGGAGCAGCGATCCCGAGGCGCCCAAGCCTC
>JGI12048J13642_10662136_pt1 | contig 16196 bp, 12 predicted proteins | sample ElkSlonscriptome_16_FD_13642 | JGI IMG/M metagenome (IMG submission 13642)
GCCCTCCACGTAATCGCCCAAAAGGCCGATGGTGCCCTGCGGGACGCCCTCTCTATCTTCGACCGCATGGTTTCCTTCAACGGAGAACAGATCCAGTACGAAGATGTAATTACCAATCTGAACGTACTCGACTACGACTACTTTTTCCGCACCGTGGACGCCATGATCGCCGAAGACCAGTCGCAGGTGCTGTTGCTGTTAAACGACGTGATCAATAAAGGCTTCGACCCCGACCTGTTTATCAATGGTCTGGCCAGTCATTTACGGGATCTCCTGGTATGTCAGGATGAATCGACCCTGTCCCTGCTGGAGGTGAGCGAAACCCTGCGCGAGCGCTATCGCCAGCAGGCGGCTCAGGCTACACCTTCGTTCCTGCTCACAGCACTGAACCTGGCCAACGACTGCGACCTTCAGTATAAAACAGCGCTCAATAAACGCCTGCACGTAGAGATGGCACTCCTGAAAATGACCTATGCCCAGCGCGCCGTAGACCTGGCCCGCAACGGAGTTACATCGGCTGCTGCCCCGGAAAAAAAAACGCCTGACCTAAGCAAAGAACCCCCAAAGGCTAAAACCAATGGGGTTTCCAAGCCCGAAACCACTTCCAAACCAGTCGAAGAAAAAGTAGCTGAACCCAGTCCACAAAAGGATGAACCGGAAGAGACTGCTACCTTCGAAGACACCAACACCACACCCCGGGAGGATGTGACCGCACATCCCTCCACACCCGAGGTACCCGAAAAAGTACACACACCACCGGCCTCCGAAGTGAAACCTGAGCCACCTAAAGGCACCACTGCCACCCCTAAACTGGGCGGTGTAAATGCTATGATGAAGGCCTTTAAGGAAAAGCAGGCCAGCGAGGAAAAAGAACGGGTCACCGAGGAACTAACCCTCGACAACGTTAAAGCACATTACCTGAAATACCTGGAAGGCCTGGAGCAGGAAACGGCCCGCAATCTGCTCAAATCGGTCATTTTGTCCCTCGAGGATAAGGAACTTACGGCAACCGTAAGCTCCAAACTGGTAGAAGGTGCCCTGCGCCAGGAGCAAGACCTGATCCAATCGATCCGCGACAATTTCGGAGTGGAAGATCTGATCCTGAAAGTAGTGATTGATAAGAGTAAACAAAGGAAGGCACCCAAGCCCAAGAAGCCCCTCACCAATAAAGAGAAGCTCGCAAAAATGTACGAACAGAATCCGAACATCAAAGAACTAGCTGATCGCTTCGGTCTGCGATTTGATGACTAATTGGTAAGGCTTTTTTAACGGTATGCCTTATTTTTATCCATAGCATTAAGGGTTTCTTAATAAAAAACTGTTTGATGGCGGACAGTACACCCACTTCCAATAAACCTGGAAAACTGGTCCATTCACCTGGTCGTTAAATACCTGATATAACCCGTATACCAACCTAAATGGTCCAATTAGTATGAGTGATCAATCATTGTGGTACCTGGAAAACCTTGATGTTACCGGTATTTTTTGCCCTAAGAAAATCGATCGGGGAGACCTGGATAACCAACCCCACCGTACGTACAAACGGGGTGAGTATATTTATTTACCCGATGAACATGCCGACAAGATCTTTTTCCTCACCGAAGGCCGCGTCAAAATCGGGACTTACAACGAGGAGGGCAAAGAAATCACTAAAGCTATCCTGACGCCAGGTGAGGTCTTCGGAGAACTATCCATCATTGGTGAAAAACAACGGCGTGATTTTGCCTACGCCATGGATGAGATTCAGGTTTGTATCCTCACCACCAATGAGATGCAGGGGCTCATGCGAGACTATACCGGGCTGGGGCTTTTTTTGATGAAAATCCTGGGATCACGCGTACTGCAAATGGAAAAGCGACTGGAATCGCTGGTCTTTAAGGATTCTCGAACCCGGGTCGTGGAATTTCTCTACAATATGGCCCAGGAAAAGGGGCAACGCGTAGGCTACGAAATGGTCGTCCGCAAGTTCATCACCCACCAGGAAATTGCGAACCTCACCGCTACCTCTCGTCAGACGGTCACTACCGTCCTCAACGAATTGCGCAATAAGGAGATCATTAAGTTCGACCGCCGTCGACTACTCATTCGCGACATGGAGCAACTGGAGGCGGAGATCATGCCGAGTCAGGTAAGCTGAGCTACGAGTGATATTAGTCTTATTTCAAACCAAATCTTATTACCAGTTCTTCCTCCGCCAAAACCCACCTTCTAACTCCCTCCCTTTGCGAAGGGAGGGAGGATGAATCTCGTTTTTCCAGAGATAACTCCAGGTAAAACAAACAAATGTTTTTGAAAGCACTCCCCTTCCCTTTTCAAAGGGAAGGGGGCCGGGGGGATGGGTTTTAGATGGGCATTTTCGTACCTTCCACGCCAAACCAAGCCCAGCAGGATATTATGTTGACCCGGGAACAATACAACGAGCGTTTCCAGCGGGAACTCGAACGTCTTAATCCCGCCCAACGGCGGGCCGTGGAGCAGACCGAGGGGCCCGTCCTTGTTATTGCCGGGCCCGGCACCGGCAAAACCCATATCCTGGGTGCCCGCATTGGTCGCATTCTGCTCGAGACGGATGCATCGGCCGGCAACATCCTCTGCCTCACCTTTACCGACGCCGGGGTGCGGGCCATGCGTGATCGCCTGCTGCACTTTATTGGCCCCGAAGCCCACCGGGTACACATCTATACATTCCACTCTTTTTGCAACAGCATCATCCAGGATAATATGGAACTATTCGGGCGCCAGGACCTGGAGCCCATCAGCGACCTGGAACGGGTGGAATTGATCCGGGAACTGATCGATGATCTGCCACCCGATCATCCATTGCGGCGCAATACCTCCGACCGGTACTTTTACGAAAAGCACCTGATCACCCTCTTCCAGCAGATGAAAGCTGAAACCTGGTCGGTCGACCAGGTACAGGAAGCCATTCGGGAGTATCTGCACGACCTGCCCAATCGCAAAGAATACACCTACCAACGCAAGTACAAACAGCGCCAGAAAGGAGACCTGAAAGAATCGCTCTATCAGGAAGAAGTGGACCGCATGGCTCTGCTGGAAGCCTCCGTGACCCTGTTCCCGGCCTACGAAGAACGCAAATACCGCGCCCGCCGTTACGACTACGAGGATATGATTCGCTGGGTACTCGACGCTTTCGCCGGCCACGAAGCCCTGCTCCGCAACTACCAGGAACGATACCTCTACCTGCTGATCGATGAATTCCAGGATACCAATGGCGCCCAAAATCAATTGGTTAGTTACCTGACTCAGTACTGGGAAGTACCCAATATTTTTATTGTGGGCGATGACGACCAATCCATCTACGAATTTCAGGGAGCACGCCTGAAAAACCTCACCGACTTTTACGATACCTACCAACCCAATTTGGAGGTGGTGGTGCTGACCGATAATTACCGTTCGACCCAGGTTCTCCTCAATCAGGCAGGCCGTCTTATCGACCATAATGAGCTGCGCATTTTGCGAAAGCTCCCCATCGACGGCGCCGGGAAGAACCTGCTGGCAGCACATCCCGACCGGCAGGGCGTACATCCCTTGCCCTCCATCGTGGAATACCCCAATCCGCAGCACGAGCTGGCGGATATCGTCCGGCAGATCGAGACCTGGCGAAAAGAAGGTATTCCCCTAAACGAGATTGCCATCCTCTACGCCCGGCACCGCCAGGCCGAGCCGTTGATCCAACTACTGGAACAACGCAAGATTCCCTACCAGACCAAACGGCGTATTAATGTACTGGACTTGCCCGAGATCGTACAGTATCGCACCCTACTGGAGTGGTTCGACCGGGAACTGCACAATCCCGGCACCGCCGATTACCATTTGTTCCGGTTGCTGCATTTCGATTTTTGGCAGATCCATTTGCCCGACCTGATGATCATCAGTCTGCACCTGGCCCGTACGGCTACCGACCAACGACCGACCTGGCGTCAGCTCATTGCCGATGCTGCTTTTTTGCGAAAGCTAAACCTAAAAGAGCCACAAGCCCTGCTGGCTGCCAGCACCCTGCTGGAAGAACTGCTCGTGGATGCCGCTAATCGCAGTCTGCCGGAATTCGCCGAGCGACTACTCAACCGCACCGGCATGCTCGACCGGGCCCTCGCCACCGTAGATCCGACCGGGCACATTGAGATCCTGAGCACCTTCTTTAATTTGCTTCGCAAGGAAGCTCGCCGCACCCCCCGCATGACCATTGGCGACCTGTTGGCGACCCTCGACCGCATGGAGTCTAATCGCATCGGACTCGATCTGGAACGCACCATCGATACCCATAGTGGAGTACAGCTGATCACGGCCCACAGCGCCAAGGGGCTGGAGTTTGACCGCGTATTCATCCTGGATGCCGTCCAGGATGCCTGGGAACCCAGAAAGCGAAGAGCCCGCTATCAATTTAGTTTACCCGACACCCTTACCCTCTCTGGTGAAGAAGATGCCTTAGAAGCAAGACGGCGACTTTTCTACGTCGCCATGACCCGGGCTCGCCATTGGTTGCAGATATCCTACGGCCGGCAAAGGGAAGATGGCAAAGAGCGCCAGCGGGCCATCTTCGTTGATGAGTTGCTGATCCCTGACGAACTGGAAGTTGAAGAGCGGTCGGTCGGGGCTGATTTCATGGTTGACACCCAACGGGAATTACTGAAAGAACGCCCCAACCCACTCATTGCCCCCCACCACGGAGCTGCGGTCAGCCGGGTACTGGAGGGTTTTAACCTGAGTATTTCGGCCCTCAACAGTTACCTCTACTGCCCACTTGCTTTTTACTTCGAATACGTACTGCGGGTACCACGCCTGCTGAGCGAATCGGCAGCCTACGGTACAGCGGCCCACGTGGCTCTGCACCGGCTGTTTTACCAGATGACCAAATCGAAGCCGCGACATTTCGGCTCCCAGAAAGCCTTCATTAGCTTTTTCACGGAAGAATTGGATAAGCTGCGCTACCAACTGTCACCCGAAGCCATGGATCGCCTGCGGGAGCGAGGAGCGTATCGGCTGGGGCAATACTACCAGCAAAAACTCGGCACCTGGAACCGGCGCGTAGTGCTGGAATACACCATCCGACAAATAGAAGTGGATGGAGTCCCCCTGACCGGCACGATTGACAAACTGAAATTCCTGAAGCAGCAGGAAGTACAGATTGTCGATTACAAAACGGGTAAATACCGGAAAGATAAATTGCGGCGACCCACCGATAAAAACCCACAGGGTGGTTCCTACTGGCGCCAATTGTCCTTCTACAAAGTACTGTACGATGCCTTTGATACACAGGGCCACCGCTGTCACTCGGGAACTATTGCCTACCTCGATCCGGATGCCCGGGGAAATTTTCCCGAGGAAACGCTGGAGTTTCAAATGACCGATACCCAGCAGGTTCGTCAGCTGATACAAGACACTTGGGAGCGTATTCAACAACACCAGTTTTACGAGGGCTGCGGGGAAGAGAATTGCCAGTGGTGCCAGTTCGTCCGTGAGCAGGTGCGTCCCTCTTCCTTCCAGGATCCGATACTCGAAGAAACCGACGACGTATGAGAATAGCCATCAATACGCGTTTTTTACTACCCGGCAAGCTGGAAGGGTTGGGTTGGCACAATTACGAGCTTTGCAAAAGACTCGTTGTCCAGCACCCCGAAGACACCTTCATTTTTCTCTTTGACCGCCCATTTACAGAGGAATTTGTGTTTGGTCCCAACGTCATTCCCGTGGTGGTGCCCCCGCCGGCACGTCACCCAATTCTCTGGTACTGGTGGTTTGAGTGGTCGGTGCCTCGGTTTTTGCGCAAGCATGAGGCCGATGTATTTCTTTCACCCGATTCGTATTGCAGCTTGCGTTCCCGGGTGCCGACGGCCATGATTACCCACGATATTGCGCATGTGCATTATCCGGAACAAATACCTCTGCTGGTACGGCGGTACTACGACTATTATGTCCCCCGTTTTTTGCAGCGGGCCGATCACATCCTGACGGTTTCCGATTTTGTTAAGCGGGATATTGAGCGGCAGTACGGTCTGGCTTCCGCCAAAATAACGGTGGCCCACAATGGGCTGCGGGGCGATTTTAATCCTCTTTCGGCAAAAGAAAAAGCGGAGGCACGGTCGGAGTATGCTGCTGGCGAAAACTACTTTTTCTACTTGGGTGCTGTGCATCCCCGAAAAAATGTGGATCGCCTCATCCGGGCCTTCGATCAATTTAAGACCCGCACCGGTGCGCCGGTGAAGCTACTGATCGGTGGCCGTATGGCCTGGCAGACGGGGGCCATAAAAGCAGCTTATGAGGTTTCAGTTCACCAATCCGACATCGAATTCCTCGGGTATGTACCCAATGCCGACGTGAAGCGATTGCTGGGTGGTGCCCTGGCACTGACCTACGTGTCTTTATTCGAGGGATTTGGATTACCCATTCTGGAAGCCATGCACGCCGAGGTACCCGTGATCACCTCCGACCGCAGCAGCATGCCGGAGGTGGCCGGCGAAGCTGCTCTCTTGGTCGACCCGGAAGCCATCGACGATATCGCTCTGGCCATGGAGCGCATTTATCAGGAGCCGGAACTGGGGTTGCAACTGATCGAGGCAGGGCGTACGCAAAGGGCTCTGTTCGACTGGGACGAAACCGCCAAAAAAACGTATACTGTACTGCGTAGGCTGCTTGAAACCACATCGCAAACCAGTTAACTACGCACATCATGAACGAAAATAATCGGGGACCAATACTCTTGGCCGGACTAAGCGCTATGCTTACCATTTTAGGCGTATGGCTGATCATTATGAGTTACGGCGGAGCTTACGTTGTATTTCTGTTGGGTATCATCAGTTTTCCGGTTGCTATGATCTGGTTATTTCTGGCTTCCCGCCAACCCGATGCCGACGAACAGGATACCCGTCCTCTGCTTTCATCTGCCGAATGGTACCTGTTGGGTGTGACTGAGCAAAAAACGGAAGGTATCACGCTCGAAGAGGTGCAGACATTGAATACACCGCACTTCAGCTCAGAGCGCCTAATCGAGGCTTATGTTTTGTTGAAAAATAAAGGCCTGATCGCAGGCGATGAGGAAGAGGATACCCTGGAGCTCATGCGGATCCTGCAGCGGGAAGACCTGGTTTGATGGAAAAGACAATAATGATCCGGCTACCCACGTATAATAAAATTCTAAGATTTACTTAACCTATTCCACAACCTGATTTCCTGGCACTTTTCCCGCCATTCCGTTATTTTACAATTAAAAAGATGCCCATCACCGATCTGTCACAACTCGACCTTAGCAAAAGGTATACGTATGCCGACTATCTGACATGGCAGTTTCAGGAACGGGTAGAGCTACTGCGTGGACGGATCGCTAAAATAAGGCCGGCCTCCGGTCGAAAACACCAGGCCATTTCCGGAGAATTGCATTTTCAAATCAAGGGGTATGTAAGGCAGCGAACCTGCTCGGTTTTTGCAGCTCCCTTCGATGTTCGTCTCCCCATTCCCAAAGCGGAACAGGCCTATACGGTCGTACAACCGGATCTCTGTGTGGTTTGCGATGAATCCATGCTGGACGACCGGGGATGCTTCGGAGCCCCTGACTTAGTGATTGAAATCCTCTCCCCCGGTAACACAAAGCGGGAAATGGATGATAAATTCCACATTTACGAAGAAGCAGGCGTCAAGGAATATTGGATCGTGGATCCAGAACACGAGGCGGTGTTACCCTATGTGCGCAATCCTGATGGATCCTTTGTGGGGCAAGCTCCTAAAGCAGCTGATGGCACCCTACAGAGTGTAGTTCTTGAAGGTTTAGAAGTGGATCTGAATCTGCTCTTTCAAAGTAAATAGCCATTGGAAATCGGAGGTCGGATACGAGCGATAGCGACCGATGGTAATAAAGCTGAAATCGGAAGTACATGTAAAAATGAAGTGAAACTTTGATCCTGAATCTCAGTCTCAACCTGCCAGAATGAAATAATGGCGAAACGCTCAACCTAAACCTGCTCTGCCCGCCGAAACGCAGTGAAAGCAAAACTCTAAACCTGAATACTCCGTAACCTAAGTAACTTTGATTACAGAGTACTGAATCTTAACCTACCCCTAAACCATCACCTCCACCAACCCGGCCCCCACGTGACCGGAATCGTTGATCTGCTGCAACGCCACCAGACCACGGGCATTGATGAGCGCCGGATCGTAGGGTGCTTCGATGCGGATGTAGTTATCGGTATAGCCCGACATCAGGCCTTTGGTTTTATGCTCTTCGAAAAGCACTTCGCGGGTTTCCCCCAGGAATTGCTCGTAGAAAAAGCGGCGCTTCTTATCACTCAGGATGTTAAGCATTTTATTGCGGCGCTTACGTTCACCCATATCTACGTGGTCGGTGCGCTCGTAAGCCGGCGTATTGGGCCGCTCCGAATAGGTGAAGACGTGCAGATAGGACACCTCCAGCTCGTTGATAAATCGGTAGGTTTCGAGGAAATCCTCCTCCGTTTCGCCGGGAAAGCCCACGATCACGTCGACCCCTATACAAGCGTGGGGCATGACTTCCCGGATCTTTGCCACCCGGCTGGCGTAGAGCTCGCGCTTATACCGCCGACGCATATCGCGCAGCTGCTTATTGTTGCCCGATTGCAGGGGCATGTGCAGGTGGGGCACAAAGCGATCGGATGTGGCTACGAATTCGATGATCTCATCGGTACACAGATTGGGCTCGATGGAGGAAATGCGAAAGCGTGATACCTGATCGACCTTATCCAGTTCACGGATCAGGTCGATGAAGAGGGCCTCTTTTTTGGGTCGCCCGCCCTCGATCACTTCGGTACCATTACCAAAGTCACCGATATTCACGCCGGTCAGTACGATTTCCTGAACACCCATATCAGCAATGCGGCGGGCATTTTCCACTACATTCTCGACGGTATCGCTGCGACTGGCACCGCGGGCCAGCGGAATCGTACAAAAAGTACATTTGTAATTGCAACCGTCCTGAACTTTGAGAAAGGATCGCGTGCGGTCGCCAAAGGAGAAGGCATTCACAAATTCGTTGGCTTCCCGCACTTCTCCGGCACGGACCATGCCTTTACCGGGTGCTTTGCTGAGATCGTCAATGTATTCGAGCAGACGGAATTTCTCGGCGGCACCCAGCACCAGGTCTACGCCCTCGATGTCGGCGATCTCCTGTGGCTTCAATTGGGCATAACAACCAATCACCACCACGAAGGCGTTCGGGCGGTGCTTCAGAGCCTGGCGCACTACCTTCCGGCACTTGCGATCGGCAAAATCCGTTACCGAGCAGGTATTGATCACGTAGATGTCGGCACCATCCTGAAAGGATACTTCCAGGTAGCCCGCATCCTCAAACAGGCGGGCAATGGAGCTCGACTCCGAATAATTGAGCTTGCAGCCAAGCGTGTAAAATGCAACCGAACGTGGTGTGGCCATAATTGTATATACCTTTTTCCTACCTCTGCAGAGGCGTAAAGCATGGTGCCTCTACAGGAGTATATCTGCCTCATTTTCAGGGAACGCAAAGGTAGTGGTTTTGGTTGCGATTGACAACCCATGCTCATACCGCCGATTTACGGACAATTGGCAGGAAACGCTCGTAATGCCATAACATCATAAAGACGTTCCCCAATAACATGGCCGTGGTAATTATGGGCGTGCCACCCATTCGCAACGCCAGGGAGACCAGCCAAATATTTACGGTAACCGGCATCATCAACAGGATGCATAAGACCCGCAAGCGAGGCACAAAGATCAGGATACCGATCAGGATTTGAAAAACGCCGATGAAGTTCCAGTAAAAACCCGTTTCGTGCATGGCGTGGAAAAAGGCACCGACCGGGTTGGTTTGCGGCAGGATGGTAAATTGTACTCCCGGTAATTTTCGGATCCCTGAGATAATAAAGGTTAGCCCCATCCCGATCCAGGCAAGGAGGTATAGGAGCTGAAAAAGTCGCAGCTTTCGCAGTTGATCGATCCATTGCATGCTGGTAGCGTTTTTAGGTTAAGACTAACAACATCTGATTTATCTGCCTTACGGCAAAAGGCAATCGATGAAGAGTAATATTTCAGCGAAGTATTAGTTCATGCGTTTTGTACAGTCGGTAGCTCCGCCCGCCTGTTGGTAGGACACGCCCGTCACCACGCCAGCATCATTGCGTTGGAAGGTCAGGTAGTCGAATCGACTCCGCATCAGGAATCGATCCTCACCGATCGGCGTCAGGTATTGCAGGAAAGGAGTATCCATCCATTTGAAATACAAGCCATCTTCCCCTTCGATCAGTTCGAAATAGAAAGAGGGCGGAAAATCATAGGTCCCCACATAGTCCGATAGATGCTCGGGGGTTGGCTGTATGCGATAGTTCTCGGGCGTTTCCACTGAACGACCAAACACAAGATCGGTCAGGTCTCCTTTCATGCTGTTCAACAATCCCGAATTAATATTACTCAATAAAATAATGGTGGTTTCCTCCCTTGCCATATATCGCTTGAAGTAGGCAAAGAATCCCGGAGATTTTCCATCGTGCGACACGAACGTTCCGGTACTATCCCGCTCATAAACGCCCCATCCCAGGCCATATTCATTGCCGTAATCGGTAAAAAGCTTTTGTTTGCTTGCTTCCGTAAGAATTTCATTGGTGTATAGCGCCCGATCCCATGCGTATAGATCCGGGGCACTCGCGCACATGGATCCGCTGCCTAGTTTTAGCGAAGTGTTGTAATAAGGAGACCGCATCAGACCTGCAGGTGCCGGATCGTAACCCGTTGCCCGGTAGGGAATGATGTCGGTATATGAAAAGTATCCCGTTTGTTCCATTCCCAGGGGAATGAACAGGTGCTCCCGTACGAAAGCCATATAGGGCTGATCAGCTGCTACCTCCAGGATGTAGGCTGCGAGGACAAAATTGGAATTGGCGTAGGAAAATCGGGTGCCCGGTTCAAATTGCAAAGGCTCCTCCTTAAACCAATCGACAATCTCCTTAAGGGTGTTTTGCCTCAGCGCATAATCCTCATATCCCGGTAACTCATTGTAGTCGGTGATACCCGACCGGTGCGACAGCAATTGCTTAATGGTGATGTCTCCACCCTGCGGATAATCCGGGATGTAGCGACTTATCGGATCCCGAAGGGCTAGCAGTTCCATTTGTTCCGCCACCAGCAGGGCGGCAGCGGTGAATTGCTTGGTAAGGGATGCCAGGTGGAAGACCGTTTTTTGTGTATTCGGTATATCCCATTCCCGGTTGGCGTAGCCATATCCCTTTAGGTGTAATACCGAATCTCCTCTTGCAACCAAAATGACTCCTGAAAAATCCTGGTTTTTCACCAGTGGTGCTACATACGTATCGATCCGCTCCGACAACTGAGCGAAACCCGCAATCCCCTGGCAATACAACAGTATAAACATAATTACCGTCCGCATACTACCTTTCATTTCATTTTGGAAAGGTAAACTCGGGAGTCTGCGAAAGGTTACATCAAAACGCCTCGCCCACCGTCAGGTACGGAAACCACTCACCCTCTTCGTTAAAGCCCACATCAATGCGCAGGTTAATAGGATCTTCCTGGCTGAGGCGGATCCGCAAGCCTGCCCCCAGGGTTTGATGGACGCGCTGGGCGAATAACTCGTCGACCGTCGGTGAGACATTCCCGATACCTCCAAAAACGGTAGCTCCCAACCAATTCCACACCGGAAACCGGTACTCTGCCTGCAACATCCAAAGTTTTTGGTCGCGGTAGCGACCTTCAAAGAAACCCCGCATTTTTTTGGAGCCGCCGATCAGTGCCAGCTGCTGAAAGGGAGGATTCCCGAACAACAGATCCGTGTAGGCATTCAGGGCCAGCACCTTTTTGCCGAAAGGCAGATACTGACTCACATCCAATGCATAGCGGTTAAAGCTCAAATCACTACCAAAGGTCGGCTGATTGCTCAGGTAGGAAAACTGGGCAAAAGTGCCCGCCCGCGGAAAGAACAGGTTATCGCGGGTATCGTAGATGCTCACCAATCCCAGTGCTGACACCACATTGCCCCCGGCCCCGGTAATGGGCTGCCGGGAAAGCAGGCCTTCCGGATCGCGCATATTGATGCGATAATTATCGTACCAATAGCGCAGCCCCAGGTACCAATCGGGCTGGATCTCGCGCATTACGTCGAGACGAACCCGCGGGTAGGTAGCCTGGTAGGTCTCTTCATTGCTGGCCGGCACCTCGTTGCCGATGCCGTAAAAGCGGTAGATGTAACGGTAGAATCCCAACTCGCCCTGTATCCACCAGCGCTCCTCATCGGCAAAGAGCTGGAAGGGCATATAGGCCAGGATCTGGTTCTCCTGGGTATACGCCAGGCCGACCTGGATCTGAGAAGGGCGACTCGCCTCCGATTCACCCCGAAACCGAAAATTATAGAGCATAGCACCTCCTCCGCCCAGACGAGTCTCGGGCGTGTAGAACAGAATGGGCAATACGATGAGGCTGCTCTTCTGTAGGAAGGGCTCCCGTTCGATATTCGTTGTATCGACCGATTGCCCCTGCGACGTAAGTGCGCAGATCAACAAGATAAAAAGCGGAAAAAGGCGCATAAGTCTTTTTGTGTAGATACGGAAAACAGGAAGACCAGAGATGAAGGACTGAAAAGAAGCCAGAAAACAGACTATTATCCTAAAAACGACATAACTAAAGAATAAAAAACTACGAATCAGGTGATTGACTGATCGTTTTTAACTGACCTCCTCACTTAAGTGACCTCCTCAGTTAATTCTCAGCCACTTCCAGCACCTCCAGGGATGTTTCCATCTGGTAGCGTTGATTACCCAACACGGCCGTTTGGAGGAATTGCCAGATCTCGGGTTGATGATCGTAGATGGGGGATCCGGCAATCTCGTGTCCGGCGCCCTTTACGCTGAAAAAGCGATAGGTGTAACCGGCATCATCAAACCGGTCAGCCAGAAAGGCTGATCCAAAAAAGCCCTTATTGAAAAGCTTCCGTTTGTTGTAAGGCACGGTACTATCCTCTGTCCCGTGAAAAAACATGGTTGCAGCCGGGGCCCGTTCGTAATCGGGCTTGCCGGTAACACTGAAAATAGCCCCGGCAAAAGCGATCACGCCCCGGTACTGGAAATCATCAGGCAGCACTACGGAGAGCGCATCATTATTTCGTTTGTACCAATCGCCCTGGAGAGAGGTGATCGCTCCGGCGCTGGATCCCGAGATCAACACCCGATTCGGATCAATTCCTAGTTCATCGGCGTGATCAAGGAGGTAGCCGGTGGCTGCGTACAGATCCTCTACGGCCATATCAATGGACTCTTTAAGCGGAGCCGTATTAAAAATACCTATCTCATCGGAGCGTCCCCGCAAACCGAGCCGGTAATCGATGGCCGCTACTTTAATGCCGTGCTCCACCAAGAAGTTGTAGTACTCGTTGTAGTACGGGATATCGCGGGCACCTTCCACAAACCCTCCGCCAAACATAAAAATCAGACAGGGACGCGTTTCGGTATCGCCGGCTTTCTGGTAAAAATCGAGTTCCAGGGTGGAATCCCGTTCCACAAATGTGTAGGTATTCTTTTCTATGTTGGATGCGATGGGCGGAGCCTTTTGCGCCAACGTGGGTAGGGAAAGACAACTGATGGTCAGGAAGAGCAACCAGATTTTCATAGGTATTCGGGTTTGAGTTATCGTATGGGGTGAAAACGTATCTACCGTCATTCCGTTGAGGTATTCGGCCTGTCATTGATCTTTTTTGAACGTCCGGGTGATACTTATCCCATTTTTTGGCACTTTATAGTAGAAACACTCGATATGACAACCTCTATTTACCATCGTTTGCAGCAGAACCGGGAGCAGGTCTTTAAAGAACTGTACCGTTCCTGTTATCCGGCTGTCGCCAAAAAACTGAAGGATCTGGGTGCCCGGCGGGAGGATGCACGGGACATCTTCCAGGATGCCCTGATCATTCTCTACGAAAAGAGCCGGCAAAACGCATCTTTCCGGCTGGATCACCCGCGGGCGTATCTATGTGAGGTGTCTCGCCGGTTATGGCTGCGTAAGCAGGGATCTGATCTGCCATTGACGGAAGGAGAAGCAGATGACGAGCAATTCGGAATTCCGGCCGATTTCTATACTCCACCAAAGAGCGACCGCCGCCTGGTCAAGCTACTGGAACGCGCCGGCCAAAAGTGTCTGGAGATCCTGCAGGCCTTTTATTACCACGAATGGAGCCTGGGCGAGATCACCCGCCAGTTCGGCTACTCCTCCGTGCGTTCGGCCACCGTCCAGAAATACAAATGCCTGGAAAAAGTCCGGTCCTACGTCCAGCAAAAAACCGAAGAGCATGCCGAAGCTATGGACTAACGCCCGGCGTATTGATCGCTACCTGCGCAATCAGCTTGATGCACCGCAGAGACGGTTCTTCGAGTACCGGCTTGGACAGGATCCTTTTTTGCGAAAGCATGTACAAACCCAACGGCGACTGTACCAACTCATCCGGCTTTCCGGCCGGCAGTCACTGAAACGGGATCTTCGCCTGATACACCACGAGTTGATGAACCAACCGGAGGAACGCCAACTGCAACGATCGATCGAGCAGGTGTTTGGGAGGTAGGGTAGAGGTTTTCGCCTTCGCTGCGCTGCGGCAGGTGGAGACCATTTGATTCAGAACTATACGGAGATGCGAGGCATCGCGTCTTTACATCTGAATATCCGATTTCCCCATGCTGCTTTTCACATAATACGTTATTAATCAATCCAATGGGAAAATCATTAGCCATGTCATCACTGACTGGCCCAAGGCTTCCCATGCCATAACCCAACACTTATGTTCCAGATTAAAAACAGTACCATCCCCATGGTGGTGGATGCCAGCGACCGGGGCGAACGAGCCTACGATATTTACAGCCTGCTGCTCAAAGAGCGGATTGTGTTTCTGGGGTCGGGCATCAATGATCAGATCGCAAACCTGGTGGTCGCACAAATGCTGTACCTCGATAGCCAGAGCCAGTCGCTACCTATCCAATTGTATATCAATAGTCCCGGCGGTGCCGTTTACGCCGGGCTGGCTATTTACGACACCATGCGAATGATCAAGGCGCCGGTCCACACCACGGCCATCGGGGTGACGGCCAGCATGGGAACGGTGCTACTCTCGGCCGGAGAAAAGGATAATCGCTACGCCCTGCCGCACGCCACCATTCACATGCACCCGGCCGGGGGCGGCTCGCAGGGATATACGGAGGATGTGCGTATCGCCTACCACGAGCAGGAGCGTATTGAGAAGCAACTCTTCACTATCGTAGGTAACAATACCGGCCATACCTGGCAAGAGATTGAGGAGGATTTTCGGCGCGACCGGTTTATGAACGCCCTGGAAGCTCAAGAGTACGGTTTGATCGATCACATCATGGGGGATACGGATACCTTGGTGTGGTTGGAGCGACCGTCGATTCAGTTGCAATTGGGTTCTTCTAAGTAAGATCGCTCGGTCGCAGGCTCCCTCGCTATTGGACCATTCGGGCCCGGTGGTCCCTCATTTTTAGACCGTTCGCGGGCTCACTTTTAGTAGTAAGACTCGTGCACGATCCTTCCCCGCCGGAGCACGTAAGAAAGGGAGAACGGGGGAGTTGGGGAAAGGGATTCGATTCGGTGGATAAGAAGGGTTACGTCCTGTAAAGTCTGCATTTGGTATTAATGACCACCGGTTTCATTGAGCACCGAGCATTGAGCATTTCCCATTCCCTTCCCCTAGTAGAAACGATCGGTATTTACCCAAACCAAGGGTGTATTTTAAGCCATGGCTTAATGTCAGTCCCTGAAGTCTCTTAAGTCACCCGCGCCCGACGCTCGACGCCATAAATTGCAAGGCCTGAAATAAAGAAAACCAGAACAACCAAGCAGAGGCCTCAACCTTCGACCACCTTTGCTACCCGCTGGCGCAGCTCCGGCAGCAGCTCCTCGGCAAACCAGGGGTTTTTCTTGAGCCAGATGTTGTTGCGGGGCGAGGGATGAGGCAGCACCAGATATTGGGGCAGGTACTCGCGGAAGGATCGTACCGTTTCGGTGAGGGTACGCTTTTTCTGTTTTTGGAGATAGTACCCCTGGGCGTAGGAACCGATAAGCAGGATAAGTTCCAGTTGGTCCATCTGATCGAATAACTGTTGGTGCCAGGCGGGCGCGCATTCCGGGCGCGGTGGCAGGTCGCCCGACTTACCAGTGCCGGGGAAGCAAAA
>JGI12048J13642_11524138_pt1 | contig 16194 bp, 18 predicted proteins | sample ElkSlonscriptome_16_FD_13642 | JGI IMG/M metagenome (IMG submission 13642)
CAGGTCTCTGCCGGCATGGCCGTGGTGCTGCTGACCGGCACGCTGAACCGCGTCATGATCGTGGAACTGGGCGTCTCGGCCTGGCTGGTGGCGCTGATGGCGTCACTGCCGCTGGTCTTCGCGCCGCTGCGCGCATTGATCGGATTCCGCTCGGATCACCACCGCTCTTTCCTGGGCTGGCGTCGAGTTCCCTATATCTGGTTCGGCACGTTGCTGCAGTTCGGCGGGCTGGCGATCATGCCGTTTGCGCTTCTGGTTCTGTCGGGCGACACCCACGGCCCCATCTGGATCGGAACCGCGGGCGCCGCGCTGGCATTTCTGATGACCGGGGCGGGACTCCATACCGCACAGACCGCCGGCCTTGCGCTCGCCGGCGACCTGGCGCCTGACGAGTCGCGTCCGCGGGTCGTCGCCCTGCTTTACGTCATGCTGCTGCTTGGCATGGTCGTCAGCGCGCTGTTGTTCGGCTGGGCGCTGGCCGAATTCAGTCAGCTCAAGCTGATTCGGGTCATCCAGGGCGCTGCCCTGGCCACCATGATATTCAATCTTGCCGCGCTCTGGAAACAGGAACCGCGCAACCCGGCGCGAACCTCGATAAACACGCCGCGACCGGCATTTCGGAAGGCATGGCGCGAACTGATGGGCCAGCGAGGCACGCGCCGCTTCCTCGTGGCAGTCGGTCTGGGCACCACTGCATTCAGCATGCAGGACATCCTGCTGGAACCCTATGGCGCCGAGGTTCTGGGACTGAGCGTGAGTGCGACCACCGTGCTGACCGCACTGCTGGCCGGCGGGGCGCTGGGCGCATTTGCACTCGCCGCCCGTCAGCTGAGCCGGGGCGCCGATGATCATCGGTTGGCGGCGACAGGCCTTTTGATTGGTATTGCGGCTTTTTCAGCCGTCATACTGGCCGCGCCCCTTGAATCCGGGCTGTTGTTCCGCGTCGGGACGACGATGATCGGATTCGGCGGTGGGTTGTTTGCCGTGAGCACGCTCACCGCGGCGATGGGGATGGCCGGCGACAACAGCAGCGGGCTCGCGCTGGGCGCCTGGGGCGCCGTGCAGGCGACCGCGGCCGGTGTCGGCATCGGTCTGGGCGGAATACTCAGGGATGTGGTCGACGGATTCGCCGTCCAGGGCGCACTTGGACCCGCGCTTACCGGGCCCGCGACCGCATATGGATTTGTCTATCATCTTGAAATAGTCTTGCTATTCGTCACGCTGGCGGTAGTGGGCCCTCTGTCCCGGCCGTGGCAACGCGGCCGCTCGATCAAGCGCAGAGAAGCGCGCTTCGGTCTGGACCAGATGCCCGGCTAACCCGGCTTTAAGGAGAAAGTGTCATGCCTACAGGTGCAATTACAGGTTATATCGACGTCGCGCAGCTCGTGCTGTACGGTTTCTGGATCTTTTTTTTCGGACTGATCTTCTATCTTCGTCGCGAGGACAAACGTGAAGGATATCCGCTGGAATCCGATCGCAGCGACCGCGCGCCGCGCATCAAGGTAATCGGCTTCCCGGCCCCGCCGGATCCGAAAACGTTCCTTCTTCCGCACAACCAGGGCACTCGGGTGTCGCCCCCGGACGACGAGGCGCCTCTGGGCGTCATCGCGGGTACAAAGGCGTCCGCGCCCACACTCGGATCGCCGCTGGAGCCGACCGGTGACCCGATGCGCGATGGCGTCGGCCCGGCAAGCTACGCGCCTCGCGAGGATGCGCCTGATCTGACCGTGGACGGGCATCCGAAGGTCATCCCGATGCGGATAGCAGAAGGATTCAGCCCCGAGCCAAGCGATCCGGACCCGCGCGGTATGGACGTCGTCGCCGCCGATGGCAAAGTTGCCGGCCAGGTCAAGGATCTATGGGTCGATCTCGCCGAGCCCAGGATTCTTTACTATGAGGTTCAACTGGCTGCAGGCAACGCCGAAGAAGGTGAACGCAACAATCCGCTGTTGCCGGCCGGCTTTTCCCGGGTGAAGTTCAACAGAGGTCAGATTCTGGTGGGTTCGATCATGTCGGATCAGTTCACCCATGTGCCTCGAACTGCGAGCCCGGATCAGGTCACGCGTCTCGAGGAAGACCGGATCACCGCCTATTACGGCAGTGGACACCTTTATGCCGATTCCGAGCGCCAGGAGCCTCTGATTTGAGCGAGGTCGACGTTCCAGCCCCGAAAGGCCTGCCTGAGCCTCTACCCGACGGCGAGCAAATCGTATGGCAAGGGTCACCGCGTTGGTGGCCTTATGCCCGCCGGGTGTTCCAGTGCAACCGGATCGCGTTTTATTTTGCCGTTCTGATCGTCTGGATCGCGGGATCGGCGTACGTCGACAGCGGTGAGTTCTGGTCAGTGATCAGAGCATTGAGCTGGTCCCTGCCCCCCGCGGCCGGCGTGCTGGCCGTGCTGGCGTTGCTTGGATGGCTGTATGCCCGAGCGACCGTCTATACCGTCACCAATAAACGCGTCGTGATCCAGTCCGGCCTGGCATTTCCTTCCATGGTCAACCTCCCGTTCACACTGATTGCCAGTGCCGACCTCAAGATATACAAGGACAGTACAGGCGACATCGAACTTTCGCTATCCGGCCCGCGCCTCCTCTACAGCATGTTGTGGCCGAACGTGCGCCTGTTTGCAATCGGGCGTCCAAAGCCGATGATGCGAGCGCTCCCCGAGCCCCGTGAAGCCGCAGAACAACTTGGGCGGGCGCTGTCTCAAGAACACGAGCCCGAAGCCGCACCGAGCGAAACACCTTCGGTCGATGAGTCCGAATCCAGACAAACAATGACGGCTTGATGTTCTGATGGCACAGCAACCCGACCATCACGATCACCACGATCAAATCCGAGTGCCGCGAGGCGTTCTGATCGGTGCCGCCGTCCTGATTGGGTTGACCATGGCGGCAGTTGCATTCGTGCGCGTTGCCGGAATCGAACCGACCGCACAGGTTCCGCCGCCGACCGCACTGGTGATCGACCGTAAGCTGAGATTCGAGGACCGACCGAACGGCAGCGTGGTTATCCTCGAATTGACTGAAGATGGCTCGGAGCGCGTTCTCACAGTTCTGGAGTCGGGTTCGGACGGATTCATCCGCGGCGTCCTGCGCAGCTTTGCGCGCGCCCGGCGAGCCGAGGGGATCGGTCGCGAACAGCCGTTCGTGCTCAGCATGCAGGCCGACGGGCGGGTATTGCTCGAAGATCCGGCCACCCGGCAACGTATCGACCTCCGGGCCTTCGGACCGACAAATGTCGAATCTTTCGAGAAACTTCTTTTCGCCGAAGAGAGCGATTCATGATCATGTTTCCCGGCGACTCACCGCAACATAGGCGGACAGACCGGTTGTCGCCCAAGCAGGGTCGTCGAATTGGATTTGGCGCAATCTCCGAGCTCAAGCCTGGTGCCGGGGAAGCGTCATTGGATACCGAAGCCTGCCCGATCCCCAGCAAAGAATCGCTCGATGACTCAGGTGCGGGTGCCGGAATGGTGCCGGAAGCGCTGCGCCTGGCAGCGGCTCGATAAGCCCGCGGACCGGATTCTTGCAAACCATCATTTCGGCCATTCTGTTTGCGACGTTCCTGTGGTGGTTCAGCACAGGTGTCATCTTCTATTTGAACGCACGCCCGACCCACACGTTCCGATGGAGCATGCTGGGCGGCACGGTACTACTGGCTGGCGCGCTATACGGTCTTTGGGCCACGGCAGGTAACGATACCGTCTACGGGGCTTTTACAGCTTTTACCTGCGGTCTGCTGGTCTGGGGCTGGCACACGATGAGCTATTTCATGGGGATTGTCACCGGGCCGCGAAGAGAGCGCTGTTCACCGGGTTGCGGCGGATGGCGGCATTTCTGGCACGCGACACAAACCAGCCTCTATCATGAAATCGCGATCATAGCCACTGCAGGTTTGCTGATTGCATTGACCTGGGGTCAGCCAAACCTGTTCGGTTTATGGACGTTCCTCGTCCTTTGGGGCATGCACGTAAGCGCGAAACTAAACGTCTTTCTTGGCGTTCGAAATCTGAATGAAGAATTCATCCCCAAGCACCTCAGCTATCTGACCGCCTTCTTTCGTCAGCGCCCAATGAACCTGCTTTTCCCTTTCTCGGTCACGGCAGCCACCATCATCACGACGCTTCTTGTGCAGAAATCAATTGCGCCGGGTGCCGACACGTTCACCGCGGTCGGGTATACCTTGCTGGCGACCATGATGGCGCTTGCAGTGATCGAACACTGGTTCATGATTCTGCCGATCCCCGCCGAAGCGCTCTGGCGGTGGAGTCTGGAGCCCTCAGCTGGTCAAACAAAGAACACGACCGGAGAACGCCGTGCCGATGCAAATGACCGGATCGGCGCGTCAAACGCGGCATCGCAGACGAGCGGTCGGCCCGCCAGCGCAACCGGAGTGAGTAAGAACGAGACTACTGCGCGCTCTGCGAATGCTTGACCACCCGACCATCCGGCAGATGGATGGTTCGGTTCTCGCCAACGCGACGATCGCCGATGAACCGTGACAGCAATGACTTGCCTCGATTCCTCAGCGGCCAAGTACACGAATTAAACGACCCGAAAGCTGGCCTGATCAGTTATTACGTCGACGGGCCGGATTGGGCCGGTTGCGACGCACCGTCCGCGCACGAGGCCAACCCGCTGATTCTGGTGCACAGTATCAATGCAGCCGCGTCTGCGCACGAGGTCAAGCCGTTGTTCGACTTCTTCAAGACCCAACGGCGGGTCTATGCGATCGACCTGCCCGGGTACGGTCACTCCGAACGCAGCGATCGTCCGTACCTTCCCAGGCTGATGGTCGACGCACTGCACGCGCTAATATCCAGGATCCGTTCGGAGAATCATTGTCAAAAAATCGATGCGCTGGCGGTATCGCTTTCCTGCGAATTCCTGGCGCGCGCGGCTAAGGAAAGCCCGGATGCATTTCGGAGCATTGGATTCGTGAGCCCGACCGGATTTCAGCGAAGGAGTCCTACCCAGGGGCCACCCGGGAGCAACCGCGGAAGCCCGACGGCCTTGCGAGTCCTCAAGTTTCGCGGCGTGGGTCGGACGCTGTTCGGCTTGCTGACCACCGCCCCCAGCATCCGCTACTTTCTTCAGAGAACATGGGGCAGCAAGCAAATAGACGAGCAGATGTTCGAAAGTTCTGTTGTCAGCGCCCGGCAGCCGGGCGCCCAGCATGCGCCGTTTCATTTCCTGTCGGGCTATCTTTTCAGCGCTGATATGCTCAGCGTATATGACAGCATTCAAACGCCGGTCTGGGTATCGCACGGCGTTCGCGGAGATTTCACCGACTATTCCCGAATGGACGGCGTCCGGCAAAAACCAGATTGGTACGTCACGCAATTTCAGACAGGCGCGATGCCGTATTTCGAAGTCCCCCGACAGTTTACTGCAGCTTACACCGAATTCCTCAATGCGCCGACCGGAGATCATCCGGCCGGGCGCACCGCCTCCTAAATACCTGATCTAAAAAAAGGAGCGCGTTGCTGCGCTCCTTTCGATAGCGAAGGCCGAGATCGTCGCTCGATATCAATCCGGCATCATGGCAGCTCGGCTGGCAGTATCCGGCTCCACTTCCCGTGTTTCGGCGGCGACACTGATGCCTTCGCTTGCCGGTTCTGACGGTTCTGAACGCGTCATGGCAGTGCCCGAAGTCGGCTTGGCCAGTGACGGGTAATCCGCAACCATGGAAGCGCCGTAGAGCGGTTTGTTGACGCCTTGGTGGCAGGTCGTGCAATTGATCTTCAAACCCTCTCCAGTTGGCCCGAGCCGGTGCGGCGGCAAAACGCTGCTGAGCGGCGAGACGTATTCGGTGTTCAACGCTCTGGCCATTTCCAGGCCGTACCAGGAGGTCGCGCGCTGCGGCGTACTTTCGTTCCAGACCGAGAATCCACGGCTGTTGTGACAGTACGTGCAGTTGACGCCAAGTGCCTCGGACATGTGGATCATCAATCCGTACGTGGCTTCGGTTGACTGAATGGTTGCACCGGCGTTGTCGGATGGCAAAGCCGTATCGCCGATGACACGGATATTCTCGGCCCCGTCGATATAAGGCGTGAACGAATCTTCCGGTAGTGACGTAAGGCCGACCTCAGGCGAAGCTCGATTCTGACCATTTCGCCATCCTGCCATCCCGCCGACGGGCGTTACCGCCGGGTCGGAATTGAACCATCCGTACTGTGGCACGTTCTCGCCTCGGTGACAGGTGTAGCAGGTCACTCCGGTCTGCTGAACATGATCACTCCATTGATCATTGATATTCTGAGTCATCTGCAGCATTCGCCTGGCGACAACCTTGGTGTAGACCGAATCCTCGGCCAGATTGTTGAGGTTGTGGCAGTAGACGCATCCCTCCTCCGGCGAAACCCAGTTCGTGATCGACTGCATCAATCGCGTGAATCTCGCCACCGAAAGATCGCCGAGAACCTGAACGTTTTCGTATATATCGCCAGCCTTCGGGCCCGCATCGGGCGGTAGAGGCGTCGACTCCGGAGCAACCTGCGAGCTCATCATCGTAGCCTCGGTGCGAGGATTGACAACATCGACCATCCCTGTGCCTCGATAGCCTGTCTGCTCGCTTTTGATCGGCGGCCGCTCCCAGCCCGCGGTAAAGAGCATGAACCCGGTCAACACCACCAGGAGCAATCCCACAAACCATGCTGCAATCTTCATGGGTTACCTCCTTGCATCGGCATAGCCGACGGATCTGCGACACCGGTTTCAGGATATGGCGGTACGAGACCGTGCTTCATGCCCCACAAATACCAGTTGTCGACTACGGTTCCAGTGAGCAGAATACCGATGCCGCCCGTAAGAGGCACAAGCACGGCAAACCACCATGCCCAGCGATGGATCGATTCGGCATTCGCGCAGAAGCCCATCGTCCAGCGCCAGAAGAGTCCAGAACGCTCGTAAGCCGTTCCGCGATCCCATGCCTGCTCGACTTCGCGCTCGGAACCGTAGCGCGCTGTCGCCATCACGGTTCCGCCGTGCATTGCGAACACCAGAACGGACCCATACAGGAATGCAATCGAAAGCATATGAAACGGGTTGTAGAAAAGATTGCCGTAGCGTATCGAGAACGCGGCAGTCCAGTCGAGGTGCGGGAAGATACCGAAAGGCACCGCCTCGCTCCAGCTACCCATCGCGATGGGCCGGATGAAGCCCAGGACCAGGTACAGCCATATGGCCGAAGCGAACGCCCATGCGACGTGCGTGCCGAGTCCCAGCTCCCGGGCTCGGGTATACATTCGCATCCACCACAGGAAGAGTGCAGCCGTCAGGAAAAAGCCCGCCAGCAGCCACCAACCGCCCTCGTTAAGCGGCGGCAGACTGAGACCATATTCGGCCGGCGGCGGCTCGAGGGCGAGCCACGGGAGTTGACGTACAAACTCTATTGGGTCCCAGCCAACCGAAGCCCACATGTTCAGGCCGATAATCTCGAACGCGATGAACCCGCAAAGCAGCGACGCGAACCCGTACCAGCCCAGGTAGATCGGCCCGAGCTGAGCGTCACCTATCCTTCCCAGCCAGTAAGCAAAGACGGGTTTGCCGATTCGAGCCTCGTTGCCGGCCGGAAGCGCAACGCCATCGTGCATCGGGAAGCGGACTTGGGCCCGCGTAAAAATATTTTGATATTCAGCCATGAAGCTTGTCTCCCATGTCCCTCAGGACCAGATCGGCAGTTCGAGCCACCAGTTCCACCACTCAGGCCAACCGCGCGTCCAGAACGGACCGCTGATGATGATACACAGCGCACTGAACAGACCGGCCGCAATGGCGAGGTACAGGCCCAGGCGATGTATGCCGAGCTCCCCGATCGAATATCCAATCGTGTCGCGGAAGAACGAGTTCGTATGTTCGGCGCCCTTCACTTCCTTGCCTTTGCCCGGGTTGAGCGCCGACAGAACGGCACCTCCGTGCAGAGAGAGCGCAAAAGTGGTCGTGAAAAAGAACGTCACTGCGAGCATATGCGCCGGGTTGTAGTGGAAGTGCAGGTATTGATACCCGACGTTCGAGACCCAGTCCAGATGACTCAGAATACCGTAGGGAAAGCCGTGGCCCCATGCACCCATCAAGACCGGACGAATCACGACCAGGCTGATGTAAGCGAAGATAGCCGCCCCGAATGCAATCGGAACGTGGTAACCCATACCGAGCTTGCGACAGATCTCGACCTCGCGCAACGCCCAGGACACGAACGCTCCAATGGCGCAAATCGTGACAATTTGCCAGATCCCACCTTCCTTGAGAGGTGCCAGCGCAAGGCCATAGCTGAGATCGGGCGGCGCTATGTTGATCTGCCAGATATTCCACGTCGGCCCAAGGGCGGCGCCGTAGATCAAAAGGGTGGTTCCCAGAATCGAGAAGAAAATCGTGGTGACGCCGAAAAACCCGACATAAAACGGACCGACCCAGAAATCGAACAGGTCGCCGCCGATCAGGGTGCCGCCACGCACGCGATATTTTTTTTCATAGCTCAGCATTGACATGCTTGCGCTCTCCGTTACTTGCTAAACATTCACCTGCGGCCTTGCGGGCCCAGCGGGGAGCATGGCCCCCCGCTGCCCCGGGCCACTAGACCCAGTCTCGTCGGGCCGTTGTCATGCTCGACACTTGGGTTGATGCGGCCGCAGTGCCTTCCGCGGACGTTCCCTCAAGCCAGTTGAACCGATCGGTACTCAACAGGATGAAGTGGATAAGCAACGCGAGAACAAACAGGAAAGTGAACAGCGCCACAAGGACTCTGCGCGGATCGAATAAAAGCCAAATACGCCACATGGTTTGATCCTCCTAGGATAGCGATGAGATGAAAGAACCGACGGCGGTCTTGGCCGTATCGATCATGGCATAACCTTCCGGCCCCGGCAGCCACGGCCGCCATTGCCAAGCCAGAATATGAGCGACGATCGCAATCGCGACGAAGACTATGAAGCTCACGACAAAAATCTTGTGAAACTCCTTGGCTTCGTGCTCGCTCAGACCCGAAAGAGACTTGTCTTTCTCTAGATGGTCCATAGCATTTTCTCCTTATATGTGCCCAAACGGGCGTTTCCGCGGACCGGCCCCGCGGCGGGCTTTCCCGACATCATGTCGGCAATCCTTGTCCGAGACTCTGCTTCGGTGCGCATACGCGCACAATGCCAAGCGTCGGCTTCAGCGCAGGGCTGCGTCTCCGATCCATGATCGGGAATTGACGCAGCCACTGATTGAATCATTCTGCAGAACTCCAATCGAGAATCATTTTCAGGCAACTCGAATCGCCGAATGCGAATCGATATGCCTCGTCCGCCTCGTCGGCCGGCATCCGGTGCGTTATCAGACCGTCCAGCGACAACGTGCCGGCTTCGGCCAGACGCTTCACGGCTTCCAGGTCTTCGTTGCGCCACTCGGCAGCAACCCGGAGACGTGCGCGACGGATGAACGCCGTCGGAAATGAAAATTGAAGGGGCTCGTTGTAAAAGCCGGCCAGCGTGACTTCGCCGCCGGGCGCGAGTCGTGAGATCAGTTCATCGAGCAGCGCGCCGTTACCGCTGACGTCATAGATGGCGTGATAGTCGCGGCGCGAATCCTCATCGGGATGAATCACGTCGTAGTCACCGTCTGATTCGGTGCGCTGCGGATCGATTTCCCAGACGACCGGCACAGCGCCGTCGCCCAGGGCCACCGCCAATCGCGCCAACAAACGCCCGAGGACACCGTGACCGACGATAAGATTCGGAATACGATAGCCGCCTTCCGGCGCGCAGATGGCGTTGTAGGCAGTTGCCGCGAGCGCCAGCAAAACGCCTCGCTCACCGAGGTCTTCGCTTATCGGCAACGCGCGATTTCCGGGAACTACGATGCGCGAGGATGCACCGCCGAACAGGCCGCGAACTTCGCCGTAGCAACTTGCGCCGGGCACAAAAACAAACTGGCCCGCAAGTCTCTCGGACTGCGGGCCAGCTTCTCGAATTCGACCTATGGATTCGTATCCTGGTACGAGCGGATACCCCATTCCGGGGAATGTCGGCATGGTTCCGGACCAGAGCAGTCTTTCGGTACCGGTGCTGATTCCGCTCCACTCGATGTCGACTACAACATCCTGTTCGTCGGGTGGCGTCAGCTTCAACGGCGTGAGCGCCACGTGTTCGGGTTTTGCAACGACAACAGCGAGCGTTTCCAAAATCTGCTTCTCGATCCTCGGCAGCTTTGACTCCAGCATGCCTTTATTTTTTATCTACCCAGAGGTTACGGTTCTCAGAGATTCGTTTTCAATCGCATCGAACCCGCCTCGTCTAGCCACCACAATACTGACTGTGAAAATTTTGTCAAGTATTTCCGCTAGTGCACCCCGTCATTAATCCTGTAAAGTTCAGCGAGTCGGAAAGCGCTTAGGGAACCTCTGAATAAGTCTGCACGGGCGCGACGGAGTCTTTGCGGGATCACCCGGCGTGGCTTCGAAGAGCGTGGTTTGGTTATTCCAAATAAGCGAGTCGAAACGCACCGGGTGGCCCGCAAAGGCCCGTCCCGACAGGGTTTCGCCGGAGAAGCCGCATCTCGCGCGCGACGTGACTCGGCCGTAGCGACGGCTACTGTCACTCGCCACGGCACGCACGATCTGCGGCTTCTCCGACTGAAACGCGCTCCGCGCAGACTTGTTCAGAGGTTCCTTGGCTGCAAGGCAGGGCTCGCCGGGAATGCATATTGCCTTTCCAAGAGCCCTAACGCCGCAGATGAGCACTTGCCGGCTCGCTGAACTTTACAGGATTAATGACGGGGTACACTCGGCCTACGCTCGCGCAGTGATGACCCGTGCCAGCAGCGGTGCGGTGGTCCGAAACCTTTTTGTCGCCGTAAAACCTGCATCGCGAAGCATACGTTCAATGGTTTCCGGTGATCGGGGCCTGCCCTGGCCCATTGCCATGAGATAGAAGCCGAAGTACGCCGCTGCCACAGGTTCGCTGCCGCGCGTGCCGAGCATGGGTTCGGCAATCAGCACGACGCCGTCGGGGGCCATAGCTCGACGCACGGCTTTGAGAACTTCCATCACGGCGTCATCATCGTGATCGTGAAGGATTCGAACCAGCGTGATCAGATCGTTGCCTTCAGGCAGGGGGTCAGAGAGAAAATCTCCGCCGATCGCCCGCGCCCGATCGGCAATTCCGGAGGCCGTGAACCGCTCACGAGCGCGCTCGGCGACCGCCGGCAGATCGAACACCTCGGCGTGCAGGCGCGGCGCGTATTCCAATGCAGCCTGCGCAAAAACACCGCTACCGCCCCCCACATCCAGAAGACGAAAGTGCCGTCGGACCGGGTATGCCTTCAGTACCTGATCGGCGATCATGGCCTGGGAGGCGGCCATCAGATCGGTATAGGCCGACACTTCGGTTGCCGCCAGTGAGCCTGGCGATGCGCTGGCGGCGTAGGGCCAGAAACCGCCCAGGCGAGTACGCTTCACCTCACCGCGCAGCAGGGGAAGAGGATCGGCCAGATCAGCATAGAACCGGCTGTGATGCTCAATCATCATGGCCACCGAAGGATTGCCGCGCAATGCGGCGCCGAGCGGGCCCAGACCGTACGTTTCGTCGCCGCGACTTTCTACCAGTTCAAGCGACTCGGCAGCTTCCATCAACCGAGCAAGCGAATCGCGCGGCAGCGCCAGCAGCGCCATCAGCTCCTCGAGCGTGCGCGGGGACTCGGACAGCAGCTCGAACAGACCCAATCGGGTGCAGGCCAGCAACACCTGGGAGTAAACGAACCCGCTGCAAAGATCGAACAAGGCACGCATTCGACGTCGCGCGATGGGGCGGGTCAACGGCAGATGCAGGGACATGCGCTGAAAACCGGGATCGCTCAGCAGCCGGTCGCGCCACCGGCGGACGGCCGCGACCGGCCGGCGGAATACGGCCCTCAGCCGCTGAATCTTCAACTGGAAGCGTCCGGCATTTTTCGGCGGAATCAGGCCGCGTCCTCGGCCAGTCTCCCGGGAAGGAACTTACGCGCTTCGGCAACAATCCTTTCCTTGAGCCGGTCGACACCGCGACACGGCGGAATATCTTCAACCACACTTTCCATGAGTTCGTCGAAATGACGCCGGGCACCGTCGAGGCCCAGTTCCCTGGCATAGCTTGGCCGCTCCAGCGCCTCGTCGCGGCCGATGGGTTTGCCGAGCTTCTCGGCATCGCCGGCCACGTCCAGAATGTCGTCGACGACCTGATACGCGTTGCCGATACGCATCCCGAGTTCGTGCCAGGGATCTGCTTCGGCACCGGTCGCTGCGGCACCGGCCATCGTCGCGGCCGCAAACAACGCGCCGGTCTTGGACTGCTGATAATCCGCCAGCATGATTTCATCTTCGCATTCCCAGGCCTGCCCGGCGACGATGCCGCCCGGCATTCCGCAGCAACGGCTGACGACCTCGACAAGCTGTGGCAGGCGCTCGGGTGCGTTTTCGGCGCCACGCGCCAGTGTCTGGAACGCCAGCACGATCAGCGCATCGCCGGACAGGACCGCCAGGCGCTCGCCGAACGCCTGGTGAACCGAATGCCGGCCTCGACGCAAGGGAGAATCATCAAAGCACGGCAGATCGTCATGCACCAGCGATGCGCAGTGAAGGAGTTCGATCGCCGCCGCCGCCGCGTCGGTCAACGACGGCTTGTCTTCGCCACAGGCCTCGGCGACAGCGAGGCAGATCTGCGGCCGAATGCGCGCACCGCCCGGAAACACCGCGTGACGAACGGCCGAGTCCAATCCGGACGGACACGCCGGCCCGCGGCTGGCTTCGATCGCATTTTCGAGAGCCCGATCAATCCGCTCGACAACTTTCATCGCTGACCCTCTCCGCAATTTGCAATCGGCTGTTGGTGAATTTGTGGCGCTTTGTATCGGCTAGACTACTCACAGCGTCAACCGGGAGTCAATACTTTGGGGTCATTTGCTTTGCATCGTTGCGCCGGACACGGGCCCCGAGACTGCGCGCCCGCCTGTGTTCCAAAGATTCTTCGCAAGGCGCCTGTTCTTGAGGTTCGACTCAATCAAGAGTTGTATAACCGGATGGCTTACGTCCGTTGAGCGTACCGCGAGTGATCGTGATTGGCGCTGGAATCGGAGGTCTCTCGGCTGCGCTCGACCTGGCATGCCGCGGAGCTTCCGTTACCGTGATCGAGCGTTCCTTACGCCCCGGCGGCAAGATGCGCGAAGTCGAGATCGACGGACATCCCATAGATTCTGGCCCGACGGTATTTACGATGCCATGGGTATTCGAAGCGCTGTTTGCCGAAGCCGGCAGCGCATTCGAAGAGCACCTGACGATCCGACGCGCCGGGCTTCTCGCCAGGCACGCCTGGCCGTGCGGCGGACGACTCGACCTGTTCGAGGACCGAGAGCGCAGCGCAGCGGCGATCGCCGACTTCGCCGGCCATTCCGAAGCCGCAGGGTTCCACGCATTCAGTGACCGCGCCAGTCGCGTCTTCAAGACCCTTGATGCTTCGTTCATACGCAATCCGCGCCCGAGCCTGATATCGCTGATCGCCACCTCGGGACTGCGCGGTCTCGGCGACCTGTGGCGACTCAAGGCGTTTCGCTCATTGTGGTCGGAACTCGGCGAATATTTCCGCGACCCGCGCCTTCGCTCGCTGTTTGCGCGCTACGCCACCTATTGCGGTGCGAGCCCGCTGGAGGCCCCGGCCACGCTGATGCTGATCGCGCACGTCGAACAGTGCGGCGTATGGCGCATCGAAGGCGGCATGCAGCGTCTTGCCGAAGCCCTGGCCGAAGCGCTCTTTCGAAAAGGAGGAGAAATTCGTTACGGCGAAAGCGCCACCGGGGTTGAGGTTCGAGGCGGGCGCGTTGTCGCGGTATCGCTGGCATCGGGCGATCGACTTCCGGCCGACGCCGTCGTGGCCAATGTCGATGCCACATCCATAGCCAACGGCGCTCTGGGCACGGCGGCCGCATCGGCGATGCCGGGCAGCACCCGTCGGCAACGCTCGCTGTCTGCGATCACCTGGTCGCTGATTGCCGAAACCTCGGGGTTCGAACTCGCGCATCACAACGTGTTTTTCCCCGAAGATTACCCGCGCGAATTCGAGGAAATCTTTGGACAGGGCGCGTTGCCGAACCGTCCCGCCGTTTATGTCTGCGCGCAGGATGACGTTGACACCCACGCTGAAGATCGCTCGCCCGACGGCGGCTTCAGGCGACTCTTCATGATCACCAATGCGCCCGCCGACGGAGATCGGGTGCGCCGTTCCGAGGGCGAAATCGATCGGCATCAATCGGCCGTATTCGCGCTGCTGAACGACTGCGGACTGAAAATCGACCCCGACCGAGCGCGTCGGATTGTCACGACGCCCAGCGATTTCGAAGACCGGTTCCCGGGCAGCGGCGGCGCGCTCTACGGCAATCCGCCCCACGGCTGGCGGTCCTCGTTTGCAAGACCTTCGGCATGCAGCAGGCTGCCCGGGCTGTACCTTGCAGGCGGCAGCGTGCATCCGGGTCCGGGCGTACCGATGGTTGCGCTGGGCGGCCGGTTTGCCGCCCGCGCCGTAGCCGGCGATCTTGGATTGTCAAAATGATTCCGCCGTTCGACAAGCAGGTTGTGCAAGACGGCTACGCGTGGTGGTACCTCGATGCCATCAGTGACGACGGGCGTTACGGGCTGACGTTGATCGCCTTCATCGGCAGCGTTTTTTCCCCTTACTACGCCTGGGCCCGAGAACGCGGCCGAGGCGACCCGTTGGCGCATTGCGCGATCAACGTTGCCCTGTACGGTCCGCACGGTCGATGGAGCATGACCGAGCGGGGACGTCCGGCCCTGGCGCGGGACCCTGAATCGATGCAGATCGGCCCGAGCGCACTGCGCTGGGACGGTGAGGCGCTGGTCGCCGATCTGAACGAATGGTCAGCCCCGATTCCGCGGCGGATTCGCGGACGCATCCGGCTCCATCCGAAATTTGTCAATACCGAAGCGATCGCGCTGGACCCCGACGGTCTGCATCAGTGGACGCCGGTATCGCCTGCGGCGCGGGTGGAAGTCGAGCTGGAACAGCCGAATCTGAGCTGGTCGGGCGGCGGCTATTTCGACCACAATTCGGGCACACAGCCACTCGAGCGCTGTTTCGATACCTGGTTCTGGTGTCGTGCGGCAACGCAAACAGGACCGGTGATACTTTACGAGCTGCAGCGCTGTGACGGTCAACGTCAAGCGCTGGCCCTGCACTTCGACCAGGACGGCAAACGCCACGCGCTAAACGTCCAATCGGCCACGGCACTGCCGCGCACCCGCTGGGGAGTCGAACGACCGGTCCGCACCGACGACGGCCTCGTCGAACTTCGCTCCACCTGGGAGGACACACCGTTCTATTCACGTTCGCTGATAACGGCCCGGCTCAACGGTGAGCGCGTGTCCGCGGTGCACGAAAGCCTCTCGCTGAAACGATTTTCGAAACGCTGGGTGCAGCTGATGCTGCCGTTCAGGATGCCGCGCCGAGGCGGGCGATGACTCGCTTCTCGCCGGCCATTGACGCAGGGTCCGAAAACAGTCATGCTCGAAATCCCTGCTTGACGGCCGGGGACTTGGCGTCAATGAACCGTCGGCGTCCGTCGGCAGCATGATCGAGGCAACATGGCCATGCCCAATCTGATGCGCAGAACCGGCCGACGCTCGGCCGGCGTCATCGAAGATGTCGGCCTGTGGATCGTGCTGATCGCCACGGTCGTCGCGGGCGGCCTGGAACTGTGGAAGATGATCGGGGCGCGTGCCGTCACGCTGGCGGACATTCTGCTGTTGTTCATCTACCTCGAAGTCATCACCATGGTCGACGTCTACTGGCGCTCCGGCAAGCTCCCCGTGCGAATGCCGCTGTACATCGCCATGGTTGCCCTGGCCCGCTTCATCATTATCGAAGCCTCCCATTTCGACGCATGGCAAGTGGTCGGGCTCTCCGCCGCGATTCTGGTGCTTGCGATTGCGGTACTGGTCGTGCGCTTCGGCCACCTGAAGCTGCCCTATCCGGAAACCGAGGATATTCAGGCACCCGGATCGGGCCACGACCGGAAAGATGCCAGAGACCGTCCACGAGAAGCGGATTGAGTGACGGGTTTCGGGTTGCGGGTTCCTGAGAAAGGACAATCGGCACTCCGTCGAAAAAGACAGTTCACACCGACACTGCTTCCAAAAACCCGAACAACCAAATAACCAGCCAACCCG
>JGI12048J13642_10096947_pt1 | contig 16193 bp, 15 predicted proteins | sample ElkSlonscriptome_16_FD_13642 | JGI IMG/M metagenome (IMG submission 13642)
CGGGATAAATAAACGTAGATTTGCCTTACTTTTTAGATAATGGAGCGGTAAAAGTACATTTTTTTAACAGGTTTGATCATCCCCAAAAAAAGAAAAGAGAATAAAATATGAGAGCACTCGCTCATCTGAACAAGTATCTCTGGAAATACAAATGGCGCTTGATATTTGGGTTCGTTTTTATCGTTGCATCAAACCTTTTTGGTGTATACGCTCCCAGGATTATCCGAGAGGCTTTTGACCTTATTCAAAACTCCATTAATCAATACAATAGTGGTAATATTGATACCGGAGCACTGCAAATACCGGAGACTATCAGGCATCTCTTTGAATGGTTTAAAATGGATCTTCAGAGTTTTATGACTGTTAACTCTGCTGAAGACCTGGCTTCTTTAATTACAAAGCTTTCTGTCATGCTCGGTGCCCTCTACCTTGTTGTAGCACTACTCAAAGGATTGTTTCTGTTTTTTACACGTCAAACAGTCATCATTATGTCCAGACTGATTGAGTTTGATTTAAAAAACGAAGTTTTTGATCACTACCAGAGTTTGAGCCTTGCCTTTTATAAGCGGAATAATACGGGCGATCTTATGAACCGCATAAGCGAAGACGTAACAAAAGTGAGAATGTATTTGGGGCCCGCTATTATGTATACCATTAACCTGGTTGTTTTGAGTGTACTGGCTATTTCGTTTATGCTCATGGTAAACGTTGAACTTACATTATATGTGCTTCTGCCGCTTCCCGTGTTATCCATATCAATCTATTACGTAAGCAGTTTAATCAATAAGCGAAGCGAAGAAGTTCAGCGACAGCAATCAGCCCTTTCAACCATGGTTCAGGAAGCATTCTCGGGAATCAGGGTGCTCAAAGCCTTTAACAGACAGCGTTCTTCGCAGGTAAACTTTGAAAAGGCCTGTAATACTTACAAAGTGCTCTCTTTAAGACAGGTTAAAGTAGATGCGCTTTTTATGCCATCTATCATTCTTCTAATTGGGCTCAGTACGATTATTACAATATACGTGGGAGGTATTAAAGCCATTGAAGGAGAGATAACGATTGGAAATATTGCCGAGTTCGTGATATACGTAAATATGCTTACCTGGCCATTTGCATCTGTGGGTTGGGTCACTTCGCTCGTGCAGCAAGCAGCAGCATCTCAGGAACGCATAAATGAATTCCTGCACACGGAGCCTGAAATAGTTAATCAAAGTGATGCACAGGATCAAATTGTTGGTAAAATCGCCTTCAGGAATGTGGCCTTTACCTATCCAGATAGCGGTATAGAAGCCCTAAAAGAAATATCGTTTACAATAAATCAGGGAGAAACCCTTGCAATTTTAGGAAGAACTGGCTCCGGGAAAAGCACTATAGCCAACCTTATTTGCAGGAATTTCGATCCAAGTTCGGGAGAAATTCAGATAGATAATAAGCCGATTAGCCAAATCAACCTGAACAGTCTCAGAAGCAATATTGGTTACGTACCACAAGATGTTTTCCTATTCAGCGAAACGATTGCGAACAACATTGGTTTCGGGCTTGAAGATGAAGAGTTCAGCGAAAACGTAATTCGCAAGGCTGCAGCGAACGCTCATGTACTGCATAATATTGAGAGTTTTCCAAAAGAGTTTGAAACGATACTCGGCGAGCGCGGAATCAATCTTTCAGGAGGACAAAAACAGCGGGTTAGCATTGCTCGTGCCATTGCTCCCAATCCCCAAATTTTAATTTTTGACGACTGTCTTTCCGCTGTTGACACAGAGACTGAAGAAATTATTCTGAATAATTTGAGGGGAATTATGAAGAACAAGACTACAATTCTAATTAGTCACCGCGTATCTACTGTAGAACAGGCAGATCAAATACTGTTTATTGATGAAGGCAGAATTGTAGAAACGGGCACTCACAAAGAGCTTCTCGAGCATAATGGTGCATATGCAGATCTTTACCAAAAGCAACTTCAGGAAAACGAAAGCAAAGAGGAAGTTTAGTTTTAGCCAATATTGTATATTTGCCATCTACTATTAACTAATTAAATCAAAAACCGGCGTATGTCAGATGCACACGGAGATTCCGTTAGAGATGATATTTTCTCAAAAGCGGTAAGAGCAGGAAAGAGAACATACTTTTTCGATGTGAAGTCTACCAGGGGAAACGATCTTTACCTCACCATCACCGAGAGTAAAAAACGCTTCCACGATGATGGTAAGCACTCGTATGAAAAGCACAAGCTTTTTCTCTACAAAGAAGACTTTGAGAAGTTTTCTGATGGTTTAACTGAGGCGATTGAAAAGATCAAATCAATCAGAGAGGGAGACAACGAATACATCGATCCTGCAACAGAAGAACAAAATCAGGGTTCTTCAGACTCGGATTACACCAACGTTAGCTTTGAAGATTTAGACAAAAACGTCTAAACGCTTTTCGAAAGTACACTGATCTGGTTCTGAATTAACTCCAGGTATTCATCATTTTCCAGTTTGCCTTCTTTCAGGTATTTGTGAATGGATGAAAGTGACGGCTTTTGGCTGTATACTTCCATTTTCAGGTAGTTTAAAACGGTAGTTAAATGGTCAAGCCCGCGAAGGTTTCCGGCTCGTCCCGATGCTATTCCTATTAAACAAGCTTTTTTACCCTCCCACTCAGACGGGTGCACGGTATCTAAAAAATACTTCAGTACACCCGGATAGCTGCCATTGTATTCAGGAACGATGAATAAAAATTGACTGACAGGCCGAATATAGGTGTTTAGAACTTCTTTAAAACTCTCTGGTGGTTCACCATACCCAGCGTCTTTAAAGAAGTTATCGGGCAGGTCTCTCAAGCTATACATTTGAGCTTCAAGCCCCTGTTTATCAGTTTCCAAGGTAGCTATTTCAGCTATGATTTTTGAATTACTTTCAGCCCTGTCTGTACAGGAAAATATTGTGATCATATCTTGCTCCAATTAACAAAAATCTGTGCATAATTAGACCCTGTTTTGAGGGGATCAGCACATATGAAAAAGGTACTTTTAGATGCTCCTAGAAAAAGTACATTTCTAATTAAATGAAAGTAACATATTACGGCCACTCTTGTTTTGGATTTTATAATGATGATGTTGACATTATCGTAGATCCGTTTATTACTCCCAATCCATTGGCGAAGAAAATAAATGTAAACGACATCGAAGCCGATTTCATCCTTATAACACATGGCCACGAAGATCACGTTGCAGATGCAGTAAATTTAGCAAAGCGAACAGGAGCCAAAGTGATTTCAAATTTTGAAATTGTTTCGTGGTTTGCGGAGCAAGGAGTAGAAAATTCACACCCCATGAACCACGGAGGTTCGGTTCAACTTCCGTTTGGGAGAATTAAATATGTAAATGCCGTTCACAGCAGTGTGCTGCCCGACGGAACGTATGGTGGAAACCCGGGAGGTTTTGTTGTTGAAATGGACGACCTTTGTTTCTATTACGCCGGCGATACCGCGCTAACGATGGATATGAAATTGTTGCCTGAAGAGTTTGATCTGGATCACGCATTTCTGCCCATTGGCGATAATTTTACAATGGGTGTTGACGATGCCCTGAGAGCAACAGAATTTATTAAGTGCAAAAGCATAATCGGAATGCACTATAATACGTTTCCGTATATAGAAATTGATACAGACGAGGCCATTTCAAAATTTGAAAGTGCAGGGGCCAACCTGACTATTATGAATATTGGTCAAACAATCGAAATTTAATTATGGGTAAAATAATCAGTGTAGCAAATCAAAAAGGTGGCGTTGGTAAAACCACTACGGCCATGAACCTGGCAGCCTGTTTGGGCGTTCTGGAACACAAGGTACTTCTCGTAGATTCTGATCCGCAGGCTAATGCTACCAGTGGTGTAGGTGTAGACCCCAAAACGGTGAAAACAAGTATTTATGAATGCCTTATAAATGATGTAATGCCTCGCGACATCATTATTCAGACTGAGAATCCAAATTTGGATTTGATGCCGGCTCATATAGATCTTGTTGGTGCGGAGATAGAAATGATATCTCTACCCAATCGGGAAAAAATGATGCGACATGCGCTCAGCTCCCTGAAAGACGATTACGATTTTATCATTATCGACTGTTCGCCTTCATTAGGACTCATTACCGTTAATGCGCTCACGGCTTCTGATTCTGTGATAATACCCGTACAATGCGAATACTTTGCCCTGGAAGGACTGGGCAAATTGTTGAATACTGTCAAAATTGTTCAATCCAGGCTGAACACCAATCTGGTAATTGAAGGTATTTTGCTCACCATGTTTGACACCCGTTTGCGACTGGCAAATCAGGTAGTTGAAGAAGTGAAAATGCATTTCCAGCAAATGGTATTTGACACGGTAATTCACAGAAATACCCGTTTAGGGGAAGCTCCCAGTCATGGGGAAACAATAATCATGCACGATGCATCGTGCAAAGGCTCGGTCAATTACTTAAATTTGGCACGTGAAATCTTGCAGAAAAATGATCTGACCAAGATTAGCACCAAAGATAAAATGATCGAACTCGAGAATGAGTAAAAAGAAAGGACTGGGGCGCGGACTAAGTGCCCTTCTAGAAAATGTAGAAACCGATATTACTTCAGGCAAGGATACGGAAGGTGTAACTCGCGTATTGGGCTCAGTCGCCATGATACCGGTTAACCACATCGAGGCCAACCCGTTTCAACCGAGATCCATTTTTGATGAAGAATCGCTCGTTGAGCTTGCTAACTCCATAAAAGTTCACGGTATTATTCAACCCGTTACCGTGCGGAAAATGGGCTATGATCAGTTTCAGCTCATTAGTGGTGAGCGCCGATACAGAGCTTCGCAAATTGCCGGTATGGAAGAACTTCCAGCCTACATTCGTGTGGCAAACGATCAGGCCATGCTTGAAATGGCCTTGGTTGAAAATATTCAGCGGAAAAACCTGGATGCTATTGAAGTGGCTATTTCGTACCAACGGCTTATAGATGAGTGCAATTTGACTCAAGATCAGCTCAGCGACAAAGTCGGTAAAAAACGCGCCACTGTTTCCAATTATATCAGGCTTTTGAAACTCCCACCGGAAGTTCAGTACGCCATAAGAAATCAGGACTTAAGTATGGGGCATGCCCGTGCCCTTCTCGCCTTTAACGACGATAAATCGCTGCTGAAAGCATTTAAGAAAATTCTTGCAGAAGGGCTTTCAGTTAGGCAAACGGAAGCACTGGCTAAGGAAAAAGGAACTAAAGCGCCCGGTAAAAAATCTCCGTCCGGAGTTCTATCTTTTGAGCACCAGAAGATTAAATCAGATCTAATTGATCATTTCGGTACGAAAGTTGATCTGAAAAGAGATATCGAAGGAAAAGGAAAAATTGAAATTCCTTTTCGCAGTGATGATGATCTCAAAAGAATTATTGAAAAGCTTGAATTGTAAAGTCGCCATACTTCTCATTTGCATTGGCTGTATATCTTCCAGCCTTTTTTCTCAAAAAGATACCACCCAAACCACAGTGATTGAAACTGAAAGAGGCCAGGTGTCAGGAAAAGTAAAGAAGGCTATTGATAAGCCCGAAGAATATGAGCTCGAGAAGCTACACAGCCCAAAAAAGGCAACGATTCTCTCTGCAGTGCTTCCCGGAGCAGGTCAGATCTACAATAAAAAGTACTGGAAAGCTCCAATTGTATGGGGCGGGCTTGCTTTGTCGGGTTATTATTTGAGCGATAATCTAAGCCAACTTAACCGCTACCGCGATGCCTATGTTGCTGAAACAGATGGAGACTCGGGAACAATAAACGACACGGGCTTCGGGCAGACTCAGCTCCTTGACCTGATTGATACTTATAAAACCTGGCGCGACTGGTCTTATATTGCCATCGGAGCCGTGTATATTCTAAACATTATAGATGCCAGCGTAGACGCGCATCTATTTTATTTTGATGTAAGCGATGACATCTCTATGAATCTGGCTCCTTATTTCAATCCATTTGCAAACCGCAGTGCAGGTGTTTCCTTAATGCTTAAATTGTAACTTCGCCGAATTTAGATCGTCTTCTATGCAAATTGCAATCGTTGGATACGGCAAAATGGGTAAGCGAATAGAGAGAATAGCTATTGAGCGCGGCCACAGCATTTCTTTGAAAATTGATTCGTCTAATAAGGGTGAAATCAATAAGATCGGTGATAACCAAATTGCTATAGAATTTACCCGACCTGATTCTGCTCTGGATAATTACAGAAAACTGGCAGAACTAAAGGTGCCAACTGTAACCGGCACTACCGGATGGCACGAGAAAGAAGGTGAAGTTTTTAATTCATTTAAATCATCCAAGACCCCATTTTTCTACGCATCAAATTTTTCCGTAGGTGTTCATATTTTTCGAAGTGTGAATAAGCTCCTGGCCGAAGCCATGAATCGATTTTCAGATTACTCTGCTACAATAGATGAGTGGCATCACACAGAAAAAAAGGATTCTCCCAGTGGAACTGCAATTACCTTAGGAAGAGACATATTAGAACACAATAAAAACTACCGGTCTCTCGCCCCTGATCGACCTGCGCGAGATAAGGAGCTGCCCGTAAAAGGGCATCGCAAAAAAGATGTTACCGGGAAGCATATCGTGAAATATAAATCGGAAATTGACCAAATTACCCTGGAGCACCAAGCCTTCAACCGTGATGGCTTTGCCCTGGGAGCAGTATTGGCAGCCGAGTTTATTAGCCAACAACAGAACGGCATCTTTACTATGAACGACTTAATCAAACTTGACGAATGATCATTGCGCATACTATTTTCTATTTAACCATACTCTCCTATTTTGCTTGTTTATGGAAAGTATTCGAAAAAGCCGGACAGCCAAAATGGGCGGGTTTCGTTCCCGTTTACAATCTTTGGGTTTGGCTCAAAGTCATTCAAAAGCCCTGGTGGTGGATTTTAATTCTGATCATTCCCGGAGTTAATTTTTTATTGCTCACCGTTATGCACATTGAGCTCGTAAGGGCATTCGGAATGCGCGCACTACCCAAGTACCTGCTGGCCATATTCATTCCCTTTGTTCCCATAGCGATGATAGCATTCAAGGAAGAAATTCAATATACAGGCCTGCCTAATTACAAAGAAGTTAAAAAAAGTATGGCTCGCGAATGGGGCGAAGCCATTGTATTTGCTGTGATAGCAGCAACCATTATACGAACTTTCTTCATCGAGGCTTTCACAATCCCAACTCCTTCAATGGAGAAATCACTTCTCGTAGGTGATTACCTTTTTGTAAGTAAGGCGAGCTACGGGCCCAGACTCCCTATGACGCCCATCGCTTTTCCGCTTACTCATCATACAATTCCATTGATAAATGTGAAGTCGTTTGTAGAGTGGCAAAAACTTCCCTACTTGAGATTACCCGGGTTTGGAGAGGTAGAACGATACGATGCTACAGTCTTTAATTTTCCGGAAGGAGATACCGTTCTGACTAATTTTCAAAATCAGAGCTATTATCAAATGGCACGCGAAGATGGGCGAGAAAAGCTCATGAATCCGCGTCACCGAAGACCCCAGGTTGCCAATGGCCGAAGAGTAAATATGCCCGTTGGCGATATGATGGTGCGGCCCATTGATAAAAAAGAAAACTATATAAAGCGTACCGTAGGTATGCCCGGAGAAGAATTGCAGGTTATCAATAGGCAGGTCTATATAAACGGAGAACCACTTGAAAATCCCGAAGGAATTCAATACTCGTATTTTGTGTTTACAAAGTCTATGCTTTCTGCTCAGGTTTTACGTGAAAAATACAACATCGTCATTACGGAAGAAGACCAGCAGATATATAGAAATGCGCGTTACTATTATTTAGCACTCACTGAAAAAGAAAAAGAAATCTTTGAAGGAATGTCATCAGTAGATTCGCTGAAGATTTACGAAAGCAGACCTAGAGCAGATTACCCCATATTTCCTAATCACCCGAATTACTCGTGGACGGTAGACGATTTTGGCCCTGTTTATATTCCCAGAGCCGGAGAAACCATAGATCTGACAATCGAAAATTTACCTCTTTACGAAAGAGTCATTCGCGTGTATGAAAAAAATGATCTGCAAGTGAAAGATGGCGCGATAATGATCAATGGTTCAGCCGTTGAGAACTATACATTCAAGCAAGATTACTATTTTATGATGGGTGATAACCGTCATAACTCGCAAGACTCCAGATACTGGGGCTTTGTTCCGTTTGATCATGTTGTGGGTAAAGCCGTTTTCGTATGGTTCAGTAAGGAAGCCGGTGGTCCCGTTAGATGGAGTAGGATTTTCTCTCTGGTAGACTAAGGCAATGAAGCGAAAGGGTCTGTCTAGGCAAATTATTGAATGGGCCCTTGCTCTTTTTTTGGCAGTATTAATCTTTTACCTGATTTACAGGGAAATTGGGGTACCCTATCAGGTATCCCGAACCCATTCAACGCACCATTTAAATGAAGGCGATTTAATTTGGTTAGACTCTGAACCCTACGAGCATTTAAAGGAAGGATCTGAATTCAATGATATAGAACTAGCCGGCTTGCGAGATTTAGTCTATTTTGAATTTTCCAATGGAGATGAATCTCAACTACCCTTAACAGGACTTGCCAGAATTGCTGGATTACCGGGAGACACGGTGAAAATCTACAATGGAACCACCTATGTCAATGGAAGAGCCGTAGACTTTGGTCAATCTGAAATACGAAGGTATTCCATGGTACTGGGAGATCTGGTAAACAAGTTGAGTTTCAAAAAGAGCTTTCAGATTGCAGAAATCTTTCGTTGGGAAATTGATTCAACTAATGTTGAAACGAGAATTGAAATTTCAACGACTGAGAAAAACGCTATTTATATTGCGGGAATGATGCCCGTGAAATCTATGGATCACGTCGTTGAAACCGGGTCTAATCCAAGGGTTTTCCCGAATGGCTTAGCAGATCAGAACGCCGATAATTACGGGCCTGTTTTTGTGCCCAGGGCTGGCGACAGCATTAAGTCTGACCCATACTGGCAGGAACTTATTACTCAATCGCCCGCAATCTCTAGGAAAGTGCCAGACTCGCTTGCGCAGGTTTTTACGGAAGACTTTTACTTTCTTTTGGTTGATTATCGAAGCAAGGGAAACGATAGCCGATTTTTTGGAGCTATTCCCCAATCAAAAATTAAATCGGTGCTGGAATGATGATTGCCCCGATTTCGATTATTCCACCTATTGCACTCGTTAAAGCTGCTTGCCAGCATGGAAAGTGGCTCATTGAATGGCATGAAAACTACCAAAAACAGTCTATCAGAAACAGGTATCACATCCTGTCGCCCAATGGAGTTCAGACACTGACAATTGGAGTAGTTGGGCAAAAAGGTGAAAAAATCCCTACACCCAACATTCAAATTGATCATGGTAAAACCTGGCTTCGCGATCATATTCGCTCCATTAAAACAGCCTATGGCTCTGCCCCTTTTTTTGATTATTACATCGAAGATATTGAAGAGCTTCTCTCCTACCCGGCAAGTACCATGGGCGATTTTAATAAAAAAGCCCTGGCAACCTGGCTGGATCTTCTTCAGGTAGCACCGGAAATTAAGTATACAGAATCTTTTCAATCTGGCTTTGATGGGTATGACTTCAGGCAGCGGATTAAGACGCATAAGGAAAGTCTGGGAATTAAACTTCCCAAATATGTGCAGGTCTTTAACGACCGCTTTGACTTTGTGCCGAACCTTTCTGTTATTGACCTGCTCTTAAATCTTGGTCCGGAATCAAGCTCTTATCTGAAAGGAGTCTTTGATTAGCTATATTTGAAGTCCCACTGAAAAAACAAAGAACAGAATGTCGAAAGACCGCGAAATTGAATTGAACAAGAATGAAGATACCATGAAGCTTATGGTATCTAAACTCCAGAGAGAATTTGACCGGATATCGCTGGGAGGCGGACAAAAAAAAATTGACAAACAGCACTCAAAGGGAAAGCTTACTGCTCGGGAGCGTATTGAAAAGCTTTTCGATACAGGAACCGAAAGCATTGAGGTTGGCTCAATGGCTGGTGAGGGAATGTATGAAGAGTACGGAGGATGTCCTTCAGGGGGTGTTGTTGTCAAAATAGGCTATATCAAAGACAGGATGTGTATAGTGGTAGCCAACGATGCTACCGTAAAGGCCGGTGCCTGGTTCCCGATTACCGGGAAGAAAAATCTGCGGGCGCAAGAAATTGCCATGGAGAATAAAATCCCCATTATTTATTTAGTAGATAGTGCAGGTGTTTTCCTACCCATGCAAGACGAAATATTCCCGGACAAAGAACATTTCGGTAGAATTTTCAGGAACAACGCTGTGATGTCTTCTATGGGTATTCCACAAATAGCGGCCGTTATGGGTAGCTGCGTTGCCGGTGGTGCCTATCTACCCATTATGAGCGATGAATCGCTTATTGTAAATAAAACCGGCACCATTTTCCTGGCGGGATCGTACCTGGTTAAAGCTGCCATTGGCGAAGATGTAGACAACGAAACACTCGGTGGAGCTACAACACATTCAGAAATAAGCGGCGTAACAGATTATAATGTTGAAGACGATGACGAGTGTCTGGATACCATCCGTGAGTTGGTAGATAAAATTGGCGAAACGGGAGCCAAAGCGGGATTCTCTCGCGAAAAACCTAAAGAACCGAAATTCCCGGTTGAAGAAGTATACCGACAATTCCCTACAGATCGCAGTAAAAGTTACGACGTCAAAAATGTGCTCAGCTGTATTCTGGATGAAGGAAAATTAACTGAGTATAAAACCGGTTATGGTAAAACTATTTTTTGCGGATACGGTCGCGTAGATGGTTGGTCTGTAGGAATCGTAGCCAACCAGCGAAATATTGTTAAGACTAAAAAAGGTGAAATGCAGTTTGGCGGAGTAATCTANAGTGATTCGGCTGACAAAGCTTCGCGGTTTATCATGAACTGCAATCAGAAAAATATTCCACTTCTTTTCATTCAGGACGTTTCTGGTTTCATGGTCGGTAGCAGATCAGAACACGGCGGGATTATTAAGGATGGAGCAAAGCTTGTGAATGCGATGAGCAATTCTACTGTTCCGAAATTCACTATTGTGATTGGAAATAGTTACGGAGCCGGTAACTACGCCATGTGTGGAAAGGCATACGACCCGAGATTGATCTTCGGGTGGCCCACAGCCAAAATAGCCGTTATGGGGGGCGAGCAAGCAGCTAAGGTGCTTCTGCAAATAGAAGTAGCTTCCCTGAAGGCAAAAGGCAAGAAGATCACCGAAGAGAAGAAAAAAGAGCTCTTTGACAAGATTAAAAATCGATACGACGAGCAAACCACTCCTACTTATGCAGCTTCGAGATTGTGGATTGATGGAATTATCGACCCCAAAGAAACACGGAAACACATTTCTATGGGAATTGAAATGGCCAATCACGCACCGGCTGAAAAGAAATTCAATGTGGGAGTTATTCAAACATAAAATGACATTCATAGGAATTCTGATCTCTGTATTTCTCTTTTTGGGCTGCGAAAAGGACGAAGAAGAAGCCCCTTTGGGAGATATGCAGGTGGTGCAATCTATATCCTTTAATTATCTGGCTTTGGGGGATAGCTATACCATTGGTACCGGACTTGTAAACGAAAATGATAATTACCCTAAGCAGTTAGTGGACTCTTTGAACGGCAAACACCCCGAGTTTGACGGTGCCGATCCACGAATTATCGCCAGAAATGGCTGGACAACTGGCGATCTTCTATTTGCAACCGACACGGCTAAAATAGATACAACCTATCAGCTTGTATCCCTGTTGATTGGTGTAAATAACCAATTCCAGGAAAGGCCTATTGATGAGTATTCAGAAGAATTTGAGATCCTGTTGAACCGTGCAATTCAATATGCAAACAACGATACGAGTCGGGTTTTTGTCTTGTCTATTCCCGATTACGGTGTTACTCCTTTTGGAAGTTCCAATGCGGAAGAAATAGCTGAGGAAATCGACATGTTCAACGATGTTAATCAGTCTATTACAGAAAGCTATGGAATTAGCTATTTCAACATAACACCCATTTCCCGTATGGCTGCAGATGATGGTAGCTTGATTGCTCCGGATGACCTTCATCCTTCGGGCCTGATGTATGCGCTGTGGATAGAGGAAATACGGGAAGAGATCCAGAATAAGCTCGTCAATTAAATTAGAGTTTACCAGCCAACCACAACGGGCAGTCATTCTATTTTACTATATTGGATGGATAATCAACAGATTAACCAGCTTATGAAAAAAATTTATCTAATGGCACTCGCTATGAGTGTTTCCTCAGTATTATTTTGCCAGGTTGCCGATGACTTTGAATCCTACGAAGTAGGTGATTACCTGGGCGTAGAGTCTGACTCTTGGACCACTTGGTCAGGGACCGTCGGTGGCAATGAAGATGTACAAATAACCGACGCAGATGCATCATCTGGAACCCAATCCATTTATTTTGAATCAACTGCTGCTAATGGCGGTCCGCAGGATGTGGTTTTACCCTTTGGGGGAGCCTATAATACCGGTTTCTTCGAATTTTCAACGAATGTAAAAGTGGAGTCTGGAAAAGGCGCATACTTTAATTTCCAGGCAAATGAAACCATCGGACAGGAGTGGGCAATGAATCTCTATATGGTTCAGGATGGTAATCTATACGTAGATGACTCTCAATCAATTATTTTTGAATCTACGTACGAACCGGATACCTGGGTTACTCTATCATTCAATATCAATTTAAATACCAACGAATGGGAATTATTAGTCGATGGCGCTTCGTTGGGAGTAAGTCAAAATATGATCAATCAGGTGGCCTCTCTAGACTTGTTTCCTGTAAACAATAGTTACGGCGGAAACAGCCAGTCTGGATTTTACATTGATGATATCTCATTTGCCCATACCCCTTACACGCTACCCGAATTAAATGCCGGTGTTACCTTAATTTCGGGCACGAATGGTCTGGCCAGTCAAGAAATTAGTCCTACTATACAGGTACGAAATCTCGGAACCAGTGAAATAACATCTTTCGATCTTTCCGTTACGTATAATGGAGAAACTATTACTGAATCAATTTCGGGCGCTGATATTTCTTCTCTGGAATATTACGATGCCGATATGAGTGATTTCTTTGAACTCATTCCAGGAGAAAATGATATAGTGGCTACAGTAAGCAATGTGAATGGTGAAGCAGAAGATGGTGATCCGGCAGACGATACAAAGACAAACACGCTTGATCCCCTAGTTCCTGCTCCCGGAAGAGTAGTGGTAGGTGAAGAAGGCACAGGTACCTGGTGTCAATGGTGTCCGCGTGGAGCCGTTTTTATGGATTTTATGGAAGATACATATGGCGAATTCTGGGCGGGGATCGCTGTTCACAATCAAGATCCCATGGTAAATTCAATCTACGATAGCAATTTCCAACAGCTAATTGGTGGCTATCCTGCTTCACTGGTTGATCGCGGTTCCGAAATTGATCCATCAGCTATGGAAGCTCCATTTTTGGATAGAATTTTAATACCCCCAACAGCTATCATTACCCCTGGAGCAGATTGGAATGAAGAAGAAGGAATTTTATCGGTCTCTTTGAGTACAGTTTTCCAGGAAAATGTTCAGGGATCAGATTACAATTTAGCATTGGTTATTACTGAAGATGGCGTAACCGGAAACACTTCAGGGTATGCACAGGTTAATGCCTACGCAGGAGGAAACAACGGGCCGATGGGTGGTTATGAAAACCTGCCAAATCCTGTTCCCGCATCTCAAATGGTTTATGACCACGTTGCGAGAATCATCACGCCTGGTTTTGACGGCGACAGCCCTTTTCCTGAATCAGTTTCGGCCGGAGAAACTGTAGTTTCTAATTACTACATCGAATTGGATGACGACTGGGAAAATGAGAACCTTCATGTCGTAGGGATTTTAATTGACAATTCAACCGATAGAATAGACAACGCCGGAGATGCAACTTACGAGCAGGCAATCAATAATGGTTTTATTCTCGGACTAGAAGAAGAAGTTATTAGTTCATTCAATATGTTTCCCAATCCATCAACTGATGAGTCAGTTATAGAGTTGGGCGAGACGAACGGGCAAAATGTGACCGTTTCGGTATTCACCCTCGATGGTCGCGTTGTGGCTCAAAGAAATTACGGCAATGTGGCAAACAATATGCAAATTCCGATTTCTACCAACGAATGGCCAGCGGGAATCTATCTCGTGCAGGTTCAAGTGGGAGAATCGGTCACGAACCAGAAGCTTACAGTAACAAGATAATTTTAAAGGAGGGTTCGCCCTCCTTTTTTTCTTTTCCCAATTTTGGAAGAATTGCCTTAGATTTGTGAGGTACCCATAATTTGAGATTGTGAAGAAGATTCTATTATTCGTAGTCCCCCTTTTATTCTGTCTGAGCGTTTTAAATTCATCAAATGCCCAGGTTTACAATTACGAAGACGGCGAAGGCCCCGTTCCACCCGATAGTATTTCGGGTATCTACATCGGAATAAATATAGGCTCCTACTGGGCGAATAATAATACCGCATTTATTTATGACGGTAGAGGATATGCCCGCGATGGCGATTTTTACGATCCTTTTTTGCAATTTAATCAGACCTGGTTGAATCAAGCTATACAGGGCTCCGTCCAGGCTGAACAACGCATGGATCGATTGATGAATCCAGACGCTTGGGAGTTCACTCCATCAGATATGCCTTTAAACATGAACTTTGGTGCATCTTTTATGTGGGCGGGTCATATTCGTTATATGTTCAATTCAGATTTCGGTGTATTTACAGAGATTGGCGGTGCTTTTCCGGTGGCTATTGGCGAGTTTACAATAGAGCGAGTAGGCGGTTTTAACCAACCCGGCGACCAGGTAAGACGTTTTGGGATACGTGGCGAAGAGCAGCGATTTTTTGTCAATTTGGGACTGCACCGTGTTCTTGGTCGCAAGCGACTGGAAAAACAGGGAAAAACCAGCTCCATCCTACCCTATATTGATTTAGGTGGTAGCGTAACCTTTACGAGGTTTGATGCAAATTTTATCAACCTCGATGAAGAAGGCACCGCTGATTTAACTGTATTCTTCAACCAGCAGGGACAGTTTACAGATCAGGCCAATTTATTGACCGGATCCGGGTTCGGTGGTTTTGGTGGCGCCGGAATTCAGATTACAATCGGTAGCAAATTCACCATCGATCTTGGATATATCGGCACCTTAACTTCTATTAGCATGGGTGAAGTAAGCGAAACCGGATTTCAGCACCAGATTGTGTTGAAGGCTATCTATATGTAATGGACAACGGAATTGCAACCTAGGTTATTTAAGCTTGCATTTAGATATTTACAATTTTTCATCATTCTGATAATTCAATGTTGATTCTCTTCCCTTTTTCATTCGATAAAAAGCGGAGAACTGAACGAAGTGGTTTCACGAGCACCTTTGAGATGCGAACACTTGCGAGTAAAAATCTCACCGTTTTTGCAGATACGCACAGGCATGCGCTCAAGCTTCCGCTGAGATCGCTGCGCTAAGTTCGCAAGGTGATTTTTCTGGATACACACAGCCATGCGCACCAGCTTCCACTGAGATCGCTTTGCTAAGTTGCAAGCCGAATGTCCGTGTCCGGTGGGCTTGCAACCGCACGTCTCCTTCAACCTTCATTCCAAAGGATTGACCTGCTTTTCTTAGATACACGTTATTCGCTGTAGTAGGCTCTACCCTGATCTCAGTCGAGTGCATATCACTGCGCAAAACGGATTGGCTCTACTGAGCCATATGACCCAAAATCCGAAGCCCAGGTGTGGATTTCAATCATTGAACGAATGAATATTAAATACAAGATTCATCAAGTTAATCGCCCTTTCTAAAAATAAATAGAAGATATTTCAAGCCACTGGATTTTTCGTCTAGGCTTCTTCTTTTTGAAAAAATAATATCTACCTTTGCGCTCCCTTTATCGGGTAAAACATTGGCTGCGTAGCTTAACTGGATAGAGCACCGCACTACGGATGCGGAGGTTCGGGGTTCGAATCCCTGCGCGGTCACTAAGAGAAGCAAAACCCTTTCGCTAATGGCGAAAGGGTTTTCTGTTTTACGAGTCGCTGCAAGCTTGCTTGTAAAGCGGCTCGGGAAACAGAAAACAGACCCGAAGGTATTCGGGGCAGGTTTTGCTTCTCGGAATTCGGAGCTAAAG
>JGI12048J13642_10281728_pt1 | contig 16178 bp, 15 predicted proteins | sample ElkSlonscriptome_16_FD_13642 | JGI IMG/M metagenome (IMG submission 13642)
CCCCCGATCCCCCCCCCCCCTCCCCCCCCCGCGCCCCCCAATCCCGCTCCGACACTCCGCCCCCCCACGCCCGCTCAATCTTCGGTCGACTGCGGATAGATCAGATACCGGTCGTGCACTTCGAGCACCAGGTCCGTCGCGCCGTCGCCCGTCAGGTCGTCGACGATCACGTTCGACGGCTCGAACGCGCCGCCGCGCCGCATCGTGAAAAGCCGTTCCTCGAACACCTTGAACTCCGTCGCGAAGACCAGCTTCCGCGCCGCCGAGAGCGTGAAAATCTGCACCAGCTTGTCGTTGTTCTCCAGAACGACCAGATCGAGGAAGCCGTCGCCGTTCACGTCGCCCGCCTCGATCTCGTGCTCGCGGCGTTCGTCGTCGTCGCTCCGCCACGAAGCGAACTCTTCCAGCGCGTAGCGAACGCCCTCGAGCTGAACGATGCCGAACGAGTCGTCGGTCGTCGTCAGAATCGCCGTCTCCCCGGGCGAGCCGGTGAACGCCCCGGCCCGCAGCGCCTCGGGCGACATCCCCGTCAGCCGCAGCTTGTCGGCGATCGTGAACGCCCCCTCCTCGTCCGGACGGAAGAACAGCAGCCGATCCGACGCCGTGTCCGCCGCCACCACCACCGGCGTCGTCCCGTCCGTATACGTCGCCAGCGCGTCCAGCGACGCCTCGGCGTCCGGAACCGTGAACTGGTCCACCACCACCCAGCCCCCCACCGCGTCGAACGCCGCCGCACGCACGAAGTTCTCGTCCGCGATCAGCAACTCCGCCTGCCCGTCCCCGTCCACGTCCAGCATCGCCGTGTTGTTCGCGCCCGCCGCCGCCACCAGACCCACGTTCGCCATCTCGTCGCTCTCAAGCAACCGCGGCTCGCCCGTCTCCAGACCCAGCACGTCGTCCACCATCATCAGCGGCTCGCCCGTCGTCAGCAAAAGCAGGTCCGGATGGCCGTCACGATTGAAATCCCCCGAACGCAACGCGCCGGGCGAACGGTTCACGCCCTCCAATTCCAGCGTCACCGGCTCGCGACCCAGCGACGGCGGGAAGTGAACCTCCAGCGTGTGGTCGCGACGATCCGCCATCACCAGCACCAACGCGTCCATCATCACGCCCGGCGCGGTCGTCACCGGCGCCGTCGTCATCGCCTCGGGGTCCGCCCCCGTCGTCAAAAACGACACCGGCTGCGGAAAGCCCAAACGCCCCGTCCGCTCGTTGAACTGCGCCACCCCCACCGCCTTCTCCTCCCGCGACAGCACCACCACCTCGAGCTCCGCGTCCTCGTCCCACTGCGCGGCCGCCAGCGTCGCCGGGTCTTTGAACGTCGAGAAGCTCTCGCCGTCCGCCACGCCGACGCCCGAACGCTGCAAATGCAGCACCACCGAGTTCGTCGAAGACTCCGTCGCGATCAGGTCCGGCAAACGATCCGCGTTCACGTCCGCCACCACCACGCTCCGGTCCCGGTCGTCCCCGCCGCGGAACGAGTGCACCCGCACCGTCGCGTCGCGCTCCGACACGCCCAGCGGCGAAACACGCTGCGCCTCGATCTCCTCCACCGACAGGTCGTACAAAACCATCCGACGACTCTGACGCTCAAGCACCGCGATCGACGCCGACTCCCGCCCCGGCGTGCGGAACGCCTCCACCTCGATCGGCGCCGGCATCTCGAACCGAAGCTCCGGACCGATCGAACCGCCACCACCGCCACCAGGCTGCTGCAACCACAGACGCAGCGGCGCGTCCGACTCGGTCAGCACACCCAACACGTCGTTGCGCCCGTCGCCGTCGAAGTCTTCCACGAAAAACGCCACGATCTGCTTGTCCGCCGACAGCACCGTCGGCTCGCCCACCGGCCCGCCCGCGTCGAAGCCGAACACATGAATCTCCCCGCCAACCCGCGTCACCAGCTCGGGACCTCCGTCCCCCCGCACGTCCACGATCGAAAAGCTGGTCGGCGTCGCCGTCAGGTTCCGCACTCGCCGCCGCGACTCCGCCTCGAACTCCATCAACGACGACTGACGCAGCACCACCACCTCCGACGGCTGACCGGCATACACCACGTCCAGCAGACCGTCACCCTCCGCGTCGTACGCCGCCATCGCCTGAATCTGGTGCGACACCGAAACCTCCACCCGGTCGAACCACGGCGAAGGCGGCAACTCGTTCGCGTCCAACTCACGCGCCGTCTCGTCCGCCGTCCGCGCCGTCCGCCGCTGCAGATGAAACTCGATCCGAGACTTGCCGTTGTTCGCCACCGCCAGATCGGTCAGGCCGTCGTTGTTGAAGTCCGCCGCGATCGCCGGGCCCGCGTTCTCGTCCACCACGAGCACCCGCTTCGCGTCGAACCCGTAGTACGACGCCAGCGGCGGCTCGTCGCCCACCGCGACCGACGCCGCCGCCAGGCCCGTGACGCCGACCGCCAACCCGCGCAGCGTCCACCGGCCCCTCACCCCCCGCAATCCCCCGCAACGCGACACGATTGAACCAACGGCAAGCGAACGAATCGGCATCTCCGGCGTGGACGACATGAATGCTCCGACGAGTAAAGGGAACCAAAGGAAAGCTCAAAGACACACGACGACCGACCAGCGAACCTCGCCCGCCAGCCGCACCGCCACGCCCACCCCGCTCAGCAAGCCGCCGGACATTCCCGCCTCCCCCCACCGCAGCCGACTCGCGTTTCGAGTGTATCGCTGGGGCGGCGCCCGGATGCGTCGCCCAGATGCAAGCCCAATCACACGCCCAGAAGCACGCCCAGACGAACCCCCAGACGCACGCCCGGATGCGCGACCAGTTCCATCGCCCGACCGCGCCGCCCATCGCCACTGCCATTCGGGTTTCGTAAGGACCTCGACAGAGCCCAGCACGCCGAGCCGCCTTCGCCACCATCCCCCGAGCGGACCGCCAGCCGCGGCCCCGAGCCCCGCTCGACGACTTTCAGCCACACGCCCGGCAACCCACAGCAACCTCCGCGTCGGGGCCCGCAAACTGCTATCCAAGCCGCGACGGGCTACCCTTATCACGCCCCGCGGCCGCCGAACGCTCGCCGACCCCGCGAAACAGCCTCGCTCGCCCGCCGAACAACCTTCCCGAAGGAGACGAGCCGCGATGACCACCCCTCTGCACAACACCGCTACCCACTCCCGCCGCTCCGCTCGCTCGCTGGTCTTCCTCGCCGCGACCACCGCCGCCGTCGCGTCCGTCGCCGTCGCCGCCCAGCCCGAAGCGATGTCCGAGCCCACCGCTACCACACAGCCCGCCGCGCCCGCCACCGAAAGGGCCGACGCCGTCGAACGCGCCGCCGGCCAGGGCGAGGCCCGCGTCGACACCATCACCTTCACCGACGGCCGCACCGTCATGGCCCCCATCCTCAAAGAAACCAGCGAACGACTCTGGCTCGACCTCGGCTTCGACGTCCTCATGGTCCCCCGATCACAAATCCGCTCCATCCTCCGCGCCGACCGCACCCAAACCGCCGAGGCCGACGCCGACGACTCCGCGCTCTTCTTCACCGCCGACGCCGATTCGCTCGCCGAATCCTCGCCGGCCGAACTCGCCAAAGTCATCGGCGAAGCCGTCATCAAAGTCAGCACCCCCTCCGGACTCGGCTCCGGCTACATCATCCACCCCGACGGCTACGCCATCACCAACGCACACGTCATCCAGGGCGAAACCGACATCTCCGCCACCGTCTTCGAGCGCGGCGAACGAGAGTTCCGCCGACAGACCATCGACGACGTCGAGATCCTCGCCGTCAACAACCACCTCGACCTCGCCCTCATCAGACTCCAGCGCGAAGAAGGCGACGAACGCCCCTTCACCTACGTCTACGTTCAGGGCCGCGAAACGCTCGAAGTCGGAGAGGAAGTCTTCGCCATCGGCAACCCGCTCGGCCTCGACCGCACCCTCTCCTCCGGCGTCGTCGCAACCACCCAACGAAACTTCGAAGGGATGACTTTCGTCCAGACAACCGCCGAGGTCAACCCCGGCAACTCAGGCGGACCACTCTTCAACCTCAAAGGCGAAGTCGTCGCCACCATCAACATGGGCGCCCTCATGGCCGACGGCATCGGCTTCGGCATCCCCGCCCGATACGTCCGCGACTTCATCCGAAACAACGAAGCGTTCGCCTACGACAAAGACAACCCCAACTCGGGCTACAACTACCTCGCCGGCCCCTCACGCTCACGCTTCGGCGCCCCACCGATGCTCGACGACGCCTCGGGCCGAAGCGACTGATCCACGCCGACGCACACGCCCCGCCCGAACCAAACCCCGCGGCCGACGCCGCTCATATTCGAACTGAACCCGTTCACCACACGTTCCGCGGCACGCGCCGCCATTCGTCACCCGGAAGAGTTTTGAGAAGGACTGCAATGCGAACTCACACCATCAACACAGCAAAGACCCGTCTCTCCATCGCCGCGGTGACCATCGCCGCCGGCGCAGCCAGCGCCCTCGGCGTCGGCATCGCCGACTTCGCACCGCGCGACTCCGTCCTCGTCGCCGGCACCAACAGCTTCGACGACCTCATCGCCTCCGCCGAACGCGCCGGCCTCGTCGACCTCTGGAACGAGCCCGCCATCCAGCAGTTCCTCGACGAACAGGCCGCCGACATGCTCGACGAGCTCTCCAACGAACTCCGAGACCTCGGCTTTACCCTCGACGACCTCTCCGCTCCCCAGGGCCCCGCCGGATTCGCACTCTTCATCGACGACCAGGCCGAAGACCCCCGCGACGCCCAGTACCACTACCTCGTCGTCTCCGACTTCGGCGACCAAGCCCAGCAAATGCACGAACTCATCCTCGCCGGCATCGACCAGCAGGAAGAAGAAGGCCTCATCACCTTCGACGAAGAGGAATACAACGGCGTCACCATCGTCGTCGTCAACCAGATCGACCCCATCGAAGACGACGACGCCGACGACGAAATGAACTGGAGCGGCGACGACTGGGATTCCGACTCCGGCGAAGACTTCTGGACCACCTCCTACTACGCCCGCTCCGGCGACGCCGTCTTCTTCTCCTCCTCACTCCGCACCATCGAATCCTCCATCGAAAAAGCCGCCGGCGAAGAAGGCGACCGCGACGTGGTCGCCACCGACGGCTGGGCCGCCACCATGAACATGCTCGGCGACGACCACGAGGCCTTCCTCGTCTCCGTCACCAACCCCTGGTACGAACTCACCCGCCGCATCCAAGACGTTCAAGCCCAGGAAGCCCCCGCCGCCCAGAACGCACCCATCGTCGAAATCCTCAGCGCCACCGGACTCGGCGAAGTCCAGGGCTTCGGCATCAGCTTCGACCTCGCCGCCGACGGCGGCGTCATGGACGCCAACATCGCCGTCGCCGCTCCTCAACTCCGCGGACTCATGGGCCTCATCCCCGCCGAAGACAAACCCTTCACCGTCCCAGGCTTCGTCTCCGCAGACGCCTCCGGCTTCTCCATGATGCAGTTCGAGTTCGCACAACTCTTCCCAGCCATCCGCGAAATCCTCGGCGTCATGCAGCCCTCCCTCCCGCCCGAAGCCCAGCAGCAAACGATGATGGGCCTCGGCATGGCCGAAGGCATGGTCGGCGGGCTCATCTCCAACATCGGGCCCGAGGTCTACATCGTCCAGGAAATCCAGCGCCCCTTCGCCGCCGACTCCCAGAAAACCCTCCTCGCCATGACCGCTCAGAACGAGGGGCCCATCCGACAGGTCATCACCCAGCTCAACCAGCAGATGGCCGCCATGATGGGCATGGGCCTCGAGTCGCGCGAGTTCTCCGGCGGCACCATCTGGTCACTGCCCGAACAAATGGCCGGCGCCATGGGACCCGGCATGGGCATGGGCATGCCAGGCATGGGTGACGTCGCCATCGGACTCGGCGCAGGACACATGTTCATCGGACAGACCGCCGGCATCGAGAGCGCTCTCCGGACCGCCGCCGACCCCGAAGCGCCACGACTCGCCGACCACGACGGGCTCGCACAAGCGCTCCAGCAGATCGACGGCTCAGGCCTCTCCTTCTCTTGGTCCAACATGGAAGAGTCCATCGCCTACACGCAGTGGATGATCGAGAACTTCGACGAAATCCAACGCGAACAGCTCCGCCAGATGGGCATGACCGACGAACAAATCGATCAGCAAATGGAATGGGGCGGCGGCGCCATGGGCGGACCCTTCGCCATGCTCGAATCGCTCCCCGACCTCGGCATCCTCGCCGACTACTTCGGCGACTCCGTCGGCTTCATGAAAGTCACCGACCAGGGCATCGTCGGCACCTTCAAAACGCTCCGCCCCGAGTAACCACCCCGACCCCTTCCCCAACCCCGACCCCTCCCCCAACGTCCCGCGACGACGCGCCCACCAAGCTGACGCCGACGCGACCGACCACACCACCGACCGACCACACCACCGACCGGACCGGCACGACACGCCGCTCCGGTCGTTTCTTTTTTGCACGCCCCGCCCCGCCCCGCACCGTATCGCACGCCCCGCACCGCACCGCACGCCCCGCACCGCGCCGCCCCGCACCGCAACGCCCCGCACCGCGCCGCGCCGCCGCCCACACGCCGCCGCCCACACGCCCCCGCCCCGATCGCCCCGACGCCACACCACTCCGGCACGAACCATCTCCACGAACGCCGAGCGTTGGGTGCCCAGCGCCGCTCAACGAACGCCGAACGACGAACACCGAACGACGAACGCCAAGCGCCGAGCGCCGAACGCCGCTCAACCAACGCCGGAAGCGGCGACGAGTGTCCAACCGAAAAACACTGCGGACCGCCCCCAGCACACCCCCATAGCGAGCGCGAAAGCGCATCTCTCACCCGGCCAAGCGAACGTCCCGAGCCGAGAGCCTCAACGAAAACACAAATTCCTGAGTTTTGACGACGCGACACAGAAGATCGCCGCGTAGCGCCGGCATTACAATCAAGATCGACCCCACAACGCCTTGGGAAGCCTGGCGCCCCACAAAATGAAGCCCCGAGACTCGCGCACCAACTGGTACAGCTTCGGGGACAAGCGCAATCGTCAACGAACTCTCGTACACTGCGGAGTGAACCGGGGAAAATTCCATCCGGTCGCCAACATTATTGAAGTCTTCTGGGTCTGGGCGCCGGCCGAATCGTGGGGCGATTTACAATGAACGCGATACCTCTCATTCCCATTCATTTCACCGCTAACACTTTGAGCTCTGCTCATGCAATGCTTCCGATCATTGACTTAGACAGAGCGACGGTCGAACGTGATTACGCCAGAATCCGACCTCTCCCGAATGCTAGCCGCGATCTACGTTTCACCGCGTGGAGCCTTTACCACGCGGCGAAGAAGGCTGAGTTGGCGTGCAGTTTCACAACGGCGCAGATTGACCACCTTGCCCAGTGCTTTGCCAGCGAACACCACGAACTGTTTCGATGGAACGGCCAAGAATTCCGGCTGACTAGAAATGCTACCGATTCCTACGAATCGGCAGCCCAAGCGAGCCGTGCTCGGCTCGTCGGCGAGGGCATGCTGCTGCTCGCCATGCAGCAACAGCGATATGCCTTCTGGGATCGTTTCGACCTGTTGGTCAAGCGAGCACTGCGGAATCAAACGCTCAAACATCCCGACAGTGTGCGCCACGCTCAGGCAGTCCGTGAGCAACTCGACATCGGCCGCACCGGGAAGCGTTCCGACTTTGTGGTCGAGAATGCAAAGTGTCAATCGGCACTCGCCGAGGCGAAGGCCGGGTTCGTCTCCCCACTCGCCACCCCTCCCATCAAACCCGATCTCCGGAAGGCTTTGCAGCAACTTGCGGAGACCAAACCCCTGATCTCTCCGCAACCAACCAAGACCTATGCGGTCGGGACTTACCTGCGGGAAGAAGATGACACCCACGATGAAGGTTCGCTGATTGCATTTGTTGACCCGGAGGGACAAGACCATGCTGAACTCACAGTTGATCTTCCGCAGGACTGGGTTCGCCGAGGAAACTACGCGGCTTGGTTGCTCGGAATGGGCTTTACGGAAGCCGCGAACGCGCTGCGCAACGGCGTAGTCCGTGAAGGACTCCGCGTTGCACTTCCGCTCAAGCAAATCGCCCGCCATGACTACGCGTATGTCATCACGGGAGTTGGTCTGAATTCTCGGAATCTCCAACACTTCCTGCAAGACCCTCTCAATCACCTGCCACATCATTGGGCAGACTGGTTCCTCTTTGCTCTTGATCGCCGTGAAGTTGAGCTGAACATCATCGGCTTGCGCGTCGACGTACTCGACCGCGTCTCCGCCGCGCTGACCACTGCTGAGCCCAACCCGCTCCTTGGAGTGGAACCGGAGTTTGCGATTGAGACATCGCAGTTTAACGGCAGCGTGATGCCTGATGGAAGCATGTGCGGCGTCATTACGACCGGCAACATCGACGAGGTCCAGTTCAGGGAGTTCACGCTGTGACGGGTTCCAAGGTTCTTATGAGACCACCCCCACCCATCCCGTACCCTACAGCCCCAGCATCCCAACCATTCGAAGGCGTCGCCGGCGATCACCCCGTCGCACACCGACCCGTCGCCCACCGACCCCCGCCGCCCACCGACCCCGTCGCGCACCGATCGGCGCACACCGACCCCCATCGCGCACCGACCGCACCGATCACCAACCCTCCCACAACACCACCTCCCCAGCCCCACACCCGCCCGATCCCAATGCCCGCAGCAAACCCCGCCTCCCGCGCTTCCCTAAAGTCCCCCCTATGCCACGCGTCCCCCTCGACACCTACCCCCGCCTCCGCCGCGTCGCCGACACGCTCCGCGAAGTCTCAGGCCTCACCGACCCACAACAGGTCCAACTCGCCTTCTCACGCGACCTCCAAGAGTTCAACCCCATCCAAGGTTACGTCAGCCTCTCCCGACGAGGCCTCCCCGACGGCGCCTACAAAGTCACAGGCGTCAACGCCCACAACGCCGGCTTCAAACGCAAAGACCCCTGGAAACACTGGGACGAACTGCCGACCCACACCGGCGGACTCCTCGGCGACATCATCCAGCACGACTCGCCACAGCTCTATCACCACCTCGACCTCGCCGACGACCCCGTCCTCGGCCCGCACATGGCCGACATGCACAGCCTCGCCGCCATCCCACTCTACGACCAAGGCCGCGCCCTCAACTGGGCCGTCGCCATGCGCGAAGAACCCGACGGCATCGACCCACAGACCGTCGAGAACTTCCTTATGCGCGGCAACCTCATCGGACGCATGACCAAAAATCTCGTCGACCAGCGAAAGCTCGAACGACTCGTCGATCAACAAACCGGCGAACTCCAACGCATCGCCATGATCCAGCAGGCCCTCCTCCCCGAACGCACCCCCAAACCACACGGGCTCCACATCGCCACCAGTTACCTCACCTCCACCGAGTCCGGCGGAGACTTCTTCGACTTCTTCGATCGTGACGACGGCTGGTTCACCGTCCTCGTCGCCGACGTCGCCGGTCACGGCGCCGGCGCCGCCGTCGTCGTCGCCATGATCCAAGCCATCCTCCACACATACCCACAAAACGCCGAAGCCTGCCCAAGCTGCATCCTCGCCTACCTCAACGAACACCTCTCTCGCAAACGCATCGAAAACTCCTTCGTCACCGCCGTCTGCGCACTCTTCAGCCCCGACCGCCGCACGCTCCGCTACGCCAACGCGGGACACAACCGACCCATCCTCCGACGCGCACCAAACGACGACACCGGCGACGTCCTCACCATCGACGGCGCCGTCTCCGTCCCCCTCGGCGTCCTCGACGACGCCCGGTACACCGCCCTCGAACTCGACCTCCAACATAACGACACACTCGTCTTCTACACCGACGGCATCGTCGAAGCCTTCAGCCCAGGAACACCCGACACACGCGAACAGTTCGGCGCCGAACGGCTCAACCGCTCCCTCGCCGCCTGCTCCGGCGCACCCGACCGCATCGTCGAACACGTCCACGCCGACCTCTACAAACACACCGGCGTCCGCTCTCGCGCCGACGACCAGACCATCGTCGCCGTCCGCGTCGGCTCACCTACACCCACCGCCCGCACCACACACGCCGCGACCTCCACCGACGTCGCCGCCACCGCGACCGCCGCCGACCGCGCATGACCTACCAAGACCCCGCCGACGACCGCCGACCCCCGCAACGTCAGCCTCCGCCCAGCGAGTGGTACGCCGACGCCGGCCTCCGCTTCGAATGCACCATGTGCGGCGACTGCTGCACAGGCCCCCCGGGCGTCATCGCCTTCACCCAAAACGAAGGCGAACGCATCGCCAAACGACTCGGCATCTCCTACCAAGACTTCCTCCACCGCTACACCCACGACACCCCCGAAGGCCGCTCCCTCAACGAAGTCCGCACCGCCCACGGCCACGATTGCGTCTTCCTCGACCGCACCTCACCCCACGCCCGCTCACTCCGAGACGGACGCGGCGGCGCCGTCTGCTCCCTCTACGAAGACCGACCGCTCCAGTGCCGCACCTTCCCCTGGTGGCCCGACAACCTCCGCACGCCACGCGACTGGGCACGCACCGCTCGCGCCTGCGAAGGCGTCAACCGCGGCGCCTTCGTCCCCGTCGAACACATCCGCATCCAACGAAACCAACAATCCCAACGCGAACGCTCCGGCGACAACGTCCCCTCTTCCGACCCAACGCCCTGACCACCCCTCCCCAAGCCCACTCCTGCGCGCCTTGCTCCCCCTCGGCCGCGCCCCCTCCGCCGCCGCCCGCTTTACAGTCCGGCTCCACGCCATGCACACCCGCCTCACTCAACAAGACCGCGACCGCTTCGACGACCTCCTCGAAGAAGCCATCGACAACCTCCCCCCCGGCGTCCGCTCACTCCTCGAAGAAGTACCCGTCATCGTCGACGATCAGCCCGACCGTCCACTCGCCGACTCGCTCGCTAAAGAGTGGGGCGAAACGCCCTCCGCCCAATGGCGACGCAAACTCGCCGAAGAACTCGCGGGCCTCCACTCCGGCGTCATGCTCACCGAACGCTCCGTCGAAACGCCACACTCCGTCCCCGAAGACATCCGACTCTTCCGACGCGGCATCATCGCCCTCGCCGAACGCGCCGTCCAAGAAGACCACCAACACCCCGAGCTCCGACCCCCCGACGACCCAGAGCCCCTCGACCCCGACGACGCCCTCTACGAACAAATCTGGATCACCCTCGTCCACGAGATCGGCCACCACTTCGGACTCTCCGAAGAAGACCTCGACCAACTCGGCTACGCCTGACCCCCCCGCTCCCGCATCTCATCAATCGCCCACGCAGCGCGTGCTCACCCCGACCTCACGCACGCCTCGTTCGCCGCCCCTACAGCCGCCCCCGCTCCACCGCCTTCACCAAATCCGTCACCCGTTGCGGGTCCGGATCGTTCTGCCAGTCCCCCCGCTTCTTGTACCAACTCCCCACGATCAGCGCGTCCGCATACTCCAGCAGCTCCCGCGCGTTCTCCGGCGTCACACCGCTCCCCACCGCCACCGCACCCTTCACCGCCGTCCGCACCACCCGCACGTCCTCCACACTCGTCGGCCGCGCCGTCGCAGAACCCGTCACGATCACACCGTCCGCCAGAAAGAACTCCGCCGCCCGCGCGAACTCCGCCAGATCGATGTCACCCGTGATCGCGTGCGCCGAATGCTTCTTCTTCACGTCCGCCAGAATCTTCACTCGCTCCGCCCCGATCGCCTTCCGATACCGCAACAACCCGCCAGCGTCCGCCTCGTCCAACAAACCCTCGTCCGCCACCGACGCGTACACGAACCCCTCCGCACGAATGAACTCCGCCCCCACCGCGTGCGCCACCGCTAGCGCCGCCCGGTTCGCCCCCGCCAGCACCTGAATGCCCAGCGGCTTGCCGACCTCACGCTTCACACGCTCCGCCACCAGCGTCATCCCCGCCACAACCTCCGGCCCAACCTCCCGACGCATGTACGGCACGTCGTGCATGTTCTCCAGAATCACCCCGTCGAAACCCGCCTCCACCAACAGCGACGCCTCACGCACCGCCCGCTCCGCCGTCGAACCCAACGACGAACCATCATTCCGCGGCGTGCCGGGCATCGCCTGCACATGCACCATCCCCACCAACGCCTTCGACACACCAAACACGTCCTTCGCAAGCGCCACGGCTCGCCCCCTTCTTCATCGCCAACCCCCGCCCACACAGACCGAACCTCCACCCCAACGACAACGGCCCGACGACGCACGCCACGCCACACAACAGCCCCGCCCCACCCCAACGCCAGCCACGACGCCGATACTACGTCCCCGCACGACTCCAGCGCCCACGCCGCTCCCGCAGCACTCCACGATTCACCCTTCCCTCGCAAGTGTGACCCGCTCAACGCGGCACAGAAATGCCGCCCGGCCCCTTTCGACGCGCCACGCCGACCGCCTCTCAACGCACTCTTCGCGATCGTCACGCCCCAAACACCAACGCCAACACCAACACGATCACCATGATGAGAACGAACATTGGAATCAGTACACCGCCGAGCAGCACAAGCAGACACCCGAACCGAAGCGCCAGCCCGTCTACCCGCCGCCACCACGCTTGCTCGTCCATCTCCGACCAAGGCGCCCTCGCCTCGTCGTCAGGCGGCGGCCGTATCACCCGACAGTTCGACCGCGCACGATCCAACGCCCCCCGGATCGCCGCCTTGTTCCGCCGCGACCAAGCCACCTCGAGCAGATCGACCGCCCAGCTCCACAACCCATCCCGACGCTCGTCATCCCCGTCTGACATCGCCGTGCACCCCTTGCCACTAAGGTGCCAGGACTTCGCTGTCCATGCTCGTCAACGACGCTGCCGTCCTGGGCGCCGCCTCGCTCGTCGAACCCACTACTCCACCGCGCGCTCCCCGACCCCCATCCGCTCGCCAATCTCCAGCGACTCCAGATACCCGTCCACAGCCCGTTGCACCCCCGGCGTAAGCGTCAAATACTCGGACCCGATTTTCTGAAAGAACCCGGGCGTGAGGTTCGAGACCGTCCCCCGCACCGACGCCACCGACGCGCTCCCGTTCCCGCTCGCCGTCTTCGAACCCGCCTTCGCGTACAGCGCGCGACGCGAGAACGCCCGATCCACGCCCTCCGCCTCCATGCTCAACTCGATCCCCGCCGCCTTCACCGCGTCCACCAAACGCCTCGGCTCACGGTGAAGCAAGCTCTCGACTTCCGCCACCGCCACACGCCCCGCCGACGGCGCCGCTTCGCGCCCAAACCCCGCCTCGAGCTCGTCCGCTTCCCCCAACAGATGCTTCAGTGCCGCCAGATCAGACAACAGAGCGTTGCGCGTCCCGTCAAGAAGCTGCCGCAGCAACGCCGTTCGGCGGCTATCCTCGCCGAACAGCTCCGACAACGCCGCACCACCACGCGCAAGCGCTTGCGCATTCTCGTACAATGACTCTTTAGCAAGCTCTAACGCCATCTCCCGCATGTCGACCATCGGTCATCCCTCCAGCTAGACTTGCGCAGCGTGCGCTGCTTTCAAGTCTATGCGCATCATCGACCGATGCCACAAAAATCGAAACGCCCCTGCGCTACCCTTACCCGGGCATGCCTCATGCGCAACCCAAGATACTGGGACGCCGCGATTGATCGACCCAGCATCTAGCGGCTCACAAAAATAGCTTGCGCCAGCTTGTACAACGAATTTTACGATTTCTTGACAATCTCGCCAATCCGGCGAAAGTGACCCCAATCACAAACCAAACGCACGCAGCAACCCCGCGCCCGAGCAACCCCGCGCCCGCTCCCCCCACAACCACGACAACGCACCCGCGGCCCACCCCCGCTGCACAACCGCAGCGAGCAGCCGACCAAGCCAAGTCTCGATTCATTTCCGACGCCCACCACACCACCCCGTCCAGCCGCGCGCCGCCCCAGCCCCGCGTCGCACACCTACGCCACCCCCCGACACACCCCCACGCCAGATCACCGCGCCAGACCCCCCACCGCGCCAGACCCCCCCGCGACACACCATATTGGCTTCGCCGCCCACACGACCGCCCGCCCCGACCGGGACACGACAACCAACCCCCACCGCCACGCGACAGCCATACGGCGCCTGAGCCACTACCCGAGCCGCCGCTGAGCCGACCCTGAACCCCCCGGCCGTACTCACTTACCCGGCGCCCTACCCTACCCCTCGTCGCAGACTCTCACACAGGTCGGCCGGCCCCCCGCACCACAGGCCGAACCGCAATCCAACAATCCCCCGCCGCCGCCCCCAGACCCCCTCATCAATTACGACGAGCCGCGCGAACGCTTGTTCGAACGCTTCTTGCCCGTTTTCCCGCCTTCGCTCGACGCCGACGCCTTCGCCGTGTACTGACCACGACCCACACGCTCGAAACGCTTGTCCTTAATCAGCGTCTGATTCACGATCGTCCGGAAGTTCGGGCTCGTCGTCCGGTACCCCGATCGCTGCACCTCTTCCGCGATCCGCGTCACGTTCAGCGTCTGATCGCTCAGCAGCTCCACCAACGCGTCCGCCAGGTTCTGCTCGTTCCGAGGACGCTTTCGACCCTCGATCGACGCCATCGCACCGCCTGCGATCCGGATCTCCTCGTCGATCATCTCAAGCTGTTCCACCAGCTTCTCGCGGCGACGCTCCAACGCCTTCAACTGACGCTCGCGACGACGGATCTCGCTCTGCAAATCTTCAATGCTCACCTGGTCAAGCTGGGACATGGCTCACCAATTTCCTTCATCTAATCACGACCGCCGCCGACCCTACGCCTCGCACCCCCGCGGCTCGGTCAAAATTCAATCACACACAACGCCGACCACGCCGGCGTTCCGATTTCCAGCACTCCCTCAACGATCGTCTCGCGTCCGGATACCGTGCACTCCCAAAGTAGACCCCTCCATCTCGTCACGTCAAATAAGCGGACTCATTGTCCATAAGATTGTTCATTTTTCCCCCATTTGCTCCGCATGACTCTGCAAAAGCCCCACCACCCACCACCCCCAACCGCCAAAATGACAGCCGACTTGCGTCCCCATCACCCGACAACCGACCCTTCCTCTGTCGCCACCAACATCCGCGCCGTTCCAATCTTCAATGACTCCAACCTGTGGGACCCCCGCCCCGATCGGCGGACCTTCACCACGACACAATGGCTCACCAAAAACCGACGACTCACCGATCCCCGAGCCTCTGCTCGCCCATCGACGCCCCCAAGCCCCCCCACCGCCCCCCCCACCGCCCCCCCAAGACCCCAGCCAAACCCAACCACCCCCCGCCCGATCGACTTACGCCACAGCACCCACGGCGAACGTTCGACCGCCGCGCTCTCTCACTCAAAGCGACGACGCCAACCCAAAACGACCCAGCAACTGGTCGAAGTGATCCAAATCATAGAAGTCCACCACGATCCGGCCCTTCGTCCGATCGCGGTTCGTCGTCGTGATTCGCACGCCCGTCCCCAGCGATTCACCTAGGCGACGCTCTAAATCCAGCACCGACGCGGGTTTCTCTCGTTTCGTCCCGCCGCCCCGGCGACCGCCGCCCCCCGAGCCCGAATCGCCCAACGCCGACGGATCACCACGCCGGCTCCGCTCCAACGCCTCCTCCAACTCACGCACCGACAGCCCCAACGACGCCACCTGCTGCGCCACCCGCACCCGCGTCTCACCGCTCGGAAACGTCAGCATCACCTTCGCATGACCAAGCGTCAGCGAACCCGCGCTCAACAACTCCAGCACCTCCGGCTCCAGCTCCGTCAAACGAAGCAGATTGCTCACCGTCGCCCGACCCATACCCACCCGCTCCGCAAGCGTCTCGTGCGTCAGACCGAATCGCTCGGACAGATGCCGCAACGCCAACGCTCGATCCACCACGTTCAGATCCTCACGCTGCACGTTCTCGATCAGCGCCAGCTCCGCCGCCGCACGATCGCCCAGCGAACGCACCAACGCCGGCAACTCGACCAAACCCGCCAACCGCGCCGCACGCCACCGACGCTCGCCAGCCACCAGTTGATACATCCCGGTGTCCGCGAACGACACGTCACGACGCACGATCACCGGCTGCAAAACGCCCTGCTCACGAATCGACGCCGCCAACTCCTCCAATGAACCCGCGTCCATCTCACGACGAGGCTGAAACGGGTTCGGCACGATCCGATCCACCGACACCATCGCCAACTCACCCGCCACCCCCCCC
>JGI12048J13642_10009801_pt1 | contig 16168 bp, 19 predicted proteins | sample ElkSlonscriptome_16_FD_13642 | JGI IMG/M metagenome (IMG submission 13642)
CCGGACCCGCCTCCGTCAGCATCGTCTCGATCCACGCGTTCCGCTCCTCCCAGATGATCTCGAGGTCCCAGATGCAGACCGACTCACCGGTGGTGGCGGGGCGCCACGGGTCTCCGGCCTGTCTCCGCACCGCGATGCGGAGGGGGAGTTCGTTCTCGTGGTTCCACCAGGCCAGGACCGCGTAGTCCCCCGTCGCGCCCTGGTGGGCGATGAAGAACCCGAGGCCGGGACGGCCCCGATCGAGGTCCGGCTCGGGCAGGTCCCCCAGGGAGTCGTCGAGGGCCGCTTCGAAGCTCGCCCAGTCGAGGGGCGCCCCCGCCAGGTGGACGCCGTACACCTTCACCTTCCACCCGTGCAGCGCACGCGTACCGACGAATTCGATCTCACGAGGTGCGAACGGGTGCATGCCGATGGAGGACGGAGGTGGGGTGAGCGGTCCCGGCGCCCGGGCGACGCGGGCCGCGCTGCTCAGGGGACCCGGGCGCCCACGGCCACCCAGGCGACCGAGGGCACGTCGAGCTCGTCCCGAACGACGCCGAACACCCGATCCTCCGAGAAGCGGAACGCGTCGAAGCGAGGTGGCAGCATCATCACCCGGGACCCCCCATCCGGATCCACCCGGAGCCACGCTCTGCCGCCGGTGAGACCAGCTCCGTCCAGGTCGATGGGACGCAGCCACATGGTTCCCGAAGGAGAACAACGGAAATCGACGAACGGGGGCAGATAGGCAGCCAGCTGCGCCGCGGTCCCTTCTGCGCCGCGCGCCACCTGGCGGATGAGACGAAGACTGTCCTCCTCGCTCAACCGGTCCCCCGCTCCTCCGGTGATCTCCGCCTGGCGCAGGGGGAATATCGCCCGCGCGAACTCCTGCGGAGTGACCTCGCTCAGGCCCGTCGGCGGGAGCGTGATGGGGGCCCGCTCCTGGCCGGTACCATCGAACCCGCGGAGTTGGTTTCGAACCCGGTCGTAGACGCGCAGGTGTCCGCCACACACGGCCCAGAGCCGTTTCCACAGGGGGATGCCTCCCTCCGTGGGCGTGAACGCCGGGAACGGATCCTCCACGGCCTCGCCGATGCTGAGCACGGGCTCCACCTCGCCGGTCGCCGGGTCGAACCGCACCAGGTCCGCCTTCAGAATGGTCTCGACCATGGACAACAGACCGGACTCCAGGGTGCCGGTGGAGTGGGGCAGGACGATCTCGTCGCCGAGGCGCGCGGTCCGCACGATCGGACTCATCAGGTCCACCCCACCCTGGACGGTGCCCTGCGGCAGCTCCGCCCCGGGGATGTCCACCTCGGTCCATGGCTCGTCGGGCGTCGAGACCCGAACCAGGCCATGCCGGCGCGTGTCCAGGACCCATGCCTCCCCCTGGGGCGCACCCACCACGAAGCCGGCGGGCCACTGGAATTCTTCAGGCCCTCCCCCGGCTTCCCCGTGCGCCGCGATCGATTCCCCGTCGGCATCGAACCCGACGAAGAAGGGCGGCAGCGAGTTCAGCACCCAGATCCGGCCATCCGGCAGCACCTCCATGTCGAGCACGGTGGCCAGGGCCTCCGAGGTACCGACCACATGGACGTCCGTCGTCTCGAGGGAGACGGATCCGACCTCCGGGGCCTCGCGGTCGAGGTCGGGGGCGCAGGAGGCCAGGGACACCACGAGGACCCAGCCAGCGACCCGTCGGCGCCGGGGTCTACCGGTGCCCTTCTTGCACGCTCTGCTCCTCACATTGCACCGCCGTTCGGGGGATGTGTCCGACGACTCGCCATCGGAGTGCCACCGGCCTTCTCGAGAGGATCGGACATGGAGGCGTCTGGGCTCCTCTATCGGGCTGCGTCCCACTGCGCTTCGGTCGCGTCGGACGTCTGCAGTTCGAGGAGTTGTAGCCACACCCCGTCCTTCTTCACCAAAGCCGCCTCGAAGTGGATCAGAGCCACGCGCGTCTCCCCGTCTGCCTCGGTCGAGGAGTACCGGAAGATCCCCACCTCATGTGCCGACGTCGGGCTGTTCAGCCGCTCCGTGAAGCGGAACTCGACGCTTCGGCGGGCACGGCCTTCTCGGGTGTCGTTCCAAGCGGCACGGTTGGCCTCGACGTCCTCTGCGACCGTCCGGGTCATCCCCCGTCGCGCTGAGACGAAGATCGCGTCGGGGTGGTAGGTCGACAGATAGAGGTCGGCGTCGCCGGTGGCCACGGAACGCGACACATCGGCCCACAGCGCGTCGAGTTCCGCGGTGACCTGGGCGTGTGCCGGAGGCGGCACAAGCGCGGCCAGGAGAAGGATCGGTAGAATCGATGCTCGTCGAAGCATTCCGGGGGTCGCCTCGCTCCGTTCGGGGAATCCAGCCCATGGTCGCCGGCGTTGTGACGTTTCGGAACTCTGCTGCCGCACCCGCCCTCTTGGCAAACCATCGGTGCGACCAGACGGGGACCAGGAAGCTTCCGAAGACAGGCAGCAGCTCCATGTTGGAGTGCGGACCGGTCCGGGCTACGACCCCTTGTCGAAGACGACCCACCATCGCCCGTCGTCGTCTCGACGCCAGATGGTGTTGAAGCGACCCGCTCCCTCGCCCGACCGGGCCACAACAGGACCGGAGCTCAGCGCGAGGTCCCCAGACGCCAGCACCTCAACCACGTCGGGACTCCACGAAAAGGGAGCTTCCGGACCCTCGAAGAAGGGCGCCCATGCCCGCCCGATCTCGTCCCGACCACGGAGAGGTCGGTCCCCCGCGAAGAACACCGCCTCCGGGGAAATGAAGGACAAGAACGCTTCGAAGTCGCGATCCACCATCGTCTTCGCGAAGGCGATCTCCTGAGCCTCGACGATGGCGGCGGCATCCCGTTCCTGGGCAGCCGCGTGGGGAGCGACAGCGGCCACGCTCACGGCCAGGACCAGCCACGTGCGCACCCGTGCTCCGAGCATTCCGATCAAGCCCATTCCCACCTCCCCGTTCCCCCGCACTCCAACGGCTCGCAGTTTCGGGTACGCGGCCGTCTCGAGATTCTTGCTTCCGCGTCGTCCACGCTGGCCTCCACCAGGCCGCATACCGCCGACAGCGACCCCACTGCACTCCTTGGCTGGAGTCTCATTCCTAGCCTCCCCAGGTGCAGGGCCAGCGCGCCCTCCAGCGGTCGGGATTTCTGCTGCGCTTCACGATATCCCCCCGAGCGCCGCAGGCGCGAGGCCCGTCCGGTGATCGCGCTCCAGCAGATCCACGTTCTTCTGTAGGTCCTGGTGGGCACTCGTTCAGGCGACGCCTGAGGACAGTCCGGCTACATCCGGCGCAAGCGACCCCAACCAGGAAGGCAGGTCCTGAGCTTGCCCGCTTCTAGCGGCGTGGCACGATCGGCAGGAGTCGGGAGTCCGCGATTGCGGCCGTGCGGTGTCCGACTCCATCGAGGTAGGCCTCGTTGGAGGCAAAGGCCATGAACACCTCGACACTCCTGTGTCGGACGAGCATCACCACGTCCCAATGCTCTTCGGGCGGACCGATGAGGAAGCCGCCACCAACTCCATAGAACTCGAGCCCACCCCCTGATTCGGTGAGGTGAGGAAGCGTGAGCTCGATATACCTGTCGTACGCTTCGGCACCGGAGATGGGAGAATCAGGCGCGAGATGAGGAGTGCCTGAGTAGTCGGCGATCTCGCGAAACCGAAGGAGATTCAGCATGACGATCTCTCCTTCGATCCCACGCATCAGGAAGTCTCGTCCAGACTCCTGAGTGGGTTCGAGGTAGCTCTGCTCGGGACTACTCATGGGCATCGAATGATGGAGGAGTGGGGTTGGGCCTTGTACGGAGAATGAACCGAACCAGTCGATCTTCAACTCACCCGGCCCGCCCCCGATCGCGCTGCAGCACATTCATGTCGGGCACCCGCCCCCGTACAAGGGAGCCGTCCCTCGGCGCGATGAATCCATCCAGGGAGGTCGCGACATGGTAGGTCAGGTCGCGCATGGTGTTTGTTCAATGAGGTGGGGATCAAGCTAGCTAGGGTGCCCGACGGTCAGGAATTCTGCTGCACGGCCTGCGCGATCGACAGCGCAACTGCTCGTTCAAGCACTCCACGCCTGCCCCGACTACTCGACGGGCGAGCCGATCCGCGATGGCCCCTCGGGATCATCCGGCAGGAGGACGCCGAACTGGGAGAGGTGATGAGCAGCGTGGTGTCGGGTGAGCCCCTTCACCACGTCGGCGTCGATCCTGCCATAGAGCGGATGGACCACCTCGCCCATCAAGGCGTGGATCTCGTCGAACGTGCCGAGCATTCGCGCCCTTTCGGTCTCGAACGACTCGGCCTTCACCTCGCTCGCGTCGATGCGAATGCCCGGGAGCGTCCGCATGCCTCGCCGCATCTTGAAGGGGGAGGTCGCGAGAAACTTCCCGATCATCGGGCGGCCGATGAGGCGGGCCAGCATCCGAACCGGCCAGGGCGCCGACCTCTGACCCAGGTAGATCTCATGGAAGCGGGCGACATGCTCGAGCATACCCGTTGCGTTCAGGGTTCCCCAGCGCGCGCTCGTCTCCGGAGTGAGGCGGGCCACGGCCTCACGAATCGTGTCGGGGGCGGGGGTGTCCGGGTGGATCTCGAAGGGCACGGTTCGAACTGTGTAGGGGTCGGATGAAGGCGTAATGGCCGAGTGGCATCAGGGGCAAGAGATCTTGCCCCTCAGACGGTCAGCAGAATCTTCCCTCGGGCGCGGCCGGCCTCGATGTACCGGATGGCGTCCGCAGCCTCGCTCAAAGGAAACGTCTTGTCGATGACCGGAGTAATCCTACCGTCTTCGATGAGGTTCTTCAGCACCCGCAGATCTCCCTCGCGTTCAGCAGGGAACTGCGCACGGAGGGTCTGGCGGACGAACTTCGAGAGCACGAGCGCGCGAAGGCTGCGGTCCAATCCGCCCAGCCATTTCCCGCCCTCCTCTCCCCCCACGATCACGAGCGTTCCGGTCGCGGTGAGGGCCCGTCGGAGGTGAGACAGGGAGCGATTGCCCCCGATATCCAGGATGACGTCATAGCGTCGCTGGCCGTCGGCAAAATCCTCGCGCGTGTAGTCGATGACGTGGTCCGCGCCGATCGACCGGACCATGTCCGTCTTCGACGTGCTACAGACCCCCGTGACCCGTCCGCCGAAGGCGTTGGCGATCTGTACGGCGTAGGTCCCTACGCCCCCCGACGCTCCGATGACCAGGACCTCCTGCCCCGCCTGCAGGTCTCCCTCGTCCCGCACGGCCTGGAGGGCCGCCAGCGCAGAGACGGGGACGGCAGCCGCATGCTCCAGGCTCAGGTTGGAGGGCCTGTGTTCAAGCTTGTCCTCACGCACACACGCGAGTTCGGCGAACGAGCCGTTGCAGACACCGAACACTTCGTCACCCGGCTGAAAGCGAGTGACGCCGTTTCCGACGCCCTCGACTTGGCCGGCGACGTCCATCCCGAGTACCGGTGTCTTGGGCTTCCGCAGGCCGAAGCCCAGGCGAATCAGGTAGGGCTCCCCTGTCATCACGTGCCACACGCCCCGATCCACACCGGCTGCGTGGACGCGCACGAGCACCTCGTGGTCCGCGGGCACGGGCTCGTCGATGTCACGGAATTCCAGGACGTCGGCGGACCCGTAGGTGTCCTGGACGACCGCGTTCATTCGGAGCGTGGTCCTGTCGGGGGCAGAGCCGCGTCCGCCGGATGCGCGTCGTCCTGTCGATGCAGCCAAGCCAGGAGCAGCTCGTTCACCTCGTTCGGCTTCTCCTGCTGGATCCAGTGACCACAATCCAGGCTGACCACGTCCACGTTCGGCACGAAGTCTTCGAGATTCGCGGATCGCTGGATCGGATCCCGGTCGCCGTAGATCATGAGGGCGGGCTGTCGGATGATCGGGTCCGCCTCGGCCAACAGGTGCCAGTTTCGGTCGAGGTTCCGGTACCAGTTGATGCTCGGCGTGAATCCGGTGGATTCGAAGGCCGACACGAAGACGGACAACTCGCTCTCACTCATGAGGGGCTCGCCACGGGGGGCGTCCGTCTGGGCTAGACGGATCATCGCCATGCCCGGTTCAGGCTCTCTCTGGGGTTCGTTCTTCCGGTAGAGGTTCCGGAGGAACTGGGAGGCGCGCTCGTCGAGGACCGCGTCCGCGGCACCCGGCTGGCGATTGAAGTGCACCATGTAGAAGTCTCCCCCGAGGAACGCCTCCATGACCTCGACCCACGGCCGTTCGCCCCGTTCCTGATAGGGCAGGCTCATGGCAACCACCTTGTTCACGCGATCCGGGTGCAGGAGGGTCAGACCCCAAACGACGAATGCACCCCAGTCGTGGCCGACGAACGTCGCGTCAGCGTATCCGTAGTGATCGAGGAGCGCCACCAGGTCCCCCGCAAGATGGACGATGTCGTAGTCCGTCACTGCGGTAGGGCAGGACGAGTTCCCGTACCCCCGCTGATTCGGCACCAGGACGTGGTAGCCAGCCGCGGCGAGGGCCGCGATCTGGTGGCGCCAGGAGAACGCGTGCTCGGGCCATCCGTGGCAGAGCACGATGGGGTTGCCCGCGTTCTCACGCCCGGCTTCGAACACTTCGATCTGCGCGTCGTCGACTGAGATCATCGTCGGCGCCGGAACATCGGACGAATCGAACATGTTCATCACCTCGCGTACGGCTCGGGACATGGCTACAAACGGCTGTCGGATGTAGTCTACGGCCCATTCAGGACATATCCTGTCCGCAATCTGCCCCGAAGCGTGATGTTACAGAACGATCCGACCCGGCGCGCCCTGCGTCTCCTCTCCCTGCTTCAGACCGGCAGACTGTGGGCCGGGGCCGAGCTCGCAGAGAGACTCAGCGTCACCGAGCGAACGGTGCGCCGTGATATCGACCGCCTCCGCGACCTGGGGTACCCGGTCGATGCGAGGCCGGGAATCGACGGCGGATATCGACTCTCGGCAGGGGCATCTCTGCCACCGCTCGTCTTCGACGACGATGAGGCAGTGGCTGTGGCCGTAGGGCTGCGTGCTGCGAGCGGCGTAGCCATCAGTGGCGTCGATCATGCGGCTGTTCAGGCGCTCGCCAAGATCGAGCAGGTGCTTCCGCGGCGCCTCCGGAGCAGGGTCTCCGCGCTCGACGCCAACGTCGTATCCCTGCGGCGAGCGCAGGGCCAACAGGAGATCGTCGACCCCGGCGCTCTGATCGCCCTCGCAGCCGCGTGCCGCGATCACGAGGAGGTCCACTTCCACTACCCTCGCCCGGATGGCGACGACATCCGCCGCTGGGTCGAGCCGCACCAGTTGCTGTCGGCGGGAAGCCGCTGGTACCTCATCGCGTGGGACGTGGGTCGGGAGGACTGGCGCACCTTCCGTCTGGATCGGCTCCGGAACGTCGAGCTGGCTGGCGGACGATTCGCGCCTCGCGACATCCCCGGGGGCGATGCCGCAGCCTACTTCTCAGCCTCCGTCGCGTCGCTGGTCCCCGCGGTGGAGGCACTCGTGGTCGTGCGCGCCCCCTACACGGGAATCGTCGAGGCGTTGTCCTCGGTGGATCACGCCTGTCTGGAGGACGCGGCCGATTCGTGCACACTACGACTACGTGCCACCACGTCCGACTCGCTCCTCATCGCAGTGGCCAAGCTGGCGGTGCGCGCGTCCGTGCGTGTCGTGGAGCCTGATGAGCTAGCTGCCGACGTGGACACACTCGTCACCAATCTCTCCAGCGGCGACCCGTAACTCGTGTCTGGAAAAGAGTTCGCCGCGCCGCCCGTTCATACCAGAGAAGCCTGCTCCCGATCTACGAACTCGTACGGTCCGGCGACACGGGCGAATCCTGACACTTGGATCGATTCGACCAACGCCGCCTCCATCTCGGGATCCAGCCGCCGAGCTGCGGCGCGTACACGCTCGATGTAGCCCTCGAGCATGACCACTCCATCGTCAGAAGGCCCCACTCGATGTTGCGGGTGGCCGACGAAGCACCACGCAGCCGCACCAGGATCCATCGAGCGGCCACCAGTCAGACGGACGCTCGGACCAAGGTCCTGTTGCCGGTAGTTCTTTTCACGTCGAATCAGACGCTTCATCTCATGCGGTGAGACGCGCACCATCGCCGCGGACATCGAGGCTTCGCGGTCGGGCGCTACATCGAGGAACGCGGCGACAACAGATTCCTCACCTTCCCCGACCCGAACCTGTTCTCCGATCGACCAGCGGCGCTCCCACCCCAACAGGTTGATCGGAATGAGCTCGGAAGCGACCACGCTGCGACCCAGCGCGGCACCGAGGCTCTCCGGATCCATCAGCGATCCGTAGGCGACGATGTATTCGGCCGAATCTCTGGACTTTCGTTCTCGCGCCTTGATCTCGTTGTAGAGGGACTCGAACCGGGAATAGAGGGTCGGATCTGCCTGGGCCCGATAGTCCTCCACCCAGAACCGGAGCGACTCCCAATACATCACCACAAGAGCATCGAACAGAACGCGCACCGTCTTCCGGTGCGCGACACCGAACTCGTACGCGGCACCCAACTCTTGGAAGAGATTGGCAAATCGACGCAGATGGGTGCGGAGCGAGGGATCGTTGGCAAGGGCCTCCAGACGCTCCCTGGACGTACTGTGATCGCCTAGCCACTTGTCCACGGCGATCCGGCTTTCGATCGCGTCGCTGCTATTGAAGCGCTCGATATAGGATGAGGCGCGGCTCCGCGTGAACTGGGAGATGGTGAGGTACACGGCCGCAAGGAGAAGTACGATCTCCGTCAAGCCGAATACCGGTTCGATCCAGTCGGTCCATAGGGTGCTCAGAGGGCCTTCCCCTTCAGTCGGCTGCCTGACGGCTCGCAATCCGGGTGGCGCGAGCCTGATGGTGGAGAGGCTCGGACCACGCCGGGCACGATAGCGCCTCGTCTATTGCTACCGCGAGTTCATAGGAGTCCCGAACTGGTCGCTATCCGTCCCACCTGCCTCCCCGCGCATCCGCAACCGCTAGTCATGCCGTGACCCTTCGCCCACGGCCTGTAGCTCATGGTCTAGGCGGTCGGCCCCAGCCCACGGGCGCCTCTGCCTCCATCAGCTGGATGGGCTGATCCAGCTCCAAGGGCGCGGGAAACCGCTCGTTGGGGAGCCAGTGGTACCGCAGGGCTCCGCCCAACTCCTTGAGAACCTCGTCGGAACAGGCGTACCCCGTGCTCTCCGTGACGTGGAGCACACGGGCATGCCCCGCCCACCCCACATGGAGCCGGAGCTCTCCGCGAACGGCAGGACCATTGTTTCGCGCTAGCGCCATGCAGGATCCTTCGAGGAGAACCAGGCGTTGCGCGTCGAGCACTCGCTCTGGGGGCTCCGTCCAGGAGTGTTCCTCTGGACCCGCAAGGGTCGGTGGACCGAAGACCGCCTGCACCAGGATCGGTCTCGCCAGGACCGGCCGGCCCGGTTCCGTCTCGGCCTCCGGGACGGGTACCGACTCGGGATGGAACGTGGGGACGAGCAGAACGACCGCGACGTGGATCGCCACCGCAGCAACCAGCGACCAGTAAAAGACCTTCCGGTCCCGTCTGCGAAGCCGCTGTGATCTGGAGCCCGTCAGACCCTCCGAATCTGACACGCGGCCTCCCGAGGCCTCGGTCACTCGGCCTGGAGAGCGACGAGCGGATCGACTCTCGTCGCCCTTCGGATGGGCAGATACGCAGCAGCCACCGTCACACACAGCATGACGGCGGAGACACCGAGGACCGTGATCGGGTCGGTGGGGCGCACTTCGAAGAGGAGGGGGGCGAGGAAGCGCGAAGCTACGAGGCCCGCGCCGAGCCCGACCACGCCTCCAAGGACCACCGTGCGCAAGGCATCGAGGAGCACGCGCCGGCTCAGGGCGTACTCCGAAGCCCCCAGGGCTCGCCTGATGCCGATCTCCCGAGTCTGCTCCTGGACGGCCAACGACATGACGCCGTAGAGGCCGATCGCGGCGAGGAGCAGAGCGGCCAGGCCAAAGGTGGTCAGCATGTTGGCCGTCTTCCGGGGGGCAGCCATGGGGCCCTCCCTGAGACGAGCTCCGAGGCTGCTTACGGTCCAGACATACACACGGCCATCGGTCTCCTGCACCACGTTCCGAAGGACGGGAGTGAGTTCGGAAGCGCCCTGGTCCGCGCGGACGGCGAGGGTCCATGCCATGGGGAGGATCTGAAACTGACGCCATGGCAGGTAGATAGTGGGGGTGGCCTGGCGCAGGCGCCGAAAGCGTGTGTCACCAGCTACGCCGACGACCGTCCACCACTGTTCCCGGCCGAGGGCCAGACGGATCCGCTTCCCAAGGGGGCTCTCATTCGGCCATAGGCGGTTGGTGAGCCCCTCGCTGACCACGGCCACCCTCGCGGCATCCTCCCGGTCCTGGTCGCGGAAGCCCCGTCCCCGGAGAATTGGGATCCCTAGCGTCGCGAACATCTCGACGCCTCCGGATTCAAGGGGGACGCTCGGGTTGGACCGAGCCTGCTCTTCGGTCTGGCCCTCGACGAGTGGCGTCGTCTCGTAGACACCGGCGTCCGCCGTGAACGGCCTGGCCATGAGCGGACTCACGGCATCCACACTCGGAATCGCACGAAGCTGCCCCATCACGTCTTCCAACAGGTCGGCCAGCTCGGACGGCCCCCGAAGATCTCGCCGGTCGATTCCGAGCTCCAGAACGGAGACCCCCGCGGTCTCGAATCCGAGGTCCAGGCCGCCCAGGTGCCGCAGCGTGCGTTCCAGCAGACCCGCGCCGAGGAGGAGAACGACGGCCAGCGCCACCTGGGCGGCAACCAAGGATCGCCTCGCTGCCTGGACCCGCCGGCCCGAGGAGGTCCAGCGTTCTGGGCGATGGAGGCCTGGAAGCATCCGACTCCTGGCGACGGCCAGGGTAGGCACCACCGCTACGACGGCGATCGCGAAGGTCGTGACCCCCAGGGCCATCCCAAGGGGGGCACCGGCGAGACCGATCAGGTCTGATCGAGGGACCTGGCCCGGCACGGCCACACGGAGCACGCGAACAAGAAGCAGGGAAAGGAGGAGCCCGGACCCGCCGCCTCCAACACCGAGCAGCACGGCCTCCATGAGATGGCCACGCGCGATCCTACCGGCACTCGCTCCCAGCGCTCGCCGGACCGTGATGTCCTGCATGCGCCGAGCGGCCCGCATGAGAAGGAGACCGGCCACGTTCGCGGAGGCGATCAGAAGGAGCAACCCGGCGGCCATGGCCACGGCGAGAAGAAGGGGGCGGGCATCGCCCAGGACCGCCTCCGTGAGCCCCTTCACCGTGGCGTTCGTGGGCGCACGCCGCCCGGCCAGCTCCGCATCCAACCCCTGGGCGAGGGTCAGGAACTCCGTACGCGCCACCTCCTGCTCGATCCCGGGCTCCATGCGGCCGACCACCTCGAGGGCCTGTCTGCGCGAGCCAGGCAAGATCCAGTAGTCCACCCCGACCGGGAGGTCGAGTCCCGGGGGAGCCACACCTATGATCTCGTAGCTCCCCTGGTACTGGGTGGCCTGGAGATGTCGACCGACCGCGTCGTGGCTCCCGGAAAAGTCTCGCTGCCACGTACCGTAGCTGATCACAGCCACCGGCGGAGCGCCTTCCTGCCCATCCGCCAGCCGGAATAGCCTCCCCAGGGAGGGACGTGCACCGAGAACATCGAAGAAGCCGGACGTGACGAAGGAGAAGTCCAGGACGAGGGGACGGCCGCCCTCGGTAATCGGCATGCTCCCGGTTCTGGGCAGGACGCCGGCAACCGACTGAAGCGTTCCCGACTGTCGCGCCATGTCGGAGATCTGGGATGGTACCAGGGCCGCGTCTCGACCCCGCTCGTCCCGGAGCGTCAGCGTGACGAGCCGGTCCGGCTGATCCACGGGGAGGTCCGTGATGGCCACGGATCGAACGCTCTCGAAGACGGCCGTGGCGCTCCCGATGCCCAACGCGAGAATGACGAGCGCGAGGATCGTGAAGCTCGGGGCGCGACGCAGCGAGCGGGCCGCCTGCCCGACCTCCTCCCATAGTCTGGTGACCACGGACATCCGTCGCGGCGCACGCTGACGGATGCTGCGTCCACGGATGCGGAACACGCACCCGATTCGAATCGCCTGTATCCAGAACCAGCGCGAGGCCGCGCGCCGACCGCGACGCTCCCAGACCTGCAGGAACTCTTCGTGTAGATCCCCGACCACGCCTTCCGCTGTGTCCGGCACTGCAATCGCCCATCGGAGGAACCGGACGGCCGCCTCTGGCGGCGTGTGGCGCGTCATCGTCCCTGCTCGAGGAGCGGCTCCAGGCCGTCCCACATGGCCAGGATGGACCTGCCGGAAACCCGGAGGACCTCGCTCCCCAGATCGGTGAGTTGGAAGAAGCGCTTCGCCCGACCACCCCGCTCCGGACTCGGGTCGCCCATACGGGTCTCCAGATAGCCTTTCTCCACCATGCGCTCCAGGACGAGGTAGAGGCCTCCCCGGGAGACTTCGCGGTTCGCACGGTCCTCCAACTCCCGGAGGATGCTCATTCCGTAGGCCTCGGGCCCGAGCCGTACGATCGCGAGCAGAACCATGTGCTCTAGTTCACCGACGTGTTTGCTAGCCATGAGCACATTGTAGACAAAACCATCCCGACGGGTCAAATGGTGTGGGATCCAGCGCCTTTGGGGGCTCCCCAGCGTGGAGCTCTTCAGCCCGACGTACGCGGTGGGAGAAGCCCGCCGAAACCTCTCCACCTCGAGCCACCGGACACGTCTCGACACCCTCCTCGAGGACGTAGATGTCCAAGCGGCCGGGACGCTAGAAGCGTCCATGCGCGGCGACGTGGATCTCCGCGAGAAGGACTGGCCCATCCTGAGCGGAGCGGGCTGAACTGAGCACTTCCTAGCGGCTCGCAGTTCGGGTGGGCGACCCTCACGAACGAGGGGCTCGGGCCACCCTGAGCACGATAGCGACTAGCCTACTGTTGGCGCGAGTCCACGATGGGCCCTGTGGTCGTCTTCCTGCCCCCCCGCGCACCCGCAATTGCAAGTCATGTGGCCGCTTCTCCGTTGACCGAGTCGCACAGGGCACAATATCTTACCAGTAAGATCATCAACAGGAGGCCGTCATGGTGAAGCCTGCTACAACCAAGCTCTCGTCGAAGGGACAGGTCGTCATCCCAGAAGAGATTCGCACCCGACTCGGCCTGGAGCCTGGGGCACAGTTCGTGGTCGTAGGCGAAGGAGATGTCGTCGTTCTCAAGGCCCTTGAAGCGCCCGACCTTTCCGAGTTCAAGGCGCTCCTCGACGAAGCCCGAGCGAGCGCGAAAGAGGCCGGACTCTCCGAGACCGATATCCAGAAGGCTCTCGACGAGGTGCGAGCCCAGGGGTGAGAGTCCTTCTCGACACCAACGTCCTCGTCTCCGCGATCTTCTTCGGTGGCCGACCCGGAGACGTTCTCGATGGTTGGGTGGAGGGCCGATTCGAACAGTTATGAAGCCCTTCCTCCCGGACCGCTACCCTCACCCCCTTGACCCAAACCGATCTCGTGGGGTAGCATCCACGTGCTACCCACTCCGGAGGATCTGATGGTTCGGAACGTAAAGCTGCGAAAGATGGGGGGCTCCATCGGGGCGACCCTACCCAAGGACCTGGCCGAACGCTTCCACTTCGAAGCTGGAGACGAGGTCCTAGTGGTCGAGACCGCCCATGGACTTCTCCTCAGCCCGTACGACCCAGACGTCGAGGAGGGGCTCGCTGTAGCGGCGGATGTGCAGAAGACCTACCGCAATGCCCTTCGTGAACTGGCCAAGTGACCGGCAAGGAACCCCGCTGGGTCCCCCGTCTCGTCATGGAGTCCGTCCATCTCGACCAGATCCGGGAGCACGGTGGTCTGATCGGCATTCGAGACGAGAATGCCCTTGAGTCGGCACTCGCCCGCGCGAAGCAGCGATGGGCCTACGAGTCGGGCTCTTCCCTTCCTCGGCTTGCCGCCTCCTACGCTTTCGGCATCAGCTCCAACCACCCCTTCCGAGATGGGAACAAGCGGGTCGCCTTCCTGTCCGCCGCCATCTTCCTGGGCCTGAACGGCTATGACCTCGTCGCTCCCGAGGACGAGGTGGTTGAGACGATGCTCGCCCTCGCTTCCGGGAAGCTCAGCGAGGAGGCCCTTACCGAGTGGTTCGCCTCTCGAACCCGACCTCGTGGGAAGTAGGGCTTCATCACGTCTCGCGTTTCTGCTGCACGGGCTTCCCCCTAACGAGGGGCGCGAGGCGAAGGCCGAGTGGCCCGTTGCCACGCCGGTAACCCGTGTCAGTAGCAATCGCTTGTTGGGCCGCAGCGGTACTCACCCCCGTCCGCCTAGTTCGATTCCGGATTGCGGTAGATGTCCATCGACGTATTGGTCTCGCGGATGCCGAAGATCAGGAGGTAGCCGATCATCCAGAATTCCCCGACCGTAGCCGGGAGCGTCAGGCTGTCCATCAGGGCGTGCTCGAAGCCTGCATACTGGAGGAAGGTCTTCAGGACGTAGCCCACGCCGCCCAGGATGAGAATCCGACCGAGCCAGGCCGGCATCGCCTTGGACGTGACCACCATGTGACCCATGGGAATGAGCCACAGTCCAAAGAAAAGCCCTCCCACGCCCCATGCATGTCTGATCACACGTCCGAGAAGCTCGATCAGGAGGATCTTGTCGGAATGTGTGGCGACTGAGGAGTGGGCCACGTCCAGGGCAACCGCCATGGACAGGGCGCTGATCAAGATGGCGATCGCGTTGGCCATGCCCCATACCCCGACGGCCCAGGCTTCCCACTCACAGTTACTCTTGAACAGCCTGTAGAACCAAACGGCGGCAAGCGCCTGGGAGAGGACGATGAGCAGTTCGAGGACGAGGCGGGTTCTCGAAAGAGCCTCCTGTCCGACGAGATTGGTCAGCGTTCGCTCAGGGTCACCCGTGACATAGATCTGTGAGTGAAGGACCAAGAAGCCGAAAACCCCGGAGACCGCCAACAGCAGATACCAGAATCCCGCGACTCGCGCGGTCCGAACCCGGGCACTGTGTGCTTCATTCATGAGGTGGGTCCAGCGTGGGGATCGAGGCTCGGTAGCCGAGTCCGGCGGCGGTGTGTTTCCATGATGTGTCGGATGGGGGTCGAAAGGCCCGACGACATCGGGGGCAACCAGGATTCAGAATCCCGCAGCTATCGACAAGTGGTTCCCCATCCGCCCCCGCTGTGTCCCTCCCCGCGGCCCGTCCCAGACAGAACTGCACGCCCTCAGTCCGCGGGAGTGAGCGTAGGGTCGCGCAGCCTGACCACACACGGTTCGTGGGCATTCTGCTGCGGCCTAACGGCTCGCGTTTCGGGTGCGCGGCCCAGATGATGACGGGCCACTGGACACCCAGGCCCACGTTAGCGCGTAGCCTCTCGTTACCGCGAATCGACGGGTGCCCCATGGTCATCTTCCTTCCGACCGGTTGGTCCGCGCACCCGCAAATGCCAGTTAGAAGGCAGGGCCCGTTCCCGAGCCCCGGAGTCGCTCCAGAAGCTGTGGCCCGGGGAATCGCTCCAGGAGATACGTAGGACCCGTCCGGAACTGCATCTCAAGCCGTTCCACTTCGTCTCGAGTGGGGGATCCGTTCCGCGATCGAGGCGCTGCCCGAAGGATCTCGTAGAAGTCCCTCGCGGGTAGCCACTTCCCTCGGTCATCAGGCGCCCCGGGCTGGAACGCCTCTGGGATCACAGGCGCCCAAGGGTAGGGCCAGTGCCGTGCCCTGAAGTCCACTACCCGGGTCCCCTCGTAGACCCGAGCCGACGAGACGCGAAAGACAACCTCCGAACCGGCTGACACCCACTCCGAAGAACCCCAGACCATTGCCTCGCAGGATGCATCGACGTCCCACGGTACGGCGAGAAATCGCTGTCCAGGAGCCAGCACGCCCCATGCCTCCTCCGCTGGGTCGGACCGAGTTGCGCGCTCGACGATGAATTCCCACGCCGTCGCGATCGTCCCGGGTACGCCGAGAGACGACGAACGGAACGGGCCCGGCACCTCCTCCCGCCCCCCAGTGGCTCGGGCCAGGACTACGGATTCGCCCACGGCGGGTCCTTCCCAGGACACCGCGAAGTCGCAGGGCGCCTGGAAACCGATGGCCAGGACGACTCCGATCTGAAGGACCAACCAAGCCTCCTATCCCTGCCTTCTAACGGCTCGCAATTCGGGTGGCGCGACCC
>JGI12048J13642_10490754_pt1 | contig 16164 bp, 9 predicted proteins | sample ElkSlonscriptome_16_FD_13642 | JGI IMG/M metagenome (IMG submission 13642)
GCCGGCGCTCTTGTCGCGGTCTCCGGGAATGATCAGGCCGGAGCGGTCGCCACCGTGCTGCCGAACCCCCTCGAGGTGCGTCTCCTGGATACCGACGGTGCTCCGATCGGGGGCGAGGCCGTGGACTGGAGGGTCACCGCTGGGGAGGGAACGGTTTCGGCGGCGCGTGCGACAACCGACGCAAGCGGACGTGCATACGTCGCCTGGACGCTGGGCGAAACCATGGGTCGGCAGACGGCCGAGGCGACCTTTGGTACGCTCCCACCCGTGGAGTTCGCTACCGAGGCCAAGCCTGGTCCGATCGCCTCGCTGGTGGTCCGTCCCGATTCGCTCGAGCTCGAGCCGGCACAGAGTGAGGCTCTGGCCGCCACCGGGGCGGATGCCTTCGGTAACGCACATTCCTCTTCGGCTATCGTCTGGGCGACTACAGGGGCCACTGTAGCCGACGTTTCCCAGGGTGGTATGGTCACCGCTCTCGGTCCGGGTTCAGCTCTGGTATCCGCCACGGTCGGAGAGGTCAGCGCTCAGGCGATGGTCACGGTCCTCCCACCACCGCCTCCGGCTGAGGCGGCGGCGATGAGCATTACGCGCGGTTCGGGGCAGACCGGGTTTGTGGGCACCGCCCTCGCCGAGAGAATCGAGGTCACGGTCGTCGACGACGAGGGCGAACCGATCGAGGGCGAGTCCGTATCCTGGAGTGTGCTCGCGGGCGGTGGATCGTTGCCAACCAGGGTGTCCGCGACCGATGCGGATGGTCGAGCATCGGCGTCGTGGACGCTCGGTGGGCAGGCCGGAACTCAGCGGGCAGGGGTGGCGGTGGCGGGGCTGCCATCGATCGAGGTCTCGGCGCTCGCCGAGGCGGGCGCGATTGCGTCGATCACGCTGAGTCCGGGGCAACTCCAGCTGCAGACGTCGCAATCCGCGACCCTGACGGCGGAGGCAGCCGATGGCTTCGGGAACATTGTCTCGCCCGCGTCGCTGTCCTGGTCTTCGGACGATCCGGCCGTCGCCTCCGTGGCCAGCAACGGGTTAGTCACGGGCGTGGCGGCCGGAGGCACGACCATCCGCACGAGCGCCGGTGGGGTTGCGGCGGCGGCTTCCATCACGATTACGGACACGCCTTCGACGCCAACGACCCTCGAGGCGAAACAGGGAGGGGGGCAGACCGGAATCGTCGGATCCGAACTCACCGACGCGCTACAGGTGCGGCTCCTGGATGAGGACGGCGACCCGATCCAGGGTGAGCAGATCGACTGGGAAATCATGTCGGGAGGAGGCTTGCTCGCCGCGTCGGTCGGCACGACGGACGCCTCGGGCCAGGCGTCGGTGGACTGGACTCTGGGCAGTGCCGCAGGCCCACAGATCGCACGTGCCGTCTATCCGGGCCTTCCCGAGGTGACGTTTCAGGCGACGGCCGCACCGGGGCCCATGGCCTCGCTCGCTCTGTCGCCCTCGAACGTCTCGCTCGAGCCGGCGGAGACTGCCTCTCTCGCCGTGTCGGGAGCCGATGCATTCGGAAATGTGGTATCTCCTCTCTCGCTGGCGTGGTCATCGTCGTCTCCGGCGGTGGCGACGGTCTCGCCGAGCGGTGAGGTGACTGCGGTCGGCGGCGGAACGGCCACGGTCCAGGCCCAGGTGGCTGGAGTTCAGGCGACCACGACTGTGACCGTAACGTCTCCACCGCCCCCCCCATCCGGGCGGACAGTCTACTTCACCGAAGAGTTCGAGAACGACGCATTCGCGGCGCGCGGCTGGTACGACAACCTCGGGATCACGACCACGTCGTCGGAATCCTACAGCGGATCGAGGTCGCTCGAGGTCCACTTCGATGCGGGTTCCACAACGCCGACGTTCGGGGGCACGATCCGCCACGACATCCCGGAGACCGAGACGCTGTATCTGCGGTATCGGGTGAAGTACAGCTCGAACTGGGTCGGCTCGCAGGTGGGCTATCACCCACACGACTTCTACCTGCTCACCAACCGCGATGGTCGCTGGATCGGGCCTTCGAGCTCCCACCTCACCACCTACGTCGAGACTGTGGTTCAGGGCGGGAGTATCCGCCCCGTGGTCGGTCTCCGCGACGTGCTGAACATCGACACGAACAACATCGGCGTGGATCTCACGGGCGTGACCGAGAATCGTGCCGTCTCCGGCTGCAACGGTGACACCGACGGATACGCGACAGGCTGCTGGAACAACGGCGGAGGCAACTGGGCGAATGAAAAGTGGTTCACCTCCACCGCCTCGATCGGCCGGGACGGCTGGCACCTCGTCGAGGTCTCCTTCGAGATGAACTCCATCGTCGACGGGATCAGCGTCCCCGACGGTATCGTACGCTACTGGCTGGACGGCTCCCTCATTCTCGAGCGTACCGGCGTCCTCTTCCGGACCGGTGCGAACGCGAACATGCGCTACGACCAGCTTCTGTTCGGACCCTACATCGGCGTCGGGTCACCGGTGGAGCAGACGATGTGGATCGACGATCTCGAGGTGGCGGACCGGCGGTAGTAGGGGGAGGGGGGTGACGTCCACGCTTCGCTTTCCGGTCAGTGGTTGGGCCGCGCGTCGGGAAATGGCACTGAAATCCGGTGTGGATCCTCGAAAAGAAGCGGTAGCATGTCGGATAGCTTCGGGAAGTGCAAAAAGCCGCTGGCCCGAGTTCGACCCCGGTTTCACCAACCCGGGTCCGAGTAGTACACCTCGACCAGACCCCACCACATTCGAATCGGGCGATCGGGAAGCTGGTTGTGATTTCGGCTCAGAGACAGTCCGCGAAATGCGTCGGTCTGGGACGTGAACGAGCGACTTCGGCCCTGATACGCACCGTCGATCCAGAGTTCCATGAGGCCCGGGCGCCCTCGCCCATCCGTTCGTATGTGCCACTGAAACTCGTGCCATTCGCCGTCGAACAGTGAGGAGACGCTGGGTCTGGCGACCGAACTGCTTGGCGCGGCCAGATTCGGCCCGAAGCGGATTTCGTCGAACTCGAATTGGACCTGCCACCGGCCTGAACTCCACCGAGCATGCAGGAACTTGAACGAGTTTCCGCCCCCCTCGGCCGAGGAAATCGTGAAGTCGGGCGAGAACCTCACTACCGCTCGGAGCCACACCTCGGAGGTTCCATTCTCGAACTCGATTTCCCTCGAGACCGTATAGTTGCCCCGCTGTTCGTCGCCGTCCGGGTAATCGTACCTAAGAGACTGTGTCGACCCCCGGTAGGAAACCGATCGATCGATGACCATTCGGTGGGTGTTGAAGTCCTCACTCGGGCTGTAGATCCCATGCGCGCTGGCGAGGAACTCCGCAGTCGAGGCGTAGGAAGAAAAATCCTCCCGGACGGCGGGAGGTTCGCCGTCAACGATCTTCGGGGCGGCGATCGCTCGCTCGCATCCCGAGAAAACGAGTCCGAGGGCCAGCACTCGCAGGGTGTTCCGACAGCTTGAAGGCATGAATCGAGTCCAGAAATCGGCGTCGAGCGCAACAGCAGCGTTCACCAGCAATATCATACCTGAGGTATATCCCTCTTCGCACGGCCACCGCCACGACCCTGGAATGGAGTTGGTCGCTCTCTGGACACGAGGGAGTGGAGTTCGAACAGCGGAGACGCTATACCTGAAACTGCCGACTCATCGAATGACCTGGTGCTGATCGTTCCCGAGCCCGCTAGTGTGAAGAGCGAAAAGAAGCGCGAAGCAGGGATCGCACGGACCGGTTCGTGATGTCGCACCGCTGTCGCTCCGATCAACGGGCGTGTCGCCATTCCACTCACCCAGCGCCGGAACCAGAACCTTGATCCGACTCCCTTCCCGGACGCTTCATCGAGACGTGGACACGCATGCTCCACACTCGGGGAGTCCACGCGCCGTCTCGAAGGGAATCGGGCGGTGAGCTTCCGTGGCCCCGCCACCCGCTCGGGACGTTCGACTGCGGCGCCCCCTGGATCCCCCGAATGGGACTGGTATGCCTGGCGACTACTCAATCCTCGATATGCGCTCCTGGCCGGGCTGCTGCTGACCTACATCTGGCGTTTTCACGACCTTACGCCGTTGGTGTCGTCACTCCGAATCGTAGCGATCTGCACTGTCGGCTCATGGGCATTTCTGATCGTCAAACCACGTCTTCCCGTTCTGCTTCGTGCGCTGCGTCTTCCGTATGTCTGGCTCTTTGTTGCGTTCTCGGTCTGGGGAGGGATCACGGTCCCGTTTGCGCTGGACTCGGACGTCGCGTGGGCCGGGTGGTTTTCCGCCCACCTGAAGACGGTCACATTCTTCTTCTTCGTGATCTCCTGCCTCTCGTCCTTCGCGGCGGTTCGATTCGCGACGCTCGTTCAGGTGCTGGGCGGGACGGTTCTGGCTGCCTTCTACATCAAGAGCGGGTTTCCCCAGTGGTACACCCCGGTTCCGATGTACGACCGAAACGACTTCGCGCTGGTGATGAACACCGCTCTACCCATGGCGCTTTTCTGGGCCCTCAGCGCCCGAGGCTCCGGGGCGCGGAAGATTTTCTGGGGAATCGTCGTCGCCTTCGGTGCGTGCGTCATGATGGGCCAGTCCAGAGGAGGTTTCGTCACCCTCGCCATCACTGCTCTGTTCACGGTCGTGACCGTGAAGGGCGTAAAGCTCCGATACCGACTGCTGCCACCCATACTCATCGGGCTCAGTCTATTCACTCTACCGACCGAAGTCCAAGACCGGCTGGCCACCATTCTGAACCCCACGGAGGACTACAACTTCAACGATGAAGGTGGGCGTATAGAGATATGGAAGAGAGGCCTGGGGTATCTCGATGATCACAAGATCGTCGGCGTCGGTTGGGACAACTTCCCAGTGGCCGAAGGCACCTTGTCGGAGAGGGCACAGACCTTTGGGACAGCCCGGTATACCGCAGTTCACAACAGCTTCCTGCAGGTGGCGGCCGAGACCGGAATTCCGGGATTCCTCCTCTGGTTTTCGATGATCGTGTCGGCGTTGGTGCGACTTCTGAAGCTTAGGATGCGGCTCAGACGTCGGTACCCCGACGACTCGGTGCGGGATTTCGTGCTTTGCGCCGATTTCCTTTTCGTGGGCCTGATCGGGTATTGCATCGGATGCCAGTTTCTCACCATGGCCTACTTTCCGATCCTCTTCGTCCAGATCGCATTGGCGGCCGGCCTGGAGCTCAGCGTAGCGAAGTGGAGGCGGCGGCCGTCCGCGGGCCCGGTGCGCCGTACTGGATTCGCGAGGACTGCCTGACGCCGGCGACAGTACCTAAGGCCGACCTGATGATGAAATGGGTGGCTCGACAGGCCGAGCGATGGACCCCGCCCCCTATCGCACGCTCGCCTCCTTAATCGACTGCGCAATGACCGTCGCCATCCTTCCCGCACCGAGATCTGTGAAATGCTGGTGGTCCGAGAACCAGGTGGCTTCCGGGTCGAGTTCAGCCGCCGCGTCCACGACCGTCGCGCCCACCCGTTCGGCCACTGCCCTCAGTCGCGCATTCGCCTCTTCCTCGAACTGGAGAATGACGTGTCGGTCGGCCCGGGGGTGAAACCGCTGCCAACCCACGAGCAGACTCTCATCTTCGGGTGAGAGGGGCCGGTCGATCCCACTGACGTGAGTGACCACGAACGTCTCGACCCCGGCGTTCTGCAGACCACGCAGGAGTTCCGCGAGATGGGTCTCGTACAGCTCCAGTCTCTCCTCAGGAACGGTCCTCCACGGCCAGTTCGGGTCATGCCCCGCCCTCGTGCGGCGAATTCCCCTGCGCTTGAGCCATGTCTCGATCTCATCCGGAAGAAATGCGGCCAATGCCGAGCGCAGTCGCGATCGGAGGCGGAAGCCGCCGTCCGGGGGCGTGAAGCCGCCATTCCGTGGCCTGATCGAGTCCGCCGGGGGCGTATCGTCGAGATAGAAGCCGGGCGATGGATAGACGACCGCGACATCTGGCGAGAAGCGGCGCACCCACCGGTCGAAGTACTCGTGCATCCGAGGCAGGGACATGCCCGGTATCGCGGCGTTGAGGACCTCATAGTGGACTGAAGCGTCGTCCTGGAGACGCGTGAGCGTTGTTTCGAGCGCACGGGGGTACTCGCTGCCGGACGACTCTGCCTGGCCGAACGACTCAGAGGCTCCCAGGACGACAACCCGTACGGTGCCCGGTCCCGGCTCAGGTGCGACCTCCGGACCTCTGAACCCGTACGCATTGATGGAGAACTGCCGGTACTCGCCGCCCGGTCTGGGCCGCCACCCGATGCTGTCCGCCCCGAAGATCGCATCGAACGAGTAGGCGCCGACCATCGGCGCTCCCCACACCACGCGATCCTCTACCCGCGCGCAGAGTTCGAGGACTGCAACGAATGCGACCACCGCCAGAACCCAGCTGCCGATTCTGGTGAGGGCGAGGCCGGGCTTGGAAGATCGGTGCACGTCCATGAGATCAGAACTGGAAGTAGATGAACGCCTGGGACGAAGCGCCATGGAAGACCAGGAGGTAGGTCAGCACCGCAAACACTGCGCTACGGACCGGGATCGGTACATGCCGGGTCCGGTGAATCTCTTCGCGCCCGCTTGCCAGCTGTAGCGCTTCGATCACGAGCAGAGGCACGACATAGAACGCGAGGTCGCGCGCGAGACTCAGGTCCGCAATGCCCCGCAGGGTCACGATCGCCTCGAGCATCCCCAAGATGTGCGTCACCGACTGTCCACGGAAGATCAGCCAGCCGACACACACCAGCTGGAACATCAGAAGCATCTTGATGACGCCGGCCGGCGTCCAGCGACGGCTGGCACCGAGGATCGGGATCCGAGAGACGTGGTCGGCCGTGAGCCGGTGCAGAATCAATAGAGTCCCCTGATAGGCTCCCCATAGCACGAACAGCCACGTAGCCCCATGCCACAGACCGCCCAGGAGCATCGTGAGGGCGAGGTTTCGATAGGTGGACACCACCCCGGCCCGGTTACCGCCGAGTGGAATGTAGAGATAGTCCCGCAGCCAAGTCGAAAGACTTATATGCCACCGTCGCCAGAACTCGCTCGGGTTCAGCGAAATGTACGGGAAGCGGAAGTTCACCATGAGCTCGATCCCGAGTAACTTCGCACATCCGCGGGCTACATTGGAATATCCCGCAAAGTCTCCGTAGATCTGAAACGCGAAGGCGTAGACGCCGATCAGAGCGCCGAAGCCGGTGACCTCGGGGTCGGAGAACTGGGAATCGACAATGGGTGCCAGGTTGTCCGCGACGAAGACCTTCATGAAAAGGCCCCAGAAGATCAGAGCCAGTCCGTCGACGAACTGCTGGAGTGAGAACTGCCGATCACGGAGGATCTGGGGGAGGAGGACCTTGGCTCTCTCGATCGGTCCCGCCACGAGCTGCGGAAAGAATGCGACGAAAAGCGCGAAATCCGCGAACCTCGTCGTTGGCTCGAGCTCTCCTCGGTAGACGTCGACCGAGTAGGAAATGGTCTGGAACGTGTAGAACGAGATACCCACGGGGAGCACGATTCCGAGGAGCAGTCCGTCACCGACCTCGAAACCGACCGACCCCAACAGTCCGGCGAGGGACGCCGTGAAGAAGTTGAAGTACTTGAAGATCCCGAGAATCGTCAGATTGGTTCCAACGCTGAGCGCCACCCATCGACGGGCCCGCGCGGTCCCCGCTGGGTCGTCCGAATCCCGCCAATAGCCAATTTTCCGGCCGGCTGTGTAGTCCACCACGGTAGAGAGCAGGATCAAGCCGAGAAAACGCCAGTCCCATGCTCCGTAGAAGACATAGCTCGCGACGAGGAGCATCCGATTCTGCCATCGGTGCGGTAGCACCCAGTACAGCCCCACCACGACGGGGAGGAAGATGGCGAACTCGAAAGAGTTGAAGAGCATCGTCGCGAAATCTCGGGTCCGGGGGGCCTTCGGGATACCGACTCACTGCAGCAGTCTCCCGCTTTCACAGGAGGACCGATCCGTCTGCCGACCCGGAAACTGCCAAACGCGGGGTCGACGATCAACGCAGCCGACCGGATTTCTGGCTTTGTTCCGTACCACGACGAAGGCAGGGAGACACAAGGCCGAGCATTTTACACCGCTCGATAGACCGAGGGGCGTGAGTCTCGGGACATCACGACTCCACCGAAGCGGTCGGACGCAGGCGTCCCTGAGGCTCGGGCGCGCAGGCACCCTGGTATGGGCGATCGTGCTTGCGTACTCTGGACATTCCACGCGAAGCACGCGGGCTGCGCCTGGAGTATCAGCGTCGGGAACTCGGCTTCGGCGTCGACACGACGGGCGAGGAGTCGCTAGGCTTCGACCATAATCCGGCACTCGACTCCAACGCACCCGTACCACCTTGCCCAACCACTCGATTCCGCAGACCGATCCCCCCGACGAACCGGCGAAAAGCAGACGTTTTGCGGTGATCGTGGGAGGAATGAAGTGCGGGACCACGTCGCTCTTCGAAATCCTGAAACAGCATCCGGAGCTCTGCGGGATCGCTGAGAAGGACCAGGACTTCTTTACATCCGACGCGGCCGAGGATCACCCCGGTGCCTACCTCGAGCAGTGGCCGGAGGCCTCGACGGGCAGAGTCCTGCTCGATGCCAGCGTGAGCTACACCAAGGCACCACTGGTTGCCGGCGTGCCCGAGAGGATCCTGGGCTCGGGCCTGGGAGAGTGGCGCTTCATCTACATGGTGCGTGAGCCAGTGAGCCGCATCGAATCCCAGATCAGGCACGGTCTCTATGCCGGGTGGGGAAAATCCGCCGACGACGGGCTGACCGACGATCTCATACACTTCAGTCGGTACGCGTATCAGCTCGACGTCTGGACAGGCGTCTTCAGTCGTGAGGACATCCACGTCGTGGTCCTCGACGAATTCGAGGCTCATCCCGCAGCCGTACTTCGGAACGTCTGCGAGTTCGTTGGCGTGGATCCGCAGTTCGAGTTCGATTCACCAAGGACTCGCTACAACGAGGGTGCATTCTTCGAGTCGTCGAAACTGGTGCGAGCCGCCGCGACCAACCCCGGCGTCCGTCGAGTTGTGAAGGCGCTGATTCCGCGCGGGATCGTCACGAGAGTGCGCCGTATGCTGGCGCAACGAGCAGCCTCCGCGACCGGTGCCGATCGCCCGTCGCTGGGGCGCTGGAAACTCACCCCGGAGGAGGCGGAACGAGTTCGCGATCACCTTCGACCGGACATCCTGCGACTGCATCAGCACTACGGGGTCGAGATCGACCGATGGTGGGCCGAGTGGGACCTGAATCCGGATCGATCCGATGGGAGCTCGACAACGTGAAGTTTCCGGGGAATCGCCGTTTCGCGCTCTCGATTCTGGACGACACCGATGATACGACCGTGGAGACCGGGCAGCCCGTGTATGACCTCCTGGGCGACCTCGGCTTCAGAACGACCAAGACCGTGTGGGCCTTCGACTCGCCCGAGGAGGAGAAGGGCCCCTACCACATGGGGCAGACGATGGAAGACCCGGCCTACCGCAAGTGGGTCGTCAGCCTCGCGGAGGAGGGGTTCGAGGTCGCATTCCACAATGCCTCGATGGCGTCGTCATCGCGAGAGCGGACCGAGGCGGCGATCGACTTCCTGACGGACGATTGCGGTTTCGACCTGCGCCTGCACTGCAACCACGGACAGAACCGCGAAAACCTCTTTTGGGGACCCGAGCGATATCACTCTCGGGCACTGCGCCTCGCATATGGCCTGGCCAGCAGTACCGACTCGGAGGGAAGCGAAACGGGTTCACCATACTACTGGGCCGACATCGCAGCCCAGCGTTTCTCCTATATCCGCGACTTCGCCTTCAGACGCCTCGACTGCTCGAAAATCGGGCCCGGCCGACCCTATCGGGACAGCACCAAGCAGCCATCGCCCTGTTGGTTCAACACGGCGGATGCACCAGCCCTCCCATCCTTTCTGAGGCTCGTCACCCGCGAGGCGGTCGATCGACTCGAAGACGCCGGGGGCTGGACCATCATCTCCACTCACTTCGGAAAGGGGTTCGCGTGGGAGGGGAAGCTGAACGAGCACTTCGCTTCCCTGATGCGCTGGATCGCGGAAAAGAACGGGTGGTTCGTTCCCGCGAGCGAGCTGCTGGACTACATCGGCCAGACCCGGGGCGCCACGGAGATCAGCAGGCTCGAGCGCACGCGGCTGGAGGTAGCACACGTCTTCGACCGGATTCGGCGGCGGCGGGAAGTCGCACGCTACGGGCTCTGGGACTGAGAAAATGTGATCGAAGGTCGTGGACCGGGACCTGATCAGGCGGCGTCCTTCCATTCGCTGGTAACGGCTCGATCGCACCCCCGCACAGCGATCTGAAGGCAGAGCCCGGAGTGTGGTGGACCGGCCGCGCGGCCAGTTCCCGAGTTCACATCACCTCCGCCTGACCGCTCGAAGGGCGTTCATGAAGGCGCCTGGGAACAGAGAGAGTAACAGATGGATCCAACGGGCCGGCTTGAACGGCTCGATTCTAACTGATGCGAGGAAGGAGCGCCGCGCCTGTCTCTGGTCGCCTTTAGCGAAGTGGTGATAGCCTCGGTCCCATAATACCCGCGCGCGCCGCATGGTGACCGCCTCCTGCACCATCGGAGCAATCTCAGGGTCTTCCATGTACTGATCGAGGCTTGTTAGAACGTCTCTACACATGTTGAGATCGTTGGTGCTCAAGCTTCCCGCTCGCATCCGGCACCGTACGAGAACCTCGTCGACGAGGCGGGCAGGGTAGCGGGCGGTGATACGCACCCAGAGGTTGTCATCCTGGCCGTTCCTCAACTGAGGATCGAAGAGGCCAACCTCGTTCAGGACCCACCGTGGCACCATGACCGTGGGAGTCGCCAGCCCACTCCATGCCACGATGTTGTGGGCCACGCTGGGCCCGGAAAAGAGGCGTTCCCGCTTGCGGTGTCCGATCGTGTCGGATTCGCCGGTCTCAGGCGAGAAGGCTTCGTGGAGAGTCGAAAGAAGCCCCAATTCCGGATTCTCTCGAAAGACCTCCACCTGACGCTCGAGCTTTTCGGGGAGCCAGAGATCGTCTGCGTCCAGAAATGCGACAAGCTCCCCCGACGAATCGGCAATGCCGCGGTTCCGTGCTCTCGAAGCTCCGCCATTCTCCTGACGGACGTACCGGATCCGGGCGTCGTCGTACGACTCGACCACCCCCCGCGTATCGTCCACCGACCCGTCGTCCACGACCACTACCTCGTAGTCCTGGAAGGTCTGCGACAGGACCGAGTCGAGGGTTTCGGCAATGAAGCCCTCGGCATTGTAGGCGGGAATGACTACGCTGACCGCAGGCTCGGCACGCGTCGCGCCGGAAGAAGAACATCGAACTTCGTCGGCCATCTTGATCTGCTCGGTACCAGGGAAGAGTGGAGTCAGGAACTCGGACTGCGGAGACAGGGAAGCATGACGGAGTCAGCCTGCGTTTTTCAAGAGTGTAGCCTTCGGGGACGTGCGCATAGAGGTCGAGGCCCCATGGGTAGACGAACCGGATCGGCGTGCGGAGCGGGGAGGCGGAGATCGAGCTCGGTTGCGCCGAAGCCGAGCTCATCCGCATCGTCTCGCCTCGGTCGATCCAGACGGCGAGGGCGCTGAAGCGGGACTACCATCACTTCTACCGGTCAGCGTCCGGGCCGGCCGAGCACCCAGCCCTGGGTCATCGGTCCGCGACCTTGTCAGATGCGGCAGGATTCCGCCATCCTCAACTCTGCCTGAAGTCTCGGACGTGCTCCCCCGAAGAGTGCTCACGAGCCCTGTTTTCCTCGGCGGATCAGAACGAATAATGACGACACCATTTGATGGGACAGAGAAGCCCCCATCCCTGATCCGGTACTTCGTGGGTGAGTACCGGAACAGGACGATCGTGATGGTGGTGTTCTTTCTGTTTGCCGGGCTGGCCGAAGGCGTGGGATTCCTGACGCTCCTCCCTATTCTCGAACTTGCCGTGGCCGACGAGTCCGGGGCCGATCTCTCCGCCATCAGCGCCGCCTTGGTGGACGGCCTTCAATTCCTGGGACTCCCGACCACCCTCGAGGTGCTGCTTCTCGCGCTGGTTGCGATGTTCTGCGTCAAAGCCGTAGCCATCATCGCGGCATACCGGCAGGCCGGCTTCATCGTGGCTGCCGTCGCGATGGAGTTGCGTCTCCAGTTGATCAGGAATCTCCTCAAGGCCCGCTGGCAGCACTTCACGAGCTATCCATCGGGTTTTCTCTCGAATGCGATCAGCAACGAGGCGCACAGGACCGCCGTGACGTACGGGGAGTTCACGAACATCATCTCCACGACCATACTCGCCATCACGTACACCGTCGTAGTGCTGCTCGTCTCGTGGCAGACCGCACTGGCGGCGACCGTTGTCGGCGGTGGCGTTCTCCTGGCACTAAAAGGCTTCGTGAGCGAATCGCGAGACGCAGGCGGGAGCCAGGCATCGCTCATGCGGAGCATGATCGCTCGTCTGACGGGAGCGTTACCCGGCCTCAAACCGGTCAAGGCGATGGCGCGGGAGAACTATGTTCTCCCGCTACTCGAGTCCGAAACCAAGGGCTACTACCGGGCGCAACAGCGGGTCGTCCTCGCGGGCGCGATGGTGAAAGGGATTCAGGAGCCCATCATGGTCGCGGCTCTTGTCATCGGCCTCTGGGGCGTCCTCACGTTCACTGCGATCCCGTTTCCAAGCGTACTCGTGATGGCGGCGCTCTTCTATCGTCTGACGGCCACGGTTGCGAACATCCAGAAGCGGGTCATCGTGGTCGCGGAGGGGGAGGCTACATACGAGTCCCTCCAGGAGCACATCTACAAGGCGCGCGCGAACCGAGAGGATTGGGTCGGCACCGATTCGGCGCCGGACCTCGAGGAATCGCTTCGCTTCGAGTCTGTCAGCTTCGCCTACGTCGAGGGGTCGGACATCCTGAAGGACCTGAGCCTCGAGTTGCACAGTGGAGAGATGCTGGCGCTCGTGGGACCCTCGGGGGAGGGAAAGACTACGCTGGTCGACCTGATGGTCGGGCTGCTCCGCCCCACCGAAGGTCGCATCGAAGTCGACGGCAAGGACCTCAGCTCGGTGGATATGCGGAGCTGGCGTGACGGAATCGGGTACGTGCCTCAGGAACCTATCCTCTTCCACGATTCGATCTTCCTCAACGTCACACTCGGTGATGAAGACATCCCGAGGACCGAAGTTGTCGAGGCCTTGAAAGTCGCGGGAGCATGGGACTTCGTCTCGGAACTCCCGGGGGGCCTGGACCATGTGGCTGGCGAGCGGGGGGGGACCCTCTCCGGGGGCCAGAGGCAGAGAATCGCGTTGGCACGAGCCCTCGTTGGGGGCCGAAGGCTTCTGGTGCTCGATGAGCCCACCACGGCGCTGGATGCCGCTACGGAGGCCGAGATCTGCCACACTCTCGAGAAGCTCAAGGGAAGCATCACCATCATCGCGATCTCCCACCAGCCGGCGATTCGCCGTATCTCGGACCGAGTGCTCCAACTCCAGGGTGGACGACTCACGGAGGTGTCCCAGACGGTGGAAGCCACGTCATGAGAACCTGCGGTGCCCCGGAGGACAGCGGTCAGCCGAGGCCGCACCGTGTCGTTAAAATGGTGCCGAGTCCTGCATCGGCCTCGCGCGCGATCGAGTTGCCCCCGGTGACGCGACAGCCTTGCTGACGCCCCGGAGGCTAGCCAAGGGTCTTGCGGAGTGGGGTGCGGTTCGGAGCGGACTTGCCGGGAGCCGGATCGCCCGCGACCCCTCCAGCGTTGCGATCCTCGCCTACCACAACGTGGTTCCCCGCGGAGAGTCCGCTGTGGGAGACTTGAGCGCACACCTCCCGCAGGAGGAGTTCGGTCGACAGCTCGATGTGCTGGCCCGAACCCACGATGTGGTCACCCTGACCCAGGCAGTAGGAACCCAGCCGACGGAGGGTAGGCGCCCCTCGGTCGTGATCACCTTCGACGACGCCTACCAGGGTGCTGTGACAGCGGGGTTCGAGGAACTCGAGAAGCGGGGGCTGCCCGCGACGATGTTCGTCCCTCCCGGCCTGTTGGGCAGTGAGGGCTTCTGGTGGGACCGCGTCGCGACGGCGCGGGATGCCCCGCTCGACTCCGATGTCCGCGAGTTCGCACTCGGAGCCCTGGAGGGCCGGCAGGAGCACGTCCTCCACTGGGCTCGGCAGGAGAATCTCCTGCTTCGTGATCTTCCTTCACACGCCCGACCCGCTACGGCCGCCTCCCTGGTACGTGCCGCCGAGAGCGCGAACGTCGCTCTGGCTCCTCATACGTGGAGCCATCCAAACCTCAGAGCGCTACCGGGAGAGGAGGCGCAGGACGAGGTCGAACGGTCCCGCCGGTGGGTCGCGGATCACGTGAGCGGAGATGTCGAACGGTTGGACTGGCTGGCCTATCCGTACGGGCTGTGGAGTGACGCCGCGGCTTCAATCGTGGATGACACGATGTCGGGCGGACTGCTGGTCTCCGGCGGCCTGGCCCGGAAGTACGGGCGCTGGGTCGGTGGACGGCCCATCCTGCCGCGCATTCTCGTTCCGTGTGGTCTCTCCACGAACGGACTCCTGCTACGCCTCGCCGACCTGGTTGGCGGATAGGAGGTGGTTCCACCGTGGCCGGTTCCGGTTGAACGGAGATATGGCTGCAGACGAAAAGCGGTGGCGGCAGTGCTCGGAATACCGAGCTGGATGCCTGCCGCCACCGCGAGCGAAGGCGTTTCCCGGGCTGGGTTCCGCCTCACGCATCTCCAACGGCCTCACAGGGAGGCCGAACGGTCACCCCAATCACCAACCCGGATCAGCGTAGTACACCTCCACGAGGCCCCACCACATCTGAATCGGACGATTCGGCAACTGATTGTGATTGCGGCTCAGGGAGAGTCCCCGGAAGGAGTTCGTCTGAGACGTGAAGGGCGGGCTCTGCCCCTGGTAGACGCCGTCGATCCAGAGCTCCATGAACCCGGCGGCGCCATTCCCGTCGGTCCGGATATGCCACCTGATGTCGTGCCAATCGCCATCGTACAGATCGGAGAATTCGACATCCGCGACTGATCGGCCGGTCGAACCCATGTTCGGGGAGAACTCGATGTTGTCGTACTCGATCTGGACCTGCCAACGACCGGACGGCCACCGCGCGTGCAGGAACTTGAAGGAGTTTCCACCGCCGTCGGCCGAAGAGATCGAGAAATTCGACGAGAACCGCACGACGGCTCGAAGCCAGACCTCGGAGGTCCCGTTCTCGAAGTCGATCTCTCGCGAGACCGTGTAGTTCCCCTGCTGATTGTCACCGTCCGGATAGTCGTACCGGAGAGACTGCGAAGAGCCGCCGTAGCCGATCGACGTGTCGATGGTCATGCGGTCCAAGTTGAAGTTCTCGACCGGGTTATATATCCCGTGCGTACCTCCCAGAAAATCTGCCGTCGAGGAATAGCTGGAGAAGTCTTCCACGACCGCAGCGCTGCTGGCCGGACCGCTCGGCGCGATCACCGTCACGGTCGCCGTACCCTCGACACCCTCGGCGGCTGCCACCAGCTGTGCGCTACCCGCCGACTGCGCGCTCACCACGCCCTGCGACGAAATCGTCGCGACCGACGTGTTGCTGCTGCTCCACGTGATCGTGCGGCCCGAGAGCTCCGAACCGTTCGCGTCATACGTCGTCGCCGACAGCTGCGCCGCCGAGCCCACCGACAGTGTGTTCGCGCTCGGCGTCACGGTGATCGAGGACACCGGGGCCGGAGCCGAGTTCTCGACCGTCACGCTCACGGTGGCCTCGACACCCTCGGCGGCTGCCACCAGCTGTGCGCTACCCGCCGACTGCGCGCTCACCACGCCCTGCGACGAGATCGTCGCGACCGACGCGTTGCTGCTGCTCCACGTGATCGCCACATCGCTCATCGTGCTTCCGTACTGGTCCAGCACGGTGGCCGAGAGAGCCTGCGTAGCACCCACCGTGAGACTGAGCGAAGTCGGCGACACGCTCACCTGTGAGATCGACGGAGACGCAGAGGACGGCGCCGAGAAGCTGTCGCAACGATTCTCGCTGGCCTCACCACTGCCGCTGAGGGCCGCGACGCACAGCCAGTAGCTGCCCCCGCTCTGCCACGGCACCTCTACCGATGCCGACGTCGACGCGAACTGCTCGTTGAACGACCAGGACCCATTCGCCTCGCCTGCCGTGATCCGGTAG
>JGI12048J13642_10021188_pt1 | contig 16143 bp, 10 predicted proteins | sample ElkSlonscriptome_16_FD_13642 | JGI IMG/M metagenome (IMG submission 13642)
GACCCAGTGGCTGTGGCACTACAATCACCAGAGACCTAATTCCGCCATCGGAGGCGTACCACCCAGGCAGCTGTTACCGGCTGCATAAACCTCTACTGATCACCTCAGCTAAAAATGGGGGGATTACACAGGCAATCTTCAATCGCGAACTCTAGTCGACTGAAGAGTGGCATGTTTTAGTAAATGCCTGTCCTGCTCTATTACTCGGATTCGGCCATCCCGGACCTTGCGTCGTGGCGTCTGGAGCGTACGGTTCGATCAGTTCAGTCTCCATGCTCTTCCATCGCATCTAGTGCGCCTTCAAGGCCATTGAATCTTTCGGCAGCTGGATGATGACGCGCAGACCATCGCCCCCCCTATTTTCGGCCCGAACCGACCCGCCATGAAGCTGCACGGCTCGACGTGCGATCGCAAGACCGACACCGCTGCCTCCATTACCGTGCGGCCGGCTTTCGTCGACCTGGTAGAAGGGATCGAACAGTTGGCCTAGCGCTTCCTCAGGGACGCCCGGGCCCTCGTCCTCGACAACCACCTGGATGTCCGACGAGCGCTCGCTCAGCACGACCTGAACGACCATGCCATCGGGCGAAAAACAGACGGCATTTCGGATGATGTTTTCGATCGCGCTGTGCAGTAGAGCAGCGTCGGCTTCGAGGGTCAGCCGTTCCGGGCCTGCTTGTCGGACTAGGACGTCATCGTCACCGAGTTCGATATGCACATCATCAATGATCGTGCGGACGAGGTCGGCGAGATCGGTGAATTGACGCTGGATCTCCTGCTGCGCATCGAGACGCGCGTAAGCCAGAATGCGTTCAATCAGCTCGTTCAGCCGCTCGGACTCTGCGTCCATTCGATCGATGATACGTATCTGATCCTTGCTCGTGATGCGCTGCCGTGCGACGGACTGCAGCGCCTGCAGCCGCGCCAGCGGCGAACGCAGTTCGTGCGAGACATCTCGCATCAAACGTCGCTGCGCGCTCAACAGGCGATCGATTCTGCCGGTCATGGTGTCGAAATCGCGCGCCAGCAAGGCGATGTCGTCCTGGCGATCGCCAACCGTGTGGGAGACGCGGACGCTGAGATCACCGGCGGCCACGCGATGACCGGCTTCCCGCAAGTGGCGGACGGGTAGCACGATGAACCTGGCCAGGAAATAGGCCGTGCCAGCGCTAACCAACAGCATGGACAAAAGCAGGATCAGTCGGCCTCCCGGACGGCCGGCGGCCTGGGCGAGTGGATAGCGCTTGTAGTTGCCGACCACGAAAAAGCCGGGCGTGTCCACCGTGGGCCGGATAAGGCGGATGTTCCTGTCCGGCGCGTCTGGCCCCTGCTCGAGTGCACTGCGCACGGCTCGCGGCAAGAACCGGCCCACGATGTCCTCGCCGATGGACAGGTCGATGATGTAGATGTCCAATAGATCTTCATAACTCAGGGCATGACGCGCAATGAGCTGTCGCGCGGACCATGGCTCGCCCCGAGCCCTCAACGATTGAAGGTCCGACGCAACGGTATCGACGAGGACCTGGTTGGCCATGTCGGTTTCCGTGGACGGCAGCCAGCGCGTCAGGAAGTACGCCAGTGCAATACTGGCAATCACTGTCAGCCAGACCGACAGCAGGATGCGTCGAAAGAAACGATTCATCCGCTCGAAACGTACAGATAGCCGCGACCGCGGATGGTCTTGATCCGCTGCAAACCGCTCGACAGCGGCCCGAGCTTCTTGCGCAGCTGCACGATGTGGGCATCCACGCTGCGGTCATAGGGCATGAGTCGCCGTCCAAGGGCCTCGCGGGCGATCGCGTCCTTGGAGACCACCCCACCGGTGCCGCTGACCAGGCATTCAAGCACGCGGAATTCCGTTGCAGTCAAGTTGACCAGTTTGTCGTCGAGGAAGACCGACTGTGAACTCGGCTCGAGTCGCAGGTCGCCGGCGACAAGCTGATCCACACTGCTCCTGCCATCGCTCATGCCGGGTCCGCGACGCAGAATGGCTCGGATTCTGGCGACAATCTCACGCAGGCTACAGGGTTTTGGTACGTAGTCGTCTGCCCCGGATTCCAGACCCAGAACGCGATCGAAGTCATCGCCACGCGCAGTAAGCATGATGACCGGCGTATCGGACACCCCTCGAATCACCTTCAGGGCAGAGAATCCGTTGAGTCGCGGCATCATCACGTCGAGAATGATCACGTCGTAGCGGTGTTCGCTGGCAGCGGCGACGCCAGCCTCCCCATCGTGACGGGCATCGAAGACGAAGCCGCCTTCGGCGTCGAGATATTCTCCGAGCAGACCGGTCAGGTGGATGTCGTCATCGACCATCAATACCTTGATTGGCTCAGCCATGTTCATCCTTGTTGCAGCTGGCTACCTGTGCCGCGGGCTTCATCTCAGAGGGAGAGCCCGAAGCCAACACCTGCTCCGAGACGTCTGAATTGCAATCCATCTCAGCCTCCCTTCGAAATCCTCCACGAAGGTATTTCCACAGCGGAGCGAACTGGATAAGCAGTGGATTATGACCCAGGAAACCGGTCGTGACCCCGTATCGTACACGTTCGCATTCCGGCTCGTAGGTTCCGAACAGTCGATCCCAGACGATAAAGACCCCGGCGTAATTTCTGTCGATGTACTGCGCGTTGCTGCCGTGATGTACACGATGCGCCGACGGGGTATTGAACAACAGTCCCTCGAAGCGTCCCAGCGCTGGGACGGCTTCCGTGTGCAGAAAAAACTGGTACAGAAGCCCCAGCGCCAATGAAGCCACGACGAATTCGACAGGCAGACCGATCAACACCAGCGGCGCGAAATACAGCGGCGTGATGAACTTGGCCAGCCAGCTGAGCCGGACCGCCGTGGAGAAGTTGTACCAAGGGCTCGAATGATGGGTGTGGTGCATGGCCCAGAGCCAGCGCAGTTCGTGCGACGCGCGGTGGTAGCCGTAGTAGGCAAAATCAACGATGAGGAAAGTTAGCAGGAAGGTCAGGAGTGTCTCTGGAAGCAACAGCCCCTGGGCAGGCTCGATCCAGGACATCACCAGATAGGACCAGGCGATGGCAGCCGGGCGGATCAAACCGTTGCCGACGGCGATCGCGAGATTGGCCAGGGTTTCGCCCGCGTTATAGATCGGTCGACGACGAAGCACGGACCAGCTCAGCTCGACCACGATCAACGCGATCAAAGCAATGACTGGAATTAGAGCGGTGGCGTTCATGAACAAGCCTCCTGGAGGTGGATCAGCGGCGTAATTGGGCGCGCAGTCGCGCCCGCCTCTCGTCCTGGATATCGCGGTAGGTCTCGATCTGCACCGGCGACAGAATGGCTTCGACCTGTGCATCGGTAGTCTCATTCAGCGCCTGGGCATCGCTCCGGAACGCCAACAACGCTCTGCGATCCGGCCTGTTGGAACGCCTTCGATCGAGGTCATGCTTTTCAAGCAGCGTCTGCAGTTCAAGAAAATGCCCCCGAAGAATCGGCTCCAGCTCAGTGCGTTGTGGCTCGGTCAGAACAAGGCGCTCGACCATATCCTCGAACTGACGCTGGAACGGATCCTCGGCAGGATCGTTGCCCTGGGCGAGCGTCGGGTTCGACAGGCCGATAAGAGCAATCAATGAAACAAGGGCGCGAAACATCAGGCTGATCCTTTCTTATCTGGGCAAGGCTCATGCTAGCCGTCGCCCTGCGAGCGAACGCCAGCAAAGGTAAAGAATCGTAAGGGTTTCAAAGTCCCGCTTGACGCCCGAAGGCCGCCTTCGACCATACCCTGTCGACGAATACACGGTCCCTCTGCGCTCTTGCCCCGACGATTCATCCTGCCTTTCATTTCTTTGCACTCTGAGATCGTTTCTTTGCATTCCGGGATCTAGGCTGACGGCGTTGATGAGGACAGCCCTCATCCGGCCCTGACAGACCCCGAAGGAACAAGGCCATTCTGTCTTTCTCGAACCGAATCAAGGAACGAAACATGAACTTACGAAAATCAAACCATCTTGCGTTGGCAGTCCTCGCGGTCGCACTTGGGCTGGCAAGCCCGGTTGCCTATGCAGGCGGCAATCTGCTTTCTGCAGCGTGGGGCCTGGACGATGCCCTGGTGGCGTTCCCGGACTGCCCGGAGAGCGTCGATCAGGACGGCATGCCGGTGGTCCTCGATGCTGAACTCGACAACCTGTCGCTCGATGCCTGGGATTTCGAAGTTGAGCTGGAATCAGGCGCTCGCAGAGTACCGATCTGCGCCACGACCCTGCCGGCGCTGGAAGAAAACGAAGATCGCACCGTCCTACTGATCGGTGACCTGGGTAGTCAGGAAGACCCACCGCGCTGGGTGCGTGTCGTGGATGAGCTTCGTGCCGAAGATGGATCGGTGCTAGGGGGTGCGGTTGCCGTTCCGGACTACGCCGGAGGGCCATCGCTCATACTCGGCGAAATGGTGCCTGTCGAAGACACGGAGTGTCCGGCTGACACAGCCTCGGCCGTTCGGCTGATCTTCTCAGGCGGCGTGTTGTCGGCCGACGGCGATGAATTCCAGGCGGCAGACGTCGAACACTTTGCAGTCGACACGCTTGCTGGCGTCGTTGAACCTTTCGGCTTCAGTGATCTGAACGATTTCGACAACAACCTCGAGCTTTGTCTGGACACGGTTGCTGTGGTCCGCAAGGTCACGGTGGCCGACAACACGGCAATCGACCCGAACGGCGACCCGAATCTTGTCACTTCTACGTCCGTTGCCGCGCCTGATAACGCGCTGGAGATCAATGGCCTCTGGTACGACCCGGCCACCGATGGAGAGGGATTTACTGTCACTCAGGGCGGTCAAGGCACGGTTGCGTATTTCTTTGGCTACGATGCCCTCGGCGAACGGCTGTGGTTGATCAGCGATGTCATCGCAGCCGAGTTTCTTCCTGATCAAGCGGTTTCGGTCCCCTTATTCCAGGGCGATGGTGGCGTATTCGAGATGCCCATGAACACGGTCGCGCTCTGGGGCACCTTGACGATGACCGTGGAAAGTTGCAACACGATACGCTTCGAAATGGACGGCGTCGATGGGCTGAAGACGCTCAATACAGTGCGCCTGGCCGATGGTGGACGTACCTGCGAGGACGCGCCGGACGCTTCGGAGACCCCTTTCGAGGAGATTCTCCTGCAAGGGGTCGGTCGCTATCTCGGAGTGTATTCACCGTCGATCTCGGAGGAGCTGGGCGGCGGCGTCATGACGCATAGTTTCTCCAGTGAGAACGGCGGACCGATGTGCTTTACGGGCAACGAATTTGCCATGAGCACCCGCGACGGCAGCCGCGACGACCTGCTGATCTTTCTGCAGGGCGGCGGGCTTTGCAGCCCTGCCGGATGCAGCGCCGTCGAGACCGCCGACCCAGTAACGATGCCGCCCATCGGCATGCTGAACGCAAACGACGACGCCAATCCGACAGCGGACTTCGATACCGCCTATCTGCCCTATTGCGATGGTTCGCTTTGGAGCGGCGACGCGGAAGTCGATACTGATGGCAATGACAGTACCGACCGGTCATTCCGAGGCCTAAAAAACCTGTCGGCCTCGCTTGATGTGATCGCAGCGACCTACCCCACGCCCAATCGAATTCTGTTGGCCGGCAATAGCGCCGGAGGCTCAGGCGTACACTTCGCGCTACCGCTGGTCCGCGCGCTCTACCCGGACGTGCCGATCGAACTGATCAACGATTCCGGTTTAGCCATTCTTCCGTCGCGCGATCAGGCCGCCGGCCTGTTCCAGTACTGGGGTTCGCTCCCCTTCTTCCCAGCAAGCTGCTCGAACTGCATTGGCGCCGACGGCAACCTGACCGACTACTACAAGTGGCAGCTGACCGAGGATGCGTACCTGCGTATGGCCTACATCGGATCGAAACAGGACGCGACGCTGGCCGCTGTCCAGCCGGGTGGTGGTGAGGCCTTCGAGGATCAACTCTTGTCCATGATCGACGAAATCAAGGCTGATGCTCCCGACCAGTTCTTCAGCCTGATCGCCGACGATGATGCCCACACCTTCATTCTTCGTGACTTCGATTACCCGATCGGGGGCACGACGGTCCGAGAGTGGATTACCGACATGCTCGATGAGGTCGAGGGCTGGGATTCGCTCAGCGACTAAGTCGATTACAACCCGAGCAGAGAGTCGATTCGTTATATCAGGCATGCGGCGCTTTTTGGATCAGCCTCAGCTGCCACTCTGAGCTCGCTAACGTGCTCGTGTGTGCCCGCTTCACAGGAATGTAATGAAGTGTAAAACGTGATGGATATCGCATGAATATCGAGCTATTTTTAGATACGCTGCACAGCGTAGGGGACGGCAGTCTGCTCGCGCGGTGATTGCAGAGCGACAGACACAATTTTCGAGGGAAAAAGATGAAGCAGCTCTTCCACGCCTTTGTGGCTGCGCTCCTGGCTTTTCTAGCAGGCCACTCCCATGCGGCGCTGATCCAGCATTTTGACGCGTCGAATTCGACAACCGTTCTACTTGAGGGTTCGACCGTCCTGGTCATCGAGGATATTTCCGGGAACGGGCGCGACGGCACTCCCGGCCGAGGGGGTGTCGAATATCCGAGCGCTGTGATCTCGCCAACCGGTCTGACGGGCTTGGATATGGGAAGCACGCGGAATGATCTGATAGCCCTGCCCGCGACCGTCGCAGACGAATTTCTGAATTTTCAAGACGAGGCGGCCGCACGGACCGGATTCTCTCTGGCTGTTGCATTCATCGTCGGCGAACTAACGGGGGATGAGCAATACGTCCTGGGCACGACCCATGTCGGTTTCAACGTGCGGATACGCTCTAACGGGCAACTCGGTCTTCGTTTACGTAACGGAAATATATCGTCGGGTAACGCCACCGTTGAGCCCGGAGATACGGTCGTGCTCACCTTGACTTACGACGCGGCCAGCGGCGCCTATAGCCTCTGGGACTCTCTTAATCGCAATCTGGTGACCGGTTCGGAGAACTCGAATATCGATTTTCCCGAAGGCAATAACCTCAGGCTTGGCGAAGCCAGAACAACCGGCAGCTCGAGTAACCACTTCAGAGGGGTGGTCGGAGAATTCCAGCTGCATGACGAACCTCTGTCGGCCAGTACGGCGTTCGAGCTTCAGCGCGACCTGACGCTGAAATGGACCGGGGAGAGTGTCGAGATTCCGCCTGTCGCCCCCGGCCCGGGGTTCCGGAATATCGACCGCAATCCGGCCTCTATCGGCTCGGAGTATTTCACCAACCTCTTCGTAGATTCTACCGACAATAAGGCCCGAACTGTCGAAATGGGGTTCCTGAACGGCTATCTGTACATGACAACACGGGGCGATGCCCTGGGCACCTTCTCGATATGGGACATCTCGGATGAAATGGACCCGCAGAGGGTGGTGAACCACGAGATCGGCGGCAAGATGCACACAGGAGCCATCTTCATTCCATCCGATGATCCTTTCGGCAACATCTACTATTACAACAACAACTCCTTCATCAACATGCGAGACCCGCTTGAACCGGTCACCGAGAAGCCCTTCGGCTTCGACACGGGGCGAGCTGGAGCACGCGGGCTGAGCGTTCTACCTTACGAATACTCTGGCGGGTCCGTGATCCGGATATCCGATGCTCGCTTGGGGCAGCAGATTGCCACGCTGAGCGAACATGGCTTCGAAGCCACGCCCACACCGCTCGGCAATCTACTTTTCGTCTCTGGCCTGAGAGGGCAGGCACGCGGTGTCGCTCTTTACGACATTAGTGATCCTTACGACCCCCAATTACTGGACGTGATGGCACCGCGACGATGGGAAGACGATGGCAATCCGGCCTACGAGTATTCAGTCTGGAAGCACTATCTCGTGCTCGGTAATGCACTTAGAGGTAGAGATATAGGCGTTGTCAGCTTCGAGGACCCAACCTACATCCGAGAGGTGTCTTTCATTCGGAATCTTCCCGGTGCTACGCGCTACGGCCAATATCAGGACGACTATCTCTTCATTGGCCACGGCAAATACGACATGACGCCGCTCGATGACGGCAACGATCCGCAGATGGTCGAAGTTTTCTCGGAGCAGGACCACGAATACATGCTACCGCTGGGGAATCTGATCGCATCAGCTGAGAACACGGAACAGGGTCGCGACTACGGGTTTCGCATGTACCCGCACACGGCGCAAGCTGATTCCACACCACCGCGCGTTTACTATCACAGCCCTTCTGCCGGCGCGCTCTACCAGCACGTGCGCTCGCGCGTTGGCGTGCTCATCCACGAGACGCTCGACATCGCGACCGTCAATTCCTCAACGTTTCGGGTGTTCCCGAGGGATCTCGCCGATCAGTCCGACGTCCTGGGAACACTCAACGTCCACGACAAGGACATCATCAACTTCACGCCTGACACGGAACTGTTACCGGACACAACCTATCGGGTACTGCTGGAGGGCATCGCCGATGTTTCGGGCAACGTTATGCCCGCCTTTTCTTTCGATTTTTCGACCTCCGGCCCAACTGACCCGCCGCCGGTAGAGATTGAATCGATCTCGGTCTCCGATTATCCGGCTCTACCCAATACCGCTGTTGACTTCACTGCCGTCGCATCGGGTGGCATGGGCAACCTCGAATATCGCTGGGACTTTGGTGACGGTACGCCGAGAACTGATTGGCAAGGCAGCACAAGCATCACTCACAGCTATTCGCAAGAAGGCCATTACACGGCGAAAGTTCAGGTCCGTGATCAATCCGGTCGCTTCGCAAAAACATTGGCCAGCGTCGTGACCGTCGTTGATACCAGTGTCCTGGCCACGGTCCGGCCAATCAGCTCAAGCCAGTTCTTCGTTGACGAAGGCAGCCGAAGGGTCTGGGTGGTCAACCCGGACAGCAACACGATCACTGCGGTTAACGCTGACTCGCTTGCCAAGGTGTCCGAGCACACCGTCTGCGAAGACCCTCGCAGCGTGGCGCCGGACGCTGTCGGTCGACTCTGGATTACCTGTCACGATGACGAACGCGTGGTCCTCTTCGACCCTCAGTCAGGAACAGTGGTCAACGAAGTCGAGTTCCCTTACGGATCGCGTCCACAGGACATTCTGATCGACCCAACCGGAAGCACTGCTTTCATCACCCTATCGGGCAGCAACAAGGTAGCGCAGCTGTCCACGTCCTCACTGAACGTAACCACCGAGAACGCGATCGCATCCCCACATGCAATGGCGCTGGTCGACGATGCAGCTACTCTGCTCGTTACTCGCTTCATTTCCAATGATGATCAGGGCGAGGTGCAATTGCTCTCAGCAAGCGGTTCGCTTGCGCCCCAGTCCGTGCTTGCCTTGGCTAAAGACACGACCTCCGAAGATACGGGAGATCAAGGTCGGGGCTTGCCCAACTACCTGGACCATATTTCGGTGAGCCCCGACGGCCGCTTGGCCTACGTCGCCTCGAAGAAGGACAATGTTGATCGTGGCGTCTTCCGCGAAGGAAATCCCCTGACCTTCGAGACCACAACGCGTTCCATCGTATCGGTCATTGATCTGGAAACCGGCGAAGAACGCTTCGATTCTCGTATCGACATCGACAACGCCTCACAGCCCTCTGCACTCTTGTTTTCGCCCTATGGCGACTACCTCTTCATCGCGCTGCAGGGCTCGAACGTAATCAAGGTTTTCGACGCCCTGGCCGGGAACATGATTTCCACCCTGGAAACTGAGCTTGCGCCGCAGTCTCTCGCCTTCGACACGACGACGTATCGGCTCTACGTCAACAATCTCAACAGCCGCTCAGTGACCGTCTATGATCTTGACGACAGTCTGCGCGGCGGATTCCTCCGCGAACCGGCACGAACCGACATTTCAACGGTCGCCAATGAACTGCTGTCGACCAGCCCGGGTAGCAATGTCCTGCTCGGCAAGCAGATTTTCTACAACGCTGCTGATGCTCGCATGAGCAACAATGCCTACATCAGCTGTGCCGTCTGTCACCAGGATGGTGGCCACGATGGACGGACCTGGGATTTCACCGATCGGGGTGAAGGCTTCCGCAATACGACCACCCTGCGGGGCAAGGGCGGAATAGCGCAAGGAAGACTCCACTGGAGCGGCAACTTCGATGAGGTTCAGGATTTCGAAATCGAAATCCGGGCAAACTTTGGCGGCACCGGCTTTATTGTCAGTCCCAACGGGAATACGGCTCCAGTCAATGCGTCTCTGGGCGCACCCAATGCCGGGCGCAGTACTGACCTTGACGCGCTTGCGGCCTACCTGAGCTCCTTCGACCCCGATACGCTGGAACCGAGTCCCTATCGTTCCGCCGATGGTGCCCTGTCGGACCTGGCGCAAGCCGGACAGGCAGTATTCGATAACCTGCCTTGCGCAACATGCCACCGACCCGCCGAGCTGTTTACCGACAGCGGCATGGGCCTCAGGCATGATGTGGGCACCATCAGGCCCTCCTCCGGAAATCGCCTGGGGGGGGCGCTCGATGGCCTCGACACGCCATCGCTATTGGGTCTTCATGCAACCGCGCCGTACCTTCATGATGGTATCGCTCCCACGCTCGACCGTCTTTTCGACCCCTCGAAGGATCCGGAGCGCTTGGGGGAAATCAACGGTGTCCATGACCTCGTCAACACGCACGATCTCACCGCTCAGGAAATCACCGCGCTCATTGCCTATCTCAATGAACTCGATGGCCAGGATGCCCAGCTGATCCCCGGCCTCTTGTTTCGAGATCGCTTTCAATGAGCGCCAAAGCGAAGCGGATCATCCCGGGCCTGATGATCGCTGCGGCAGCATCTTCTTTGCTGATGTCAGACGCGATCGGGCAACAGAGCCAGATTGCGAGCGAAGCATCAGTTCGCCAAGGGATGCCCGACGAGATCTTCTCCACCGCGTTTCAATTCTTCCCGGTCTTTGGCCCGGTTACGATGCGATCGGACTCGATCCGGAAGTACAGCCACCTTGACTTTCTCTACGCCTGGGATGAAGCCCTTTTGCGCATGTATGGCGACCGCCCACGCCGGGTAGAAGAAGGCGATAATCCTAGAGTCGCACCCAGCAGTACAACCTTTACTAGCGGCATCGCGGGCGACAGCTTTGGGTTTCGGATGACGGGCGTGGCGGACTGGGACTCGGATCAAGCCCTGGCAGCGCTGACCAATGGGAGTTTCGAGCTCTATGTCGAGGATCGTCTCAGCGCAAGTGCTAACGACGAGATCAGGATCGACCGTCACGCAGACTTTAGCGGTTTGAAATTGGGTTTTGGCGTCGACAGCTCGACAGTGCAGACAGATTCCGGAGACAGCGTAAACCGCACTGACCGCGTAAGCCAGCCAGGGGAAGCATTAATTCTCAAGGTCGATACGGCCGGCGTGTTGCAGCCTGACCCCAACCTGCCGGGGAACACGCATTATGAATTCGTCCCCAATGGAATGGCGTTCATCAACGAAGGCCTCGACCCGCAGACCCGCCTGGTTCTTTCAGATCTGCATCTCGAGCCGGTCAACGTCAATCCCGCGAATATCAGCTGCGCCGTCGACTACTTCATCTATGACCGCAGCGAACAGACTCTGATCGAGGGTCAGGCAGGGGAACCGGGCCACGCCATAGGGGTGATGCTGGCCTCACTCGATCGCATCGGCACCCTCCCCGGCGCCTGGGAAGTGGATGACGGCGACATCATCGTTCTAGCCTACAACAAAGATACTGTCGTGTTCCGCGAAGGCGGCGGAACCTTCAAACACAGCTGGGGTTTGTGGAGCCTGCGCTGGGATTTGATCGATCAAGAGTAAGCGCCTACGTCCGAGAGAAAAAACCTGAATTCGAACATCGCTCTGCAGTTCTGATTGATGCAATTCAAATAGAGATCGCAGAATCTGCCCTCGGGGTCGTCTCGCCGAGCGAGCGGTCAACCTCATATGCCGCCGGTTGCCGCCATGTAGGCCGCAAGACCGCCAAACCCGAGCCAAAGCACGGCAGACATTGCCAGCAGAACATGGGATCCTGCCCTGAAATACCCCAGAGTCAGCATCGCAAGTGATGCAACCGGCACAACAAAGGCTGCGGTCAGAGCAAGTGTCGTCAGCGGTTGGGGCCCCCAGCTCCAGGCAAAAATCAAGGGGCCAATCAGGCTCATGACCAGCAATTGACTGAGAAGTGCAAATGCACCGATGGATGAAGCCGGAATGGCGCTCCACACAACCAACGCTGACACAATCCCGAAAAACAGAAATACAGCGGATGCCAGAGCGACTCTCCCAGTAAGTCTTGCCATATCTGTTCTTTAGCTCCTCGCTGAGTGAACTTCAATCAGAGCGATTGAAGCACATTGAGCACTTCAAAGCGGACATCAAGTCAACTGACCTAAATGAGCAAACCCGGTTAAAGGAGGCAGACAGGACCGGGACAGACAAGTTCAAGCGTTCTCGGACAAGTCAGGAAACTGATCCGGCCATCCGGGCACTTCTTTCTATTCTTTCCACGGTATCACGGCTTACGTTTCTTTACCTTTTCTGCCGGAAGGTTACGCAAATTCGACCATACTGATCTATCCCGATCAACGATTACTGGGCCATCCGATGCCAAAGTTGTTGCTGCCGATTCTAATGAGCTTGGCCATAGCCTTGGCAACTGCCAACGAGCTGCCCGATCCGATTTTCGAAGATCACTTTGAGCTCAGAGAAAATGTAACCGCCTGGAACGAAAGCACCTGCCAATACGATGATGATGGGACGTCTCATGGAACAGGCGAGCTGGCAGTGAACTCGATCGTGCTGGCTCAAGATTCTGATCCCAATGACAACATCGATGACGGAACGACGGTCTACTATCCGACTCTGCTGGAGAGCAGCGGCTGCACGTTCAAGTTGATTGGATGGGGCAATGGAACGTCAGGTTCGGGCGGCGCCCACTATCCGGACTATTTCAGCCATCTGGCCAGTCATGGATTCGTTGTCGCCGTCGCGCATACGAACTTTGCCGCTGCGGCTGACCAACCCTTATTGACCTCCATTGGCCTTGTCATCGCCAGTAATGACGACCCGTCAAGCGTACTTCACAAAAAGATCGACCTTGCCTTCGGCCTGATGGGCAAGTCACAAGGGGCCTTTGCCGTGGCGCGTGAGCTGGCTGACCCGAATGCAACCGCCGGCGTGTTGATTGCAGCCGGTTCGAGTGAAGAGAATGCGCTGTCCAAGCCGGGGCTGTTTATCACGGGTGACCATGATTTTGCCCAACCCTCGGTGATCAACGGCTTTGACCTGGCAACGGGTGAAGCGATCTTCGCACAGGCCACTCAAGCGCCGAACCCGATCGGCAATCCCGCTGCGGGTCACTTGGATCTCGATACCCGGTTGGGCGCCATCGAGCTCTCCACCTCATTCATGCGCTGCCATCTTCGAGATGACTCCAACACCTGCGACTACATCACCTGTGGGTCCTGCCAGACCGAACCCTGGAGCGGTTTCAAGACCAAGAACATCCCGGTCGAACTGGCGATCGAGGAAAGCGACTCGAACGCCGACCGGAAAAGTTAAATACCCGTAAGCACAACACCGGACACCCACAAAAAGGATGTCCAAAGTGGATAGCGCATGTTTGCTTCAAGCACCTGTCGGAATCAGGGAAATTTTGGTGGCGGACTGCACCGTTCGCCGATTTCAGGTGTAGATCATCCATTCCGTGAGGCAATCGGACACGCCGCTAGACTGGCAAACCGAAAACACAACACCGGACACCCACAAAAAGGATGTCCAAAGGGGCATGCCAGCGGCAAAGCGGATAGTGCGGTGAGTTCGGTTCTCCATGTTCATTCCTCGTCAGTGATTGGGCTGCGGTCAACGTCATGCGGATCGCGTGACGAGAAGCTTGGAAGCTGGGCGAGTCGAAGACTTGAGGATTCGCTCAGAAAATCCTCAAATTTTCATCAAATCATGGTGTTGTGGACGGCGGAGTGACCTGGGCGTAACGGCCGTCTTCGACCGGGCCGAGCCACTGGTCGGTCCATTCGACCAGGTATCTGGAGAGTTCCGTATAGCCGGGTGGAAGATGTCCGGAGTCCAGCGCCACGTGGCGCTTGTCGGCCACCGGCGTACCCAATAGCTCAAAAAACGGGCGCTGCGAGGTCTCGTAAGACATGGTCAGGTCGTTACGTCCAGTGATCAGCAGCACCGGTAATTTCACACGGGCGAGATAGTCGACGTGCTGGATCTCTGGCGGCAGATGCGCGGTGGACGACAGGCCGGTCGAGACCAGCATTGCGATCCGGAAGCGAGGCTCGGTGGCGAGCAGGTACGGGGAACGCGTCGCGCCGTAGCTGACCGCGTGAAAGGCCAGGCGGTCAGTATCGATATCGTCGCGCGTTGCCAGATAATCGAGCGTGCGGCGCAAGTCCTTGGCCTGTTGAATCAGCAGATCCCGAACCCCGATCGGACCGGACGGCGGGACCGGTCCACGCTCAAACGTCCCTTTGTAGACTGGATAGGCCACCGCCCGCCCGGTGCGCAGAAACGGCTCAATGTGCAGCAAACCCGCATTGCGGCTGTCGGCGAGCAGCCGGGCATCTCCGCCCGGGAAATGGACGACGGTCTGATACGGTGGCGTGACGCCAATTGGGATGAATAATTGCAGGATGATGCGGTCATCGCCGTAGGGAGCATCAAACTCGACCCGCTCCCGCCGCCAGCCGGCGTGCGCGTCATCGATCTCATGCACCTCGGCGTTCAGCGGCATGTCGTCGTAATCGTACATCCGGCGGTAGATTGCGAAGGTCTCGTCGTCGACCGGTTCGGCTGGCGGTTGCGGCTCGATCGTGACCTCGGCGAGCAGCGCGTCGGGAGTCTGACCCGGCTGCTCGATCAACCGAAAGCCGGCACCGACATCGCGGCTGAACGGCTCAAAGACCTGCCAATCGGCGAACTGATAACTGTTCTCCATCCATGCTGCGCCCATAGCATATCGCCGGCTTCCGGTACTCGTGCGACTCCATTCCCGGACGTTGCCTGCCATCCCGAAGGTGCCGAACGGCCCCAGACCTGCGTTCTCGGTCACCGGGACCGTGCCGTCGCGGCCGAAGTTGCTCGCCGGCAGAATCTCTGAGAACAAAGCCGCCTGCCTCCCACCCAGCCCGGCAGCACGGTACCAGTGGAACGCCGTGGGTAACTGCTTGCCGGTCCACTGGGCGTAGGCCGAGGCCTCGAACCAGCTGACCCCGCTGACCGGATGCCGGTCCTCGCCATCCTGAAAGGTCCCGAACGCCCAGGTTGATGGACCGATGATGCCAGTCTTATCGACAAACCGCGCCAGCAGCGAAGTGCGGTCGAGAATTTCGCCATCGACCTTGACCCGCTCGGGCCACAACGATGGATCCTCATAGCCCCCGGCTTCGACAAATTCGAGGTACTCCGCGTTGGTTACTTCGTGGCGATCAATCCAGAATCCCGGGACGTCGCGCTGCTCCCTGTGATAGCGAACTGGCCCTGGCGGCACAAAGACCATACCGGCAGGGGTCTCGTCTGCGGGGTGAAGATGAAAGGGTTCGGCAAACGGCAATACGCTGGGCGCCACCATGATCGGCTCGAAGCCCTGTTTCGAAACCCGGAAGCGAAGAGCGGATAGCGGTAGCCGTTTGTCCGTCAGGGGCGTTGTGCCGATCAGCACCCAGTCCGCCGGATCCGAACCGTAGCCAGCAACCTCCACCACAGCCGCCGGCGGTTTGCTGTCGAGTGAAATCGGCAGAGACAGGTCAAGCCAGAGCTGCTCGAGTCGCGGATCGTCAGGAACTCGCTCACGCGCTTCGCGAACCAATCGCCATGCCGCGGTGACATCGGTCTCGATCTTGGTCTCGACGGACGGCAGCACCTCCTGATCGAGCCAGCGACGATCAGCCCCCTGCCACCACCAGGCTAGGGCCAGAACAAGCGGAGCGGCCAGCGCCAGGCGCAGCGCCCACGGGGATCGAGTCTGCGCCGTATCATCCGACTCGATCGTAACCGGCATCGTGTCTTTGGCCTCGACCCGCCGGACATCGTGGATGATCCGATAGCCTCGGCCGTGCAGCGTTTCAATGCACGATGGGTCGGCGGCCGAATCGCCGAGCGCCTGGCGGAGTTCACTGATCGCCTGCGGCAGCACGTTCGGCGACAGCGATGTGCGCCCCCAAGCCTCGTCAAGTAGCGT
>JGI12048J13642_11348157_pt1 | contig 16125 bp, 20 predicted proteins | sample ElkSlonscriptome_16_FD_13642 | JGI IMG/M metagenome (IMG submission 13642)
TAATGCTGGAGTTGATGTCATCTGGTGGTTAGGCGAAAAAGCGGATACCTTGAGGAATAGGCAATGGTCATTCCAATACTGTGATTGGACTTATATTTTGAATCTCTCAACCTGCCCGATTACCGACAACAGAGAACAAACTGAGGTAGAGTTTAATGAATTAAGTAAATATAGTTTTAAAAGTTCAACTGACAGGATTAAAAGGATTAATTGGCTCCTCCAGTATATGGATTTTGGGAGTTATCCGGAGGAGTTGATGGTAGAAAAAGAATCCTTACAAAATTTATTACAAAGTGGTCAAAGTATCAATGGGCTGGGTCACTCAATTTTTATCCGAGCCATTCGACAAACTTTCCACACTTGGAGACGGCTGAACAATGCCCAGTTAAAACGAGGGTTGCTAATTCAGAATAAAGGGATAAGAAGTTTTGGCGGCGTGCTGGGTTCGCTCAACAGTCATAACCATCATACCAGAGTAACAGCGATCGCTAAGATGAATAATGGATATTGGCAAGTCACAGACGATGAGCAACTGATGAATTATTATTTGGGGTTCCCGCGCAAGTTATTCCCTCCAAGTGGTGTTCAAGCCATGAAACAAAGAGCTCATGCTATTGCCAAAATTAAGGCAGCATCCCAGGCTTTGATGGCTAAGGATTGATTGTTGGTCAGTCTATTTTTACCAATTCTTACGTCTTTTTACGTTTATATTTTTACCCTTCGCTTCACTCAATCAGATGCTTTTTACTTACCCAATGCTATCGCGACTGCTCAAAAAAGCGCGAAACAATTTGTAATAACTGACTATGACCCCAGCAACCGTCGAACAAGCCACCTTCCTACAAAACGCCACTATCCAACAACACAACTTATCTGCCCTCAATAAAACCCGCATCCGCTTCAAAATTGGACTGAAAAACACCACCCGCAAAACTGCACCCAAGTGGCAGCAAATTCTCAAAGCGAATACTGCCAAAACAGACGGCGAAGAACATACATCCTCTGACTTAGAAAAAGTCACCCGTTCCGAAGTCGGACTGCGGGGAATCTCCTGCTTCAAAGCCCTTGATGAAGCCACAACCCAACTGCGACGTAAAATCGATTCAATTAAAGATTGGATGACCCTTGATGATGGCGATTATATCTGCACTATAGAACTAGCGCCGTTAGTCTGGCAACGGCTGATAGAAATTCGAGACGTTCTTGCCCCCTCTCTGCGCCAAGAACTCAAACAAAAGTATGCATCTGGACGAGCAGAATTTGAAAGTCGTATTGAAGAATTCCTCAGCGCCCAGGCATGGAACCTCACAGACGATGAGCGGGAAGTAGCCCGCACTGAATTAATCACTAAGTTCCCCAATTTTGAAGAGTTAGAAGATTACCTACAAGTCATCATTGGTCGCCCAGTTATTATCCCGGCTTTATCCGAACAAATCAACCAAGAACAAGCCGATTGTTTAAACCGAATTACTCAATTTATCGCCGAATATGACTCTAATCTCCAAGCCAGTCTCGAAAAAGCTGCCATTGCTGGCGGTCAGCAACTCGCTGTTCAACTGCTCGAAGATTTGAGCCAATGGGAACCGGGTAAAAAGCCGGCTCGATTCCGCAAACGAATTGAAAAACATCTGCAAAAGATTCAGGTTCTCATTGGCAATGCTAGCCCGAATAGTTCTTCCACCTTAGCACAACTCATGGAGCGCATCCAAAAGGTCTTAGAAACTGCCTCAGTCGATGCTAAAAAGCTCGATTCCCAGGGCAAAGGAGCGCTCCAAGAAAAAATGGATCAAATCTACCAGCGACTGCTGGGAGAACAGCGAAAACTCATAGAACTGGCTCAAGAGGAAGGACTTGATCGCTCTGAATGGGTAATTTTCAACGGCAATTCGTGATTGGTTACCCATGACTGTTTTTTCGGTTTTTTCCCAAAGTAAGCCAATTTTTGCTGACAAAAATTATGTCTCATTTTTCATCAATTACCACAAAACTAACTGACTCGGAAGCTCTCACCCAAGGTCTAACGAACCTGCTGGCTGCCAAGGGAATCAAGGCTCAACTTGAAGTTCATGATTCTCCCGTCAAGTTAATTAGCGACTATTCCCGCCGCGATATCGCCTATGGACAAATCGTCATTCGGCGCACCTATTTGAATACTCCGTCTCACTCGGCTTTGTTAGATGTAGGTTTCCTTTGGGATGAACAAGAAGGAGGGTTTCAACTCCAAGCTGACCCTTGGGATTTTAATCAGAATGCTTTAGGGAAAGCCTTTACTAAAGACGTGAAGGGTGGCTATAGTTCTCCGGTCAATACCTTTGTTGATGAAGTGCAACTTGCCCACGATCGCGCTTACATCAACATCCATTATCCTCCAGAACTCTGGAACTACACGGAAACCGCTCTAGAAGACGGCTCAACCCGGATTACCCTTAGCCAAAAACCCAGTTTGACTGAATCCGTTGAAGCTACGGCTACTTGGTAATTCACTACCTGTCCAACCACCTATGAAGGAGGTGCTTCCTTGCATCTCCTTTGCTTTTTTTTACTAATGGAACAAATGATGAACTCCCCAACTCAAATTCAAATCACTCTCAAAGCCGGACAACCTCTGAAAGTGGAAGTTCTTAATGCCCAAGGTTCGACTTGTACAAAACTCACACAGGCTTTGGATAAATTAGGAACTGCCTCCACCACCCTTAAACCGGAATACTACCAAGACTCCTCTGTCACCCTCACCAACCACATCAATATTGGAGAATAATATGGCACTGGACACTCAAGAAATCCGGCGACTGTTCAATGCCGGAATTGCCACCGTCGCGATTAATAGTCCCACCAGTTGCGAATTAGCGGTCACGGATAAAATTGCCAGTGACATTGCTGATTTGGCAGGAAATAGACCCTTTGAGTTCTACATCTGGGATTTAGCCAAAGGGCTTCAGAAAGTTGAACCAACAACCAGAAATAGTCAAATTACAGGCTTCAAAAAGTCTCCGGCGGCTAACTATAAAGCACAAGGACATCCTGTTGAAGCATTACTCAAACATATCGAAGCCGAATGCCAGTCTTCCTCCCCCAACCGGACTCTGTTTCTGATTAAAGACTTGTACCCCTTTGTCGGTGGGATTAATCCCAATCCCGTTCTCGTGCGACTGGCGATCGATTCTTGGACGGCTGCCAAGCGATCGCCTAACCGAATTATCATCCTACATGACAACCTCATCACCCCAAGAGCCTTTGAAGATTTAGTGGTCGATTTGGAAAATCCCCTTCCCTCTGAGGTGGAAACGGAAACTATTCTGTCCTACCGAATTCAAGCACTGCAAAAAAGTGCCAGAGGGCAAAGCGTGGAGTTTCCGGTTGAACTGGACGCCAAAAACCATAAGCGATTGGTTCGCGCCCTCCTGGGAATGACACAAGAGGCGGCTGATGATATTATTCAGTACTGCGCCGTCACCCATGGACGCCTGGATGAAACGACTATTGAGGTGGTCAACCAACTCAAAACCCGGAAGTATGCAATCCGGGGAATTGAATACGCCCCTGCGCCGGATGTGGAAGTTCAGGGATTGCCCTTTCTCAAAGAATGGGCGACAACAATTACACCCTTGCTAGAACCCGAAGCCCAAGAACTTTATAACATCCCATTCCCCAAAGGAGCATTAATTGTCGGCGTTGGGGGTACAGGTAAAAGTCTTTCGGTGAAGTGTTTTGCCAAAGAATGGGGATTGCCTGTGATTGTACTGGATACAGGCAAGCTGATGACCAAGGATTTGGGTGGATCTGAATCCAATCTCAGAGACGCGATCGCGGCGGCTGAGAGTATGGCACCGTGCATTTTATTTATTGACGAGATGGATAAGATGTTTCCGGGTAGTAGTGGGAATGAAACTGATGGCGGTACAAGTCAGCGGATGTTCGGCTATTTCCTAAAATGGTTCCAAGAACGAAGTGCATCCGTCTTTGTTGCGGCAACAGCTAACCGCCCCTGGGGATTTAAGCCGGAACTGCTGAGGCGCTTCTCCCGCGTCTGGTATGTCCCCTTACCCAATACTGAAGCCAGAGAACAAATCTGGAGAGTCCAACTCCAGTACTACAAACTTTCTCTGAGTCAAGCGGATATTTCTCGATTAGCGATCGCCTCGGCGGGATTCACGGGTGCTGAGATTCGGAATATCACTGAATCCTGTGCCAGTATTGCTTACGCCCAGCAGCGTCCTACTCAGGTAACTACGGAAGAACTGCTCCGCCAAGGGAGCATCAAACCCCCACAGTTTATTAACTCTCAAGAACTCGAAGCTTTAGAAGAGTGGGTGCGTTCTGGACAAGCTCATTGGGCGGCACCTGACCCGCGAACGAGTACCCATCCAGAAGTTACGGATCGTCAGGTTTCTTGGGAGCGAAATATCATTTTTCCCGATTCATCTGAGTTTAATTAATCCGGTTCATGGTTCATGGTTGATTAAAAAGCCATGAACTATGAACTCTGAATCATCAACATTAGACTTCACCGCCCTGGCGTTCAATTTAACTAATATTAAACGCACCCTCATGATTGACAAAAGTCTCGCCATTACTCACAAATCCTTAATCAAAGTAGACCCACAGACCAATGCCAACAAATTTTGGCAAGCTTGGCTAATGCCCGATGGCAATTTGTACGTCGAGTATGGACGAGTTAATTATTCAGCCAGAAGCCATGTTTACCCTTGTAGCTCTGTAACGGTTGCTGAGCAGAAACTCGCCTATCTCCTTAGTAGTAAGCTCAGCAAAGGCTATCAAGAAGCTATCGTTGAATCCAATAATTTACAACAATTAGACTGGAGTTATTTTGGAGATAATGCTAAAACATTCCAAGAAAAACTGGCTCAAATTACTTCATTAGCAGATAAAATTGCTGACCATACCTCCCTTAATTTTGATGCCATCCAAGGTGTATTTACATCACAACTCGGTATCATTTCTCCTCAGACTATACGCCAAGCAATCCCAGCACTCCAACAAGTCTCGCTTCACCTAGCTAACCCCCAATCTCGTCAATTTAATCATGCCGTTGCCGACTATCTCACTCTTATTCCTCTAACCGTAGGGATGAAGCTAGATGCACGTTCCCTACTGGGAAATCCCGAAAAGATTGCAACTCAACGAAGAGTTTTATCCCAACTAGAAAAGGCACTTGATTTAATCAGCCAACTCCGTCAAGAAATGCTAAACGAAGCAGTTAAATCCCCTAAGAACTCTACAGAGCTTGACCGAGCTTGGTGGATCTCTTGGGGAGTCTTTCTCGTTGACCCTCCTACAAAGCCTTCTCAAACAGCAGAAGATTTCCGCTCTACACACATCTGTTGGACAAATAAAGGCTGCTAGCATTTTTTCTAGATAGACCACAACTGAACGGCATCAGTCCACTCATCAGGAGATAACGCTTCCTGAACAGGGTTGAAAGAGTGGATGAATCCCTTAAAAAATTGACCTTATTCGACTTGCACTCAATCATGAAAATTGCCAGATATCGCCTCAACCGAAAATCTGGACTCATCTACAGAAACCTCAATAACTCTTCCTATTTAGAAAAAATAGGAAACACGCTCACAGGCATAATCCTCCACGCCACTCCTATCACCTTTGGCGAACCTTTTCCCCATATGCCGCCCCAAGAGTGGATTGGACTATGCTTTATCGATTTCCAATATAATTGGGCTTACGCCCTGTTAAATAGCGGCAAATCCAATGCTTTAGCCCCTTTTTTAAACTACAGAAATTCGGTCAAAAATCTAGCCACTGTCGTTACAAAAATTACTTTGTCTCCACAAAGGTCAAAGAATGGTTCTCTGTGGTATAGTTACGCCTTTGCTGCCCAACCTTTATCCGACCAACGAGTAACAGAAATTCTCCTCAACCTTCCGGCTCTTCCCCTGATTGACCCAGACGTAAATTTAGACTTTCCTAAACCATCTGAGCCAATTCTCGATTCCCTAGAACCCGATGAGCGAACGAAATTTATCATCTGGAACGAAACCCTCTCTACCACCAATCGTCTACCCAGCGATGACACCTCTTTTTGAACAATGAATACTCCTCGTTTTTTTGCGGCATTTGGTAAGGGAGACTTCATCAAATACCAAGGCAAACGTTTGGGGTTTTGGGACGTAATCGGATCTGGGATTACCCCCTACGGCTATATATATTCCTTAGCTTATCAGCACGCCGTATTTCCCGATCCTACTATTCCCTTATTCGGCGATTGTGGTGCGTGGACTTATCGAAAGCAAGACACTCCAACTCTTTTCCAAGACATTGTTGATGCACAATGGGCGATTCGCTCTTACCAAAAACGTTTACACCCCAACCAGGAAACCTATGTCACTGCACCCGACCATATTTTATTCGCCAATCTCAGCCGCTGCCAACGCGAAGCCAGAAGGGAATTTAACTGGATTAACGCCCATAACTTCTTCAAACTTGCCAAAACCCAGTTGCCTCATACAACTCCTGTCGCTGTTGCTCATGGATTATCGATTTCTGAAAGAATCCGCGCCGCCTTGGACTTGGTTGAACTAGGCTACAAGCTAATCGGATTGGGGGGACTCGCTACTATTGGCAACGTCTCCCACGCCCTAACTATTATTCAAACCGTTGCTAACCAACTCCCCCGTTCGACTTCCCTGCACATCTTCGGACTATGCGCCCCACGCTATGCTAAAGCCTTTGCCCAACTTCCAAGGGTGTACTCATTTGATGGCTCAACCCATATCAGAGAAGCTTTTCAGGGTAATTTCCTGCAAACGGTTGAGGACAAACTCGTCAGACACCGCACTGAAAAAGAAAGAATTACTATTCCCCTGTGCCACTGCTATCCCTGTCGCCACCTTAAGAAATTGGGAATCGAACCCCGCTGTTGCAACACGAGACCTAATAACTTGGGGCGAGTTGTACATAATCTCAAAAGTCTGGTAACTGCTCAAAGAAACGCCCAGACGAACCGTCAGATCTTACTGATTGCTGGGGTGGCGAAAAAGCTCAACTATAAAGCACCTGCTATTGAACTGTATTGCTCACCGCTATTCAAGGCAACCCGACGTTACGCCGATGCTACAGCCAATGAATTTTATCTGCTCAGCGCCCTCCACGGTGTTGTACATCCACAGCAAATTCTTGAACCCTACGAGTGCAATCCCTACAAACTAAGCCCTTTTCAACGACGCGCTTGGTGCAACAAGGTGATCAATCAACTGAGAGCGATCGCACCCTTGGGCGCTGAGTTTGTCATTTTAGGGGGACGCCAATATTACGCAGGCATTATTGAACCGTTAGAAGCTGCCCAACTCTACACCGTTACTACCCCACTCGCTGGTCTCGCCATTGGCAGGAAACTGCACTGGCTTAAGGTTAACACACCTTCATTTCGGCAGCTTTCCTTAGGACTTTAGATTGACCAATCTAAACCCTCGATATCTGATAAGTAAGGAGAACGGATAATGGTTAATCCAGCTATCAATTCAAATGGAAATACGGTTAAACAGATTGCCTGCCAACGGAATCTTTATGAAAGAAAAATTGGCATAGAAATAGGCGTTTTTCCCCACGCGGATTGGTCAAACTTTAAAAATCCCAAATTTAATTACTTGCAAGACGTTATTAAACGTAACGAATCTAGAGGAAACCGTCAAGACTGCCAACGATATCGCATTGTCGCCGCTCAGATAGTTCCCCCCTTCGATTTTGATGAACCCCCAACCTGGCTCTACGGACTCAAGCCGATTAATTATAAAGGCAAACTTTCTGTTAGAGAGATTGACTGGTACGGTGAAGATGAAATCTGCGCCTCATCTGAAGAGAGTTTACTTGGCGATATTGAGTTTTAGGATTTTCAGTTATGTCAAAACCAGCCCATCCCAGACAATCTCTCTCTTCTAATAACTCTCCTGCGGATAAGAATAGCAATCCAGACTCTCATTCCCTGGAGGAAAACACGACGGCAGACGAAAGTTACAACTTCCAGAAAACCCGAATCATTATTCATTTAGAACTTCTCCCCAGCTCTGAAGATAACCAAAACCGACTTGTAAACATTGGAGTGGGAATCAAGAACGACCCGCCACTTTTGGCGACAACAACACTATCTTCCCTAAACCTACCTCCCGTTATTCAACAGATGCTGGAGGAGCTACAATCGCAAATGCCAGAAAGAGCATTAGCGGCAAGTGAGAGAAAGATGTGGCGGCAAAAACAGGAAGACGGACAACGACAAAGAACGGTTAAACCGACTCCAAAACCCTGCAAGTTACCCCCAGCTCAACCTATTCATTTGCCGGATTCCCAATCCCTTGAAGCCCAACACCAATTAACGCTTTTCTAACCTCATTTTAATCATGCCGAAAATTCTCCTCGAAGGTCAGGAAATTATCCTGACTCCCGAACAAGCTGCTACAGACCAAGCCATCACGGATACCCTGCTTCCCTTCTATCCAGATATTGCCAATGCTACCTTTAAACGCACCGAAAACGAAGGCGAAACCCTAATTGAAATTGTCAAACGACCTGGGACAAAAGGCAACATTTACACTCCCCTTCAGATTCTGAAGGATTCACCAGAATACATTAATCCAGTGATTCTCTTGGCTGTACAACTTAAAGCCCTAGAAATCCAAGGCGCATTAACCCTCGAAACTCTCATTCTGCTTCAGCCAACACTACAAAATACTACTCAATTCGGGGAGAAAGAATCTACGGAAATCAAACGTGTTGCCTCTGCTCTAAAATCAGCTTCACCCATTCCTGCTAAAACTCCAATTCTTGGCTTTTGATACTGATTGTAAGCCGTGAATTTTGAATGGTTTTGACTCCGATTGTCACCTACACTAAAGCCCTCGAATCGTTGAATTTATTCTCCATACCCCTCTCGCTAGAAGAGGGAATGGACTACTTACAAAAGCTTTCGCAACAAGTTATTCTCCTGTCGCTGTATCGGGAGTACTTTCCGGCTGAGTGGACTCAATCAACGGCAAGTACCCAACAGTATTCCGATGCTATCCAATGCTCTCACAGTCCCAAAGAAATGGAATTCCTCCGGTTAGTTGAAGAACGACTCTTTCCCATCGGACTTGAATGGGAATCGGTTGAGGCGCTGGAGGAACGCCTATCTTATATCACCGTTTATCCCCACGATTTGGATTGGTATCAACGGGGAATTGATGAGTTCGATGAATTTCACCAATTCCTTATCCACCTTTTAAGTCAGGAATTCCCTGTTTCGTTATGGCAAGAGCAGTTTGGCATAACGCCCAACTTCGTCCTACCTGTAGAACAACTGGATTTTGAAAAGCTGGAAACTCTCTGCCGACAAGCCCCTGAACCCTTAAGCTATTTGTACGAAGTCCTGAGTATTGTAGACCATTCTACCAACTGTATTTGGCTTGATTCGTGTTGGGAATGCGTGGAATATTTTTCTTGGTCAAGGGAAAGCTTGGACTTTTTAACCGAACAGTGGAAACTCGCGTTGCATCTCTGGGATAAGGAAAGCCGACTAAGAAGCTGGATTGAAGAAGATAAGATTCGATATTTGCAGCTCATTGACCTCTGGAATCAAGCTAAAAAATCATGATACCAACTGTTAATACTCCCTCTACGTCCCTACTGCCAATTCTACCTTCCATCAATACATGGACTCTTGCCAATTCCCTTGCTGACACAGCAGGGCAACACCAATCCTTATGTCAATTGCTCATCCTGGATGGGCAGTATATCGTCCGATACCAAGAGGGAGAAGCAACAATAACCAAACTTATCTCCCCTACTGCCGTTCGTCAAGCCTTCACTCATCTGCCCATTGACTCAGGATTCTTGCCCCCTGGTGTTATCCGCTGGGGTAGTGGTTCAGAGGGCGATTGGCTGGTTAAGTTCGTTCCCCCTAACCGCTACCCAATCTGCTGCATTCTTGCTGACAAACCCCTCACACTGGATATCCCCCTGCCGGGTTTGATTTTCCTGGGAAAGGGAAATCGTTACTATCTCTGGGCGGTGAAGTCTCGCCACTTCGACTGTCTCGCCCCAGTTTTCCACGTTCCCCTACCGAATGTTTCCCCTTCAGGGGCGATTTGCTTTGGTTCTAACTCTGTTCCCAATGCTGCTTCAGCTACCCTTGACCACGTTTGGCAGCTTTTTCTCTCTAGTCCCTTTAATGGGGATAGTGCCAGTGGGAAATCAAAAGCTTACCCCGATGACGTGCGATCGCACCTTATTACTCTACAGGATGCTGGGAAGAAAAAATACCCACTCCGCGACTTGATCCCATATCGTTCTTATCGGTCTGCTCTAGAATGCGGCACTCCTCAGGCTAGCACGGTCGAGGAAGTCATCAACCGAATCCTTTCATGAATAATACCATCACTCTACCACCTTTGGTGCAGTATCTGACTGCCCAATCAGATAAACTACCGCCTATCCAGGCTCAGATGGTTGAGTACGTGATAGCTGGTAATGGCGTCTTTAAACGAGGTAAGCGAGTTGGTTTAGAGGTAATGATTCCCATGGCTGAATGTCCAATCGGGGGACTTGCGCCGATTCAACCCTACTTGCATCTAGATTACCCCAAAGTACCTGAGCAATTGTTCACAGAAATGCTCGTGCGCTCTCAAGAAGCCTATCCGAATGAAATTCTGTTTTATCTGTACGGGTTGAATGGGCAATGGCAACTGGATATCCCGGCTCAAACGGCTACTCCGACCTCGGTTCAACCTGTCCTCGGAGCATCTTACCACAATACTTTGATTGAGGTTCACTCTCACCCGACTCTAAGTGCTGATTTCTCCTCGACAGACGACGCTGATGAGACGGGATTTCGGATTTTTGGAGTCTTGGGGACTCTCTTTTTCCAGCCGACGTTTCGGCTGCGAGTTGGGTTATATGGTGACTTTTGGCATATCCCAGCTCATTGGATATTTCAAATGCCTCAGCAAATTTTGGATCAAACGACTGAGAAGCAATAATGATAGATTCAGAATACAGCCAAGCCCTACCTGTCATGGTAGGAGATTATCGGTATGTGCAATTTGTCCTTGTAGGATGTGGGGGAACGGGCGGGTTTCTCTCTCCCAGCCTGGCTCGTTTAATTCTCGCCCTTAACCAAGGGGGAAAGAGGGCTTTTGCTACTTTCGTTGACGCGGATAATGTTGAGTCTAAAAATATACCCCGGCAAAACTTTGTCCAAGCTGAGATGGGATTCAATAAAGCTCAAGTGTTGGCTCGGCGGTACAGTCTGGCTTATGGACTGGAAATTCGGGCAGTTGCTTCTTCGTTTGAAGCGGAAATGGTTAAGCCTGCATGGGGAAAACTGACTGTTGTTATCGGAGCTGTGGATAATGGGGCGGCACGAACTGAAATTGCCAAAACTTTGGAGATTAATCTAAACTATCAAGTTCCTAATATTTGGTGGCTGGATTGCGGTAATCAGGGTAACGGGATACCAGCGGGTCAAGTGCTATTGGGTTCTACTGATTCTCTGACGCTTCAAAATGCTTTTAATCACCCCGATACACCAAATTTTTGCGTCAATCTACCGTCTCCTAGTGTAGTAGCGCCGACCTTATTAATGCCTGAAAAAGAAGCTCTGCAATCAAGTCATTTATCTTGTGCGGAGATGGCTAGGTTAAACCAACAAGCTCTGTTCATTAATCAACGAGTTGCCGCTGAAGCGATAGAGATGTTGGCACAACTAACTCTTAGTAGGGGACTGAAGCGTTTTGCTACCTATTTTCATGCCGGAGTTGGTAGTTCTCGCTCATCCTACACGTCACCCAACACACTTGCCAAATTTTACAGTTAACACAAGTGTTTTCAGCGCTAACGCGCCTGCCATAAAAGTGCCAAGACTAGAAAGTTTCTGGCACGTTTTAATCTTTAAACCGTTTAACCATGCAAATTCAACGATACCGCTTAAATCGAGCATCAGGACACATCTATCGAGTAAGGGAGTCCCCCTTCCGCCTAGAAGACGTTGGAGAATCCCTAGACATGATAATTCTCCATACCACACCACCCGTTCGAGGCGAACCCTTTCCCAATATGCCAGAGCAAGATTGGATTGGGTTGTGCTTTTTAAATGCTGAACTGAATTGGTCATTTACTTTACTCAACAGTGGCAAATCCAATGCTTTGTCTTCATTTTTACACTACATCACAGAACGTGAAATATCCTCGGTTCTTACTAAAGTCACTTTAATCCCCCAAACATCTCGTCGGGGTAATCATTGGTTTGGCTATGCCTTTGAAGCGTTACCGTTGCCTGACGTGAATCTCCCACAACTTTTAAAGCGCCATTCTACATTGCCCCTGATTGACCCCACCGTGGACTTGGAATTTCCTCCCGCTAACTGGGATGAGCTTTTACTCCGACTAAATTATAAAGCCATTGCCACTCAGAAATTGAACTCATTGAGTTACGACACAGAAGATTTGGAAACCCGTTCAAAGTTTGTTATTTGGAATTAGTTTAAGAAGGCAGAGGGCAGAAGTAAGAAAGAATTCAACTCTAATTTCGGACAAGATAAAACCTTGATCGAAATTGCACTTTATTCATTTGTAATAGGGGCGCTTCCGCGCTGCAAGGAGAGCGAAATTAAAATGGATAGCGCCCCATGCACTACTACCTTAATGAAAATCTTCTGAACTTACTAGAAAAAGACCAAAACCAGTTCCACAAAGTCTACCAAGGGTGGGTCGCTCCTACGATACCCCCACAACAAAAAGAGCGGCTGGAGTTGGGACGGCAGTTCCACCAAATCATCAGACAGCACCTAATGGGTTTACCCGTGGATTCATTATTGGCAAATTACCCAATGCTTAAGCATTGGGTTAATCAGCTAAGCCAAAATGCGCCGGAAATCTTTGAGAGAAGTCCGGGGAACAGGAAAACTTGGGATGAGCAAATACAGGTAATGTATGGTGACATTATTTTGTCGTCAACTTGTGATTTAATCATCCGAAATTACCAATCCGCTCAAATTATTGATTGGACAGTTTACCCAATTCACCAAGAGTATCTAGAAAACAGTTGGCATACACAGCTTAAACTCTATCTTTTAGCTGACACTGACACCTATTTAGCTGAAGAGATTTCATTAACCTATTGGCTCCTCACAGATGAAGTGTCACCCAAATGTCTGAGATTTGGCTACAGTCAGGAACAACACGATGCATTTAAAGACCGACTTGAAACAACCCTGAGCCAACTGAGGGAGCCAAGTGGAATCAATACGTCTACCCCAACCGACCAAGACCCTCTCACCGCGTTTCTTCAAGGTCAACTATCTGTAAAAGATTATGTGGTTTCCATTCCAGAAGTTGAACTCTAATCCATGACTCAAAACTCAATAACCGTCAAACGAATTGATTTGACTCCTGATGGGTGGCGATTCAACATCCTCTCGAAAAGAATTGCCACCATTACCGCCCCAGATGGTTCCAGAAAGGTTTCCTATTTTGGCTTTGAAACAGAGACGGAAGCCAAAGCCTTTAGGGATGCTATTCTGACTCATTCACTCTGCACCAGTGCTGTTGTTAGACCTTCGGAAAGGCTGACCACAGTTTGGGAATGCAAAGCTTGGGGAATCCCCACCGAACTTATTTGCTACTTAATTAATCGCAGCAATCCCTACGGTTCAACAACTAACGCTTTTAACTTTATCGCCCAGCCATCCAATTAATTTTTCCTTTCTAGTGCTTTTTACACCCAAACAACTCCTGCGATGAGCCAAACTTTACCTCTATTCAACCTAGAAACATCAGCCTCTACTCCCTGTCTCAGTCCAAGTACAATAGCTGCCATTAAAGCCCTCCTAAAAATGGGGATGGATAAGCAATTTTCCGCTTGTTTGCTAGAATTAGCCGGATGCCGCCTTCCTCACCAAAGATACTTAGCCGGACCTATTATTACCCACAATAGCGGTTGGCAAGATACAATTCCCCAGTGGCTACTTGAAGCCATTCCCCTAGCTCGATTTGAATCAATCGCCACCGAAATCGACGCTGGGGAAATCGGTGAACTAGCAACGCCTGAAGAAGCTCTGGCAGTTATGTACCCTGCCACCATGCAAGCTCCGTTATCACATCGCTGGTACGAAGTTTATATGTATCTGGGTAATCAAGTTTTGACCCAACATCAAAAACTGCCACCGGGTCAAACATTCTGGGAATTAATGGGCATAAATCATCCTATTACTTATGCCCAAATTCGTCAAGACTATGAAGAATTAGCACGGGACATCCGCCAGCGAGTGGTACTCCTCGCCGCTGAGCGAGGAGTAGGAAAGCGCCAGCGCAAATCCTTAAGAACAAATCAACACCAGCCAGTCGAACAGGTACAACCCGAACCGACAAGTTTCCAGCAGTTATCCTTGTTTGATTAGCCACATCTAATTTTCAATAGTTACCCAAAATGCAGCCAACCAATAAACCTTCAGTTAATTGGCAGGAATTCTTTGAGACTTTAGGAGCTATATACTGGCATATCGACTACTATCAATTCCTCCAATTAACGGGTTTTGATGAATCTGAATATGCCCTCAACAAATTTAAAACAATCCAGGCAGCCATCAAAGGGTTGTCCTGTCTAGATAATTATTCATGGCAGCGATTAATCCAGGGAATTGAAGGTATTAAAAATGAAAAAATTGCCAGATCCCGTGAGAGAATTTCTCAAACAAACGGGCAGAATACCACTGCTGACTGAGGAAGGTGACTCCGAAGAAACAATAACGTTCATTAACCCATGATTGCAACGACCAGCGCCCTTATCAAAGCGGAGCAATTGCCTCTTTTAGGGCGCATTTACTCGACCTCAAATATCCCAACCCGCGACGTTATTGCAGTGTACTCTACAACCCCACCCTCACGACAAGAACCCCTCACCAACTCAGGGGGATTTGAGCTAGGCGATATGGTAACCCAAGGAACCCATTATGGAGTGGTAACTAAATTGGATAACTCCTATCGCCCCGTTACCATTACTTGGGATATTGTTAAAGGTGAAACCCAGCCATTCTCCTTCGCCTATACCCTAGATGAAATTCAAGTTCTCAATATATCAAGAGTTCCCAAATACGTTGCCAATGAAACGTTTGTGGAACTACCACATTCCACCACAATACAACTTACTTCTGGAGAACGGGTACAATTTAGGACATCAGCTTACTTCTTAGTTAACTTTGTCAATCAAGAGCGGATTTCAATCAAAAACCTGGAAGAGCAATATGTTTTCCCACTTTTCCTATTTCCTGGCAGACCCTTTGCCTGCATCCTACATCTAAAAGAACCAGTCAAGTTACAATCTGCTAATAGTCTTTCCCGAATTGACCTTAAAATTAAGTTCAGGACTTGGTTGGCAATAGCGGCTCCAGATAATTTCTTGGAGCTAGTTATAACCCGCTCAGAATGGCAGCAACAGCTCAAAGCTGAATTTACCACCAAGCTGGTAGGAGAAAAGTATGACCCTGTTGATTTGGATGCTGCTTGGGAAGAAGCTTGGCAGAGTCAATTAGCTTCCAGCGCCCAAGACTGTGGGCTTTATGGTCTCAAAATTGGCGACCAGGTACTGCGCCGTTCAGGTGAAGATTATCTGGAAATTGAAATGCTGGGGATTGTAGTCGGTTTTAATTTTGACTCTCACCAACTCTTTCAAATTCAATGGGAAAGTAAACCTAGTTTGAGTTATAGCCAGCTTGAACTCAAACAGCTAGGCGTTACCAAAATACAGCCCATCACCCAGCTTTCTGCCAACGTTGCCTATCAAATCAGTGACGACGGAACGTATTATAAAGCTTGGATTGGATTCAGAACAAAAGCGTTAGCTAAAGCCTGGATGCGTCCCGTTAAAAGATTAGTGGGATATCTGGGACATCTGGTTGAATGCTATTGTCCCCAATTGCAACATACTGGCAAAAAATACGAATATTGGGTTGAGAAGCCCCGGCACAAAACGCTCAAAAAGAGGTTGGAGTATTTACAAAAAGTGGCTGAACTTGACTTGGAAAAGATGCCTACCGATTAATGTGACGTACCCAGCGCCGCCTGTTCCTTCGCAACTCTGGCGGAGGACAGCGTGGGGCTTCCGGCGTATCATATTTACCAGAC
>JGI12048J13642_10156214_pt1 | contig 16120 bp, 17 predicted proteins | sample ElkSlonscriptome_16_FD_13642 | JGI IMG/M metagenome (IMG submission 13642)
GGCGGTCGAGGCCATCGTGGATCACGAGGTCGACACGTCGCGTGGACTCGAGCTTCGAGCGGCCGCGCTGCGCGACCAGGACGCAGCCAGACGGCAGCTCGACCGCGAGGTCACCGTCGAGCTCTGTGCCCTTCGCCCCGGCTACAGCCGAGCCTGCACCGAGGTGAAGGGTCGTCCCCTCAGCGCCGATGGCATGGCCACCCAAGAGCGCACTCTCGACATGCGTCGGGGCCTCGGCGGCACCCTCGTGGGCAGCTTCGTCATGACCCAGGCCGACGGAGCCGACTGCAAGTTCAGCCCCTCTCCCCGCACGAGCGGCGCGCTCAACCTCAGCTTCGACGACAAGAAGGGGATGATGACCGCGACGTTCAGTGCCAAGCAGAGTGGAACCCGCCCCGGCATGCGCTGCAGTCTAGGCACCGCCAACATGCGCTGGGAGCAGATCTACAGCGCAACCGCCACCCAGAGCATCACGCCGGCACAGCTCCAATCGGGCGGATCCATCCCCTTGCGGCTCAAGGGCAACATGGCGGGGACGGGCAACTTCAGCTTCAGCGGGTGCCGAAGCAGCGGCGGGGCGGCGGCCAACTGTCCGGGCGGCAAGCGCGAGCCCTACAACTACCCGATCGAGATCAACGGCACCCTCGATCTGGCGACCCGCACCGGGAGGGGCAACATCGTGGTGACGGGGGCTCCCCTGTCCACCCGCGGCACGTGGCAGGTGCCCGGCGCCAAGGAGGCCAGGTGAGCATTCCGGCTCCGCCTCGGCGGGTGCCGACACGCGGCAAGAAGCGTGGCGGTTCTCGTGGCCCGTCGCGGCTCGGGACCTGGGTCGGGGCGCTCGTCATCGGCGCATTGATGGGTGCGGCCTCCTACCAGCTGCTTCACTTCATCGCCGACTACTTCGACTATTGGATGGCGGTTCTGGCCTCGTGAGCGGCGCGCCCGACATTCGCAAGCTGCGCTGGATCGATGAGGATGCCATGACCCTTGCCGTGCCCGTCGTCATCGGCGGTCGCGGCGCGAGCGACTTCGTACGCGCCGTCCACCTCGCGCTCGGCGGTGAAGACGACGTCGAAGGCAAGACCCGCGGTCGGTACGCCTCGGTCGAGATGCCGCCCATCCGCGGCTTCGAGATGACCATTCACCTCTACGGCTTCAAGACCGAGCACGACGACGCCTTCCGGGGCGACTTCTGGCACCACTTGGCCCATACGCAATGGCTGGTGCTGAGCTCGGTTGGACCCAAGCACGACCGGAGCTGGATCGAGGTCTTCGAGACCCTCAGCCGGCACCTCCATCAGAGCCGGCACGAGGTCGTCCTCGGCCTCCACGGCCCCCCTGCGCTCGGCCCCGTGGCCGAAGCAGCGGGGCTCCCGAAGCCCGTCGTCCTCGATGCTCGTCCGATGGCCGTGCTCAAGGAGATCGCGCGGCACTTCCTTTATTGGGTGCGGAGCAGCTGATGGAAGGCGTGGGCGGTTCGTTGCGTCGCCTGATGCGCGTCTGGTCACTCGTCGTCGGGATCCTGGCCCTCTGGGTCGGGGTCGGTTTGGCGACGAGTCAGCCCGCGCTGGCTCAGGAGAGCCCGGCCGACATTGCCACCGCGCGTGAGCTCTTTCGCGAGGGCCTGAAGCTGAGCCGCGAGGACCGATGGGAGGAGGCGCGGTTAAAGCTGGAGCAGTCTCTCAGCCTCAAGCAGACCCCGCTCACCTACTACACGCTCGCCGTGGCCGAGAAGAAGTCAGGCCACCCGGTGGCGGCCCTCGAGCACTTCAAGGTCTTCCTCGCTCAGCCCCGAAATCGAAAGACCGAGGGATTCGTACCGGGGGCCAAGAAGGCTGTCGCCGAGCTCGAGGGGCTGGTGGCTCGGGTCACCATCGAGGTTGCGCCGTCCTCGGTCCCGGAACTCGAGGTGAAGATCGACGGCGAGCCGATTCCCGAAGTTGCGCTCGGGCGTCCGCGGCTGGTCGACCCGGGAGAGCACGAGGTGGTGGCTCGTGCGCCCGGGTACGTTTCCGCCCGTGAAACCTTCGGTGTCGAGGCCAAGAAGCGAGCGTCGGTCACGCTCACGCTCACCCCCTCGCCCGACGTCTCGCGAGGCGAAGAGGGCCACGACGGCATCCTGCTTCATGCCGGGGTGGGGTTGCTCGCGGGAGGCGGGGCGATCGGGATCACGGGCCTCGTGGTGGGGATCATCGGGGCGGGGGAGGCAGCGGATGCACCCACCCGCGACGGCCCAGAGGCTGACGCCGCACTCGAGAAGGCGCTGGCGGGCGACATCCTCATGGGCGTGGGAGGCGCGGCGGCCATCGCGGGTTTCGTTCTGGTCATCATGGACCTGACGGCGGACGACGATGCGTCGCCCGCCGCCGGATGGCGGCCATGGGTGTCCGGCGAGCAACTCGGCCTCCAGCTACGCTTTTAGCTCAGAAGTCTGCGTCGGAAGGCAGCGCGAGCCCGCCGGCCGGTTTGGGCGGAGGAGGGGGCACCGCCGGCGGCGGCACTGGAGGAGGCGATGAGGGCCTCGGGACGGGGGCTTGCGGTTCCGGGGGCTCCGGGGGGGCGGTCACGGGCTCCTCTTCGGCCGATGCCGGCAGCTTCGGGGCTTCGTGCTCCTCGGGAGGTTCGTTCGTTTCGTCGACTTCCGTCGCGGCGGGCGCGCTGGCCTCGGGTTTTGGCGGTGAAACCTCGGCGCTCGTCGCGGCAACTTGGCCGCGTACGGCGAGCAAGCCAGCTGATCCGATCAGCCCCATGGCGAGGGCGCCGACGAGTACGAGTTTGGTACGCGGCGGCTTCGTCGGCGGGGCCGCCACCATCTCGGGGGCCGTGGCCTCGGACAGGCTCGGCAAGGTGAGGCGGGTGGTGCTGTCCCGAAGCGAGGCACCCAGCCAACGGTTGCGCACCGAACGTCCCGAGGCGTCGACGTCGATCCCCTGGTCGACGAGCCAACCGGCGAGCGCTTCGCCGAAGTCCTCGGCGGATTGCCAGCGCTCGTCACGGTTCTTGGTCAGGCCCTTCGCGATGATCGGCCAAAGGGCGGGGTCGAGGCCAGAGGGGCAGGGCGGTGCGTGCGTCAGTACGTGCAACAGCAGCTGCTGGAGCTGATCGTCATCGAAGGGGCGATGCCCGGCGATGCACTCGTAGATGCAGACCGAGACCCCCCAGATGTCGGCACGATGGTCGACATCGCCGGCGCCGCGCGCCTGCTCCGGCGCCATGTACTGCGGGCTGCCGAGGAGGTCGCCCATTTGGGTCAGGCGAGAGACCGAACGCTGCACGGCCGAGTCGACCGAGAGGTCACTCCAGCTGTCTTCGATGTCGGGAGCAGAGCTCACCTTGGCGATGCCAAAGTCCATCACCTTGCAGGTGCGCGTGTCGGCGCTGAACTGCACCTGGATGTTCTCGGGCTTGAGGTCCCGGTGTACGATACCGTGCTCGTGCGCGAGCGTGAGGGCGTCGAGCACCTGAAGCATGAGCTGAATGGTCTCGATGGGATCGAGGACCGGCCGGTCCTCGAGCACGTCGGCCAGGGACGCCCCGCTCAGGTACTCCATCACCATGAAGGCGTGACCGTGTGGGGTCGTACCGAAGTCGTGGAGTTGGACGATGGCGGGGTGCTTCAGTCGCGCGGTGGCTCTCGCCTCGTGGAGGAAGCGTTGACTCGCCTCGGCGTGCGCGGCGAACTCGCTCCGCAAGAGCTTGATGGCCACGTCGACCTCCAAGATCTCGTTCCGGGCGAGCCAGACCGTGCCCATGCCCCCTTCGCCGAGCACGTGCTGCAGGGCGTACTTGCCCGCGATCACGTCACCCGGCCGATAGAGCTGGACCAGGGCAGCGTCGGCTTCTCGCCGGGGCCAGGTGCTCACCTCCACTTCTCATACATATCGCCTTTGTGTAGCGTTAGCGAGGATGGGACTCTCTGACGGAGTGCGGAGCTGGTGGCTCGTCGGGGTCTTCGCGGTGGCTTCGTGCACCGCCGTGGCCAACGGTCGGCTGGACGGGGCCGGAGCCACCGGCGGCAGCAGCAGCTCAGCGGGCGGTGAGTCCATCGTCGACCCGCCCGACAAGAAGCCCGTCGGAAGCGGATGCACCAACCCGAGCGAGTGTGCGAGCGGGTTCTGTGTGGATGACGTCTGCTGTGACCAAAAGTGCGATGGTGATTGCGTCGCCTGCGATCTGTTCAACCAGAACGGCGTGTGTCAGGCGTTGGTCGGGCAGTCCTGTCCGACGGGCGCCTGCAACGCGGAGGGGGCATGCGTTCCGCTCGAGGGCGGAATGTGCACCCTGTCTGACGAGTGCGTATCCGAGTTCTGTCAGGACGGCGTCTGCTGCAACGAGGCCTGCAAGGGCCCCTGCCAATCCTGTGCTGACCACACCCAGACGACCATCCCCGATGGGCTCTGCGCCTACGAGCCGAGCGACGACGCGGCGTGCGGAGGCGCCGGCTGCGTGGGCAAGGGGTTGTGTTGCGGCGACCCGAAGCCGGCGCCAGGGGGGGCTTGTCCGGACGCCTGCACGGGCGGCTGCAACGGCAACACTTGCATCATCGCCTGCGAGGCGAACGCCTGTAAGGGGGTCAACATCACCTGTCCGGTGGGCTTCGACTGCCAGATAGAGTGCGTGGGACAGCACGCGTGCCAATCCACGGCCATCGACTGCCCGGCCGATCACGACTGCAGCATCCAGTGCGACAGCACCGTAGACGGCAACCACGCATGCGAGGACGTGGTCTTCACGTGCAGCAACGGCCCCTGCTCGATGAACTGCGTTGGCGACGAGCCGTGCAAGGGGACCGCGGTCAACTGCGGCGCCAACGCGTGCTCGGTGACGTGCGGGTTGGGCAACGTCGGCGATCCGACGGTGATGGACGACAACGACGCCTGCAGCGTCACCGACTGCCCGTAGGTGTACGCCCTCACCTGAAGGGGTGGGCGGCGCCTAGCTCGAGGCGACGATCCCGTTGGTGAAGAGCCCGGCCGCGAGGGCGGAGGCCACAGTGCGGAGGTGGTTGAGCCGCGTCCACTGCGTGAGATAGCGTGCCCAGTGCCGCGCCGCGTCCGCCTGCTGCGGGGCGATGCCGTCGAGCATGTCGTTGAGCGGGACGTTCCCCGCGGCCGTGCATACGAACATGCCCAGGATGTAGACGAGTGCACCTATGAGGACCGCCGCGGCGCCGGGCTGACCCCACCGCATGAGGGCCCAGAGCCCGAGGCCGAGGCTCAGCGCCGAGGTGCCGAAGAAGAGGGGCATGAAGAGGGAGGAGAGGATCTGCCGGTTGATGGATTGCATCGCCGAGATCCCCTGACTCTCGGGAAGCCGATCGAGCGACTTCATCACGAAGGTGGAGAAGGTGAAGTAGACCCCGGCCATGGTGCCCGTCCCGAGCGCCGCGCCCCAGAGCCCGAGCTGACCCAGCTGCGAAGTGAGGGCACCCATCACGTCACCTCTCGCGGGACAGCGTGACGGGCGTGAACGTGAAAGGCACGCGCCGCTCGGCCCAGCATGCGCTCGACGCCATCGGTGGTGTGGCTGTTGTGCCCGTCGAGCAGGAAGCGGAAGAGGTCGATGAAGAATGCGACGACCGGGGGCGGCATGTGTTCGCCCATGATTTCGGCGTACACTTCGAAGCTCACGGGCACGTAGACGAGCGGCTCGCCCGAGGCTTCGCTCATGGCGGCGGCTGCTTCGGCGAAGGTCAGGGCCCGTGGGCCCGTCAGCTCGTAGGTCTGACCGTGGTGGGCAGGGTTGGTGAGCGCCTCGACGACACAGTCGGCGATGTCGTCGCAGTCGATGAAGGGCTCGGCCGCGTCGCCGCCAGGGAAGACGAGCTGGCCGTCCTGGGCGGCGAGCAGCCCCTCGGTGAAGTTCTGGCTGAAGAAGGCGCACTCCAGGATGGTCCAGGTCGCGCCCGCGGCGCGGACGGCATCTTCGGCGGGGTGCACCTGCGGCTCACCCCGTCCCGCGAGCAAGACGATGTGCCGAACGCCGCCGGCGACCGCCCTCGCGCAGAGACGACGCACGTCATCGGCTGCGCCGGGCACGGCGAGGTCGGGGTAGTAGGTGAGGTAGAGCTGGCTCGCGCCTTCGAGGGCGGCGGCCCAGGTCGTGTCGTCTTTCCAGTCGAACGGGACCTGGGTCGAGCGCGATACCGCGCGGTGGTGCAGGCCTCGCGCCGCGAGCCGGTCGGCGACCCGGCGGCCGGTCTTGCCGGTTCCGCCCACGATGACGGTCATCTCGTCGGTGTTCATCTCGTCGGTATTCATCTCGTTGGTCATGTCGTGATCCCTCGTTGGTGACGGGATGATGATGAGCATTGCGAGAACGCTGTGGAAGTCGAGCCTTGGCAAATTATGTTTGCGTTCATGCAAGACCAGGGCATCGCCCAACGCCTCGACTGGGACGACGTGCGTCTCTTCCTCGCTCTGTGCCGCGCGCGCAGCCTCGGCCAGGCCGCGGGCAGCCTCGGCGTCGATGTGTCCACGGTGTCGCGTCGCCTCGCATCCCTCGAGGACAGCCTCGCGATCACCCTCTTCGATCGCAGCCGGAGCGGTATTACCGCGACCGCGTCGGCCGAGCGCCTCTTCCCGGTGGCCGAGGAGATCGAGCACGGGATGCTCCGCTTCGCGGGCGAGGCCGAGACCCTGGAGCGCGACGTGGCGGGCTTGGTCCGACTCGCTTGCCCGACCGACGCGGCCGAGGTCCTCGTGGTGCCGCTCCTGCCGGATTTGCTCGACCGCTACCCGAAGCTCCGCATCGAGCTCCTCGCCGGCGAGAAGCTCGTCGACGTGACCCGCCGCGACACCGACATCGCCATGCGCACGGCACGCCCGGAGGCGGGCGACCTCATCGTGACCAAGCTCCTCACCATCACCTGGCGTCCCGCCGCGACGCCGGCGATGGCGGAGGCCTTCGGACGCGTGAGGCGCCTGACCGATCTGCCCTGGGTGGCCTGTGCCGAGCCGCTGCGCCATACGACGCCGGGCCGCTGGTTCGATGCGCAGCTTCCGGACCTCGAGCCGGCCCTCCGCTCCCCCAACCTCCGCGTCCTCATCGCGAGCGTTCAGGCCGGCCTCGGAGCGACGCTCGTGCCCGATCGCAGCCTCGCGCACTACGGCCTCGTTCCCCTCGACTTGGCCCCCAAGCTTCGCAAGCAGCCCTGGCCGCAGGACACGGTCTACCTCGTGACGCACCGATCGCTGCGGCGCGTCCCCCGGGTCGCCGCAGTGTGGGAGCACTTCATCGAAAATGCGCGCTGACCGGCATGCTGCCTGCTGTGGAAGCGGGTCTTCTCCGACCCTCGCCTCGCCGCTACCGCAGAGGCGACCTACGCCAGCGCAGCCCACGCCTACGAGTGGACCCACTACCTGGTGCACACGGGCTACAAGCCGCAGTCCGAACGCTTCGGGCGCATTCGCCGCAACCACCGGAACCACCACCACTACAGCGAGCACTACTGGCTCGGCTTCACCGTGCCGGAGGTGGACGCCTGGCTCGGCACCGAGCCGCACCCCAAGGCCGTGGCGCGCTCCCCTACCGCGAAGAACATCCACCCCGACTTGTAGGGCGGACCGAGCGAGCGAAGGCTGGCCGGTTGGCGCTACTCGAAGCGTCCGTCCCCGAAGCTGAAGCCGACCGGGACGCACCACACGCTCAGCCCGTCGAAGTCGTCGAGGGTGGTTCCCTCCGGAAGGCGGAGGATGGCGCTTCCGCCGTCAAACGCGGAGCCGACCATGTTGATGCTCATGTTGGGCCCGTTGTCGTAGTTGCCGTTCTGTCCCCCGTAGATACGCACGTCGATGCCGCCGCCGTCGAAGCTGAAGTCGTCGAAGCGAAGGGTGCAGTCGTCGACGACGGTGGCGGTGCCGCCCACGTCGTGCGACTTCTCCACGAAGGTGAGGCTCCGGCCGACCAGCGGGTGAGTGCTCCCACAATCGGTCTGCGCCCCGGGTTGCGACAGGTCGACCTCCTCGCCTGTGATCATCGGCCCCTCGGCCTCGCTCTCGACCAAGAAGGCCACGATGTCGCGGAGCTCGTCGTCGCTGAGTCGGTCCGGGGCCCAGAAGGGCATGCGCCCGGGGGTGAGGTCAGGGTAGATGTCGCTCTGGGGGTTGCCGCTGCGACGGATCTTGAGCGCGATGAACTCGGGCGACTCCGGGGTCCCGAGGAGGGACGGGGCCCTCACTGTGCCTGTGGCGCCCGCCCCGTGGCACACCGAGCAGGTGCGATCGAAGGTCGCGGCGCCACGGGTCGCGTCGCCGCCGGAGACGTCGGCCGGGGGATCGACGATCTCGTAGCTCAGATCCTCGGCTGAGGCGGCCTCGCCTCCGCCGAGGAAGTCCCGCAGCGCGAGCCACCGGGGGTCGTCTTCGGCAAAGGCGGGGGCGCCCATCCAATCCTGACGACAGGCGTTCACGGCGTCGATGAGCTGGTTCAGCTGGCCGTTCTTGAACGAGGCCCGGCCCGCCGCGTCGCCAATGGGGTGGCCGGGGCGCGTGATCCCGTCGTCGGCGGGCTCGCTCAACGCATGGCAGGTGGCGCAGGCGAACGTGTTCCCGTCGTCGTGGGGAGCTGCGTACAGGGCTTGCCCGTCGGAAGTGGTCACTCCCTCTTCGGCCTCGCCACAGCCGGCGAGAACACCGAGCGAAAGGACGAGAGCAACGGTCGTGGTCGTCGAGTTGGTCACGGAGAGGGATATGACCGTGAGCGGCGACGGTTTACATCGTTGTATGCATTGGCCGATGCTGTCCCGCTCAGGTCAACAGCCGCGGGCCAATTCCGGCGCCCTCGGCTCAGCTCGAGGCCTCGTCGGGCTCGGCCTTCTCTTCGGGCTTGGTGAGCGTGAGGACGAGGCCCACCGAGGCGCCGATGAGGTTGCTGGCGAGCCACACGAGCGACAGGGCGAAGGCCCGGTCGGCGGCGATGCCAAAGGGGGCGAGTACGGTCACGAAGAGCGACTCGCGGAGCCCGAATCCGCCGATGGTGATGGGCGCGGTGGAGATGACCAGCGCGATGGGGACGCCGAGAAAGACGGCGCGGGCCAGCTCGGCCTGGCTCACGTCGGTCCAGCCCCGGCCGGCCGCGAAGAGGATGGCCAGGCTCACCATCTGGTAGGTGAGGGACCAGCCGAAGGTCTCGAGCCGCGCGCCCGCGGTCGACAGGGGGCCCGCGAAGGCGTCGGCCATGCGGTGCAGGGTGGAGGAGAGGCCCGTGAGCCCGATGCGACCTGCGATGCGGGCCGCCAGGTGAAGGGAGCCCGGAGCGACGAGGAGGGCCAGCAGGAGGCCGCCGGCGAGGCCTACGCTCAACAGGAGCAGCTCGCCGCGCGCACGGGCGGTGGCGCTGAAGAGGCCCACCGCCGAGACCAAGGCCAAGGACACCAGACCCATCACCCGCTCGAAGGCGACCGAGGCCCAGGCGTGCTCCTTGACTCGCAACCGCGCGCCGCAGCGCACGGAGCGAACGACGTCGCCGCCCACCGAGGTCGGGAGCAAGAGGTTGTAGGTCATGCCCACCAGCGTGTCGCCGAACAGCGGGGCCCAGCTGACGTCTTCCCCGAGGCGCTGGAGCACACGGGTCCAGCGCAAGGCGCTCACGCCGACCGCGGCGAAGGTGAGCGCGATCACCGAGAGCACGGCCACCGCGTCGAGGGCCCCCAAGGCGCCGAGCACGCCGTCGAGGTCGACGCTACGGAGCGCGAAGTAGAGCAGGGCGGCGGTCGCGACGACCTTGAACGCCAGCCACAGCCGCTCCCGCATCATCGACGGCTCCCCTCAAGGCTTCTTGCGGAAGACCAAGTACTTGTAGTCGGCGAGCCGCTCGAAGACCGGATGCGCGTCGAGGACAGCCTCGCCGGCGTCGAAGACCGGCGTGACGAGGCCCGGCGGCAGCATGTCGCGATAGGCGAGCAGGATGCGCGAGGGCACGAAGCAGACGCCGCCCCGGGTCTCGAGCTCGAGGCCGAGCGCCTCGCACTGCTGAATCCACTCCCGCATGCTCATGCGGAGGATCCGGCGGAGCAGGCGTGAGGCGTGAATCGGCTCTAGGAAGAGCATGCGCCCGCCAGGTTTGACCCGCGCGATGAGGTTCCGTGCCGCGCGGCGGAAGTCGTCGGCGTTCTTGCATGCGAGGGTGAGGCAGCCGAGCGTCATGACCACGTCGAAGGCCTCGCGCTGGTCGGGCTCCGGCGGCTCGAAGACGTCGCCGACCCGGAAGGTGAGACCGGGCACGCCCTCGTGCTCCTTTTCGGCGGCGGCGACCGACTTGGGCGAGAAGTCCCATCCGGTGACGACGGCGCCGCGCCGCCCGAGGTGGGCCGCGGTGCGGCCGGTGCCGCAGCCCACGTCGGCGATGCGCAGCCCCTCCACGTCGCCGAGGAGCCGATCGAGGGTGGCCATCTGCCGGCGATGGACGTGCTCGTTGTAGCGGTTGCTGGGCCAGTTGGAGCGGGCGAGGCCTTCGTAGCTCTCGGCCTTCATGTCCCAGTAGTCGGGCGTGTCGTACCAGCCCTGCTTGTTGACCCGGTCCTGCAGCATCTGCTTGAGGCTGCGGCCGCCGGATGCCTTGGCGTTCATGACGAGCCTTCCGTGACGATGGTGATGACGTCCATGGCGGCGCGGGCGCGGGCCTCGGCTTCGGCGCGTGAGCCGCCGTACGCGAGGACGTGACCGGCGCGCTTGCTGCCGTCGACGAGGGGCGAGACGGTGTCGCCGGGGCGCACGTAGACCTCGGCCCCCGCGATGCCCGCCATGCCGCGCGCTCGCTCGAGGCCCTCGACGGCCACGACTGCGCCGGGGGTCCCGATGATGAAGCGCCCGGTTGCGCCGCCGTGGGCCGGACCCTCGACGCCGGCCGCCTCCCAGTCGGCCCGGTCGAGGGCCACCCCGCAGATCTTCCGGTAGAGCGAGACCCCGCTCGCGAGGAAAGCGACGTCGGGATCGAGGCCTCCCCCGAGGCGATATGCGGTCTCGACGATGAAGGCGCCCGCGGGGCCGCTGCGCATCTGGGTGTAGCTCGGGCCGCGGGTGATCCCGAGGGCGCTCAGGCCCTGCTTGGCCACGTCGACCACGCGCTGCAACGCATCGGTCTCGAGCTCGGAGGGGTGGACCTCGGCGAAGGTGATCCCCGGCGGATCGGGGTAACCCGTGATGATCCGCTCGGTCACGGCCAGGACCTCGGTCTCACCGGCATGGGTGTAGGCGTCGACGCTGAACTCGCGGCCGACGATGAAGTCCTCGAGAAGACAGTCGTCGGCTCCGGCCTGGCGCGCGGCGCTGACCGCGTTGTTCACCGCGGCCTCGAGCTCATCCATCTCCTCGCAGATGGATACGCCGCGCTGACCCCAGCCCCGAGGCGGCTTGACCACCACCGGGAGACCCTGTGATTCGGCGAAAGCGCGGGCCTCGGCTACCGTCTTCACGCGACGGTGGGCGGGCGAGGGTACCTCCGCCGCGTCGAAGGCGGCCCGCATCAGGTCCTTGGCCTGACAGCGCGACACTGTCTCGAGGTCACCGTAAAACGGCAACCCGATCGCGGGGGCCGCGGCGGCCGCGCCGCGGAGGGCGTGCTCGGAGCCGCAGGTCACGATGCCATCGACGGCTTCCTTCTTCGCCCCCGCGACGATCCCCTCTACGTCGGTCGTGGAGCAATGGACGAAGCGGTCGCATAGCGCGACCCCAACGGCGCTCTCCGATGCGTCGACGCCCACCACGGTGAGCCCCTCGGTACGGGCGAAGCGAAGCAGGCCCAGCTGCGGAAAACCGCAGCCGACCACCATCAGCGTTTGACTCATGCGTCTCCCGAAGCCCGATCGACGGGGACGTCATCCACAGGATCTGCCTCGTCGCGGCGCGAGGACCAAAAGAGCTCGCTCTTGGCCGTGGCGGGAAGCTCTTCGTCGAACCCGAGGCGCTGTCCCACCCGGTAGAGCGGGCGGTCCTGGGTTTGGATGAAGATGCGGCCCACGTACTCGCCGATGACGCTCAGCGCGATGAGCTGCGCGCCGCCGAGGATGACGATGGCGGCGAAGATACTGGTGTAGCCGTCGTCGATGTCGACGCCGTAGAGCTTCTGGCCCACCTTGAACAGGGCGTAGCAGATCCCCACCACCGCGATGGCCGCGCCCGAGGTTCCGATGAGCCGCAGGGGGCGTACCGAGAAACCGGCCATCAGATCGAAGGTGTGATTGATCAGCTTGCCGAGGTTGTACTTGGTGTGGCCCGCGTGGCGCGCCGAGTGCGCCACGGGCACGCTCGTAGACTTGGCGCCGCTCCAGCCTGCGAGCGCGCTGAAGAACTTCTTCTTCTCGGGGAGGCCGGCCAAGAGGCGGGCGACTTCGCCGTCGATGACGCGGAACGTGGTGACGTCTTCCGGGAGCCGGATGCCGAGCACCTTCCGCATGAACTGGACCATGAGCTTGGAGGCGACCACCCGGTGCCAGGGATCGTTCCGCTCGGCGCGACGGCCGTAGACGATCTCGTAGCCTTCGTCGCGCTTGGCGAGCAGCTTGGGGATCTCTTCCGGCGGGTGCTGGAGATCGCCGTCGGTCTGGAGCACCCAGCGACCGCTCGAGTGGAGCATGCCCGCTTGCACCGCGGCCTCCTGACCGAAGTTGGTGGCGAGGCGCAGACACCTCACCTCGGGGTTGTCGGCGATGAGCTCCTCGAGGATGTTGGGAGTATCGTCGGTGGAACCGTCGTCGACGACGATGATCTCGAAGCGTTCATCGCTCTCGTCGCGGTGCTGACGGAGGACTGCGGCGAGCCGCTCGACCAGCTCGCGTACGTTCCCCTCCTCGTTGAGCATGGGGACGACGACCGAGATGTCGATGGAGGTCATGGGCTTACCGCGAAGGAGATTCAGACCACGGTAGGCAGCCTATCAGGCGGCCTGGGCTTTGGCCTCGGCAATGGCGGCGTCGAGGGCCTCGACCGCGGCGTCGACGTGGCTCTCGGGCATGCCCGGGTAGAGCGGGAGCGAGATGGTGCGGTCGCCCCAATCGGCGGCGATCGGGAAGTCCTCTGGCTGGTAGCCGAACTGGTCGCGGTACCACTGCAGGGTGTGCACCGCGCGGTAGTTGACCGCGCAGCCCACCTGTCGCTGACCCAGACCGGTGAGCACTGCGTCGCGCAGGCCGCGGGGAACACGCACCGTCTGGAGGTGATGGCCGCTGATGCCCGTCCGCTCCACGAGCTCGACGTCGGGGTGGCCGGTGAGTCTCGCCTCGTAGCGCTCGACGAGCGCGCTGCGGCTCTGGTGCTGGGCCTCCATGCGGTCGAGCTGCGGTAGCAGCAGCGCAGCCTCCACGTCGGTCATGGCGGCCTTGTAGCCTAGCTCGAGCATGTCCCAGTGTTGGTAGAGGCCGCCGTGGCGGGCGGCGGCGTCCTTGCTGACGCCGTGGTTGCGTAGGCGATTGAGGCGGTTGCGCAGGCCCTCGTCGTGTACGGCGACCGCACCCCCGTCACCGCTGGTGATGACCTTGGTGGCGTAGAACGAGAAGACGGCGGCGTCGCCGAGCTTGCCGGTGGTGACCCCGTTTCGTTCGGATTCGACCGCGTGGGCGGCGTCCTCGATGAGGTACAACCCGTGCTCGTCGGCGAGCTTGCGGAAGGCCTCCATGGGGGCGAGCTGGCCGTAGAGGTGGACCACGGCGATGGCCTTGGTCCGCTCGGTGATCTTGGCCTTCACCTTCTCGGGATCGAGGATCCCGGTCTTGGGATCGATGTCGGCGAAGACGTGCTTGGCCCCGATGTGGTGGATGGTGTTCGAGGTGGCGCAGAAGGTCATCGGCGTGGTGATGACCTCGTCCCCAGGGCCGATATCCATGGCCCTCATGGCCAGCGTGAGGCCCGTGGTGCAGCTCGAACAGCCGACCACGTAGGGGACGCCGAGCCGCTCGGCGAAGCGCTCCTCGAACGTGCCGACCCGAGGCCCGAGGGTGAGAAAGAGGGAGTCGAGGGTGGCCTTGACGCTCTCGAGCTCTTCTCGCCCGAGAGAGTGCCTGAAGAAGTCGACCTTCATCTCCGTACCTCTTGATCCCTTCGCGGCTCAGGTCAGGTGCTGCTGAGCACGTGCCCGTCGAGGGCGATGTTGGCGTAGGTGCGCTCGACCTCGGTGAGGAAGACGTACTGCTTGAGGGTGTACCAGCGGCGGTCGGAGGCATCGATGGCGCCGGTGCGCAGGGCCTCGACCACCTCGCGGACGCCATCGTCGATGCTGTAGGCGGCTTCGTAGCCCAGCTCGGCCGTGATGTGGTCGAAGCGGACGTTGTAGTCGCGGCGATCGGGGTCGGTGGGGGCGAGCACGATCTCCGTCCCGGGGACCAGGTCGCGGATGCGGTAGGCGAGGGTGATGATGCGGAGGTTGTTGTCGTTGCTGCCGACGTTGAAGACCTTCTTGTGCACCTTCTCGTGGGGCTGCTCGAGCCCGGTGAGGATGGCGCGCCCGATGTCTTTCACGTGCACGAAAGGACGCCACTGACGCCCGCCGCCCTCGACGGTGATGCGGCGGTCGACGTAGGCGTTCTTGCTCATGATGTTGACCGCGAGGTCGAAGCGCATGCGCGGCGCGAGCCCGAAGACGGTGGCGAAGCGGAGCGCGACGATGGTCATGTCGTCGCCCTTCTCGTCGGCGAGCTTCCACAGCCGCTTCTCCGCCTGGGCTTTGCACTTGGCGTAGAGCGAGACGGGGTGCAGCTCGGACTTCTCGGTCAGCTCCGTCGACGCGCCGTGGCCGTAGACGCTACAGGAGGAGGCGAAGACGATGCGCTTCACCCCGGCCTTCGCGGCCATGCGCGCGAGGCGGTCGCAGGACTCGAGATTGGTGTCGAGGGTGAGCTTTTCGTCCAGCTCACAGGCTGGATCGTTGCTGATCCCCGCGAGGTCGACCATCGCGTCGACCCCTTCGAAGACCTTCTCCTCGACGTAGCGCACGTCTTGACGCACCAGATGGAGCTTGTTCTCGAACGCCTTGCGCGCCGCGGCGAGCGACTCGGGTCCAAAGTAGAAACGGTCGAGGACCGTCACCTCGTGCCCGAGCTCGAGGAGCATGGGGACGAGGGTCGAGCCGATGTAGCCGGCGCCTCCGGTTACGAGAACGTGCATGGTCGACGCGGCATACAACATGCAGCTCCCTTTCACAAATCTCGCGGCGAAGCGCTTCTGAGGGCAAATGCAGGGAGTTGCTCAGCGCGCGAAGACGCGGTCGGCCAACCGTGGCTCGATACGTTGCCAGCGGGCGTAGGCCCAGACGACGCGGCTGCGGAGGCCAGGCGGAGGCAGATTGTCACCGAGGCCCCGAGCCGCCGCCTCCACCACGTAGCCCTCGGGCGCCATGAGGGTACGGGTCATCACCAGCGGCGTGCTTCCCGCCTCGCGGAGCGCCTCCGAGAAGTAGGGGGCAGAGCGGCAGGCCATCACGAACGCGGCGACGGCCCTTCCGTCGTGGTCGTCCTTCTCGGGGAGGGTCAGGTCGTCCATGAGGCGGTTGTGCCCGGCGTAGCCCGCGGCACTCACCCGGAGGCGACGCTCTCGCTCACCGTCGTCGATCTGCACCTCCGCTCCCTCGGTGGCTTCGGCGAAGAAGCCGAGCACGGCGGCGTCGATGTGGTCTCCGTGGATGGCATCGAGGACCACCAGCTGCTCCACGCTCTCGTTCCGGCCCCACTTGTCGCCGTCGACCCAGCGCCGGAAGACGGCGCGCTCGAGTACGCCCTCCACGGCCGACGCTTGCGCCACCGCCTCCCAGCCGCTGGCCTTGCGCTCGAAGATGGTCTTGGCTCCGAAGATGGCGCCCCAGTATAGGTTCGTGCGCGGGTTGCCGGGGGCGCCGGCGGCTCGGCTGCCGCAGTCGATCTGTGCGTTGCTGCAGAGCGGGATGGTGACGTGAACCACCAGCGGTTGGCCATCGGCCACGCGGGCGGCGACATCGGGATGGCCCGCGCTCCAGGCCGTGGGCGCAGCGGCTAGGTCGGTGCACAGGGCCATGGCCATACAGAGCAAGAGGATGAGACGCATGTGAGCATCGTCGCGAGGGGGACCGAAAGTGTGACCGCTCCGCCCTGGGGCGGGGACTATGCTGCCCGTCGATGGACGGGCTATCGGGACGCAAGCCTTGGATTCTGCTC
>JGI12048J13642_10284508_pt1 | contig 16100 bp, 10 predicted proteins | sample ElkSlonscriptome_16_FD_13642 | JGI IMG/M metagenome (IMG submission 13642)
CCGCCAACAGCTGCCGCCTGTAAAGCGCATTTTTGCTTACTTTTGTTGCAACCGACAAAAGTAAGTCGCCTGCAAGCGCGCAGCGCGTGACGAAATGGTTTTGAAGTTGAAGCTGAAGTTGAAGTTAAAGTTGAAATTAAAGCTGAAACCGAAAGCCGCCGGCAAGGCTTTCAAAAATCACGCCAACAATCGCCTCAACACCGACCGCAGTGCCAGCGGCCGGATCGGCTTGTGCAACAGCTCGCACCCGGCCTCGCGCGCGGCGTTGCGCAACTCGGCCGCATGGTCGGCGCTGATCAGCAGGGCGCGCGCTTCAATGCCCGAGGCGCGCATTTGCCGCAGCAGATCCAGGCCGGTTACGCCGCCGTCGAGGTGGTAGTCGAGAATCAACAGGTCGAACACGAATCGTCTGCACCGGGCGCGCGCCTGCGATCCGTCCGCTGCACTTGCCACGGAAAAACCCCAGTCGCCCAATAACTGCTCCAACGACAAAAGCATCTGCGGATCGTTGTCGACGACAAGCACTCGGCCGCCTTCGTCAACAGCGGCTGCCTCTGCCCGGTCGGAAATCGAATTCACCGCATAGGCCCTGGGCACTTCCACGCCAAACAGGGTCCCCCGGCCCTCGACACTGTCGAGCACAAGCGGATGATCCAGCAGCCGGGCCATGCGATCGGCAATTGCCAGCCCGAGACCCAGACCCGGCGAAGCAGCATCCGCATCCAGTCGACGGAACTCTTCGAAGATCAGCGAACGCGACGCGCACGGAATGCCGGGGCCGGTATCCCAGATGCCGGCCAGAACCGTGTCGCCGCGGCGACGGGCACCCAGCAAGATGCGCCCGTTCCGCGTGTAACGTACGGCGTTCGACAGGAAATTCTGCAGAATACGCCGAAGCAGTTGGGGGTCGCTTGTTACGCTCGTTGAGGTGGGCATGCAGTGCAGCGCCAGTCCGCGTTGGCGGGCCAGAACGCTGAATTCGCCTGAAAGCTGTTCAAATAATTCGCCCAAAGGAAACTCGATGATGCGCGGTTCGAGGCCACCGGCGTCCAGGCGAGAGATGTCCAGCAGGCCTTCCAGAAGGTCTTCGGTCGCGCCCAGCGCCCCGGATATGCGGGCCACGGCGTTTCGCTGCTCGCCGTCCTCGATCCGTCGTGCCAGCGAATGGGTCATCAGCTGTGCGGCGTTGAGCGGCTGGACCAGGTCATGGCTGACCGCGGCGAGAAAACGGCTCTTGGCGTTGTTGGCTCGCTCGGCCATCACCTTGGCGTGTTCGAGCTCGGCGGTGCGGTCGGAAACGCGCTGCTCCAGCGTTTCGTTGATCTGCTTGAGTTCGATTTCGGCGTTCCGGAACGCCGTGACGTCAGTGAACGTGGCGACAAACCCGCCGCCCGGCATCGGGTTGCCGCGAATTTCGATGATGCGACCGTCCGGCCATGCCCGCTCGACGCGGTGCCGGCTGCCGGCCCGCTTGTGGTCCAGGCGCCGCTGGATCATAGCCTCTCGTTCGCCGGCGCCCATCAGACCCTGAGCAGCATTATGTCGAAGCAGATCGGCGACCGGACGGCCGACCTGGATCAGCGCGTCCGGGTAGTCGAAAAGATCGAGATAAGGCTGGTTCCAGGCCACCAGACGCATCTCTGCATCCACCACGCAGATGCCCTGGCTCATGTTTTCCAGTGCGCCGGACAACACTTCGCGGCTGAAGCGCGCCTGCTCGGAGGCCTGGCCAACCAGGTCCGCGACTGTTTCCAGCGGTGCCGGTGCGCGCCGACGCGCGGCGTCCAGTAACAGCCGGGCCGACGCGGCGCCGACCACGGCCGCAAGCTCGTGCTCTACGCTCGCCTCGAGGTCATGGTCCTCGCGACGTGCGTCGAACAGCAGTGCAATCCGATCCGCCGGCAGGAACCTGACCGCGAGGCTGCGCAGCACGTTGGGTTCGAGTCGCTGACTCTCGAATATCGACGTACCGGGTCTCAAGCCGGTTCGCTGAACCACAATGACCAGCACAAGATTGGCCAAGAGGCTGGCCACCACCGCCCGGGGCAGGCTTTCGAGCGCGCCCAGCCCCAGGAACCCGGTGGGCGCCAGCCACGAGATATCGAACGGTCCGTCGGTGATCCAGGCCGGTTGAACGTCGACAGCAATCAGCAGCGGCAGCAGCAACACGTAAGCCCAGACCAGAACACCGCCAAGCAGGCCGGCCAGCAAGGCCCTCGGCTTCAAGCCCGGACGATAGACCGCCAGGATCACCGCAGGCGCAAGTTGGGCGAGTCCGGAAAACGAGACCGCGCCGATATCAGCCAGCGCTTCAGCCGTGCCGGCCAGCCGCCTGTAGGCGTAGGCCAGCAGCACCACAAGCACGATTCCCAATCGCCGCTGCACCCGAACGGAAACGGCCAGTTCGCCGGTCGACGCACCACTTCGTCTGAGCAACAGCGGCGTGAGCCAGTGATTGCCGATCATGATCGAAAGGGTGAGGCTTGCAAGAATAACCATCCCGGTTGCCGCGCTCAGGCCGCCCAGAAACGCGAACAGCGCCAGGGCCGAATTGCCTTCGGACAGCGGCAGCATCAGCACGTAAAGGTCCGGCGGAACCGCCTGTCCGCCCAGCAATGCCGCACCTGCACGGGCCAACGGCAGCGTCGGCAGGCCGATCAGCACCAGAAACAGAGGAAACAGCCACCGTGCAGTGCGAATATGCGCACCGTCCCGGCATTCGACCACGCCGATGTGGAACTGGTGAGGCAGCGTGAACATTGCCAGGCCACCCAGCAATACCAGGGTTATGAACGTGCCCAGCGAGCTGAACGACTGCCGCGGCGTCGAGGCCGACCAATCCCCAGGGCCGTCGTAAAGGCCGAAAAGCACGAACATACCCAGCGCAAGCATCGCGCCCAATTTGAAAAGCGACTCGAAGCCCATCGCCAGAACCAGGCCGCGATTGTGTTCCACGGCCGACGCCCTGCGCGTGCCGAACAGCACTGCGAACAGCGCCATCGTCACGGCAATATAGAAGGCCAGATCCTGCCAGGCGGCACGCCCCGATGCATCGGCGGATACACCCGAAAGCGCACCGAAGCTCATGGCCACGGCCTTTAGCTGAAGGGAGATGTAGGGGACGATTCCAAGCACCGCCACCGTAGTCACCACGGCGGCCAACATGGATGACTTGCCGAATCGACTGGCGATGAAATCGGCGATGCTGGTCGAATTGTGCTGCTTGCTGAGCTCAACCAGCCGCATCAGGAAGCGCCAGCCGAACAGAAAGATCAGGATTGTGCCGATAAAGGTCGGCGGCACGGGCCAGCCCGACTGCAAAGCCTGCGTCGTGGTGCCGTAAAAAGTCCAGGCGGTGCAGTAGACAGCCAGCGAAAGCGAATAGACGACGGGCCAGTATCGGCGGAATCTTTCCGGCGCCCGTTCGCCGGCCAGCGCCGCGGCGAACAGCAGGCCCAGCCATACCAGCCCGGCAAGCGCAAGGACACTTCCGGGAAGCTGGGTCATGCCTGGACCAGGATCGAGCTCATGCCATCGAGCTTAGCGGAACCCGACGGATGTCGTGACCCAGTGCCGCGCGCGTTGATGACAAATTCGCGCATCGAAGTCGCTGGATCCCGGACCAAGCCCGGGATGACGGAAAGTATTTTTAACATGGCACCAAAATACCTGCGGTATTTGATGCACGCCATTTGCGGCGCATGTCCGCAAATGGCTTCGCTTCGCGGTCCCGGCCGTTCCGGCCGGGCATTAACCCGGCATACAAGCAAGTATGCCGGGTTAATAACATGGCACCAAAATACCTGCGGTATTTTTTGATGCACGTCATTTGCGGCGCATGTCCGCAAATGCGTCACACCGGGCTTGATTCAGGGCCCAGTGACTTTCGCTCGCAATTGCGACGCGTCAATTGAATCCGGAATCAAAAAAAACGGGCCGGCCGTTCGGCCGGCCCGAATGCAGGGCACATGGTCTTTTTGGGGCAATGGCCGTTGAGGACCGGCGCTCAGGGAACCTCTGAATAACGCTGCGCGGAACGCGTTTCAGTCGGAAAAAACGTCGTCGCGCCCGTGCAGCGTTGTTCAGCGGTTGCCTAGAAATTGACTCGCGCTGTCAACGTCACGGTACGCGGATTTCCGTAAAACGCGTTGAGCACGCCTTCGAGTCCAAGCGTCGAGGAGGTGCCGTCCGGCGACGCGAAGTTGTAGCCTGAAACCTTGTATTCCTTGTCCGCAAGGTTACGTCCGTAGAGTCCAAGTTCGTACTTCCCATCCAGGCGCTTCCACACGATGCTGGCGTCGTAAAGCGAGTACGAGCCTTCATCCAGGAACGCGGAGGTTGTCTCGAACTGGTTGGTTTCGGTGCGGAACGACCAGGCGCCAATGATGGAAAGCATGCCGGCATTGCCGACCAGCGCCGCCGGGCGCTGGTACTGCATATTGACGTGCACTGTTGTTTCCGGCGTGTTCTGGAATACCCGCTCGTCGGAAACGTCTTGCAGTGAAGTGGCGCCCGTCACCGGATCTACGACCGGGGCGATGAATTCCTTGTAATCGGCATCGATCAGGCCAAGTGCAAGCGCAGCGCTCAGACTGTCGCCGTCGACCGCCACGTCGTAGCCCAGCAGCGCGCTGGCCTCGAATTCAAGGCCCTTGACCACGGCCTTGCCGGCGTTGGTGGTCACGCCTGCGAACGTATCTGAAATACCATCACCGTCGGTATCCACGCCCACTGAGCCCAGGACCTGGATGTCGGTATAGTCGCTGTAGAAGTACGCCAGACTGGTCGAAATGCGGTTGTCGGCAAAGCTGGACTTGATCCCCGCCTCGTAGGTGTCGACGAATTCAGGGTCGAACTTCATGAACTCGAATATCTCATCGTCGCTCACGGTACCGTCGCCGTCGAAATCGGGGGCCGCAGTCGTCAGACCGCGCGGGTCGAAGCCGCCGCCCTTGAAGCCCTGGCTATAGGAAACGTAAATGTTCTGCGTATCCACGGGCTTCCAGGCAAGACTGACCCGCGGCGTGAATTCGGTGAATTCCTCGCTGCCCTGAAAATCGGAAGTCGTGGCAATCGGCACGCCGGTGCCGCCCAGCTGAGGCGAGTTGCCGAGAATGAAATTCTGGCGCAGAACGCTTGAAGTACGCTCGTCGCTGGTATATCGGCCGCCGATCGACAATTCCAGGCCGGTATCCATGCCAAAGTATGTTGCGAGGTCGAAGCTGACATCGGCAAATATCGACCAGGATTCGGTATCCACGTCACCCTCGGTCAACGCCGTCAGTCCGGGAAGCCCGATCAGGTCGCCGGTGGTCGCCAGCACGACGTCGAAGGCGTTGAAAGCATTTGCGTCAATGTAGTAAAAGCCGGCAATACCGCTCATCCGTTCACCGGTGTAGGCCAGCTGAAACTCCTGAGTGAACTGCTCGTTCTCATAGATTGCCGGCACGTCGAGGTCCTCTGCCGGCAGCGCCTCGAAATCGATCTGTGTGAAATTGTCGTCTTCGCGGTACGCAGTGATCGACTTGAACTGAAGATCGGTCGAGATATCGTATTCCAGCAGCAGGCTTGCGCCAAATTGTTCGGCGTTGTTGGGCCCCTGGATACCGGAGCGGGAATCGAACACGTCGTCGAGCACCGGCGCGCCGGAGAACAGACCAGGGATCAGGCGATGACCGGCCCGCGTGTTGGAGTCGTCTTCAAGGTAATCGGCCGTGATGCGGGCGAAGAAACGATCGGTCGGCGTCCACTCGGCGCTTGCACGGAATGCCAGCAGTTCCTTGTTGTAGTTGTCTTCGCCGAGATTGCGGTTAGTGCCGAAGCCGTCGCGGTTGAACGTGGCCGCGCTGGCGCCGATCGCGAAGGTGTCGCCGATCGGCGTTTCGGCCGATACGATGAGATCCGCCTGGTTGTAGCTGCCGTAGGATCCTTCGATGGACAGTGCCGGCTCGTCACCCAGTCGCTTGGTGACATACTTGACCGCGCCGCCGATCGTGTTTCGGCCGTACAGCGTGCCCTGCGGCCCGCGCAGTACTTCGATCCGCTCGACGTCATAGACCTCCAGCACCGCGCCTTGCGGTCTGTTCAGATAAACATCGTCGATGTAGATTCCAACGCCCGCCTCGAAACCGGCGACCGGATCCTGCTGGCCGACGCCTCGAATGAACGCCGTCAGCGTGTTATTGGTCCCGCGAGATGTCTCGATGGTCGCATTCGGCACGACCTGGTTCAGGAAGGTGATGTCCTGGGCGCCGAAGTCCTCGAGCTTTTCCCCGCTGAGTGCGGTAATCGAAATCGGAACGTCCTGCATGTCTTCATCGCGCCGCCGAGCGGTCACGACCATCCGGTCACGGCTGGACGCGTCTGCATCCTGGCTGTCGGAGTCCGCTCCGTCGTCGCTGTCCTGCGCATGCGCCACGCCGAAACCGATGCAAAGACCGGTGACCAGCGCCATTCGAATCGCGCGCCCCAGCCGCGTACGCTTGTAAGTATTTATTGTCGAATCGATCATGCTGAACCCTCGCCTGCTGCTTGAATTGAATAGAAACTGCTGATGCTTGAAATTAAAAAAATACTGCTCGAATTGAACACGTAGCACCCGGCAGGACCGGGCAAGTCAGAGGCGAGTCTATAGGCGTGCGGCAGGCGAAAAATACTGTACCAAGGTACAAGCCGCTTAAGGAAGATGGCTCCGAATGCATGCGTACCCCCGGGAACACGCTTGTACCTTGGTACAGTTCCAAGGCGCGCGCGGCCCGTCCACCATGACGATGGCGGGCTATCCGGCTCGGCAAGCATCAATCGATTCCAGGGTGGTAGCAAATGTTGAGCCTGATCGGGCTGCTGGGCGGCCTAGCACTGTTGATTGTCCTGACCATGCGCGGCATGAGCCTGTTCGTGGCCACCCCGCTGTGCGCGCTGCTGGTGGCGCTGACCAGCGGCATCGCGCTGCTGCCGCCGCTGGCCGGCGAACAGCAAGCCGATTTGATCACGCAGTACATGAACGGCTTCACCGGCTTCATTGCGTCGTGGTTCTTCATCTTTCTGCTTGGCTCGCTGTTCGGCAAGATGATGGAATCGTCCGGCGGTGCCGAAAGCGTGGCGCACTGGATCATCAACCGGCTGGGCAATGCACGTGCGGCACTGGCCGTCGTGATCGCCTGTGCGGTACTCACCTACGGCGGCGTCAGCCTGTTCGTGGTCGCGTTCTCGGTCTATCCGATGGCGCTGGCGCTTTTTCGCGACGCCGACCTGCCGCGACGCTTCATTCCGGCCACCATGGCGTTCGGCTCGGTGACCTTCACCATGACTTCGGCCGGCTCGCCCGAGATCCAGAACTGGATTCCGGTCGAGTTTCTGGGGTCCAGCCCCCTGGCGGCCTGGCAGGCCAGCCTGATCGTTGCGATCTTCATGGCCACCACCGGGTATTTCTGGCTCAAGTGGATGCTCGATCGGGCGGTGGCGCGCGGGGAGAGCTTCGACGAGCGCGCGTTCGATCCGGACAGTGGGCGCGGCGACCTGCCCCACCCGGCGCTTTCGGCATTGCCTTTGATGGTGGTGCTGGCGGTCTCGTTCACCACCCACGACATGCTCGGCACCTCGGCGCTGATCATCGCGCTGCTGGCCGGCTGCGTCGCCGCAGCCGCAATCAACATCAACCATCTGCATTCGCCCGGCCAGGCGCTTGCCGAAGGCGGCACCGGCGCGCTGATTGCAATCGGCAATACCGCCGCGGTGGTCGGCTTCGGCACCGTGGCCAAGGCCGCGCCGGCATTTGACGCAGCGGTGGTCTGGGTCACGGGACTGCCGGGCAATGGTCTGGTTTCGGCCGCTATTGCCGTTTCGGCCATCGCGGCGATGACCGGTTCGGCGTCGGGCGGCCAGGCCATTGCGCTGCCCATCCTCGGGCCGCACTATATCGACCAGGGCGTCGATCCCGACCAGCTCCATCGCGTGGTCGCCATATCTTCAGGTGCGCTGGATTCACTGCCGCACAATGGATATGTCGTAACCACCATCCGCGCTATCTGTGGCGAGTCGCATGCCGGAGCTTATCCGGCCATGGGCGCACTGACCGTGCTGGTGCCGGTGGCCGGGCTGTTGCTTTGCCTCGGGTTGTTTGCTATCGGTCTGTAACACTGCAATTTCTCTATAAACGCAGCGTCTTTGACGCGGCAACCGGCAGCGCTCTGCCAGGGCACCTCTGAACAACTCTGAACGGCGCATTGCGTATCATCGAAAGAATGGCTTCGTCGCTTTCACTTACCGGGTCCGGCGGATGACCACCGATCTGCTGATGCTGCTCATGATCCTGGGCACGACGTTCGCGCTGTTCGTCAGCAGTCGGTTCCGCCTCGATCTGGTCGCAGTGGCCGCTCTGCTGGCCGTTTACGCCGCCGGGCTCGTAAACATTGAAGAGGCTTTGGCCGGATTCTCTCACCCGCTGGTCATCATGATCGCTGCCCTGTTCATCGTCGGCGGCGGCCTGTTTCGTACCGGTGTGGCAGACGCAATGGGCCGCTGGCTCGAGCGTACCGCCGGCAGCGACATCCGCTCGATGATGGTATCCGTCATGCTTGTCGCCGCAGCGCTTTCGGCCTTCATCAGCTCGACCGGCACGGTCGCCGTGCTTATCCCGGTGGTCATCGCGCTGGCCCATGCGCGCAAGGTCAGTCCGTCGAAGCTGATGATTCCGCTGGCCTTCGGCAGCCTGTTCGGCGGCATGCTGACGCTGATTGGCACACCGCCCAATCTGATCGTCAGCGCCGCCCGCGCCGATACCGGCGCCGGACCCTTCGGATTTTTCGACTTCACGCTGCCGGGTCTGATCATGCTGGGCGCCGGTATGGCGTTCTTCAGCTTGTTCGGCCACCGACTGGTTCCCGACCGAGGCGACCGCAGCCGACCGGCCGACGGGGCCGACGAACCCCAGCTGGCCGATGAGTACCGGCTTTCCGACCACATGATCCGGGTCTCCGTGCCGCGCGGCTCGACGCTTCACGGCCTGAGCCTGATCGATTCAGAGATGCGCAGTCGCTACGGTGTGACCGCTCTGGCCATCAGCAGTCAGACCACTCGCGGCCGCCAGACCCGACGGGCCGAGTCGGGTAGCGTGGTTCGGGCCGGCGACCAGCTCGTGGTGGCCGGGGACGCCGACGCCGTCGATCGCTTGTGCAATGCGATGGGACTGGAGCGCATCGAGGAACACCCCGAACTGCCGACCTCGGTGCATCTTCTGGAAGCCGTCATTCCGCCGCGCTCGCGGTTTTCGGGCAAGACGCTGCGCGAGCTGAGACTGCATTCGGGGGCCGGCGTCACCGTGCTCGCGCATCGGCCGATACGCAGCGAGCCCATCGCGCCGCCCGACCTGGACCGACCGCTGGAAGCGGGCGACGCGGTGCTGGTAACCGGGCGCGTGCCGGCCCTGCAGCGGGTGGCCGAGAACGCACGCGACCTGGTGCTGCTGGGCGGCGATCTGTCGCTTCGCACACGGCGGACGTCCCGGGCGCCGGTCGCAATGCTGATCATGCTTCTGATGCTCGCAGCCATGACGCTGGGCCTGGTGCCGAACGTGATTGCGGTGCTGTCGGCCGCAGTCGCGATGCTGTTCGCCCGGTGCCTGACGGTCGAGGAAGCGTTCGGCGGCATCAACTGGGAAAGCGTCATCCTGATTGCCGCCGTTCTGCCCATGGCCACCGCGCTGGAAAACACCGGCGGCATGGCCATCGCCGCCAGCGCGCTGTTCGATCTGGCGCAGAGTTACGGGCCTCATATGCTCATACTCGCGGTGTTCGTGCTGACCTCCACCCTGAGCCAGCTGGTCTCCAATACCGCCACCACCGTGCTGGCCGCCCCAATCGCTCTGAGCGCGGCAACGGCAATGGGCGTCAATCCCGACGCGGTGCTGATCACCGTGGCGATCGCCGCGTCGACCGCCTTCGCGACGCCGATCGCCTCGCCGGTCAATATTCTGGTCTACAACCCGGGGGATTACCGGTTCGCCGATTTCGCGCGTGTCGGCATCCCGCTGCAGCTGCTGATTCTCGTCGTCACGCTGATCGCGGTGCCGCTGCTGTTTCCGTTCTGAAACCGAAAAAAATCTCCTAAAGCCCGTCTCGCTGCTCCACCAGCCGGTTGCGCGCCAGAATGAGCGTGCAGGCGAGATAATCCTTGTAGGTAGTGCGGACGTCGTCGACCGTTTCTCGTCTGATTCTGCGCGCGGCGATGCCCTCGACGTGGTCGAACCAGCGATTCGGATTCAGGACTTCGGTTCGGGCCTCGGCCGTTCCGGTCGGGCATTAACCCGGCATACTTGCTCGTATGCCGGGCCAATAGCGGCGGCATGAATGGTGTTGTCGAGCTCAGTCAGGTCACCGACAGCAGCTGCATGACACGCAGCCAAGCGGCCGGCGACCACGAATCACCGGCTTTCCGTTACGGTATCGATCACTCGAAGCGGAGCAGGACAATGGCGGACGAGAAGTTTTCGTTCAGCGTAAGCATGGGACCGGCGCCGACGTCCAAAGGGGGGCGAACGCGCTATATCGCCCCGCCTTTCGACGCGCGCGCAGTCGGTAACGAGGCGGTGATCCGAATCGCCGGACACGCCGAGTCACATCGGCTGCCTTTGTTCCATGCCCGGGCGCTGGGCGTCTGCGATGGGCTGCGCAATCTGGCCGAGCATCAGCGCCGGATCTCCAGCGCGCTCGGGCTGGGACCGAACCAGCAGGCTGAGCTGGAGACGGCGCTGGAAGAACTGGTGCAGCGCAAACTTCTGCGCGAAGAGAAGAACGTCTTCGACTCGCTGCGCGCAGCGGACGACGAGTCGCATGACCCGGTTCGAACGCTGTTCATCCGCACCTGCAACCGACCGGCCGAACTGGAGCGGCTGCTACTGGAGCTGGGCCCGGTCGCTCGCGATGCCGGGCTGGAATCGGTTTTCGTGCTCGATGACTCGCGAGACGAGCAGACGATCGAGCGCAACGCCGAAATCGCTGAACAGGCCCGGCGCGACGGCGGCGTGAAGTCCATCGTCGTCGATCGCAGGCGGCGCTCGGATCTTCTCCGGCGGCTTGCCGATGCCGCCGGCGTGGATCGACCGGCGCTTGAGTGGATGATCGAGGGCGACGATGATGACACGGCACCGAGTTACGGCGCCGGCCTGAACCTGGCGCTGCTGCTCGGCGCGGGGCGGCGGATCGCAGTCATTGACGACGATGCGGGTCTGGCGGCTTACGCGCGGGAAACGCCAGGGTCTGGACTGAGTCTGAGGCCCGAGTTCGAGCAAGCCACCATGCTGCTGGACCCGCGCGAAGCCGACGAGACGTCCGCATTTCAGGCGATCGGCTTGAATCCACTGGCCGCACACGGCGAGATCCTCGGACAGTCCACGGCCGCGCTGGCAGACCGCTTTGGTCTGCAGGACGGATTCCTGCTCGACGCTCTCACGCCCGCATTGCTGCACGATTTACGAGGCGAGTGCCGTGTCCGGATTACGACCAACGGCACGCTGGGCGATTCCGGCACCGGCAGCCCGGCCTGGGTGTTTGCCACGCCGCCCGACACCCTTCGCGCCTGCTGGCATGACCCGCAGACCTACGAACGCATGGCGCTGGGTCGCCGTGTCGCGCGGTGCCCGGCCGATATCCAGGTTGCCCCCGGGGTTGCTCTGATGACGACGACCTTGACCGGCATCGACGACCGCGACCTGCTTCTGCCGACGATGCCGAAGGGCCGCGGTGAAGACCTGTTGTTCGGTGCCCTGGTCGAGTTCCTGTATCCAGCCACACCGACCGCACTGCTGCCGTGGATGCTTCGCCACCGGCTCGATCACCAGCCGGCCTGGAGTCGAGACGAGTTGGCTCGCGGTTGGACCTCAGGCCTTGCGGCGTGGCTGGTTCACAGCGTCGATAGCATCGGCAACACCATCGCAAGCACCCAACCCGAACGGCGCACGGCCGCGCTGGCCGCATGGCTGGACGACCTGGCCGCTTGCGAGCCAGCCGAACTCGTCGAGCGTCTGCGCGTAAACCTCCTGCACCACCGCGCGGACCGTGCCGCTGCGGCGCTGGAAACGCTGCGCGGACTTCAAGCGCCCGAATGGATGCGCACCGACTTCGAAACCCTCGTGGACGCCAACATGAGCATGGAAGCGCCGTGCCGGCAGGGACTGGAGGCGCTGGCAGCGTCCATCAGGCGTTTCGCGGGGCGCTACGCAGCGTCTTTGAGCGCATGGTGCGCAGCCTGGCGATGGTGTGCTGACCACTCAGCCGGCACATTATTGGAGCAAAGCGACTGATCCGGGCGGATCACGCCTGGTGGCGGGCCTCAAGCGTTTCCAGCACTGAGGTCAGCGAGACATCGGCCGAGGCGAGCACCACAAGCAAATGATAAAGAAGGTCGGCTGACTCGTTGGTGAGTTCCTCGCGATCACCGGCAGTCGCGGCCAGCGCGACCTCGACGCCTTCCTCGCCGACTTTCTGGGCGCAGCGCTTGACCCCCCTGTTCAGCAAACGGGCGGTGTAGCTGGATTCGGGATCGGCCCCTTTGCGCGATTCGACGATGCGTTCGAGCGTGGGCAGGAAACCGACCAGCGGATTGAACCCATCGCCCCAGCAGGTATCGGTGCCGAGATGGCATGTCGGGCCGTGCGGCACGGCCTGAACAAGCAGCGTATCCCCGTCGCAGTCGGCTTTCATGCCTGCAAGCTCGAGCGTGTTGCCCGAGGTCTCGCCCTTTGTCCACAGCCGCTGCTTGCTCCGGGAAAAGAACGTGACGTGGCCGGTCGCCTGCGTTTTCTCCAGCGCTTCACGATTCATGTAACCCAGCATCAGCACCCGCCCGGTGCCAACGTCCTGAACGATCGCGGGCATCAGGCCGTCGACCTTGTCCCAGGCGAGATTTTCGAGCGTACTCATGGGATTCCCCTGTGAAGTCATGATGCCGTATCAACCGCCTGGATCATTGGTTCAGCGCGCCGCCGCAGCTCGAGCCCTGGCCGGCCGTGCAACCGTAGCAATGATCAGCGACCGCAATGCCGCGCGGCACTTCATCGAGTGTCAGCAGATCGGCCAGGTGGGTGTGATCTTCATCGCCGCCCAGCGGTAGTCCGAGCATCTGGTTGAAATCGCAGTCGTAGACGTAGCCGCGATAGTCGACGCTGACCAGGTCGCGGCACATGACGCCGCTCAGATTCTCGCGGCGATAACTGTTCTTCAAAAGCGTCATGTAGTCGTCGAACTGGCCCTTTGCGAGCAGTACCGCCCCGAATCGCTTGATCGGCATATTGGCCAGCGTATAGAGGTTGCTGAACACGATGCCGAACTCTTCGGCCAGCAGCCGCCGGTAATCGCCCGCCAGCGCTTCCTGCGGCGGGGGCAGGCTGGCACCGACCGGATTGTAGACAAGATTGAGCACCAACCCCGATCCCGGTTTTCCGTAACCGTGCTGGTTCAGGGTCTGGAGCGCGCTGATGGAGGCTTCGAAAACGCCGCTGCCGCGCTGGGCGTCCACGTTTTCCTTCGAATAGCACGGCAGCGAAGCGATGGCCTCGACCCGGTGCTCGGCCAGAAAGGGCGCGACCCAGTCATAGCCGGGCGCTTCCATGATGGTCGGGTTGAGACGATCCATTACGTGCACGCCGCGAGCGCGCGCCTCGGCCACCAGCCAGCGAAATTCGGGATTCATCTCCGGCGAGCCGCCGGTGACGTCCAGCGTGCCGATGCCGAATCGATCGATCACTGCCAGCGCCTTGTCCATCGTGTCGCGATCCATCAACTCGGTCCGGTTCGGGCCGGCATTGACGTGGCAATGGGTGCAGGCGATGTTGCACAGATAGCCCAGGTTCATCTGCAGCGTATCGAGAGAACGCCGGCGAATTGCGGGAAACCCGGGTTTCTTCAGCAGTGCCCAGCTATCTCTCATTGTGAATCATCCGTTGGAATCGCCAGTGTAGTGTCTGGTATTGACCAGCATCATTGCACAGGCGCCCTTGTCCCGGTCTTCCTTCGCGTCGTTCATCTCCGCCTCCCGGCACCGGATGTCGAGCTACGTCGAACGCTCATGTTCTTGTCTCGATCCCGTGTTCACCAAGCCAGGACTTCAGCCCGGGAATGGAGATCTGGCCGGAATGGAATACCGTTGCGGCCAGCGCGCCGTCGACATCGGCCTGCTCGAACACGTTCAGAAAATGCTCACGCGCGCCGGCGCCGCCCGAGGCGATCAGCGGCACGTCGCATATCGCGCGCATCTCGGCGAGCTGCTCGATGTCGTAGCCTGATCGCACGCCGTCGGCGTCCATGCAGTTGAGCACGATCTCGCCGGCGCCGAGTTGCTGCACCTGCTGAATCCAGGCTCGGGTGTCGAGATCGGGATCGATCATGTTGTCCGGGTCACCGGTATTCGCGCGCAGTCTGAACTTTCCATTCTCACGGATCGAATCGATGCCGATCACAACGCACTGGCTACCGAACGCATCGGCCAATTCGCGCACCAGCGGGGGACGCTTCAGCGCGGGGCTGTTGACCGAGATCTTGTCGGCCCCGGCGTGAAGCACGGCGCGCGCCCGGTCGACGTCGCGTATGCCGCCGGCGACCGCAAACGGGATATCGATCTCGGCGGCCACGCGCTCGACCCATTCGACGTCGACGCTGCGCTGTTCCGGGCTGGCGGTAATGTCGTAGAACACCAGTTCATCCGCGCCCTGGTCGCGATAGGCCTGAGCCCGCTCGATGATATCGCCCATGTCGACATGGTCGCGAAACTTCACGCCCTTGACCACGCGTCCGGCGCGCACGTCCAGGCAAGGGATGATGCGAACGGCCACCATCAGTCCTGTGCCTCTCGCATCTTTTGCCCACCCTGGAAGCGACCAATCGCGCTCATGGAGACACGACCCTCAAGCAGTGCGCGACCCACGATGCAGCCGTCCACGCCGGTAGCGGCCACCGCCTCGATATCGGCCTCCGAGCCGATGCCGCCGGAGGCCTGCGTGCGGAGGTTCTGATAACGCGCCTGAAGCAATTCGTATAGCGGTACACCGGCCCCGGTCAACATGCCGTCGCGCTCGATGTCTGTGCATAACAAGTGTATGAGCCCGGCCGCGACAAGCCTGTCCAGCAGCTCGAACAGATCGAGCTTGCCGGCCTCGGTCCAGCCGCTGGCCTGCGGAATCCAGCGTTGCCGAGCGTCGCGCTTGACGTCCAGGCCGGCAACGATGCGTCCGGCGCCGAATCCGGAAATCCAGTCGCACACCAGATCGGGTTGCTTGACGCATACGCTGCCGATCACGACCCGGGCCGCACCGGCATCCAGGCGGGCCTGAACGTCGGCCTTGTCGCGCACGCCGCCGCCGGTCTGCACCGGAATATCGAGTTCCCGGCACACCTCGCCGATCAGTTCCAGATTGCCGTCGCCACCGTCCAGCGCCGAATCGAGATCGACGATATGAATCAGCTTGGCGCCGGCGTCCCGGTAAAGGCGGGCCTGCTCTAGCGCGGATTCGGCGTAGCGCGTCTCGCGCGCATAGTCGCCCTGCTGCAGACGTACCACGTTGCCGTCGCGAAGGTCGATGGCGGGGATCAGGATCATGCGAATTCCTTGCTTGTAGACGGGATCAAAAAATTCTTGAACCACGAAGGGCACGAAGAACACGAAGAAAGTCGAAAAAGCTGATCAGTACGGGATCGAAAGCGCGAGCATAAATGCCCGCGATTGCTCTGAATCGGTGTATGCAGTGTCGTTCCTGTAACCCCGGGTTCTGCCGCCAGGCACAGGCCGGACAATGGGCTTTGTTTTCCCTTCGTGTTCTTCGTGTACTTCGTGGTTATCCGCTTTTCCGGTTTCATGCGCCATCCTCCAGGAAATTCTGCAGCAGACGATTCCCGGCGGCGGCCGATTTTTCGGGATGGAACTGGCACGCGGCGAAGTTCCGGTGGCGCACCACGGCGGCAAACGTTCGACCATGGTCGCTGGTCGCCACCGCGGCCTCGGCCGGTGCGGCGTAGCTGTGAACGAAATAGAACCATTCGCTGCCGTCCATGCCTTTTGCAAGCGGATCGTCAACGCGCCAGTCCAACTGGTTCCACCCCATGTGCGGCATT
>JGI12048J13642_10361495_pt1 | contig 16074 bp, 10 predicted proteins | sample ElkSlonscriptome_16_FD_13642 | JGI IMG/M metagenome (IMG submission 13642)
TGTTCGACGACTTTTGCCGCTACTGTGTCGGCTTCCTGTTCGTACTTATCTCCTGGCTGCCCGACTGTTAACTTTCTCTGGAGTGGAGTCAGGGGGTGTGGCATCAGGGTGGGCATTTTCTGTCCGACGACATCAGCAACTGAAATCCCTGATTCGGACTTAGGCTGCACCGTTGGCGTTTCTGTCTCCTTATCACCCTTGGCTTCCAGACTTCGCATCACATTCGCGGCGAGTCTATCCGCCAAGTCTCTGGAATACTCTCCTATTTCCGGCGACTGAGACGATTTCTTATTTGGCTTGGGTTGAATCTAAAAATGCCCTAATTTAGACGGACTCTTACTTTTTTTCTGTGCCGTCCTTGGAGTCCAGGAGGAATTTTTCTTTTGTAGTGGTTTATACATGATGCCGCCTCAGTTGCCTGGTGATTTGCTTTCTTTGAGCCTGTTGCCTCAAGAATTCTGGGTGATTCTCCCATAAGCCAACGCCTGCCTACTCCTGGGAAACACCTGTAAGCCAAGTGACCCAAGACGTCTTGAGACGTGGTGAAATTATAAACTGTTTTTTCCCAACTTCATTCAAACTACAATATGCCTTAACATAGAAACCATCAAACTCTTGCTAGAAACCAGTAGACATCTATTTTTTCTCCTGTGCTTCAGGAGAATATTGACATACTTAGAGCTAGTGATCGCGCTAAAGTTTTAGACGCTATTGAGATACACCTGAGTCTGAACCCTGAAAGAGCCGGATTTGACCCAGCTAAAATGGTGCAATAAAAAATTAGCGTAAAACCTTGTCAGGTAAAGATTGTAGCATTTTTCTAAAATCACAATTAAGGTGGGTCACGCCACGACGAGATCGGCGATCGCATTCAGTCGCTCTAGCGCGATCGCCGCTTGTGGAGAGTTGCTGGGTTTGGCGATCACCGATACGTAGGGTGCGTCGCGACGCACCCTACAACTTAGAACTCTATCCTCCCAAAACCAGACTTCAGCAACGCTTTCCCTGGTAATAGTACCCGCCCTCATCAAATTGAGTTTCATGTTGAATATACCAGTCTTCTAATACTTCCAAGGCTGGGAAATTGTATAAGACGTTTTTACGAACATCATAGGGTTGATAAGCACCTGTAGTAGAAACCCAATGATACCAAGTGTGATCGGGCAGCATTCCTAAATAAAGATCTTCGAGATTTTCCACTGGCAGCATTAGTGACTGGCGATAGTAGCGTAGGTTAGGCTCCATCTCCTCAAGAGCCTTTGTCGCTATACTTTCAAGCTCTTGACGACTCCTGGAAGTAAGTCTGCCTTCTACATCAAACTGCCAATGTTGAGAAAAGTCATCTAAGTTTTCACCTAACCATTCAAAAAGTAATGACATCGATTGGTCTGCCACCTGTCTTGAAGCATCAGATAAACAGCGAATAACTGCCGCGCGTGCCTCCTTAAGACCGAATAAAGCAAGACTTGTCACTATATCACACCTAACTGCGTCAGAGGGATGGTGCAAGCCTTTAAGTAGCGGTGGTAATGACTCTGGACGGGGAATTCTGCCGAGCCAGCGACAAGCAGTTGCCTCGGGTTGATCCTTTTGGGAAACAAGACTTATAAGTCTATCATAAGCCGCTTCGCTGTTGTAAACTGCCCTCAAACCTAGGGCAGTTAAAGAGAGTATTCCGTCGGATTTTTTCTCCAACTCTTCAGCAACAGGCAGTCCCTGTTCCGGTATCAATGTCACTAAAGAAGCCAAAATATAGGCGAGATTAGATTCCTCGTCATCCCCTTGGAGATAGGAGAGGATGGTAGGCATAATATCTTCGGAGCGCTGACGAATCAAAGCATCAACTAATACCAGCATGGGAATTTCTGGAGACTCCTGCTGTCGTTGGCGTAGAACTTCTTCTTGCAAAGCTGACACTGTTTCTGAGCTGGGTGTGAGCCAACTGAGGTTTAAGCGTCCTAGAGTTGCACACCAACTACCTCTATGGCGAGCAGCACCCAACAGTGCAGTTACAGCAACAGGCCAACGAGACCGAGCCAAGATTAATCCAGCCATCATGGCATGATTAACTGTCGCTCCAGTAGGGTCAAGGGGGGTTAGAATTAGCCGTTGCAGTTCCTCCATGACGCCTGATATGGCGTGGATTTGATTTTCCACCGCGATAAAATTTCGCACTTCACTCAGTGCCTCTTCGCTACTTGATAAAGCAGCCGGGTTGCTGATGTTAGCGAAGCAGGTAGCCGCCTGGAATAGCAGGTCTGCGATCATCTCCATAGTTTATTTCTATCGGCTATTTTTACACGATAGCTGAAACAATATAAGGTGTCCCTGGTGGATGATTGGGGAGATATGGGGATATGCCATAAGCTGCCAGATGAGGTTGATTATTTAATGCGTTATGCCCAGCAATATGATAGGAAATCCAGACTGCTGCTAAGTTCCCCAATGCATCTGGTCCACCTAGGAAAAGAGGTGTTACATGGTGTACCGCTTGTCCTGTTTGTACTGTATTAGTAGCTTTAAACAGGTCGATTAAAGCCCGGTTACGGGGTGGGGGTGTAGTTCTCACCAACCTTCTACCAATAGAAATGCTGTTCGCTAGGTTTGGTGCTACTAATGGCAGACCTCGCCCACCCAAATAAGGCCAATTGATTGGGTATGGACCTCTTCGCCTCCGTCGAGTCCGTGTTCTAGGTACCGCCCGAGGTTTGGTGCGAGTGCGAGACATCTCATGAGCAATGATACCCCCTACGATCAAGGTACCAACGGCTAGAGCCGCGTAGGCAGCCCAACCCGGTGGACCAGCTGCTAAAAGAGGTGCGCCTAAGGCTAACGTTGCTGCCCGTTGGACATTTGGAGTTAAACCTTCACTTGACTCCTGTGGACTGGGTTCCCCAATAGAAGGGGGGCTGGCTCCTGCGGAATCTCCCTTAGACGCAGCTAAAATCGGCCGTGTAGCGCTGATTATATCATCCACTTTGTCTGAACCTTTTAAAGCAAGAAGATGATTCAGCGCTGTCCGAAGACCCTGTTCTTGCTGTTTGACTTGAGGAGTAGCTGTCATGTCTGCGTTGCCTTCGCCTGAAGTCTGGGCAGCAAAGGCATTCAGAGCATGTTGCACAATATTAATCGCCTCATCGAGCATTTTCTCATGATTGCTCGGAGCGGATTCGCGCTGGATGTGTGAGATTCCGTTCTGCTGCACCACATGAGTCAACTCATGCGCCGTCAACTCATTATTCCCCGGCGACTTCCCTTCCCCAAAGAAAATATCCCGCTCATGAGTAAATGCCTGAGCGCCCAGCTCCCGATTCATCTGCACTGCTTCACCACCAGTATGCACCCGCACTCCACTAAAATCAGCACCAAAGCGCGGTTCCATAAACGCTCTCACTTCCGGCGCTAAAGTATGACCCCCACCTTTAGACCCATTCAAACGACTTTCTAAATCCCCTGACGCTTGATTCCCACCTGATTGAAACGCCCGTTGCACCAACGCTTGCATTTGCACCTGCTCATCTACTCGTCTCTGCACCACAGGCGTAATCGACTGCGCCAATGACCACCTCTGAATCGGATTGTCCTCTTCCCCAAAGCGCTGCACTTGCGGTGAATGGTCAGGAGCGAGTGACATCGACATTACCTGCGCCGCCACCCTATCCGCTTCCTGCTCATAGACATCTCCCGGTGCTCCTACTGTTAATTTTGTCTGAATCCCACTCGCCGCCACAGACATCTCCTCAACATCTTTCCTCTCTTCCCCTGACTGCTCCTGCTGTTCAGAGGCACAATCCGCACATTGCCTTTGAATCGGCTTTTCTGACACGACTTCAGAAGTTATTCTTACTTGTGGAGTCAGGGTGCGTGGCGTCGCGGTAGGGATTGTCGAACCCACGACATCAGCAACTGAAATCCTTGATTCGGACTGAGGCTGCACCGTTGGCGTTTCTGTCTCCTGGGAATCCTTAGCTTCTAGACTTCGCATCACATTCGCCGCTAGTCTATCCGCCGAGTCTCTGGAATACTCCCCTATTTCCTGGGGCTGAGACGATTTCTTATTTGGCTTGGGTTGAATCGAAAAATGTCCTAATTTAGACGGACTCTTACTTTTTTTCTGTGCCGTTGTTGGAGTCCAGGAGGAATTTTTCTTTTGTAGGGGTTTATACATGATGCTGCCTCAGTTGCCTGATGATTTGTCACTTCCGAGCCTGTTGCCTCAAGAATTCTGGGTGATTCTCCCATAAGCGAGCGCCTGCCTACTTCGGCGAAACACCTGTAACAAGACATCTTGAGATGTGGATAAATTATAAACGGTTTTTCCCGAATTTAACTCACACTGCAATAGGGTTTAACATAGAAGCCATTAAACCCTATAACCCTTCAGCCTTAGAGACGCTCTGCACTATCTTTAAGCTTTCTTCCTTTGAGCAATATATCCTCTTATTGTGCGTCGGGATTGAATTAGACAGAAAATTTAAAGTCTTGTGTGCCAAATTTCATGGTCATCCCGACCAAAATTATTCGACTCTGAATTTAGCGTTGGCTACGTTTAGCGAGGCTAATTTTCGTGTTTTCTCTTCCGCATCTCCCTTGGAATCCTGGGGACTGATTGAAAGTAGTGATGGTCAAACCCTTGGCTCTCCCGTACTTAGAGTGATAATAAAGTCTTATAAATTAAGCTAAAGTCCCATGATGTAATGCTTGTAGGTTGGGAAAACGCAAGGAAACCCAACTAATCCAGCTTAAAAGCTAGGTTTTCCTCCAATCAAGCTCATCGCTACACATATAAGTGAAATTTATCACACCATGTACGGGAGAGCCAATTGATTCAATCCACTAGATCAATGAAATCAATTGTTAGCATACATGGCGCTACAATGCTTGCAGCAGGCTGAGGAGATTTAGGACATTCTGGAACAATTTTACCGACCACAGCAACTCCTCGATTGTTATATCGTGTAATTTCATTAGTCGATCTTATGGCTTCAGAATGCCAGGGAGGATAAAGAAAGACCTCAGTGCCATCTTCCAACACCACAGCTACATGACCTTTATATCTCGGTGGTGGTTTGGGCCATCTTCTCACATCTACTTGAATGTATTGTCCAATTAGACGCACTTGTTTACCTTTATCTCTTGCTTGTAGTCTCTCATCCATTTCATCATCATCTATGGCATCGAAGGGGTCGGGAAAATGTTCCTCAATGTCAGTACGATTTAAAATAGTTGGCAATTCCGTCATATTACTTGCTGCTGTGGTTAAAGTTAAAACACCTGTTTGATTTGGCTGGCAACCTCCTAATGCTACACTTCCTATGAATAAAACTACAGTCTCTGCTAGTAAAACAGAAGTTAGAACTTGCACTCGCATCTCATCTTCTTTCATCTGCTATTAGACTCTACTACTAAAGTTGTGGGAGTTTCACCGTGCTGACCCATATCTCGGTGTTCTTCGTGAAATGTTTGACCTTGCTTGCTGGAATCTTCTGCCGCAGACTGAGCTAAACCGTACATTTGGAATATCCAGTTAGTATTTGCTTCGTCATAGTCGCTTACAGAATAATTTTCAAGCGTTACGTTGTCTCTGCCGTTATCACTCTTCATTACAACACCTGCCCAATGGAAATTCCAAGTTCTTATTGGGTTACCATTGATATCTCTCATAGGAGAACCACCACTAGAGATAGTGTAAGCTTGCCCAACTACAGGATTAGCCCAACGATTAATTCCTGTACGCCGATCTAAATTTTCCCTTGTTCTCGGTGATAGTTGATTGTAAATTCTCAATAAATAATTAGCGAGTGCGGATATATATCCTCTACTTTTCATTCGACTAATCCTTCTCTCGTCAAGCAACTTCTGTCCTAATTGTTGCTCGTAAACTCTAAGAATATTTTCCAAAACCTTCCACTTTATTACTTCAGGATCAAAAGTTTCAACAGTTCTTTTGTGTTGTCCGGTTCGACTAGCTGGATCTCTGTAGACACCTCTAGTTCCATTTTCTTCTCCAATAACATCCCTTGCCGATCTACCGCAATCAGCCCAGATTATCATTCCATTTCCTTGGGTACCGTTACTTATATTTCGTGGTATGACCCTGACGAGATTTTTACGATTATTGTTTAGATCATGGACTCTTATGACATCAGTTTTATTTTCTACCAATTCGATCACTGAATTAACTGCTCTGAGTTGATTTGAAGAATGTTGAGCCTTGCCTGGTGCAGCCCATAACTTATGACTGCCATAGCCTTCTTGTTTAACAGCTACAGATCTGTCGTCCGATACACGGGTTATATCGGAAGGATCATTAGGATTTTGAGCCAAAAAGTAACGCTGAACTTGCAATTCTCCAGTAGATATCCTCTCAATTGGCTGCCAAGAGAGCGGCACAGTCATACCTTTACTTTGCTCTTCCATCTGGTCTGCCCCTACCTCATGTCTTTCCCCTGATTCACTGATTGTACGTTTGGGCTGAACTCCACCCGTCTGCTGTACTACATGAGTCATTTCATGTGCCAACAAAAGCTTCCCATCGGTTGAACCGGGATTGTACTTTCCTTGGTTAAAGAAAATATCCTGCCCGTGAGTAAACGCCTGAGCGCCCAACTCCTGATTCATCTGCACCGCTTCACTGCCTGTATGCACTCGCACACCACTAAAGTCAGAGCCAAAGCGCGGCTCCATAAAGGCTCTCACTTCCTCCGATAAAGGAGAACCCCCACCCTTAGACGTATTCAAACGGCTCTCTAAATCTTCAGACGCTTCCGTTCCACCTGCTTGAAATGCCCGTTGCACTAACCCTTGTGTTTGCACCTGCTCAGATAGTCGCCTCTGTACGACAGGCGTAATCGACTGTGCCAACGACCATTTCTGAATTGGGTTATTCTCTTGTGCTAAACGCTGAACTGGAGCTGAATTGTCAGGAGGTGCTGACATAGAAACCACTTGAGCCGCCACTCGGTCAGCTTCTTGCTCGTAGGGATCTCCTGGCGCTCCGACAGTCAGTTTCGTTTGGATTGCTCCTGCCTCTGACGATATCTGCTCAATGTCTTTCCCGGCTGCGGCTGATTGCTCTAGTCTATCCGCCGAGTATCGGGAATACTCCCCTATTTCCGGCGGCTGAGACGATTTCTTATTGGGCTTGGGTTGAATCGAAAAATGCCCTAATTTAGACGGACTCTTGCTCTTTTTCTGTGCCGTTGTTGGAGTCCAGGAGGAATTTTTCTTTTGTAGGGGTTTATACATGATGCCGCCTCAGTTGCCTGATGATTTGCTGCTTGGGAGCTTGTTGCCTCAAGAATTCTGGGTGATTCTCCTACCCAACAATTTCTGCCCATGCCCATTTCCCGGAAATACCTGCACAGCAATTGACCCAAGACTTCTTGTAGACGTAGCTGAATTATATACTTTTTTTTGCCCCTTAATTCAAGGATTGGCGCGTTAAGGCAGTAAGGCATCCGACAATATCTGCGATCGCACTCGGAAGAATCAGAATATCTTATTTAGATACAGGATAGTAAATAGATATTTTGACGTTCCTCTGTGTCTTCGATTAGCAAAACTCTTAGAGGAAATATCTTTTATTTTGACTTAACATAATCATCAACAGCAAGAGAGAAACAACTAGCTACGTTCTCTCTATGAACATCTTTTTCAAAAAGTAAGTATTCACCATCCAAGTCTTCGTGTAAATAGATGCAATAAAATAGACCACGATGGTTGAAAAACAAATAATAAGTCTCAATTTTTTGGGCTTCTTCTGATTTAAATTATTCCCTGATAGTCCAAGTGCGAATATCTTGACATACGGTGTTTAGACAACTTTTAAGCTCTTCTGAGGCAAGTTTTTCTTCTGAAAGCTGATAACATTTTGCGAAACCATCACTAGATAATCTTTCTGGTAAAGCAACTCCAAAAAGTCGTGCGGGGGAACCAGACGAAAACGTTATCAGTACGCACCAGCGAAATGCGAGAAACGACTTAGTGCATCAATCTTGCCGTAACGCACCGTCGTCCAGTTGGATGGGTGCGTTACTTCGTTAGTGCAGCCGACAAGATCCAGGATCGCGCTAAGCCTTGTCAACTTTTGGCTGTTGCAGTAATAAATCGATGTCTCCAAACATCCCTGTTATGTAGGACTCAAGGACTTCTCTACCTTCAGCTTTTGGACAAATTTTGATGGCTTCTAGGGCTTGTTCTCTTTCTTTTAAAGCAGCCCAAATAAGGAATCTTTTGGTGTCTATATGGTCTAGTATTTCTTTAATTCTGTCTGCATTGGTGGCAATTTCCTGAGCTTCTACCCATGATAATAGTTGCTGGCATTCCGGGTGTTCCAACTCTAAGCCATACACCAAAGGAAGTGTAACTTTTCCCTGTTCTAAATCTGTAATGCCATCAGGATACCAAATCGATTGCATATCGTTAAAGATTTGGATGGCTATTCCGAGATGATACCCAAAAACACCGCAGGCTTGGATGAGTTCATTATTTTCTGTTCCTACCATAGCACCAGTGGTGCAAGCAGTAGCATAGAAAGCAGTAGTTTTTCTTTCTATAGTTAACCAATAATCTTCAACTGTCTTGGTGAGTCCGGCTAAATCCCTATCCTGACCTGCAGCTATGGTAAAAAAGGTATCAATATAAGCTTGATTGATGCTCTTAAATACCTGAGAAGGAAAGGGCGCTTTGTTCAAGACTTCACAAGCAATATTATGTACTGCACAAGCATAATTCCAGGCTCTTGCTGTTCCTATTTCTTCCCACAGTTGTCCTGGTCTATCTTGATCTTCTAATTCATCAAGAATGCGCCAAGATGCGGTAAAAATTACCAGTGCCGCCGCCACAGGAATGGCATCAATGGGATTTCCTTTCACAGCTTGACAGGATGCTAACGGTAGGATGGCTTCAGCTATCATGGGGTCAGTAAATTTTTTTAGCTGAACTTCTAATTGAGGTAATTCATCCGGAACTGAGTTATGAATAAGTTGTCTTACTTCTGGATATAGAGCTTGGATATCATTCATTTTCTGTGAATCTAAATCGGCTGTTTCAAAAGCCCAATAGAGAGAATATTCATTCGTCAATTTCTAGTCGGGATCAATGTAGACAAACTCTCCCGTCTTATTGATATAACCACACTTATGAATATCGGTACAGGCACGAGCTAATCCTCCTATAAAAGGATTCCCATAGTCAAATTTCGGAGGAATAACCATCTTTCCCTTCTTATCAACGTAGCCCCAACTGTCTCCGTCTTTGCTTACTGCTGCTAGTCCTTCGGAGAAAGGTTGTGTATCTTCAAACTCAGCTTCTATTACTATTCGTCCAGTTTTATCAATGTAGCCCCACTTTCCTTTTATATCAGCATTGCGCTCAGCTATTGTTGCTGGAACAAATCCCGTTTCTACTTGAGCTAATCCTTCGGAAAAATTTAACGCATTGTAAAACTGTCCTTCAATAGCTATTTGACCTTTCCTATCCATATAGCCCCTTCCACGCTCTGTAGAAATGGGTACTAAGCCTTCCGAAAATGGTCTTCTGGTGATTGACAATATCTCCCTTGAGCGGCGGAAAGCTGGTTTTCCTTGCTTATTAATAAAGCCATGCTGTCCCCAAAAACCGTCTACTCCGTTTACAAGAGCTAATCCTTCCTTAAAGTCGTGAGCAATAGGGATTGTCGCTGGAATTACCATTTGACCAGCTTTATTGATATAGCCCATACCCGACTCTAGTTGTACAACAGCTAAACCCTCGGAAAAACTACGAGAATAAATCGGCTCGAACTGAGGAGGAATCACTAGATCACCAGTCTTGTTAATGTAGCCTACCTTCTTATCAATAACTACTTTAGCCATCCCTTCTGAGAAATAAAAGGCATCGTCAAACTGAGGAGGAATGACGATGTTACCTGTTGTATCGATGTAACCCCATTTACCTTCAAGTTTTAGGGAGATAAGTGCTAGTCCTTCAGAAAAATCTAAAGCCTGGTGAAACTGGGGAGGAATAACCATCTCACCTGTTGCATTGATATAGCCCCACTTGCCATCTACTTCAACCGGGTACAATGTCAAATCAGGCTCTAGCATTGTGCTGGGTGTAGACTCATTTGTTTGTTGCTTTTCTGGTGTACTATTAGATAGTGAGGTTGCCTGCGGTGAACTACAGGCACTCAGAGTTAAAGCACTCAGGCAGCATGAGATAATAACCTTTTTGAAATACTTTAACTGAGTTATGTATTTAGGTATTTCATCTTTCAAGGATCTACTCCCACAAAAATTATACAGTTATCTTGGATTATTATTGGTCTCTATTCGACGATTTGCGTCGTGTAACCGTTCCTACATATTTTTCACCGAGGCGTTTGGTAACTATGTGCTTAAAGACATCAGGCCAATTTTGTTGAACACTTATACATCCGGCTGAGTAGTCACCACGGTGTATGTATTCACCCTCATCTCCGCTGTCTTGTGGTGCACCTTCAATTCTAAACCAGACATCACTGTAGAGTCCATACGTAGAGGCATCACTATGAGGATAGTCTGGTATCTTTACGGGATATGTTGTGTCATAATCAATCATATCTACTCCATCCGGAACCTGTATCACTGCCCGTACTTCACCAGCACCATATTGTAAAACGCCTTCACCCCTACGTGTACCCTCTTGATTAGTAACACTGTCTTCCCAAAAAACCATATTGGCTGAGTCACCCCATGTCATCTCCTTAACAATGCCTAGTTGTAGACGGACTATTTTATTTCTCTCGTCTCCTTCTGCCACTACTACGTAGTCACGATTGTACTGTTTTTTAAAATAATTAACCTTCTGGCTATGGAATAAAGATATATGGTTGTCATTGCTATCTAGTCCTTGTATAAACCCTTGAGTAGTAGTATTACCTATAACGTCAACCCCTAGTGTCGTACCTGCTGGAAAAGTAGATCTTTCTAGTCTTGGACTAGCTTGCCTCCTCAAAGTTTTTGAATAATCTTTATGCTGAACATCTACAGAATTCGCTAACTCTAATACTTGCCGCTGAGATGCAGGAATTTTCTCAGTCGAATTTAACTTCTGAAACTTTTCAATCTCATTCAGGTACACCGAGGGATACTGATTAGTCTTTCCTTTCAAAGATTGCAGGTGAGTTAATACTTCACTCTTTCGTCTTATCTTATTTAAATTTGGTATTTCTTTTAAACTGACGTTTGAGTCCTGTGGTTGCTTGTTTTTCTGCTGTACTACACCACCATTTTGTTGCACCACATGGGTCAACTCATGGGCCAACAACTCTTGCCCACCTCTACTCGCCGGACTATATTCCCCCTGCTTAAAAAAGATATCCTGCCCTGTTGTAAACGCCTGGGCATTTAAGGAGCGATTAAGCTGATCAGCATTGCTATTGTTATGCACCCTCACCCCACTAAAATCAGCCCCAAACGCCTGCTCCATCGGCTCCTTAATGTCTTCCGATAGTCCTTGCCCGCTTCCTCTGGCACTCTGAATACTTTGCTCAACGGAATCGTCAACCGCACCTCCACCAACTCCACCATCACGCATCACTGTCGGCTGAGCTACTGGTTCTACTTTTCCTTGTACAGGTTGCTGGGACGTGGGAGAATTAATCTGTTCGACGACTTTGGCAGCTACTGTGTCGGCTTCCTGTTCGTATTTATCTCCTGGTTGCCCGACTGTTAACTTTCTCTGGAGTGGAGTCAGGGGGTGTGCCATTACGGAGGGCATTCTCTGTCCGACGACATCAGCAACTGAAATCCTTGATTCTGACTGAGGCTGTACCGTTGGCGTTTCTGTCTCCTGGGAATCCTTGGCTTCTAGACTTCGCATCACATTCGCGGCTAGTCTATCCGCCGAGTCTCTGGAATACTCCCCTATTTCCGGCGACTGAGACGATTTTTGATTGGGCTTGGGTTGAATCGAAAAATGCCCTAATTTAGACGGACTCTTGCTCTTTTTCTGTGCCGTTGTTGGAGTCCAGGAGGAATTTTTCTTTTGTAGGGGTTTATACATGATGCCACCTCAGTTACCTGATGATTTATTGAATCCAGCTCAATCCTGGAGGAAACTCTATCGTTCTATCTCCTCATCGCCTATCCAGAACACTATCACTACGCGCCAGCGAACTGCGAGAAACAACGTAGCGCATAAAGCATAAATCTTGCCGTAACGCAGCCGACAATATCCGCGATCGCACTAACCAAAACAGCCATCGCCTACACGTTATTAGATTGTGATTTTAACACAGCTAATTTTGCTATCTACTGTCTCGTTAAATGGGGCTTTCCAGGACAAATTCCCAAGCGCGATCGCACAGATTCCCCTTCACCTTATACCTTTTCTCCGATTTGATATTTTAATTTACCGTCTCCATCGCCTTACTAACTCTAAACATTTTTTGGTTTGGTCAAGAATAGCGCGATCGCGCTACCTCAAAACATCCTCAATGTGGGCAAAAATTGTAGTTACATAAGCAGTTAAAGCCGTAACCCCCTGCTGACCTGGACAGGGTTCCAAAGCTGCAACCGCTTTTTTACGCTCTTGCAAGGCCGTCCAAATCATAAAATCACGAGTATTAATCTGATCGAGAATCTCACGAATCCGTTCTGATTCCTTCGCTAAACTAGCATCATCGATTAGTTTCTGGAGTTCATCACGCCGATTATGGGCTACGTTGAGACCGTAAATAACTGGCAATGTTATCTTACCCATTACCAAGTCACCCCTGCCAGATTGTCCCCAAATTCCTTCAAAATCATCAAACAACTGTAGAGCCAATCCAAGATGATATCCAAACCTGCGACAGGCATCAAGAAATTTTGGGTTATCAGTACCGCAAAGTCCACCAGCAGTACAGGCTAAAACAAAGGCACTAGCATTTTTGTCTTCTATCGTATGCCAGTAGTCTTCAATCGTGAGAGTTAGATTGCATAGATCCCGATCTTGACCTTTTGATAAGCGCAGTCCTGTTTGAGCAAAGTGTTGATTCATGACTCGATAAAGCTCAGGAGTCCATGCAGCTTGAGCTAGGAGTTCATTGCATAAAGCATAGAGGGCTGCACTGAAGTTAAAGCTGCGAGCCAAACCAATCGTTGCCCACAGCGCATCAGACCGATCCTGATCCTGCAAATCATCTAAGATACGCATAGCTAAACTGAGGACTACCCAAGCAGCGCTTACTGGAATCGCTTCTCGTGGATTACCGCCCACCGCCGCACAACTTGCCAACGGCAAAATTGCCAGCGCACTTAAGGGTTCATCCGTGACAGCCGTCAAAACTGAGCGAAACTCAGGCCAGTCAGATGGTGCATATTGCCGAATGTAGCTGCGTACATCTGGCAGCAGTTCTTGAAATTTCGTTAAGTCAGTAACATCTCTATCGGTTAGGCTAAAATTAGCCACTGCTATCCTCTCCGGTTGGAAACTTAATTTCTGTCAAGACTTGAGCTGGGTGAGGCTTAATCTCCAAATTCACGGAGACGGAGACTCAATAAACACTCTTATCTCCTCATCCTGCTCTGGTTGTTCTTGAATCAGTTCATGGACTTTCAGAACAGAAAAAGGCGATTTTGTATTTTCTCCTTGATCTTGTCTGAGTGCAGATAGTTCAGGTAAGTCAAAATCAATTAGTGATCCCCAATAACCTTCGAGCCATACGGCACATGAATTTACCGTTTTTGGGCAGATATCTCTCAACGTAGATAAAAGTGATATGCTCATGGCAACGTCACTAAGAGACAAAAAAATAGTGTCTTGGTCACGGTCTTGATCAGATGTCCCGATAAAGGAATTACCAAGGGCGAGTCGGTAGGAATCTTGGAAATAAATCACCACTGGAAGTCGCAGTCGTTTTCTTGAGCCAGAAGCTGTCTGCGTTTCGTTGTTGAGCCAATTGAGTAGTTGACTGGATGGCTTAATTGGCCGTCCTGGAATGAAACTAACAGAATTTGTGGGTCTCATCGGATTTGTCATAGGTGTTTCTTTGGGGTTTAATTGTGAAGTTAAAGGAATAGGGCTAGAATTGACGCTGGCAGAGGTTTGACACCCCCAGATAACCACAGCAATCAAACTAATTAAATTGCTAGCTTTCATAGTATTATTCCCTCCCTTGCTTGTGGGTATCTTTGCCCGTTACCAGAGTGTTTAGAGAAACTGTGATGGGCTTACAGCAATTACGAATGATAGTCATAGTCATGTCCCTTTGCTGCGGCATCAGAATGTGTCCAGAAATGAAGTTCCTTACTGCGTTTCAGTAATTCTTTTGTTTGTTTATTAGAGCGTTTCAGGGCTGCAACCTGCTTACCTTTATCAGTAAGTGTGAGACCAGCAGCAATAACAGCTTTCACATTTTGACCATCTGCAACCATGCTGTGTTTCAGTTGGATTTTTTCACGCTTTGATGTATAGGCAAAGTGATCTTCCCATGTTGTTGCAGTAGCTCTTGTTGGCCAAGGATCTGCCACAACAATGTCCGCATCAGTGTCTTCTGGTACGCCCATAAGAACAAAGTCATGGTCTAATCCCTGTTTAGAAGACCAGTGGAGCGTTTCACCTACAGCCTGAACCCGTAAGTAATCAAAAGCAACCTCAGCGTGTTCACCACAATTGCCACCATGAGCGAGATCTGCCTTAGCTGCTGTCAAGGCTTCCGGATTGGCAGCCGCAATAGGCTTCACCGAGTCAGTCAACTGCCAGAAACTCGTTGCACCCACAGCCTGAAGAACCTGAGGATCGTCACGCACAACCAACATACGGAACTGGGAGTTAAAGTTAGTTGCCTTCAATGCTTTTGTCTGATTACCTGCACCGTATAAAAACACGGATTTAGTGTGTTTAATTGCTTCTTTCGCTTTGTCAAGACGACCCATGGCTTTTGAACTGACCTGCTTTCCCGGTTTACCTGGGGCAGAATTTCCCCGCATCATGAGTCGTGCTTGTTGCAGAGGGGCAGTTTGGGTAATTTCAACCCGTTGATTAGGTTCTTGTAGTTGAGATTGATATTGATCCAGAGTTTTATTGCTGTTTACCTGCTGAAAATCTTGTAATTCTTTGCGATACAAGGCAGTATTACCTTGTTGAGAAGAAAAAATCGATTGGAGATATCCAGGTACTTTGTGGGCGGAACTCTCTGATTGAATAGATTGCTGTTCTTGCTTGGGTGAGACTGCACCGGTCTGCTGTACCACATGAGTCATTTCATGTGCCAACAAAAGTTTCCCATCGGTTGAACCGGGATTATACTTCCCTTGGTTAAAGAAAATATCCTGCCCGTGAGTAAACGCCTGAGCGCCCAACTCCTGATTCATCTGCACCGCTTCACCACCCGTATGCACCCGCACTCCACTAAAGTCAGAACCAAAACGCGGCTCCATAAACCCTCTCACGTCCTCCGATAAAGGAGAACCTCCACCCTTAGACGTATTCAAACGGCTCTCTAAATCTTCAGACGCTTCAGTTCCACCTGCTTGAAATGCCCGTTGCACTAATCCTTGTGTTTGCACCTGCTCAGATAATCGCCTCTGTACGACAGGCGTAATCGACTGTGCCAACGACTCTCTCTGAATGGGGTTATTCTCTTGTGCTAAACGCTGAACTGGAGCTGAATTGTCAGGAGGTGCTGACATAGAAACCACTTGAGCCGCCACTCGGTCAGCTTCTTGCTCGTAGGGATCTCCTGGCGCTCCGACAGTCAGTTTCCTTTGGATTGCTCCAGCCTCTGACGATATCTGCTCAACGTCTTTCCCGGCTGCGGTTGATTGTTCTTGTTGGGGAGAGGCACAATCTGCACATTGCCGTTGAATCGGGTTTTCTGGTGACGACTTCAGAAGCCATTCTTACTTGGGGAGTCAGGGGGCGTGCCATCACGGTGGGCATTCTCTGTCCGACGACATCAGCAACTGAAATCCTTGATTCTGACTGAGGCTGCACCGTTGGCGTTTCTGTCTCCTGGGAATCCTTAGCTTCTAGACTTCGCATCACATTCGCCGCTAGTCTATCCGCCGAGTCTCTGGAATACTCCCCTATTTCCTGGGGCTGAGACGATTTCTTATTTGGCTTGGG
>JGI12048J13642_10314964_pt1 | contig 16015 bp, 12 predicted proteins | sample ElkSlonscriptome_16_FD_13642 | JGI IMG/M metagenome (IMG submission 13642)
GTAGGGGCGGGTTTAGGGATTAAATTGAATGCATCACCAATCAATGAACAACAAAACCCGCCCTCCCCACCGATAAATTAACTATTGATATCCCGCCGCCTGTAGCGCAAATAACCGCGCATAACGTCCACCAAGTTCCACTAATTCCTCATGAGTTCCCTGTTCAATGATTTCTCCCCCCGCCATCACCACAATTTTATCTGCCATTCGTACTGTGGAGAAACGATGAGAAATTAACACCACCATTTGATTCTGGGTAATCGTGCGGAAGTGGTCAAAGACTCGTACCTCCGCCTCTGCATCCATAGCGGCTGTGGGTTCATCTAAGACTAAAATATCTGCACCTGTTCGCATAAAAGCACGAGATAGGGCTATTTTCTGCCATTGACCCCCAGAGAGTTCCTGTCCCCCTTTAAACCATCGCCCTAACTGGGTGCTAAATCCGTCTGGCATTGACTCAATAAACGGCTTCGCCATGCCTTTCTCTGCTGCATTTTCCCAGCGGGTTTGGTCTTGCAAATAGTCTACATCGCCGACGCCAACATTCTCGCCTACGGTAAATTGATAGCGGACAAAGTTCTGGAATATTACCCCAATCCGACGGCGTAGTGTATCCATATCCCATTCCTGTAAATCTAACCCATCTAACAAAATGCGCCCCGAATCTGGCGTATAGAGACGAGTTAATAATTTAATTAACGTTGTCTTTCCTGACCCATTTTCGCCAACAATGGCTAACTTTTCTCCCGGTTTAAGGTGTAAGTCAATCCCTTTAAGTGCAGGATTTTGACTTCCAGGATAGGTAAAAAACACCTTATCAAACCGAATCCCATCCCCTGGTTTTATCCCCTGAGTGGCTGTCCCATGGTATTGAGTAACCTCTTGTTCTAGAAATTCGTAGAGGTTGGAAATATAGAGATTATCTTCATACATACCGCCAATCGAGGTGAGTATGGCGGAAAATGTAGATTGTCCTTGGCGAAATATGGTTAAATACATGGTCATCTCACCCAAGGAAATCCGACCAAAGATGGTTTCGATAACAATCCAAGCATACGCCCCATAAAATGTCAGCGTACTCAGCAACCCTAACAAGTAACCCCAAAATCCCCGACGAACGGTCAAATCTCTATCTTCCCGGTAAAGGCGTCTGAAGGTGTCGCTGTAGCGTTGTAGCATGGTTGCGCCAAGCTGGTATAGCTGAATTTCCTTGGCGTAATCTTCTCTGGCAATTAAGGTTTCCAAGTAATGCTGCTGGCGGGTTTCTGGGGAACGCCACCGGAATAAGCGAAAGGCGACGCCAGCAAAGCGCGTTTCGGCGATAAAGGGAGGAATGGCGGCGATGATTAATATGGCTACCGCCCAAGTTGAGAATTGCAGCAGTAATCCGCCAAAGGTGAGTAACGACAAACTATCCCGAACCAGTCCAAACGTTCGCGTCACTAGCGCCAGAGGGCGACTGGAGGCTTCTCGCCGCGCCTGGGTCATTTTGTCGTAAAATTCGGAGTCCTCGAAGTGGGGTAAGTCTAAGGTTAAGGCTTTTTCTAGAATTAACACATTGACCCGTTGGGCTAATAATACCCGCAATAGCGACTGGCAAACGGTTTGACCGCGCTGACTTCCTGCCAGTATCATAACCGCGATCGCTTCTAATCCGACATAGCCTAACGCTAGCCACCGATGGGCGGCTAACCCTGACTGAGACGCCAATACCACGGTATCTACAATCAACTTGCCCAAGTATGCGATCGCGGCAGGTAATAATCCCGCGATAACGGTTAAAATTGCTAGCACCAGCGTTAGTCTGTGACTGGTTGTCCACACTAACCTCAAGGCGCGTCCACTATAGCGGAATACTGAAAGCGATTGACGAATATTCCGGATTAGAAATCTCAGCGAGTAGCGTTTCTTGCGTCGGTTCATTGTTTCTGGTAGACATTTTGCCAGCACTACTACGCAGTGTAGATCCTGATCCATTGTAGGGGCGGGTTTAGCCACTAACTTAACTTGTCACCGATAAATGAACAACTTGCGCCCGCCCTCCCCACCGATAAATGAACAACACAATTCCCCCTATCTGCCAATAAATAAGCAACAAAACCCGCCCTGATTCGTAATTATAAATCGGTGTTATCGGCAATAAATATAGACATAAAAGAATTATCGTTTACTGATAAAAGTTAATATGATTAGCGATTACCATTAAAAGTTCATCGGTTGTAAAAGGTTTTGCAAGATAACCATTTGCCCCACACTGTTGCCCTCGGTTCCTAACAACTTGGCTTTTTTCTGCTGAAATAAAGATAAAGGGTATAGTCCTAGTCTTGGAATCTTGACGTAAAGCTTTGAGAACTTCATACCCATCTAACTTTGGCATCCGAATATCGCACAAAATCAAATCAGGGACTAACTCTTTTGCTAAGAGTAAGCCCCTGCGAGAATCCCCAGTACCAATTGCCTGATACCCTTTTTCTTGTAAGACATTAAGGATAATGTCCCGCAAAATTTCTTCATCTTCAATGACTAAAATTGCAGCATTGTGTGTCACAGTTTTTCTCAAACGACCGTCTTATACAAAATCTATTAGGTTTTGGGGGGGTTAGCTTGACCAATGCCCAAGGATTCCTTACTATATTTCAACTGCTTCCACAATGACTGTACTTGCTCATAGGCTCGTTCAGAGGAAATCTTACCGCCAGTTTCTAGGGCAGAAATATAGGACACTTTCTGGGCAAACTCTTGCAAGTTGGCATTAAAGGCTAGATCCTCTGGGGTAAACTTGCCGTAATAGCGGCATCTAGGGTAAAGAAAGTTTTGTTTACTGACCTGTGCGGAATCGGATGATGTGGACTGTGCCATATCTTAGCCTCCTGTCTCATAATCTCTTACTTTCCATTATATTAACAAACACTTAACCTTGCCTTAACTATAAGTTAACTAAATGTTATATAATGATTCGATTTGAGTTATGAACATAGGAATGAGGAAAGGAAATAGGGAATAGGCAATAGGCAATAGGCAATAGAGAACAGGGAACAAATTATGTAGCTTGCTTCTCGCTTCCTTGAGTATGAAAAATGACAAAAGACGAATCACCTATGAACATTAGAATCATAACGTTCAATATCCGTTACGATAAGCCAGATCCCGATAACCAGGATTGGAGGATTCGGCGTGATGCGATCGCGGCGCTGATTCAGGAGTATCATCCAGATATCATTGGCACCCAAGAAGGCAAAGCCCACCAGCTACTTGACTTACATCGCCGTTTACCGAATTATCAAAGTATTGGGGGCGATCGCACAGGTACAGGGACAGGAGAACATTGTGCGATTTTCTATAACCAAGACCGTCTTAAATGCCTAGATAGTAGCGATTTTTACTTAAGCGATACGCCTGATATTGCTGGGAGTATCAGTCCTGAGTGGGGAAATCCTGCACCGCGAATGGCAACCTGGGCAGTCTTTAGTGTAGCGCAGGTGTCTAAAACAATCACCTGTTTTAATACCCATCTGGATTATACCAGTGCCAAAGCACGGGAACTGGGGGCAAGACTAATCCGCGATCGCATGATTCACTGCAATCCTGACACGACCTATCTCTTTCTTACAGGTGATTTTAACGCTGAACCCGATAGCTTGCCACGGGAAATCTTATCTGATTCATCAACGAATTCTATGATTCTCCATGATGCTTTGGCGGGTGTTGAATTGGAAAAACAGCAGAGTATTCATGGGTTTACAGGTGAGGCGTTTGCGGCTGTTGATACGATTTATTACGATAGTCGCCTGAGACGAGAAACTGTGACGGTTGATAATAGGAAATGGCAAGGAATTTTTCCCTCTGATCATTTCCCAGTTATTGCTAATTTTGTTAATGATTAGGTACACTATGAATCACTTCAAGTCTTTTTTACCTAAGCGGTTGAGTAGAGGGCGACCCGATCCAATTGAGTGGAATGGAATTTTTGATTAATGCCAGCGGGTCGCCCCTACAGGGTAATTTCGCGATCGCACAAAGCTCAATTCCCTAAGACGCCTCTACTAATCCACTATGGCGCAGTAAGGGTTCCGTACTCGGTTCTCGTCCTCGGAATTGCTTGAATACCTCCATGGGTGGTATACCACCGCCTAATGCCAGCACTGTATCCCGATACCGCTTTCCTGTATCCGCCACGGCGGTTTCATTGTCTAAACCAACCTCCTCAAAGGCAGCAAAGGCATCCGCACTCAGGACTTCTGCCCATTTGTAACTGTAATACCCAGCCGCATACCCGCCCGCAAAGATATGGGAAAAGGCACAGAGGAAGGAATCTTCGGGTAAAGGTTGTAACACGGTAGTGGTTTTGGCAATCCGATGACGGACATCACTGGGACTTTCCTCCCCACCGGGCTGATAACGGTGGTGCAATTCGATGTCCACCAAACTAAAGTGCAATTGCCGTAACATGGCACTACCACTCATGTAAGTCCGGGCTGCCAAGAGTTTCTGATAATAATGTTCTGGCAGGGATTCCCCGGTTTCGTAGTGCTTCGCCATTCCCATCAGCGTGGGGCGATCGTAACACCAGTTTTCCATAAACTGGCTGGGCAATTCCACCGCATCCCATTCCACATTATTAATTCCGGCCGCCCCAGCATAATCCACTCGGGTGAGCATGTGTTGCAACCCGTGACCAAACTCGTGGAATAGGGTTTCGACTTCACCAAAGGTCATTAAACTGGGTTTACCATCAATCGGTGGCGTTTGGTTGCAAATTAAATAGGCAACAGGTAAGCGGGTTGTTGTTGTCCCGGCTTCCGTGAGTTTGGCACGCCCCACACAATCGTCCATCCAAGCCCCCCCACGCTTCTCAGCGGGACGACTGTAGGGATCTAAATAGAAGAATGCGATCGCACTTCCTGTTTCATCGGCGACTTGGAAATAGCGGACATCTTCATGCCAAACCGGGGCTTGTCCATCCGCAGGCGTAATGGTTACCCCAAATAGCCGCTTAATTAAGCCAAACAAGCCATCCAGCACTTGAGGTAACGGAAAATAAGGACGCAATTCCTCAGCACTGAAGGCAAACTTTTCTTCCCGTTGACGTTCTGACCAAAAACTGATGTCCCAGTGTTTTAAATCGCTGGCTTCGGGGACACCTTTAGCCGCCGCAAACGCTTTCAACGCCTCTAAATCTTTAACGGCAGCATCGTAACTAGCGCCACGCAGTTCTTCCAGTAATCCCTCCACCGCCTCAACATTCGGTGCCATTTTGCTGGCAAGGCTTAATTCAGCATAACTGCTAAACCCTAGCAGCTTGGATTTTTCTTGACGCAGTTCTAAAATCCGCTCAATCAGGGGACTGTTATCCAACTCCCCAGAAGAGGCGCGGCTGACAAAGGCTTTATAGAGTTTCTCCCGCAAATCTCGACGGGTACTGTGCTGCATGAAGGGGATGTAACTGGGATAGTCCAGGGTGATCCGCCAGGGACCCTCTTCCGGAGTCGCCTTTTCTTCCCCGGCGGCGCGGGCGGCTTGAGCCGCTAAACTCTTTAAGCTAGGAGGTAAACCCTCTACCTCGTCTGAACTGGTTAGGGTCATGCTAAATGCCTTGGTTGCATCTAGGACATGGTTAGAGAACTTTGTGGATAGTTCCGCCAACTCCATCTGAATTTGATTGAAGCGCGATCGCACTTCTCCTTCAAGTCCTACTCCAGAGAGTTCAGCATCTCGAATGGCAGCTTCGACGATGCGTTTTTGGGCTGGCTCTAAGTTACGCCATTCATCTCCATCCTGCAAGGCTTTGAAGGCTTTGTATAAGGGTTGGCTTTGGTTAAGGGTGTTGATGAATTGGACGACTTTGGGCTGAACCGTTTCGTAAGCCTCACGCAGTTCGGGACTATTTTTCACCCCCATCAAATGACTCACGATGCTCCAACTCCACCTGAGGCGTTCTGTCAATGTTTCTAGGGGTTCGACTAAACCGTCCCAGGTTGGTGTTACCCCCTCCTCTAGGGCGGCTAATTCCTGCTCAAGTTCAGCGAGTAGCTGCGTCATCGCAGGCACAATATGGTTTGGCTCAATCTGGTCAAAAGGGGGGAGTCCCTTTTCACGGCGTAATGGATTCTCAGTCATAGTTGGATTGGCAATCATGAGTCGTATCGGGTTACAAAATCAGACTAAAACAGCATGTAGTGGTGATACAAGACAAGCAGCTCTTGCCGCCCGACTTGTATCAAACTAACGCCTGAAGCTTCCCTGAGGAGACATTGAGGCGCGAAAATTAAATAATTAGCAAGAATATTTTTTGACGTCAGTGATCCTTATCATCGTGAAGATTAATTTGAGTGGTAGGGGGCAAGGATTGAGATGTAGAGACGTAGCATGCTACGTCTCTACGTCGGGGCAGGTTTAGTTAAATCTGGGTGAGGTAAAAAATGATAATAGTGAAACCCGCGCCTATATACACAAAACTAGACTCTTTGAGCGAAGCGAAAGGTCAAAACTTCTCCAATCCCCTCTTCTCCAATCACCTACTTACGCTGAAGTAATGATGAAAAACGTTCTTTGACTTGGCTGACGGTGGATTGAATCAAATGCCCTGGCGTTGTTTGGGGACGAGTTGCCACAACGATGGGTTCGTCTTTAAACTCTTTGAGTCGATGACCATATTCCAACTCGCTTTGGCGCTTCCGTAGTTTGGGGAATAGCCGAAATATTCCTTTGAGTAACTCCTCTTCTTGCTCAAATAACGCCTGGTTGATTTGACTGCTGCGATTCACTGCCATTGAGCCAGCCGGTAACCAGTTTTTCTCTCCCTTAATCCGGACATAGATATTGAATTCCGGTAATCCCGACTTTTGCATTTCATCATACTTGCGGGAAGCGGCTGTCCGTTTGACTTTATTCTTCTTGGCTTTCTGCTGTTTGGGTTGGACTTTGCCAAAGCCGAGTTGGGTAGTCATATTAAGTTCCTCTGATCGCGTCTTAACAAAAGTTTACATCATTCTCAGGAAACTTGTGCTGCCGACGTTTGCTGATGAGTCTGAAATACAGACACCGCATATAGCACTACGCATTGAGGTTAGGACAATAAAATTGGGTGAAAAGGCAATAGGCAATAGGCAATAGGCAACAGAGAAAAGTCCTAACGTATTCCCATAGTGCTATACAACAAAGGGCGCACGTCAGTGCGCCCCTACAGATAAAAATTGTTTACGTTGAGACGAGGTTAGGTAGCTGACGCTTAAGGAGTAGTCTCAGAAGTCGAGTCATCCTCAGCCTGAGGTTCAGTCGTCTCGTCAGACATTTCTTTATCTTCAGTTGCCTTTTCCATGTCTCCCTTCTCTTCGACTGCCTTATCGGTTGCAGCAGGAGCGGCATCTTCAGTCGCTGCATTATCAGGGTTAGCTGGCTCAGTTTCCTCGATAGTCGTACTATCATCCGTTTCTGGGGGAGCGCTACAACCTGTGGCTAATCCCAGACTCAAAAGTGAAGCGATGGCAAATGTAGTAAGGTATTTAATGGTCATAGTCTCACCTTATTTGGTATCCTAATGGGTTAGGCTTGCCAGACAATTACTGGCTTAAATGCAATTAAAGCGCATAAAAGGGAATTTTGGTGAAAAATTTAGTATTTTCTCAAAGAATTACAAAAATTGTGGCGATTATGCCTCAAAATATATCTTTTTGTGCTAAAATGTGCCATTTTAACGTCTGAAGAATCAAACTTAGCCTGTTTTTGCCAACCAACAGGATACACTCAGATTTTTTCTTCCTGCAGACTCAGACACTGGGAAAGTGATCCAGAATACATCAAAATGAAAATAAACCCATCTAAGTTGCATGAGCGAGAATGAACCGTTGGCAGTTTACTGAAGCCTTTGAGGGATTGACACCACGACGCAGGCAAGTGCTGAAATTGCTCTTGGCTGGCGTTTCGGATCAGGATATCGCTCAATCGTTACATATTGAAACATCAACGGTAAGAAAACACGTTGAGAATATCTGTTCAGCTTTTAGGTTGAGAAATGAGTTTCCTGATGAACGGCGTTCTAAACGAGGAGAGTTAATTGCGCTGTTCGCTAAATATCAACCTGAACTTGTAACCCGGCAAACCTTGAGTGTAACTCACCAAAAGTTATCTGAAGTTGTAGATGATAATAATCACAAGATAGTGAAACGCGAAGATACAGAAATTCGCGTGACGAGTGAAGTGAGATTAACGGTTAAAGATGTGTCCGATTCTCCACTTAGCAACCGCGATATCTTTATCCTGATTGATCAAAGTGGTTCTATGGTGAGAAAGGATGAAGATACCGGAAATCAAACTCGGTATGAATATCTAGCGGAAGTTGTTGAAGGACATATTGCCGCCATTCTGTCAGTTGGTTCTGAATTAGGGACTAAAGCGAATGAAACCATTGCCACGAAGCAGGGCTATCCGACTGACAATCGGGTCTCTGTTTACTTCTTCAGCAGGGAAAGGGTCAAGCCCAAGCCTATTGTGATTAACGATGCCTCTCAAGTTTGGAAGCTGTTCGTCAAAAATAAACCCAAAACCAAAACCTTTGTTGCTCCGACTTTAAACCATTGTGTTAATACTTGGTTAACTGAAGGCAAACCTAATGGTAAAGGAGCCTTTTTTATTATTTATACTGATGGTCAATTTGATGACGAAGAGCAATTTATTCAATGTATTGCTTCAGCCTGTAGCAAAATTGAAAATCATAAAGATATCAAGTTTTTTGTTTTGGGATTAGGTAAAGATATTGATATTGAACATTTCCTGGCGCTAGACTTCAATGTCAATCAGACGATGAAATTTAATATTTTTGTTTTTGATTTGGTCAATGAAGTCGATGATATCATTGAGCTTTTACAACGTCAGCTAACGGATGATCCCTATCTAGGGTTTCCGGATTGGGTCAGAATTCGTCATCCTGATTTAGTTGAGAAGGTAATTCAAATGACGAATGACGAATGACAAATCAACAAACTCGACGTCCCATAATTACCAAATCACGCTCAATGTGACCCATATCCGCTATTTGAGGTAAATAACCCCAACGTTGGAAGCCATATTTTTGAAAGAGGTGTAGGCTGGGTTGGTTGTGAGCAAAAATTAATGCCACTAAGGTATTGAGTCCTAACTTAGGAGTCTGTTCGATGGCGCGTTGCAGCAGTTGTTGTCCTATTCCTTGACGCCGAAAATCGGGAGACACGTAGACGCTAAGTTCAGCCGTTGCATGGTAGGCTGGGCGGACTAAGAAAGCCTGAAAACTGAGCCAACCAGCAATTTGACCTGTAGAATTGGATCGTTCATGGCAGTCCATGACCCAAAGAGGGTGGCTGTTTGGTTTATGTTCTTGATACCAACTGATACGACTTTCAACTGAGATAGGTTCTAGATCGGCGGTGGCAATGCGACTGGGAACAGCAGAATTGTAAATTTCCACGATCGCGGGCAAATCTACCTCAGTAGCATCACGGATATACATTAAGGCAGGATTAGGGCGACAAACCATAGAATATTAGTGCTAAAGGGTGATCAGTGATTAAACAGGCTTGTTTGTGTGGCACTATTGATTTTTCTGTTCACGCTTATCCTAATTATCTGGCAACTGCGAGGTTTGGGCATCGGATTGGGTGCATTGACAGGGGGGATTTTTACTCGGGTTAGCGATGTGTCCTTAATGGACGAACTTAGAGTTAGTGCCACCGTTGGCAATACTATACTCACATTGATTGCCCTACTCATTTTGTGCCGGATTCTGGATGAAGCCGGGTTTTGGCGAGGGTTAGCGCTACAATTAACGGTTTTGGGGATAGGTCAAGGGCGTCTGCTTTTCCTTTTGTGCGGACTTTTGGGAGCATTGGGAACAATTGTTTTAACCAATGTGGGTATGGCATTAATCTGGATTTCTCCGGTGATGGAGATCCTTTGTTTACTACGCCTCAGGGCTAAAACCGTGTTCGCTGTTGTCTTTACGGTTAGTTTTATCACTGAAGCAGCTAGCTTATTGTTCCCTGTGAGCAATCCGGTCAACCTGCTTGCGGTAAACTATGGCGGAATTTCCGGGTTTCGCTATAGTCTGGTGATGACCCCGGTGACATTCGTCGCGATCGCAACCAGTTTAGCCAGCTTCTGGTTCTACTTCCATCGGGACATTCGAGTCACATACAAACTTACTCACCTCCCGCCACGACGCCAAGCCATTCGTGATCCGTTGGTTTGTCGATGGGGTATGGTTATTTTAGCCAGTCTACCTCTGGCATACTGGATTGCCCAAGATCATGCTCTGCCGACTGGGATCGTGCCTGCGATCGCGGCGTTGATTCTGCTAGGATTGGCGGGACGTGGGTTTCTCCCAAATACCACACCGATTATTTCTGTGGGCAAAGTTTGGCAGGAAATTCCCTGGCAATTGATCGGGTTTAGCGTCCTGATGTATGGTGTCGTCCTCGGTTTAGCTCAAGTTGGCATGAGTCATGTCATCACCCATCAGCTAGACGCCCTCTCCAGTTGGGGGTTCACCCTGACAGCAATAGGCACAGGTTTTATGGCTACTGGGCTGTCCAACCTATTTCACAATTTACCCACTGTGTTGCTGAATGCTATAGCAATTTCAGACACAACCAGTGATCCAGCGATTCGGGAAATGATGGAGTACGCTAATGTGATTGGATGTACCCTGGGAGCAAAAATTACTCCTCTGGGTAGTTTATCCACGTTAATTTGGTTCAAGGTTTTAGCACGTAAAGGTTTGCGCCTGCATTGGTTTTACTATATTCGTCTTAGCCTGATTCTGACTTTACCGATTCTATTTCTCAGCTTGCTGAGTTTAGCCCTCTGGCTTCCCTGGCTGATTGCCTAAGTTTTGATTGGTCTTTTGTCTTTTATATTTAGAGAATCTATATTAGAGGATAAACTAGCAATAACGATCGAAAGGCTTTATCATACTCTAGGGTGTATCTGCTTACCTGACCACAACAGCTTTTTCCAAAAAACAGAAAGACTTCAGACGTCAAGCTGTTATTGGGCTTTTCCAAATAATATAGCGACTCAGCCAAGTCGGTTGTCGGTTTAGGTATTTGAGAGACCTGTAGTATCATTTTGAGTTTCTCTCACTCGCACAATTGAGTCTCATCAATCAGGTAAGTAATCGATGATCATCCAAACAGCAGAACCCCCTGTCCCTAAGTCTCAGAGAGACATAACACAAAATAACCATGCGTTTTGTAGCAATCAAGACAAATTTTTCACTCTAACCCTCGATCTGTTTTTCATTGCCAGTCCTGATGGCTATTGGCAGCAAGTCAACCCCATGTGTGAGCAACTCCTGGGATATAGTAGCCAAGAATTTAAAGCCCGCCCCTGGATTGAATGGGTGCATCCAGAGGATCGGCAGATGACCTTGGCGCAACTGCAAAAGCTCAGGGACTGTGAGAAAATAGTCTCCTTTGAAAATCGCTACCGCTGCAAAGATGGCTCCTATAAATGGCTCTCATGGAACATCACCTTATGCCCCAATCAGCACTTAGTTTATGCGGTTGCTCGCGATAACACCCAACGCCGGGAAGCTGAAGCCGCACACCGGGAAAGCGAAGAACGGTTTCGTTTATTAGTCGATGGCGTCAAAGACTATGCCATTATCATGCTCGATCCAGAGGGTAAGATTGTTAGCTGGAATCCGGGTGCCGAAAGAATTAAACAATATCGCGCTACAGAAATCCTGGGTCAACATGTCCGTTGTTTTTATACCCCTGAGGATATCGCCCAGGGACAACCAGACAAATGCTTAAAAATAGCTGCACAGCAAGGTCGTGTTGAACAAGAAGGTTGGCGAGTGCGTAAGGATGGCTCAACATTCTTTGCTAATGTTGTGATTACTGCCTTACGGGGAGAAGACGGACAATTACGAGGCTTTGCTCGGGTAACGCGAGATATTACAGAACGTAAATTCGCTCAGGAAACCCTAAAACGAACGAATGATGAGTTAGAAAAACGAGTCGCTAACCGAACGACTGAACTGTTGCAAATCAATGAGCGGCTGAAACAAGAGATTGCTCTGCACCAGCAAGCAGAAGTGGCGTTGGCAGAAGAAACTCACTACGTCACTGATTTATTACAGAAGCTGCAACAAGCTCAAACCAAGCTGATTCACACCGAAAAAATGTCAAGTTTGGGGCAAGTGGTTGCTGGGGTTGCTCATGAAATCAATAATCCTGTCAGTTTTATTTACGGCAATATCGATTACGCCATCTGTTATCTGCGCGACTTAATGGAGATCGTTGAACTCTACGGCAGGCACTATCCCCAACCTGTCGCCGATATTCAGAAACGAATCACAGACATTGATCTAGATTTCTTGATGGCAGATATGCCAAAACTACTGAATTCAATGAAAGTCGGAGCTAACCGGATTCGGCAGGTGGTTTTGTCTCTACAAAAATTTCTCAAGGCTGACCAAACTGAAATGAAGTCCGCTGATCTTCATGAAGGACTTGAAAGTACTCTGTTGATTTTGCAACATCGCCTCAAACCTAGCGTTGAACATCCTGAAGTTACTGTGATTAAAGACTATGGCACATTGCCCCTAGTCGATTGTTATGCAGGGCAGATTAATCAAGTGTTCATGAATTTACTTACTAATGCTGTAGATGTATTGGAAGCTTCAGGTGGAAAGACTCCTCATCAAATTAAACTTAGCACTGAGGTTGAGAATATTAGTATTAAAAAACCTGGAGCAAGTTATTGTCAAAAAATACCTCATGCTGTAATTCGGATTGCCGATAATGGTCTAGGGATGAGTCAAGACGTCTGCCAAAAACTTTTTGAGCCATTTTATACCACCAAACCCCTGGGTAAAGGAACCGGATTGGGTTTATCGATTAGCTATCAAATTATTGTAGAAAACCATGGGGGTCAGTTAACTTGTCAGTCTCAACCCGGTGTCGGATCAGAGTTCATTATCGCTATTCCGATTAATCAAATAATCACCAGACTTCCTGAACTGTCACTGACGCCAAGTTAAGAATGGTCATTGGTCATTGGTCATTGGTCATTGGTCATTCATCAAAACACTGATTTCACAGATTTATTGGAGAGAGGGGGGTTTCCTTATCTCTTTCATCCCTCATCCCTCATCCCTCATCCTTCCTCGTGGTTCCATAAGTGTAGCTTCAAATGGAATAACTCCTACTATTTCACTCCGAATAGAACGAGCGGCTTGTCGGGATAAATCCAGAGTTCTACCCGGAATATAAGGACCGCGATCATTAATGCGAACAATCACACTATGACCATTTTCTAAATTTTTGACCTTCAGATAGGTATCAAATGGTAAGGTGGGATGAGCTGCCGTCAAATCATGCTGATCGTAAATTTCCCCAGTAGCCGTGTACCGACCGTGAAAATAGGGTCCGTACCAAGATGCTATGCCTTCAATGGTACTTGATGTTTCAACTAAGTTGTACATCTGCTTTTGGGCGTCTGCCAAACTTAATGGCGATTGTCCTAACGCTAGACGTAAGTTATTTGCCCATTCAATTGCCAGAAGTTCTCGATGCTGATCTAAGTCTTTGGCTAAGGTATCATCCACTTTAAATAATACGCGATCGCCTGCTTTCACCACAGGTATTCCATCAGACAGGATAGCTCGTACCGATGAATTTATCTCAGATACATCTGATGAGTAACAAAACAACAGCGTGAGACTTTGCGCCATTTGTTCAGCTTGCTTTTGAGTAGGCAATTGGGCAATCGTTCGCCCTTTCACCACAACCTGGAATTGCTGCTGTTCAGCCGCATGTTCTAATTTATTACTCCTTTGGGTATATTGCAAAAAGCCCCGTTTTCCCATTCTTGCCTGACTCTTATTTCTGCCACGAGGTCGTGTTTGAGAGTGAGAGCTGATTACGACTACGGATTCAGCCAAGGTTTTTTCTTTGGATGCAACGGGTTGACCCCAAGAAAACAAATTCTCGATCATTTTCCAGATTTTCTGGGGTAGACTAGCGTTTGAGAGATGGTTGGTAGATGAATAATTTCCTGAAGCCGATGAGGAATCATGGCTAGGTTGGGATTTACCCCCATCATCCAGGAAATCTGACTTTGCTGGACAAGAAACTGATTGAGCCGTGTCCCTGAATGGATGAGCCGCGACAGTAGCAGTCTGGGCGAATGGAAATGGTAAACTGCCTAAATCATTAGCTAATCCTGAATTGGCAAGTGCTGTTACTGAAGACTTGTTAGACCAGACGTTTGAATAAACGGGAGATGAAAAAAAAGGAGATCTTGGTTGTTCGAGTGGGCTGTTAACAACGGATAAAACTTTAGTCGGTAAAGCATTGGTGATATAGTCGGGTACTCTTAATAGACCCTGGCTGGATGCCAGCAAACAGCTTACCCATGATGTTGTCCAAATTAGTCCGAAAAATGGCATAATGTAAAATAATTCTACTGTAGAATGCACTGTCATAACTCACACAGTCATTCAGTATACATAAATCTGTAGTTTTTCGATCCCTTTTAAGCAAAACTAATCTCTAGAGGCAGCATTCAACAAAATTTATTACTATGACTTATCAATAGGAAATTCTAATTGCTTTAATGGAAATTGATTAATTAATGAAACCTCAATAATTTAATAGTTATAATAAAAAATTAAATTTGGCTTGAGTCAGCGATATTCGTCTTAAGTAGGTGGGGACAATTAAAGTTAACGGCGGAGAACTCGCTACCCTTGAGAAGCAAGCTACGTCATTGGTTATTGGTCATTTGTCATTTGTCATTTGTCATTTGTGATAATTGAACGGTCAGGTCGGGGCGGGTTTAGTTATATCAGGGTGAAAACGAAACGTTAGTGGTAAAACCCGCCCCTACAAAAAATGCTCCCTCTGCTTCCCCTGCTCCCCCAGCTTCCCCAGCTTCCAGATGTAGCATGCTACGTCTCTACATGCTCCCCTTGCTTCCCCTGCTCCCTCCGCTTCCCCCGCTCCCCGGCTTCCCCTGCGGCTTAGGCAATGCTAGGATGACATTTGCCACGTCTGGTGAGGTATTGATGGCAGAAACACTTTTCTTTAATGCGTTGCGTGCGGCTATTGATGAAGAAATGGCTCGTGATGACGCGGTATTCGTTCTTGGTGAAGATGTGGGTCACTACGGTGGCTCCTACAAAGTGACCAAGGATCTGTATAAAAAATACGGTGAACTGCGAGTTCTCGATACTCCCATTGCCGAAAATAGTTTTACGGGTTTAGCCGTGGGCGCAGCGATGACAGGGTTGCGACCGATTATTGAAGGCATGAATATGGGCTTTCTTCTCCTGGCATTTAACCAAATTGCCAATAATGCTGGGATGCTGCGTTACACGTCTGGTGGTAATTTCAAAATTCCCATGGTGATTCGTGGACCTGGTGGGGTGGGGCGTCAGCTTGGGGCGGAACATTCTCAGCGACTCGAAGCCTATTTTCAAGCGGTTCCGGGTTTAAAGATTGTCGCCTGTTCAACTCCTTACAATGGCAAAGGATTGCTCAAAGCGGCGATTCGGGATGATAATCCGGTTTTGTTCTTTGAGCATGTTCTTCTTTATAACTTAAAAGAAGATTTGCCAGATAAGGAGTATGTCCTGCCTTTGGATAAAGCCGAGGTTGTCCGAGAGGGCGAAGATGTCACCATTCTCACCTACTCGCGGATGCGTCACCATGTCACCCAAGCGGTGAAGTCTCTAGAGAAAGAAGGGTTTGATCCAGAGGTGATTGACTTGATTTCTCTGAAGCCCTTGGATTTTGAAACCATTGGCGCGTCGATTTGCAAAACCCATCGGGTGATTCTGGTGGAAGAATGTATGAAAACTGGTGGTATTGGGGCGGAGGTGACGGCATCAATCAATGATCGGTTCTTCGATGAATTGGATGCTCCTGTCTTGCGACTCTCGTCTCAAGATATCCCCACTCCTTATAATGGCACTCTGGAAAGCTTGACTATTGTCCAACCTCAGCAGATTGCTGAGGGAGTAAAAAAGATGTTG